>Ga0210388_10004278_pt1 | contig 11194 bp, 9 predicted proteins | sample IncBWC19OmetaG_FD_155485 | JGI IMG/M metagenome (GOLD analysis project Ga0210388, IMG submission 155485) | Forest soil microbial communities from Barre Woods Harvard Forest LTER site, Petersham, Massachusetts, United States - Inc-BW-C-19-O ...
TTAGGATGTGCAAGCAAAAAAGAAAAGTTTCAAGAGACGCATGTAAAAGGCGAACAGCGCCGGCTATCGTTACATGAAATGTGGTCCAGCGCACGAAGAGCAGAAAAAAATTCGCATCGTAAGGATAGAGCGCGGGGTTTAGCAGTTTTTTGAAAGCAGGGAGGTAGACACCCATGTCCTCTATGCCATAGTGATAACCGCTCACTAGGACGCCGGCGATGGTAAGACCACACAGAAGAAAAAAGTCTCGGAGCTTCTGAACTTTAGGACTGGACAAGTTTTTCACTGTCGGCGAAAGCGAGATACTGTCGCGGATCGGGTGCTCCGAGACAAATTAGTTCTTCAATCCGTAAACCACTACACCGTAATTCTTTGGGAATTGAGTGGGCCGGATTCCACAATATCGCTTAAGCTCCTCGTGATCCCCGGCATTGGCCACGAATACTTTCCCGTTTACCACCGTCGGCGACACAAAACGCGCGAGCAATCCAAAACTATCGTCGGTATCCAACTCCGCGTCGGCTCCCTGGCTGCGCCATAATTCCTGCGAAACATCTTCGGCATTCAGCGCCAGCAGCATCCCTTTCACGCCACGAAACGTGTTTGAGTCCCCATTTGCCGGGACCAAAGCCCATACGATACCAGTGCCCGCTCGGTTCGCATCACTCGAAAGCGCGAGAATCCCACCGGGCATCCAGTTGCGCGCAGGTTTGTGGCAAATCGCCGGCGCTTGTCGCGGAGGTTTCCACAGGCTCATTTTCACGTCATCCGCGCCGGTTCTTAATTTTCCAGCGACAAAAGGAAAAGCCATTAGATTCTTCGCCTCTGCCATCACATACACCCATTGCTTGCCTTCAGGTCCGTTCCAGTAGATTGGCGAGCCATGAATGTGCCCACGATTTACAGTCACCGTTTGCAAAACGCTTTGCGCATCGCCGCATTCTTCTTTGTGCCATCCGCTTGAAATGTACCCCGCCAAATGATCCCGATCCATTAGGTAAAGGTTTCCGTATTTCCCTCCGCTCAAAAGCAAATTGCCGGGCAACAGAAGAGGCGCGGCCGAACCCATATCCAGATCCTGATGATTCAAATAGGATTGATTGCAGGGTGTGAAGGCGCCGACTACTTCGAGCTTATTTTCGTAGCTCAGTTTTAATTTTACCAGGCTGTCGCCATATTGATTCTTCTTTGGGTCGTAATCGCCATTCCCCGTTTGCAGGAAAATGTTTCCTGCGTCATCTGCCACCGGTCCTGTTCCGGACATCCAAATCCCACCGCTCTTTCCGCCAGGCTCCGGGCTCCAAACCGTGCGAAGTTGTAAGTTCGCCGCATCGTAAACAAAAAGCCAGCCGGCGATGCCTCCCTCATTGTCTCCGCCGAACGCCACGTAGACCGAGCCATGATCGAGCAACAGTCCGGCGCGCTGTTTGCGTTCCTGCTTCCAATTCTTGCCGTGCTGTGTGAACGAGCTTTCTCCCACCGCACCCTCGATGACGACGGGTCCTTTTACTGTGTCGCCAGTGCGCAAATCCAGAGCATAAATGCGATACAGCTGATCGCTGTTCCACGCAACCAGGTAAATGAGGTTGTTTGGAAGGTCGATCACCGGCGTGCTCAGAATTCCCCATGACGGATCATCGAGGGCGGCTTCGTCGATGTCATGCGCACCCGCCCGGGGAGGCCCGAGAGACTTCGACCAAATCAATGTGTCATTCGACGTCGCAGGTTTCTGATCCGCGATGTACGCATACACCGTGTTGTTCATTGAAGCGAAGATTATCGTGTTGCAACCTTGGGGACACCTTGCGGTCACCAGATTAGTAACGTACAGCGGCTGAGCCATCACTTTCGCGTCAGAATAAAGAGTCCACAGCTTTCCGAATTGGGTTCTGACGTTCCCTTGGTTAAGGTACGTCTCGCTTAAATTTGCTCCACTGCGCTGGTTGTCGATGCGCTGCGTGTAAACGTTAACTGAATCTTTCGCTCCCTGCAGGTCGGCCAAAGCAATAAGCGGGAGAATTCCAAGAATGATCGCGCCTTTTTTGCATCTAGCCCACATGGGTGGCCACACCTCGGAAAATTCGTCGTCGGGTCGGGATTCTATCCTCGCTTCCCATTGATGACAACCGGAGACCAATCCCGGTGCGCCTGGATCCGGTCGCACACCGTTTCGGTTGAAGCGAACCGTCTGTGTTGCGACAATGGATTCTGGCGCGGGCGATGATGCGTGGGCCTAATTCATACACGGGAGTTTTGTGCGTTTGCTTGGCGGCAACAATTCTCGTTCTCACATTTCCGCGAAGCGACACCGCTTATAGCCGTTCATCATCTCAACTTCAGACCATGACCGAGACCGCGCATCCGCTGGAACAAATAAAGAAATATATTTCCTCTAGTTGGGAATACTTGACCCGCTCCCTAGCCATTTGCAAGACCTTCGAGGACATCAAGACGGAAGGCGAGCCGTACCTTTATCTGCCACTGGGATTTCCAGAGCCTGCAGACATCGTCGAGCTTCAAAAATATTGCCCGATTCGCGTGGCGCGCTTGCCGAAGAAAATCTCGACCGCCGGTGATATCGATCTCAACGAGATTCCAAACGAAGGCGTTCTCTTTCTCCCGCATCCCTACGTGGTTCCCGGCGGACAGTTCAACGAAATGTATGGCTGGGACAGCTATTTCATAATTCTCGGCCTTCTACGCGACAACCGCGAGCCAATCGCCAAGGGCATGGTCGAGAACTTCTTTTTCGAGATCGAGCACTACGGCGCGATTTTGAATGCCAACAGAACGTATTATCTCACGCGGTCCCAACCTCCGTTCCTGACCTCCATGATCCTTGCCATTTACAACGCTGAAAGGGCTTCAGGACACGCGGATTTGTCATGGCTTGAACGCGCCTACAAATTTGCCGTCACCGACTACGAAGAATGGATACGCGCTCCGCATCTCGCCGGCGATACAGGATTGTCTCGTTACTTCGACCATGGAGAAGGTCCCGTGCCTGAAATTCTCGGCAATCCGAAGGACTACTACGGCGGCGTCGCGCGATACATGCTGACGCACCATGAAGGTGACGAGGCTTCTTATGTGGTGCACTTGGGGAAGAATCCCAACGCGCCGCACGCCGGCCCGGTGTTTGAATTTCCGTGCGATCCCAAAGCGGATCAAGCTGCTGCTGCGGATTGCGCCACGGACCGGGTTGCGCTCACCGCGAATTATTACGAAGGCGATCGCACCATGCGCGAATCAGGATTTGACGTTTCATTTCGCTTTGGGCCTTTCAGCGCAGACACGCACCATTACGCTCCCGTATGCCTGAACAGCCTTCTCTATAAAGAGGAAGTAGATCTGCGAGAGATGGCCGCCATTCTCGGTCATCACGAAGACGCCGAAAAATGGCAGCGCCATGCAAACGACCGTCGCGAGCGTATGGATAAATATTTGTGGGACGAAAGCCGCGGCCTTTATTTTGACTATGACGTAGCTACGAATAAGCGTTCCACTTACGAATATGCCACTACGTTTTATCCGCTGTGGGTGGGCGCCGCGAGCAAAGCCCAAGCGGAGGCAGTTACCAGGAACCTTAAATTATTCGAGCATGCGGGCGGCTTGGCCATGAGCCTGCACGAAACTGGCGCGCAGTGGGATTTTCCATACGGCTGGGCTCCGATCCATTTGATCGCGATTGAAGGATTGAAACGTTACGGCCACAACGCGGAGGCCGATCGCATCTCGTTCAATTTCCTGCACATGGTGCTGGAGGATTTCGAGCGCACCAAGACTATGTTCGAGAAATACGATGTGGTCACCCGAGCTTCAAAGACGCGCATTCGCGTGGGATATAAAGAGAACGTAATTGGCTTCGGCTGGACTAACGGCGTTTTTCTCGAATTGCTGCATCAATTGCCTTCAGACCTGACGGACAAACTTGGAAGGCATAGAGCGTCGAAGCAATAGACGGCTGCTTCACGTCCTACAGTCGCGCCTCGCAAGGCATACAGGATTTCCCCGATTGATCAATTTTTGGCACTGCGCGAATATGCGTGGTAGAGGGGAGAGGAACAAAGGGAATCCTTACGAAACTAAGGGCTGGGCCCGCTGCTCCTCTTCTCTCAGCCAACTTGGCCTATCCCGAAGATCTCTCATAGTTACCCCGCTGATAATCGAAGCTTTCGCGAACCGAGCCGAAAGTACATGACTCGCAGTTCTCTTTTGACGAGCCTTATCCCCGCACGGCGGCTCGGATTTTCGGAGAACCCAAGACTCCGGCCTTTAATTCCGCATCGCCATCAATGGTTTCGAGAAGCTTTCGCGTAATGTTGTCGTCCACTTCGGGCGCCTTGCGAATTTCCACCGGGTAACGCACCATGAGTTCTAGTCCGTTATCAATGAACTGCAATTTCGCTTCGGTGGCGGGCGCTCGCAACTCGATTTCCACGCGTTGCTCAATCTCGCCATACTGCTTTTCGATTCCTGCGCGGTATTGCGCGTACACGGAGTTGACCACTTCGGTGAGTTTGTCTTGTACCAGCTTGAAGTTCGCGCCCGGCGCAAGCGAGACCGCCACTTCGTGCCACGCGTACGATGTGCCGGGTATTTGCTTGAACAGCGGCGTGCCCGCCTGGAACAGAACTGAATTCGCGAAGACTACGATCCGGCCGGTGGGATAAAGTTCGATCCCGGTTCCAGCGAGCTCCACCAGGTACATGCGGACCAGTCCAATATCGATTACATCTCCTGTTACGCCGGCGATGCTGATGCGGTCACCCACGCTGATACCGTAGCGCCCTACCACAAAAAAATAAGCGGCCACGGATAGCACGACGGCCTGCAAGCCCACTGCAATTCCGGCGGTCACGAAACCGGCGAACGTCGCGAGCGAGCTGAACTCGCTGATGAATCCCAATAGCAGGACGATCCCAATCAGAAACCCTACGACGAAACGCCTCAAGATCAGGAACTGGCGCCGCCTGCGCATATCGTGGATGTAGCGGAAAGTCAATCTGCGCCAAATCTCGGAAAGCGTGAAGACAAGCGCAAGCGCCAAGGCTAGCGCGAGAACTCGCATCAGCAGCGATCGCACCGTAAATCCGGACTCGCGCACAAGCGCTCTGCGCCACTCCAGGAAATTGGCGCGGCTTTCATCCAATAAAACGATTTCTTGGCTGAGCGGAAGCAAAGCACTGGTCAAATGTTTGAACTGGCTTGTGACCTTGTGGAAATCCTGAGGCTCCGTCTCTAAGGGTGCCGTACCGGGTGTCGAGAAGAGGTTCGACATCTGGCGCCCCTTTTGCACTGTTGCGGACAACTCCGCGCGCAATGGTTTTTGCAATTCGGTCGCAATACCCCGCAGACTCGCCGTTTCTTTAACTAATTGATCGATTTGATGAATGCTGCGCATTTCGTCAAACACAGCTCGGGCATTGCTTCCCAATCCTCCTGAGCTCGGGCTCAACGTTTCTTCACTGGCTGCAGCCTTCGCAGCGGCTTTCTGGGCCGACGCGGTGCCCAGCACTTCGGGGATCGAACGAGCGAGATCGTTAATGTTTCCCTGTAAGCCCTTGGTTGAGCTTTCGTTGGTATTCACCATGAAGGTGGTCATGCGCTGGACCGCATCTTGCATGGCTTTATTCAGTTCCAGGTCGCCCTGCACCTTTTCAAGTTGGTCCGTTAAAGCCTCTTTCCTTTTGCCCGAGGCGGCATCGATCTGTTTGTTTAGTGCGGCGATCTGCACGCCATCTTGATCGATTCTTGTTTTCACCTGGGTTGCGAACTGTTCCAGCTTTTCTTCCTGTGTCGGCGTTTCAGTGGTTTCAGAGGCTTGATCGGTACCGCTACCGGCGGCAGTAATCAGTTGCGCTTCCGCCTTGGCGGACTCGAAAGCCAGCCGTACTGCCTGGGCCGCGAGGTCTTGCGCATTGTCCTGATAAAGCATATCGCTGGGCACGCCTACCGTTTGTACCTTGCCCGATGCGTTTCGATACCAGTTGATCGCCGCGTTCAGGTGCCCTAACACAGCATTGCGATCGAGTTGCTGCGTTTCTTGCGCGAGAAGCAAGGAACCGAAAGCGAAAAATGCCGTCAGACAAAAATAAAAGCAGCGCTTGGAGTATGGTGGCGTTGAAACTCGCCAAATTTTGAACGGCTTCATATCCTCTTCTTTCGTTTGCGCTGGATGCAAAACGTGATGGATTCTTGAGACCACGAACTTCGCGTGGCCGGGCGTGGGCTGAAACAACAAATCAAGCTAGCACTTCATACGCGGAAATTCCAGCGGTAGAAGCTCATTGCAAAATCCAAATTCGATTACGCGCTGCGCCACGATGCAGCGGTCACCTTCCCTGAACCGTGAAAAGTGGCGCGCCCGGAGGGGTTCGAACCCCCGACCTTGTGCTCCGGAGGCACACGCTCTATCCATCTGAGCTACGGGCGCATTCCGAATCGACTGGAGTTGAGCCATTGTATTACGTTTTGTTCCGGCTGACTACGCGGCTTGGCAAACGCCCGGATTCCGCCTGCTTTTCAATTTGCGGCGATCCGATCAGGAGCCACGCGTGAGATTCTTCACCTGCTTCGCTAGTTTTTCGATTTGCTCCGCTTTTTGGATCATCGGAAGTGATAGGGTATTCGAGGCGTCGGTCTTTTCGACTTCGTCCTTCAATTCCGTGGCCAGCTTGTAGAGCTTTTCTACGTCGTCGTGGATCTGCTGCTGATTCTGCTTCAGAATATCTTTGGGCTTGGCGAGGGACGCGTCGTTAGACATCGTGTCGTGTACCGGTGGACCTCCTGAGCCTTGCGGTGGGGTTGGCCGCTGCATGTGCGCGTTCAGTAAGCGACCATCGGAAAACAGTGCAAATGGCATCCCAAGCGCTACGGGAATCATCGCAGTCAGGAAGTTGCGTTTGTTCGTGTCCATGTTCTCTCTGCTCCTGCCGGCAAAATATTCTGCCATGCATACCCCCGGCGCCGGCCTCGCGCGCGATGGAAGCCTCACTGCGTCACGCCGGGCGGGTGGTATAATTCCGCTCCCCTTATTTTATGACTGAATCGTTCAGAACGTGGATGGAAATTGCGGGGATACGCGCTCTGCGTGTCCTGATAATCGTAGCGCTCGCTTTCTTGATTGCGCGCGTGCTCAAGTCTTTTACCGCCCGTCTGGTTCAATCAGCAAAATCTGCCACGCGCGTGGCCCAAATGCGCGAACAGCAGACGCGCACCATGGCGGCCTTGCTCTATAGCGTCGGCGTGGGGCTTATCATTGCAATCGCGATTCTGACGGCGCTCCCCGAATTTGGATTCAACGTGAGCCCGGTAGAAGCAGCGGCCGCAGTAGCCAGCCTCGCCTTGGGATTCGGCGCGCAGAATCTGGTGAAAGATCTCATCAACGGATTCTTCATCGTATTTGAAGATCAGTTCGTCATCGGCGACTTGATTCAAACCAGCGGTGAAATCGGACGTGTGGAGCACCTCACGCTGCGTCGAACCGTGATTCGAAATATTTCCGGCGCGATAGTGACCATCCCCAACGGCCAAGTCGCTCAAGTTGCTAATCTGAGCCGTGATTGGTCGCAAGCTTTAATCGACGTGATCGTGTCTTCTGACGAGATGGTTGGCCGCGCGCTGACCACGCTCGAAAAAATTGCAAGCGATTTTCGCAGTGATGCCGATTGGTCGCCGGCCTTGGTGGATGGGCCTCGCGTGCTAGGAGTTGAATCGCTAGCGTTGGACGGCACGACCATTCGGCTGCAGGTGCGCACCGCGCTGAACCGCAAGGACGATGTAGCGCGCGAACTCCGGCGGCGAATCAAGCTCGGCTTCGAGCAATCGCACATTCCGCTCAGCCACGTTCACAATGTTTCGGTGCGCGAAGTCACTGCGCAGAATTCATGATTCACTATTTATCATAGGAGGAAGACCATGGGAGACGTTTCGCACGAGCAGGTAAATCTGATGTTGCGGCTTTACGACATACGCCGGGAACCTCGTTTGCGCGAGGCCCGCGAGTGGTTCATGAATAATTTTCGCCCGGCCACGCCGGAAGATGTGATGAAGCAGTATCCTCCTGCAAGCCAGGAAAACGCCTATTTCCGCATGGTCATGAGCTACTGGGAAATGGTTGCGGGAATCGTCAACCGCGGGTTAATCGACGAAGAAATGTTCTTCGAGAATTCCGGCGAGCAATGGATTGTTTGGGAACGCCTGAAACCCGTGATTGGCCCGTGGCGCGAACTCTTCAAGAACCCGCACATGCTTTCCAACCTGGAGCAACACTGCAAACGACTCGAGGCGTGGCGGGAAAAACGCGCACCTGGAACGACCCAGGCCATGCGTGACATGTTCGCGCAAATGGAAAAGGCCGCCGCCGGCGGCAAAAAGTAGTGGGCTCTCGTGCGATAGTTCGCGGATTTTGTTCGCTTGCGAGCTGCGGATAACGCTCAAAATATGCCAATTTCACTAGGTTTTCCCGGCGAAATTGTGATAACTTTTGGCAGACTCCGCGATCGGATTTCTTCCAGATCATGGCGAAGTCCGGGAGCATTGGCTCTGGCGCGCAGCCGCGACCAAGGCCTCCGGTGAGGAATATCTTAATGATTTTTCGTCATTCAACAGTTCTGGTTCTGCTGTGCGCAATCTGCTTCGCGCTGGTTTTCCCACCGGACGTTGCCGCGCAGGCCGCAGAGAGCGCCGGCAAAATCACCGCCGTCGTGCCTGTCGTTAACGTGGTTCGCGGGCCGCAGCAGGTGGCTGCCTCATCATCGCAGCAGGTTTTTTGGGGCGATGTGATTAATACCGGCCATCTGGCGCGTGCGCGCATTGCTTTGAATGACGGCTCGATCCTTAGCGTTGGCTCGGATTCCAACCTGGCAATCGCGAAACATGACGCCACACAGCAGCAGACCGACCTGGATTTGAATTACGGCCGTGTGCGCGCCAAGGCCGCGAAACTCGTGAAGCCGGATTCCCACTTTCAAATCCGCACTTCTGTCGGAGTTGCCGGTGTCGTCGGCACTGAAATGATCGTGATATTTGACGCCAACGGAATGATGCAGGTGATATGCATCGAGGGCGCTTGCAAGGTTTGTGATCTGGCCGGACACTGCGTTCTGATGAAGGGTGGCGAGCAGTCCAGCGTCCGCAGCAATGAACAGCCGTCGCAGCCTTCGCCGGCGACACCGATGAACGTTACCGAAGCGGTGAACACGACTGCCACATCCGGAGCGGGCGCGGGCGCCGGCGGGATCGGCGTTGCCGGCGGAGTCGCCGTCGGAGTTGGCGCAGCAGTGGCAGCCACAGTGGCCGTAGTGGTCGTCCGTGTAGTCACCAAGACTCAAACTTGCAGCACGCCAACAACCACAGCCGTTCACGCCGATTGCACAAAGATCACGACAAACGCGGGAAAGCTCAACGGGCAGCGCTTGCCGTAGATAATCCGGGCGTGAAGCTGTAATGCCGTAAATTCAAAAGCTCATTGCTACTTCAACTCCTTTCGCGGTTTTTCATCGGCGGTATCTTCGTTTGCGCTTTCGCCGCCATCGGCGACGTTTTAAAACCTAAAAGCTTCGCAGGCCTTTTTGGCGCGGCTCCGTCAGTCGCTCTTGCCACTCTATATTTGACGATTTCCTCCCAAGGGAAAATTTATGCCGCTACGGAAACGCGTTCGATGATTGCGGGCGCCCTGGCATTTTTTATTTATGCCTCCTGCGCGAGTTGGCTGTTGATGAAGCGCAATTTATCGAGCTTGTTCGCGACGATAACTCTGATTCCGCTGTGGTTGGCGGCTTCCCTTGGGCTTTGGTTCATGCTGCTGAGGTAAATACGATTGAACATTAGCGTCAATTTTGCGGCTCTGCGCGAAGCAAAGTGGTACCAATTCGCTGTCCGGTTTTTCTTCGGCGGTATGATTTGCGTTCTCGCCCGTGTGATCGCGGAACAATATGGACCGGAAATTGGCGGACTCTTTCTCGCCTTCCCTGCTATTTTCCCTGCCACCGCCACCTTGCTGGAGAACGAACAGAAAGAAAAGAAACAGCGCGCCGGATTGCACGGCACGATCCGCGGAAGAAAGGTCGCCGGGGTCGACGCCGTGGGCGCCGCCATGGGCAGCATCGGCATGATTGTATTTGCCACGATGGTATGGCAGCTCTTGCCCGGGCGTCCGTCTTCCCTGATCTTGTTGAGCGCCACGCTGGCTTGGTTCGTTGTGTCGGTGACGGTTTGGCGCCTGCGCAGCTTGTTGGTGCACTGGCGAAGATATAAGGCGGAGTCACGTCACCGCGACAGCGGCGCTGGCTGAGAAATAACTTTCACTGAACGAGAAATGCTGTGGGCGCGGATTGCCCGGCAACCAGTCAATCGGTTGCTCCCAGATACGCGCGGCGAACGTGGTCGCTCTCGCGCAAGGTTTCACTAGCGCCATCAAGCAGCATCTTCCCCCATTCCATCACGTACGTGTGATTGGAAATCTGCAACGCATAACTCGCATTTTGCGCCGCAAGCAGAATCGTGATGCCATCCTTGGCGATTCCGCATATCAGCTCGAAGACTTGGTCCACCATGATCGGTGCGAGCCCCTGCGTGGGTTCGTCCAGCATCAACAGTATTGGCTCAGCCATTAAACCGCGGCCAATAGCGCACATCTGCTGCTCGCCGCCCGACAAAGTCCCGCACAATTGTTTGTGCCGCTCCTTCAGCCGCGGAAATAAGCCGTAGATTCGCTCGAGATTCTGATGAGACTTGGGGCGCAAGTTAGGCGAGAACGCGCCCATCAGAAGATTTTCTTCTACCGTCATCCGCGGCCATAGCTGGCGTCCCTCCGGGACGAGGTTGAGATGGTGCCCCACCCGCCGGTGAGGAGGATCAGGACCGATCTCGCGACCATTGAAGTTAATTTTGCCCTTTCGCGTCGGAAGAATGCCCGCCAGCGCACGAAGCGTTGTGGTCTTGCCGGCTCCGTTCGGCCCGATCAGGCTTACCACTTCGCCGCGACGAACGCTCAGCGTGACGTCCCATACCACCTGTATCGGACCGTAAGCCACGTCCAGGTTTTCCACCTCCAGCAAACGATCCGCGTTCCGAGCAGTCGCCATCTAGATTGTCGCCTTCTTCCCGATATAAGCCTCGATCACCGACGGATCGCTCTGCACGATTGTTGGCGAGCCTTCGGCGAGTTTTTCTCCGTAATTCATTACGA
>Ga0210388_10004280_pt1 | contig 11192 bp, 10 predicted proteins | sample IncBWC19OmetaG_FD_155485 | JGI IMG/M metagenome (GOLD analysis project Ga0210388, IMG submission 155485) | Forest soil microbial communities from Barre Woods Harvard Forest LTER site, Petersham, Massachusetts, United States - Inc-BW-C-19-O ...
GTGATCTCCACCTGCATTGCGGGAATTCCGGAGTTGGTCGTGAACAGCGAGAACGGATGGCTGATCCCGGCAGGGGACGTCGAGCGCTTGGCCGATGCCATGCAAGAGGTCGTCACTTCGGAGCCCTTTGCCTTGCGGGGCCTGGGGCAGAACGGCCGGGCACGGACCTTCGAGCGGCACAACATTGAGACCGAGGCTGGCAAGCTCAAGCAGCTGTTCTCGAAGGTCATCTCGGGAACCGCGGCTGACAGAACGTCGTGATGACCTGGCCGACGAGCCAGCCACCCACCTCGGGCGGGAGGTGAGTACGAGCACGGTGGCCGGAATATCCGTCGGTGTGCGATAACCTTCGCGTCAGTCGGGGAACAAACATTGGGACGATATCTTATGGTGTTGCGGGTTCCGGCGTTTCGGTCGGGGCCAGGGACCTTCGAGATCGAAAGCGCGTTCGCCGAGCACCTGCGGATGCTCCGGTCACGGCTCGGCGCGCTGGCCTCTCCTCTGGTCCTGGCGTTGCCGGAGCTCTCGGTCGACGACCGCGCGCGGCTGGGCCGGCTGGGTGAGATCGATGAGGCGCGTGACGGAATCGTGTTCCGTCCGATGTTCCCGGCTTCCATTGGCCGCCTGGCCTACCTGCGCAGCCTGCCCCAGGTCCTGGCGGCGCTGCACGAGGAGGTCGCCGCTGCCGACGTGGTCCACGCGAGCTCGTCGACGCTCTATCGCCCGTTCGAGATCGTCGCCTTGATGATGGGGAGCGCGCTGGGGAAGAAGACCATCAGCGTCACCGACATCGACAACCGCCGGAGCCCGGAGATGAACTACCGCTCGGGGCGCTGGTCACGGCGCGAGCTGTGGGTCACCCGGCTCGTTCACGAGCCCTACGCGCACCTGCAGCAACTGGCCGAGGTTCGTCGCTGCTCGCTGGTGCTCATGAAGGGGCGCGGGCTGGTGGAGGACTACGGACGCGGGCGCGGCCACGTCAAACACTTCCTGGACTCGGCGTTCTCCCAGGAGCAGATCGCCTCCGCCGAGGCGGTGGAGCGCAAGATCGCCGACTTGACCGATCCGACGAAGCCGCTGCGGGTGGTCTACTTCGGCCGCCTGGTGGCCTACAAAGGCATCGACCACATGCTGCGCGCCTTTCGCCGGGCCATCGACGCGGGCGCGAACCTGCAGTTCGAGATCATCGGCGGTGGCGAGCAGGAGGCGGTGTTGCGGGCGCTCTGCACCGAGCTGGGGCTCGACCCCTGGGTGACGTTCGCGGGCACGGTCCCGTTCGGCCCGGCCCTGTTCGAGCGGCTCTACCGCGATCATCTGCTGCTGGCGGCGCCGCTCAGCCAGGATACGCCACGGAGCGCGCTCGACGCCTTCGCCGCGGGCCAGGCGATCTTGGCCTACGACACTTACTACTACGCGGAGCTGGCCGCGATGGGCGCGCCGGTCACGGTGGTCCCCTGGTCCAGCATCGACGCGCTGGGCGACCGGCTGGTGGCCATCGCCGCCCACCGCGCGGCTCTGGCGCCCAAGATCCGCGCCGCGCTGGCGTTCGCCCGGGAAAACACGCAGGAAAAATGGCTCGACCAGCGCATCGGCTGGACGCGCGCGCTGTTTGCTCAGACGGCGGGTTGAAGCCGGCGCCGTCGAAGCAGGAACGCCGTCAACCAGACCGATGTGAGGACGACGAACATGATCGCCCCTTCCACGAAGGCGTCGACCCGGGTGTTGGCGATCGGCAGGTGGAGGCGCGTGTAGATCGAGCCCACCGCCAACCCGAGCACCGAGGTGACGGCGATCCCCGCGCTGAGAAGCGCGTCCTGTCGAAGCGGATTGAGCCCGATGAGCGCGCACGCCCGCGCGGAGATGCCGTAGCGCACCACCTCGCTGAGCGAGAGGGCCAGCACCGTCGTCTTGAACCCGAAGAAGATCCCCCCGATCGGCATCAAGACCAGCATGGCGGCGAACTTGGCCCCGTTGCCGAGGGCGAGCCATTTCGTCTTCCCCATCGAGAGAACCGCGGAGCCGTTGGCGGACTCGAGGGTGCAGAACCAACTTCCGATCGCCAGCAGCTGGACGACCGGGCCGGCCTCCACGGCGCGCCGATCATAGAGAAAGCGAATGAGGACCGGCCCCCCGGCGATCAGGCAGGCCACCAACCAGCCCGCGGCCATGAGAACGGTGCCGCGCAGGTTCCGGAAGGTCACGGCCAGCTCGCTGCGCTTGACGCGGCTGATGAGCGGAAACAGCACGTTGCCCACCACGTGGCCCACCACGTAGCCCGGGATGGTGGCCCACACGGCGCCGATGCTGTAGACGCCCAGCGTGGCGATCGAGACCAGCTTCCCGAAGATCAAGCGATCCGAGGCGGAGGCGAAGAAGGTCAGGATCGTGCTGATCAGAATCCATCGGCCGAAGTGCGAGACCTCGTCCAGCGTGGTTCGGTCCCAGCGGAACCGATTTCGAATCCCCGGCAGCGCCAGATGACTGAGGGCCAGCTTGACGGCTGACCCGATCGCCGCCCCCCCCGCCAGCGCCCAGACGGAATGCTGCAGGTAAGCCCAGATGTTCATCGCGACGAGCGCCGCCACCTGACTGACGAGCTCGATCATCGTCAGCCGGCCGAGCGCCATGCGCCGGCTGGCGCTGTAGAGCTTGGTCGAGTTGAAGGCGCTGATCCCGCTGCCGAGGGCGACCATCGGAATGAGGCCAGCCAGCTCTCTCTGATGGTAGAAATGAGCGACCGGAATCGCGCCGGCGATCGCCAGGACCATCAGGGCCAGGCCGCGGAGGACCTGGATGGTCCAGATCGTGTTGAGAAAGTCCGGCTCGTCGCCCCGCTCGTGACGAACGACGTTCTGGCCGATCCCGATGTCCGAGAACATGGCGAGCCCGACGATGAAGGAGTTCACGATCGCCATCAGGCCGAACGCGTCGGGGTACAGCAGACGCCAGAGGATCAGATTGCTGCCCAGGCGAATCAGCTGGCCGCTGCCGTATTGAACGATCGACCAGATCGAACCTCGAACGAAGAGCTTGCCCACCGCGCCCTTGTCGGCGGGCGGCGTCGGCGCGAGCTCTCCGGCCGCGGCGACCGTATCCAGCTCGACACTCATGGATGGACTCTCAAAGACATGGCTCCCGTGCCCACCTAACTGAACCGCCGGTGCATGACCTCACGCACCGGCTGGCAGCGATCGTATTGATGCAGGACCGGAGGGACCTTGCCTGCGACCTGGACCTGGTCCCCGACGACGGTGAAGCGGTGCTCGGGTACGTCCCCAAAGGTCAGCACCGTCGAAACGAGGTTGGGGTGAAACTGAACGGCTGGATTCAATCGACCGTAAAGGATGGAGTTGTACACGGCCTGGTCGACGGCGCCGCGTTTGTGATTCACCAGTTCGCCGATCATCTCTTCGATGAGCCGATGGAGGATCGCGGTTCCCCCCATGATGGTGCCGGCGCAGGCGATCGGTTTACCGGTCACCTTGGCCAATCCGGCCTTTCCGTACACGTCGAGATACCAGTCGGTGTCCACGTTCTTTGGGCCGTAGACGAGCCCGTCGTCCTGAAGGAACGCGTGCAGCTTGCCGGGATCCAGCGCGGGTTCGAAGGGATCTCCCTGGAACACGACGTCCCGTGCGTCGGTCAGAAGGACCATTCGATAATCCGGTCGCAGCGCGAAAAAATCGAGATAGGCAAAATGTCGACCATTGATCGGATGCGCCCACATCCCGGTCAACGCCGCCTGTACGACCTGCCAAGACCGTGGCAGCTTGGCGACCCGCTCCCCGACCTCGAAGAAGGAGAACAGCCCGCGAAACAGAATGCGCAGCGCGCGACTCGACTGGACGTCCTTCCAGACGCTCGGCGGCGCCGGCAAGAGCTCGACATCCAGCTCGGCCGCGAGCGCGGCGAACCGCGGCGACTGAGCATTTGTAATGACGACCAGATCCGCGCGCTCGGCGGGTACGTAGGCCCGCGCCGAGCGCACCAGACGCGCAAAGTCTTCGTACGAAATGTTCGTCGCGTAGGAAAGAATTACGTCCTTCATCCTCGTCGCTCAGCGTACGTCAAAGGTCGCGTGCCGAGAAGACCGACCCGGTGGATGGCGCGGTTCGAGGTGATCGCGCGCTGGCGGGACCGCGACCTGGTGTCGCGCCGGGTGCACCGGTCGGTCGAGATCTTTGGTTCTTCGGGAAGGCGACATCTGGAAGGCGCGCTCAAGTTGCGCGCTGTCCGGCCCCAAGGTAGCAGGAACCGGCTCGGATGGACCGAATTCTCCGAAAATTCGGGGCGCTTCCGACAGCTCCTCGTGACCTGCGGGAGATCGACCGAATATCGGCGACGGGTTTCTGACAATCGGTGACCGGACCACACCTCGGCGCAGTCGCCGCGCGGCCGGCGGCACTCGAGCTCGCTGGCGCGATCTTTGCGCAGCGTCAATCCGACCCATGCGCGCCCTGGCGATCGCCGTCTCGAGTCTCCTGCTGTTCGGCTGCGGAGATCGCGCCGGAGAGTCCGGCGAGGTCGACGTCGCCCTCAACATCGTCGCGGCGGACAACTGCCCCAGCGTCACCTCGGCGGTCGCCGCTCCCGCGCAGACCTCGGTCGGGGGGACGATCGGCGTCAGCGCGACCGCGTCCGATCCGGACCGCGGCGACGTCGTCAGCTTCAGCTGGTCTCCCGCCGCCCGCTTCGTCAACCCCAGCTCGGCCGCGACCAGCTACAGCTGCACGACGGCCGGGCGGCAGACGTTGACCCTCACCATCGCCGACAGCCACCGGCCGACCCCCTGCACCGTGAACGTGACACTGGAGGTTGATTGCACCGCCGGCCAGGGCACCGGCCCCTAGATCGCAGTAACCTTCCCCTCACTTCATGGCCGCCCCGGAGACCGACGAAGACATCGGCCGGCTCTTTTCCGTCCGTCCGGCGGATTTCGTCGGAGAACGAAAGGCGATCGTCAAGAAGCTGAAGGCGGCCGGACGCCGCGACGACGCCGCGACCGTCGAGAAGCTTCCGCGCCCGACGTTGTCCGTCTGGGCGGTCAACCAGATCGCCCGGCAGGAGCTGGCCCTCGTGCGCCGCCTCGCTGACGCCACCGCCGCCTTGCAGGGCGGGGACCGGGGCGGAGCCTCGAGCTATGCCGACCTCCTCGGCGAGCATCGCGAGATCTTGAAAGCCTTGCGGCTCAAGGCGGAGGCGATCTTGAACGCATCCGGGTTCCGTTCCGCACCGGACCTGCTCACGCAGGTGGTTCACGACCTGCGGGCCGGGATCTCGAGCCCCGAGAGCCGCGCCCTCATCGAAAGTGGCCGCCTGGTGCGCGACGTGGCCGACGACAGCGCCGTGAATCCCTTCGCGGGAGCGCCCCTGGCGGCGCCAGGTCCGCGGACCCAAACGCCGGCGGCCAGTCGGACCGACGCTCCCGCGGATCACCGGGCGGCAGAGGAGGCGGCCCGCGCCCGACAAGAGGCCCGGGCGCGGGACGAAGCGCGGGCCTTCCAGCGGAGACGGATCGAGAACCTTCGCGAGCGGGCGACGACGGCGCGGGCGGCGAGCGAGCGGGACGAACGAGAGGTCCAGGCAGCCACCCGGGCTTTGAAAGAGGCCGAACGGCGCCGGGAGATCTCGCGGGCGGCGCTCGCGGAGGTCTCGGCTGCGCTGGAGGCGGCCGAGGGCGACCCGGAGGCTTGAGCTAAGGCCCGCCGTTAGGCGCGGGCCGGCGGCCCGCCTTTCGATGGTCCCACCACAAGATCGCGGCGCCGAGCGCCTCTCCGATGAAAGTGATGGGGTTGAAGATCGTTCCCAGATGTTCGCCGAGGCTCCGAAACGGGTAGGTCGGGAAGCGCCACCCGAGCAGCGGCCACAGCAGCGTCCCCAGGTTCATCGACAGGCCGACGAAGTCGAGAACGAGGTGGGTCGCCACCCCGATCGCCAGCGCCTCGAGCGGCCGGGACCGGGTGACCAGGCCGGCGACAGCGACCACGAGGAGGAAGAGCCCCGTGTGCGCAAACAGATGGGTGCCCGAAAGAATCCCCGCCGCGGCCCCGTGCCTTCCCGTCAGCCAGGCCGGGATGTAGTAGAGCGGCTTGTCGATCAGGTCGGGGAGCAGCGCGCCGACGAAAAACGCGCGTTTGTCGGTCGCGGAAAAGCGGCGAAACGGACGGGCCGCCAGCCTCTTCCCGATGCCCAGATGACCAAGCGCGAACATCGGGTGGCCTTGTGCCCAGGGACAGAGTCGAACTGTCTACACACGGATTTTCAGTCCGTTGCTCTACCAGTTGAGCTACCTGGGCGTTTATTAAGTGAATGGGGTACTTACGCCATCGGAGACCGCTGCGTCAACCGGCTTCCGTGGTCGCCACCCGTCCGGGCGCATGCCTCGGGCCGCCGGTGGTGAACAGGCCCGACGTGCCGCTCGAACAGCGGCGCCATACGGGCGAACCTCCTGTCGCGATCTCAGGTAAGCAAATTCTCGTCCACGAATCGGGTCTGCGGAAATCGCCGCAGCGAATTCATCACGCCGAAACCTGTTCGAAACCTGGGATCGGCAAGATGACGGTCGGGCTGGGTGCCCGAGGGGGATCTCGCTTCGCGAATGCAAATCGTTCATCATCCCGCTCCGGCGGCCGAGGCCGCTGAACTCATGCCCGAGCAAGCCGTCGCGTCCGCTTCCCCTCATCACCCTCAGGCGCACGGCGTAGGCCTCGCCAAGCTGGCGCTGGGCGCCATCGGCGTCGTCTACGGCGACATCGGGACTTCGCCGCTCTACGCGGTGAAGGAGTGCGTGACGCTGCCCCATGGGGTGGCGCCGCTGGCGGTCAACATCTACGGCGTGCTGTCGCTGATCTTCTGGTCGATCACGCTGGTCGTCTCGGTCAAGTACCTGCTCTTCGTCATGCGCGCCGACAACGACGGCGAGGGTGGGGTGCTGGCGCTGATGGCGCTGGTGGCACGCCCGAGCGCAGCGGCGGTCACCGCCGACGAGTCGGGCGCCCACCGGGCGTCGACGCGCACGACCTGGACGGGCCTCCGCAAGACCAAGATGCTGCTCATCGTCCTGGGCCTCTTCGGGGCGGCCCTGCTCTACGGCGACGGCGTCATCACGCCGGCGATCTCGGTGCTCTCGGCGGTGGAGGGGCTGGAGGTCGCCACCAGCGCCTTCTCGCCGTTCGTCGTGCCGATCACCTGCGTCATCCTGGTGATCCTGTTCGCCATGCAGAAGCGCGGCACCGGCGGCATCGGTGCCGTCTTCGGCCCGGTGACGGTCACCTGGTTCATCTTCATCGCCGCCGCCGGTCTCCCCTGGATCGTGCGTCACCCGGAGATCTTGCGGGCGATGAATCCGATGTACGGCGCGCGCTTCTTCATCCTGCACCGCGGGCACGGGTTCCTGGTGCTCGGCTCGGTGGTCCTCTGCGTGACCGGCGGCGAGGCGCTCTACGCCGACATGGGGCACTTCGGGACGCGCGCCATCCGCATCGCCTGGTACACCTGTGTCTTCCCGGCGCTGCTCATCAACTACTTCGGGCAGGGGGCTCTGCTGCTCGAGCGCCCCGAGGCGGCGGCCAACCCGTTCTACGGGCTGGTGTCCGGGGCCTGGCTCTACCCGATGGTGATCCTGGCGACCCTGGCGACGGTGGTGGCGTCGCAGGCGTTGATCTCGGGCGCCTATTCACTCACGCGGCAGGCCGTTCAGCTCGGCTACCTGCCGCGCGTCACCATCGTCCACACCTCCGGCCAGACCGAGGGGCAGATCTACATCCCCGAGGTGAACTGGCTGCTGATGGTGGCCTGCGTGGCGCTGGTGCTCGGCTTCCGCGAGTCGAGCGCGCTGGCCGACGCCTATGGCATCGCGGTGACCGGCACGATGGCCATCACTTCGATGTTGTTCTATTACGTGGCCCGCGATCTCTGGAAGTGGGGCCGGTTCCGCGCCGGCGCGCTCTTGACGGTGTTCCTTTGCTTCGATCTGTCGTTCTTCGTGGCGTGCTCGACCAAGATCGCCCATGGCGGCTGGTTCCCGCTGGCGGTGGCGGTCGGCGTCTTCACCATCATGCTGACCTGGAAGCGCGGCCGAACATTGTTGGCGGAGCGGATCGCCGCCGACTCGCTGCCGCTGGGGATCTTCCTGGCCGACATCGAGGCGACCAAGCCATACCGCGTGCCGGGCGTGGCGGTGTTCCTGTCGTCGACGCGGCGAGGGACGCCCAACGTCCTTCTGCACCACTTCAAGCACAACAAGGTGCTGCACAAGGAGGTGATCATCCTGTCGATCACCACCGACGCGGTGCCGGAGGTGCCGGACGCCGACAAGGTGCGGGTCAAGAGCTTCGGCCAGGGCTTCTGGGGAGTCACGGCGCACTATGGGTTCAAGGAGAGCCCGGCGGTGCTCGACATTCTCCGCCGCTGCAAGGCGCAGGGCCTGCCGATCGACGAGGCGGACACCAGCTACTACCTCGGCCGCGAGACGCTGCGCTCGGTCCCCGGCAAGGGGATGGCCGAGTGGCGCAAGGTTCTGTTCCGCTTTCTGTCGCGCAACGCGCGCTCTGCGTCCGACTTCTTCTCTCTGCCGCCCAACCGGGTGGTCGAGATCGGCGCACAGATCGAGCTCTAGGAGCTGCTAACCTGACCCTGCCATGCAGGGTGAGCAAGCGGCGGCGACGTCGATGGCCGAGCGCCAGGGAGCGACGCCGCCCCCCTGGCGCGGGCGCTCGCGGCTCCGCCTCCTGGCCGACGTCCTCGGCGGCGCCCGCCAGAACTGGGACAAGCTCCGCCAGCTCGCCGCGTTGGTCGCCGCCTACTTTCGACCACGTCTCATCCGGCGGCGCCTCGAGCGCTTGCGGGCGCTCGGCCACATCGACGCCGTGCCGACGATCGGCCAGCTGCTCGTCGCCGGGCGCGATCAGATGATGGTCGGTGCTGCGGAGGAGACGAAGATCTTCTACCGCGCGCAGGGGATCCCCTGGATCTTCCACAACGCGCGCCGCTTTCTATCTGGCCCGGCGACCATGCTCGATCCGATCGGCCTGTTCGCGCCGCGCGAGGCGATCGTCCACCACGTCTTGCAGACGTTCCACCGGCATCCGGTCTACGATCTGGTGATCCTGCGCGCGCACGACGGCGGACCCGAGGAGATGGCGCGCCAGGCGCGGCAGATCGTGGAGGGGACACACCCGCACCAGCGGGCGCTCGCCTCGCTGGTCGAGGACGGCGCCTACCACGCGCGGCTGCCGGCCGAGATCGCCGCCTTCGAGGAGGCGACGCGCGCGCCGGCGCGCCCGATCCCGCCCGGGCTGGTCGACGATCCCGAGCTGATGCTGGCGATGGATCAGTTCAAGGACGTGGCCGGTTTCGTCCGCTACGCCTCGCGCCTGCGGGTCGGGTTCGTCGACGCGCTCCGGGCCTGGCTGGCGGTCGGCTTCGACGAGAGCGTGGGCACGCTCGTTCACGTGAAGCTCGGGCGCCGGCAAGTCGAGCACGCCGCCTGCGATCCGGAGCTGGTGACGCGCTACCTCGGTGCGCTGGGCACTGCCCCCGGCGCCGGGTCGACGAAAGCGCTCGTTTAGGGCACCTTCGGGCGGCAGGTCGTCGGGCATGGCCCTCCTAGGGGGAGGGCGTCGCCTTTTCGGCGGCGGCGAGCAGCTCGTCGGTGCGCTGGCAGCTGAGCGTCCGGGCGGCGCGCGGGCGCGTGCAGTCGACGCAGCCGTCGAGCGCCGTGACCGCCGACTGGACCAGGTTCCATTGGCTATCGAGCTCGCTGTCGCGCGCCACGCACCCGCTGGCGTCCTTCGAGAAGACGTCGACGAACGCCGACCATTTGCGGTTGTCGGGCTCGAGGCGGCAGGCGGCGGTCGCGCCATTTTCCGCCTGCTTCTTCAGCGTCGGCGCCAGGTTCTTCTGCGACTGGCGGATGGCGGCGACCAGATCGCGCAGGTCGCGCCCGCGGCAGGGGGCCACCGCCGGCTGCACCACCTGCGGCGTCGGGATGAACGGGTGGATGAACTCCTTCGGCGTGGCCGTGGTCGGGTGGCCCGGCGCCTGCGTGTGGGGTGTCCGACCGACGAGCCGCATCACCAGCGAGATCGAGAGGACCCCCGCCAGCACCACCACCGTCAACGGGCCCCGTTTGTTTCGGCGCATGGGCCGATATTGCCCCATACTGTCGCGCCATGGCAGCGGCCAAGCTTTTCCTCTCGATCTTCGCCGTCATCTTCGTCGCCGAGCTGCCGGACAAGACCGCGCTGGCGTCGCTGGTGCTGGCAACGCGGCACCGCGCGATGCCGGTGCTGGTCGGCGCGGCGGCGGCGCTGGCGATCCAGAGCCTGGTGGCCGTCATCGCCGGAAGCCTGCTGGCGCTGCTGCCGCCGCGTGCGGTGCACATCGGCTCGGGCGTGCTGTTTCTCGTCTCGGCGATCGTGATGTGGGTCAGGCACGAGGAAGAGGCCGCGGGTGGCAAGGACGGCGGCGAGCTCGGGTTCGCCAAGGCGTTCACCATGTCCTTCATGGTCGTCTTCGTGGCCGAGTGGGGCGACCTGACGCAGATCGCGACCGCCGGCTTCGCGGCCCGGACGAAGCAACCTGTGCTGGTCTTCTTCGCGGCGACCGCGGCGCTGTGGGCGGTGGCCACGGTGGCGGTCATCGCCGGCAACCGGGCCGGGCATCTGCTGAACCCCAAGGTCACCCAGAAGGTGGCCGCCGTCCTGTTCGCGCTGGTCGGCGTCGCGCTGATCGCCGGCATCTTCTAGCCGGCCAGGTTGGTGGTTGGCGCCGGGTTTGCTTTGTCTGGGCCGCGGGGGTCAGACATGGCGATCAACTACCGATCTCAGACTGTCAGAAGAGAGACGCTTCACACCGTCTCGCTGGTGGCACCGCACGTGGCCGCGGGCGCCTCGGTGCTGGATGTCGGCTGCGGTGAGGGCTACGTGATGGAGGAGCTGGCGGCCCGCGGCGCCGGCGAGCTGTTCGGCGCCGACGTGGTCGACATTCGGCGGGAGAAGAGCCGGCCGTTCCGGCTGTTCGACGGCGTCGACCTGCCGTTCATCGACCGGCGGTTCGACGTCGTCGTGCTCAGCTTCGTGCTGCACCATGTCCCGAACGAGCGCAAACGCGCGCTTTTGCGCGAGGCCCTCCGCGTCAGTCGGGGGACGGTCGTCATCGTCGAGGACACGCCGGTGACGCTGCTCGATCGG
>Ga0210388_10004281_pt1 | contig 11192 bp, 6 predicted proteins | sample IncBWC19OmetaG_FD_155485 | JGI IMG/M metagenome (GOLD analysis project Ga0210388, IMG submission 155485) | Forest soil microbial communities from Barre Woods Harvard Forest LTER site, Petersham, Massachusetts, United States - Inc-BW-C-19-O ...
AAGGAAGCCCAGCGACAGCCGGACGCCGCGCAAACAGGCAACGACAACTCCCACAACCGAGGTGAGGCTCATGACTAAGTTCGCAGACCAGCTGTTCGACGATCTGATCCGAGAGCACGGATCGACGCTGACCAACGCCAGGCCGTCCGCGCCGAGAGGGCACATCGCGACCCGCCGGGCGCTACTGGCGGTCGGCGGGGGCGGCGTCGCCGTCGCGGCCGCCGCAGGCGTGCTCGTGGCTACCGCCGGCACCAGCCCGGCCGCCCACAGCGGCCAGGTGGCGGGCGGCAAGAACCCGGCCTACGCGGTGACCAACAACCCCAACGGCACGGTCACGCTCGCCGTGTACCAGAAAGACGGGATCGCCGGTGCCAACGCGAAGCTGCATGAGCTCGGCGACAGCCAGGTTTACGTCGTTCCGGTCGGGGCCGGCTGCCCGAGCATGTCCTCGCTGCCGGCGCCCGCCGCGTCGCTGAACGGCAAGCACCTGAGGGTCCAGTCGAGCGTGTCGATCGGAGGTACGGCCGGCGGCTCGGTGACCGTGAACGCGAAGGGCATCCCGGCCGGCGACATCCTCGTGGTGGCGGTCGAGACAACCAGGACCGGCAACACGACGACGTCACTCGGAGCGGGGAAGCTGACCACGGCGCCCGCGCCGAGCTGCGTGAGCCTGCCATCGACGGCCGGCAGCGACTTCGGGTGGGGGTCAGGCAACGCGGGGCCCGGGGCCGGCAACGGCGGGGCCGGCAACGGCGGGGCCGGGAAGAGCTGAGACGCCCGATTGGGAACCGCCTCGGTGCCCGGAGGACCCCGTCATGGCCCTTCCGGGCATTCCCGTCCGTCGCCCAGGCCGGACTCGGCCATGATGCGCCGCACGGTCTCGTCCAGCGACGACTCGGCCGGGATGACCCGCTCGAGCCCGCCGGGAAGCAGATCCCGCTGGCGGAACCAGCCGCGCATCTCGCGCTCGCCGTACTCGGCCGCCTGGGGCTTGGTCGCGTGCCGGCGCACGGTCTCGGCCCACGGGACGTCCAGGTAGTACGCGCGGGCCAGGCCCGCCTGATCCGCGATCAGCGCGGCCAGCATCCGGCCGTAGTGGTCGGCGTACAGGATGCCCTCCACGATCACGTGGAATCCGCGGTCGAGGGCGAACCGCGCGGTGACGTCGATCAGGTCGATGTTCGCGCCGCCGGGAACGTCTCGCTCCCTGAGCACCTGCCGGCGGAGGTTGTCCTGCCCCACGATCGCCAGGCCGCGGCCGTGCCTGCGCCGGATCTCGGCCGCGACGGCTGACTTTCCCGACGCGGAATTGCCGCGGATCACGACCAGCCTGGCGGGGATTTCCCGACCAGCCTCACTCAAGGTTTCTCCTCCGCCCGCGCACGCTCGGCGAGCGCGCAGCGTGCCGGCCCTGACGCAGTCGGCCACCTTCGACGTGTAGCGTCGGGTTCGCGCGCGACCGCGCGGTCGGGGCCCGGTCTCGGGACCGCCTCAAATTGGCCGTGATTGACCGGGGTAATTGGTCCGTGTCGGCGTAATTCCACTATGCCCAAACCGGTTTACATTGTTTTACATTGCTAATGCTGGCGATGGTACGGCATGCTTTGCACGTGTTCAGCCCCCGTGGCCCGATGGCAGCCCGCCGCATGACCGCGTACTGGGGCGTGCTGACCGCCGCCGCCCTGACGACGCTGGTCGCGGTCGCGGTGGCCGCCGCGATCGCCGTGTTCATGGGCCAGGCGCTGCCGCTGGCGGTTCAGCACGATCTCAGCACCGCGCCGGGCACCGACATGTCGGTCACCGCGCTGGTGAACGGCCCTAGCCAGGCTTCCTCGGGCGGCGCGACCCTGCGGTCGCAGATCACCGCGGCGATGCCCGGCGTGCCGTTCAGCTTCCAGTCGGCCTCCTGGTCTGATCCGCTCGAGCTGGTCCCCGGGTCGCTGCCCGCGTCCCCGGCCGGCGTCGGCAAGGCCACCGCGACCCTCCTGCAGGCGGCCTCGATGAGCGCGCTCGCCAGCCACGCGACGCTCATCGCCGGCCGCTGGCCAGCCGCCCCGACCGCCTCGGCGAACGGGGTCGGCGGGTCGGCGGTGATCCCGACCGCGCTGCCCGCCTCGGCCGCGGCTCTGCTCCACGTCTCGGTGGGGGACGTGCTGCGCCTGCGCGACCAGCTCGACAACGCGCTGCTGAGCTTCGACATCACCGGCGTCTTCGCGCCGCGGGCAGCGGCCGGCCCGGACGACTCGTACTGGGCCCTCAGCTACATCCCCGCCAGCGGCGTGTCGGCCGGCTACCAGTCCAGCACCTACGGCCCGCTGGTGGTGAGTCAGGCGGCATTCGGGCCGGCGCTCACGCAGCAGAGCGGGTCGTGGCTCGCGCAGCCCGAGATGACGGCGTTCTCGGACGGGAGCCTAAGCTCAGACTCGGCCAGCGTCGCCGCCCTGGCCGCGTCGCTGCCGAACGCGACCTTCCTGAACGGCGCGCAGCTGACCACCAGCCTGCCCGCCGTGCTCACCGCCGCGGGCAGCAACCTCACCGTCGCCAGGTCGCTGCTGGCGATCAGCGCCCTGCAGATCCTCGTACTCGCCGTCGTGGCGCTGGCCGCGGTCGGGCGGCTGCTCGCCGCCCAGCGGGAGGGGGAGACCGCGCTGCTCATCGCCCGCGGCGCGACCCGCCGGCAGCTCACCAGGCTCACCGCGGCCGAGGTGGTCCCGTTGTCGGCGGTGGTGTCCGCCGTGGGCGCGCTGGCGGGCATCCGGCTGGCCGACGCGCTAGTCGGCGCGGGGGCGCTGGGGACGGCGGGCATCCGGCTGGCGGGCCGGCCGGGCGTCTGGCCCGACGCGCTCGCGGCGGCGATCGTCGTGGCCCTCATCGCCATCGCCTCGCTGCTCGCGCCGGGGCTCACCGCCGTCGCGCGGGCGCACGGCGGCAGGCAGGGGCTGGTGGCCGGGGTGGCCAGGGCCGGCCTCGACATCGCCCTGATCGTGCTGGCGGTGCTGGCCTGCTGGCAGCTTCGCCAGTTCTCCGCCGTCGGCGCGAGCGGGGCCGGCGGGATCGATCCGGTGCTGGCGCTGGCGCCCGCGCTCGCGCTCGCGGCCGGGAGCGTCGTCGTGCTGCGCCTGCTTCCGCTGGCGGCCCTGGCCTTGGACTGGCTGGCCGCCCGGGGCCGAGGGCTGCTCGCCGCGATGGCCTCGTGGCAGTTCAGCCGGATGCCGGTCCGCCAGGGGGGCGCGGCCGTGCTGCTGGTGATGGCGGTCGCGGCCGGGACGCTGGCGCTCGCCCAGCACCAGAGCTGGACCCGGTCGGCGTCGGATCAGGCCAGCTTCGCGGCCGGCGCCGACGTTCGGGTCGACCTGCCAGCGGCGCTCAGCCCGGGCGGAACGGGAGCCGTGGCCGACGCGCGCGGGGTGACCCGCTCGATGGCGGTCGCGGTCGACGACACCGGGACGCCGGGCGATCTCGTCGCGGTCGACTCGGCCCAGGCGGCCGGCGTCGTCCGGCTGCGCGGCGACGAGACCGGCCTGCCGCCTGTCAGCCTGTTCGGCGCCATCACGCCAGGCGGCGCCGGCCAGCCGGGGGCGGCGTTGCCCGCCCCCCGGCCCGGCGCGGACGCCGGCAGCACTCCGCTCACCGTGACCCTCGGCCCGGCTCCAGCCACGGCGGCGGCGGGGAAGACAACGGCGGCAGGGAAACGACCAGCGCCGGGCGCCAGCGGCGCGGCCGCCGCGCTCGGGCCGGTCGTCATGACGCTGACCATCCTCGACCGGACGGGAGCCGCCTTCCAGGTCGAAGACGCGGCGCTGGCCGCGGACGGACGCCCGCACGTGATCGCGGTGCCGCTCGGCGGCGACGAGGCGCTTTACCCGCTGCGGGTGGTCTCGATCTTGCTCACGTACAGCCTGCCACAGAGCAGGGTCCCGGCCTTCGCCCTGACCCTGCGGGGCCTGTCGTTGGCCGGCTGGACGCAGCGGGCAACCAGCCCCGACCCACTGACCTTCGCACCCGGTCAAGGCGCCCTGCCCTCCGACGGGAAGACGCAGATCACCGCCGACGCGAATACGTTCACCTTCGGCTCGGGTGACGCGCCCGACTTCTCGGCGGGCGCCGGCGGGGTCGGCTCGGACCCCATGCTTGCCGCGCAGTTGCTGCTGCTTCCGCACGAGGCCCGGGTGCCGTCCATCCCGGCCATCGCCACCAGAGCCTTCATGAACGCGAACAGCCAGCAGATCGGCTCGGTCGTGCCGGAGTCGGTCGAGGGGGCGACGGTGCCGCTGCGGATCGTGGCCGAGGTGGCGTCGTTCCCGACCGTCACCGCCCCGGGCGGCGCGCTCATCACCGATCTCGGCAGCCTGCAGGCGTACCTGGCCCGTCAGACCCTCCCGCCGCTGCCCGTCACCCAGTGGTGGCTGACGACGGCGGGCGGACAGGTTCCGCCGGCGCTGACCGCCAGCGTCCCGGCCGGCACCGGCATCACCACCGCGGCCAGGCTGACCACGGCCAACACCGGTGACCCGCTGTCGGCCGCGCCGCAGCTGGCGCTGCTGGCGATGGCCGTCGCGGCGTCGCTGCTCGCGATCATGGGGTTCTGGGTGTCGATCGCGGCCGACGTGCGCGAGCGCCGCTCCGGGATGGCGCTGCTGGCCGCCCTGGGCGTGACCCGACGCGGCGCGGCGGTGTCGCTCTGCCTGGAAAAGCTGCTCCTCAGCCTCCCCTCGGCCGCCCTCGGGGTGGTGCTCGGGACGCTCGTCGCGCGGCTGCTTGTACCTGCGGTTACGCTCAGCCCGACCGCGCGGCAGCCGACCCCGCCCGCGCTCACGCTCTATGACCTGCCGCAGGCCATCGCGCTCGCGCTCGTGGTGGCGATCGTGCCGGTGGTGATCGCCGCGCTGGCGGCCACCCGCCGGCCCGCCCCGGCCGCCGACCTGCGCGCGGCGGAGGCGGAATGAGTATGCTCGGCCGGCTGACCGGCATCGGGGCCGCAGCCAGCGTCACCCTCGGGCTGCTGGCCGGAGGCTGCGTGCTGGCCACCACGGCCGGCCCCCGGCAGACGCAGGCGACCGGGACGCGAGCGCTGCAGCAGACGCTGGGCAGCGTGTCACCGCTCGATAAGAGCGTGGTCGCCACGACCGACTGGTCCCTGGTCAACACCTCCTTCGGCGGCTTGAGCGGCGGGGGCGGGGGCGGGGTGGAACTGTCCGCGACCAACCTCGCCACCGTCACCAGCCAGCTGCGGAGCGATTTCAGCGGCGGCCCGCTCACCCTGGACCCGCCGTCGGCTGACTGGGCGGCGCTGACCTCCGAGCCGTACAGCATCGCCGCGCTTCCCGTCCTCAAAAAAATCCCCGCGAAGCTGGAGGTGGCCTACCGCTACCCGCTGGCCGGCCACGTGCGGCTGGTGGCCGGCACCATGCCGACCGCCCTGTCCTCCGCAGCGCAGGCCGGCCTGGCCATTCAGGTGATGATCACCCAGGCGATGGCCAGCACGTTCAAGCTCGAGCCAGGCTCGTCGGTGCCGATCGGCGTCCCCTCGCAGCTCAATCCGGGCGCGATCGTCGAGATCGACCTCGACGTGACCGGGATCGTCGCGCCCATCGACCCCGATTCCCTGTTCTGGCAGACCGATACGCTGCTGCCAGGGCCGACCCTGTCCTACACCCCCGGAGGTCCGCTCTGGGTTGGCTCGGTCATCGCCGATCCCGGCGAGCTCGGGGCGGTACAGCAGATCTTCGGTCAGGCCGGGCTCGTCATGCAGTGGGAGTTCCCGGTGAACCCGGCCGGCCTGCGCGGCGAGCCCCCGGCCCTGTACAACCAGGTCAACAACATCACCAACCGCGATCCGGAGCTGACCGGGTACGTGGCGCCGATGTCGGACGACCTCAAGGTGACCTCCGGCCTGCTCCAGCCGCTGGCTGTCCTGGTCCAGGAATCGAACGCGGTGAACCTCGTGCTGCTCATGGTCTACGTGGGCCTGGCGGTCGCGAGCGCGGTGATGCTGCTGCTGGCGGCCCGGATGATCGCCGCCCGCCGGAGGTCCGAATTCACCCTGCTGCGCGCGCGGGGGGCGTCGCTCCGGCAGCTGCTCTGGCTCGGGTTCCTCGGCGCGGCGCTGCCCTGCGTGCCCGCCGCTGCGATCGCCTGGGCGCTCGCCGTGCTGCTGATACCGAACGCCGCCCCGCCCGGCCCGGCCGCCTGGTGGCCGGGCCTGGCGGCGCTGGTCATCGCCACCGCGGGCACGGGCTGGGCGACGGCCCGGCCGCACCGCCTGCCGCGCCGTCGGCGCGCGGCGCGGCGCGCCCAGGGGCAGCGTCGCCGCCGCCCGTGGGTGACCCGGGTGATCGTCGAGGTCACGGCGGCCGCCGCCGCCATCGGCGGGATCGTGATCGCCAGAACGCAGCCGGGCCTGGTCGACCTGTACGCGAGCGGGGCGCCGGTGCTGGTCGCGGTGCTGGCCGTGATCGTGATCCTGCGCTTGTACCAGGTGGTTGTGCGCGGTCTGGCGCGCGTGTCGGCCCGACGCCGCGGCGTCGTCGGCTTCGTCGGCCTCACCCGCGCGTCGGCCGCCTCCGCGACGTTCGCGCTGCCGGCCCTCACGCTCGTCCTCGCGGTCACGATGGCGTCGTTCACCGGCATGGTCAAGGAGGCCGTGGCCCGGAGCGAAGTCGCCGGGTCGTGGCAGGCGACCGGCGCCGACGTGACGGTCGCCGCCCCCTGGGCCCAGAACGCCGCCTCCTCGCTGATCAGCCCGTCCGCGGTGGCGTCGATGGCCCGGGTCCCGGGCGTCGAGCACGCCGCGTCGGTCCTGGTGGTGCCGCTGTCGGTCGACGGCGGGGCGGCGGTCACCGGCCTCGTCGTCGACCCTGCCAGCTACGCCGCCCTGGTCGCGTCGTCGATGGTCTTCCCCTCGGTCAATCCCGCCCTGCTGGGCGAGGGCGGCGGCAGCAAAGGCCTCACCCCGGTGCTGGCGTCACCGCAGGCGGCGGCCGACCTCGCCGCTCCCGGCGCCAACGCCATCTTCGCCCAGGAGGGCATCCCCGGGCTGCGGGTCCGGGTCGCGGGCGAGCTCCAGTCCACCCCGGCGATGCCGGGCGGCGGAGCCTTCATCGTGATACCGCGGTCCGCACTCGGCGCCGACCACGCGGCCAACCTGATGCTGCTCGACGGCCCCTCGATCAACATGACGAGGCTCCGCGCGGCGGCGAGCGTGACCACGGCCAACGCCCAGCTGCTCATCAGCACCCGGTCGACCGCGCTCCAGCAGCTGGCCGGGGCGCCCCTGCAACAGGGCGCGTTCCTGCTGTTCGCGCTGGCCATCGGTTATGCGATCGCGCTGGCGCTGGCGGTGCTGCTGCTCCAGCTCGCGCTCGGCGCACCGGATCGCGAGGAGATCCTGGACCGGCTGGCCACGATGGGCCTGCCGGAACGGCGGCGCGGCCTGCTCGCGGCGGTTGAGGTACTCCCGGCGATCATCGCCGCGGCCGTCGGCGCGATCGTCTGCGCCAGCGCCCTGCCGCAGGTCGTGGACCCGGCCCTCAGCCTCTCGGTGTTCACCCAGTCGCAGGTCCCGGTGCCGCTGCGACCGGACGCGGCCTCGTTCGCGCTCCCGCTGGCCGGGCTCGCGCTGGTGACCGTCATCGCGCTCGGCTACGAGATAAGGTCGCGGCGCCGGCGCGGCGTCGCCGTGACCATGCGGGCGTCGTAACCCGTCGCGACCAGTCGCAACCCGTCGCACCCCGACGTATCTAGCGCGCCGCCGACGCCTCTTTCAACGAAGAGGCCGAATTTCACTCACAGCGGCCGAGCCGCGACGCGGGGGGCGGAGAATGCGACCATGACCATGACCAGCACAGAAACCGGCAGCATGGTCGGCACCTTCCTGCTGCTGCGCAGGGCCATCGGCTGGATCGGGACCCTGCTGCCGATCGTGGTGATCGTCGGCGACGCGGCCTTCTCCTCCGGCCCGCTGCCCAACTCGCTGAGCGACTATTACTACACCCCCATGCGCAACATCTTGGTCGGCGCGCTGTGCGTGCTCGGGGTCTTCCTGCTGCTGTACGACGTGAGCGTCCGCGTCGACCGCTGGATCACCAACGCGGCGGGCATCGGCGTCCTCGGCGTCGCGTTCCTCCCCGGGTCGCCCCCGGTCCCGCACCTGACCACCAGCCAGGAGGTCATCGGCGACCTGCACGTGTTCTTCGCCGCCATCGCGTTCGTCGGCCTCAGCGCCACGATGTGGCGCTTCGCCTACGCCGTCAGCGACGGCCCGGATGCCCCGCCGCCGTCGCCCCGTGGGGCCGTCTTCTACCGGGCCAGCGCCTGCGTCATGCTCGGCTTCGTCATTCTCTCCGGCGTGGCGATCCTGCTCCCGCTATCCGTCCAGAACGCCGTGCTGGCGATCTACGACACCGAGGCGCTCGCGATCTTCACCTTCGGCATCTCCTGGCTGGTCAAGGGGAGGGCGCTGCTACCGCTGGCGAGCGCCCCTGCCATCGCGCGGATCCTGGGCGAGCGGCAGGACGCCGGCCGCACCGCCAGCGCCTGAGCCGGGCTCTGCCGAGGCCAACGTCTCTTCGGCCTGGCTGACCGGGACGCCCGCCCACCCCGCCGCCTCGGCCAGCGCGCCGTCGAGCAGCTGCAGGTCACGCAGCGCGAGCTGCGGCCGGCTGAGCGGCGAAGTCGCCGGCAGCCGGTCGGCCACGCGGGCGAACAGCGAGGCCGAGCGGACGTAGCGGGCGCCGTCGGTGGCCCCGTCCTCGGCCAGTGCCGCGGTGATCGCGGCGATCGACCCGTCGAGCTGACGGCCGACCGCGGCGAGCTCCGAGGCGGCCCCGGCGTCGAGCGCCGGGCACCGGGTGGACGAGTCGAGCAGCAGGTTGCGCGCGTAGTGCCGGGCGGCGTCGGTGGTCGCGGTGAGCCCGGCGACGCGCGACGCGAACGCGCCGAACAGCGGCGTCCGCATCGGCCGGATCGTAGCGCTCATCGCCTGGTGGGCGAGGTCCAGCCGGCGGGCCGAGGCGCGCAGCTCCAGGTCGGAGCCGGCCGCGCTGGCCGGGTCGGCCAGCCGGGCGAGGCACCGGTCGATGAGGTCGCCGAGCGCCTCGACCTGCAACCGGGCGGCGACCCGGGTCACCCGGCCGACGTGCAGCGGCAGCACCAGCAGGACGGTCGCGATCGCCACCCCCGCGCCGATCGCGGTCTCCTCCAGCCGGAGCACCAGCAGGGCGTTGGAGAACTCGTCGAGCTCGACGTACAGCTGCGACACCATGACCGTGATCCCGACGGTCATGAACGCGTAGTTGAGGCGCATCAGGTAAAGGCCGAGGAAGAGCGAGACCAGCACGACCACCAGCTGCAGCAGCACCCGGTCGCCGACCAGGTGCGCGAGCACCGCCCCGACGATCACCCCGACGAACGTGCCGCCGATCCGGAGGAAGCTCTTGCGGATCTGCTCGCCCGCGGTGTTGGCGCCCATGAAGGTGATGAACGCCGCGATCACCGCCCAGTAGAACCGCCGCCCGGACAGCGCGTCGCCCGCGATGATCGCCAGGCCGACCGCGACGCCCATCTGGATCGCGATCCGCGCGTACGGCGCGAGGCGGATCCGCTCGATCAGCCCGGTGCCGCCGCGCTCCTGCGACGCGGCCCCGGCGACGGCGGCCGAGCCCGGCAGCCAGCCGCCGAACGTCGCCACCGGCGTGGTGAACTCCCCGTCGGCCGCGTCGTCGAGCGGCTGGCCGTCGGGGTAGGAGCGGAACGCCCGCAGCGCCACGGCGAACTCGCTGACCGAGGTGGCGAAGCGGTGCAGGACCACCCGGCCGTCCGGAGTCAGACCGGTCCGTTCGGAATCATGATTTTCGAGAAGCTCGCGGATCGCCGCGGCCGCGTCGAGAACGGCGCCGAAGTTGGCGTCGCGGATGCCCGCCAGGGCCTCGGAGACCAGCGTGGTGACCGGCGCGGGGTACTCGCCGTCGGCGATCACCATCGCGAACCGGGCGACGTTGCCGAGCCCCACCTCGGCGTCGAACAGGCGCTGGTGCAGGGTGGCCGCGCTCCAGCCGGCCGGGATCGCGCCAGGGGCGCTCAGGTTCGCGTCGATGAGCAGGGCGGCCTCGTTGAGCCGCAGCAGCTGGCGCTGTAGCTGCCGGTCGGCCCGTGGGTTGCCGTCTTTGGTTTTTCTCGAACGGACCCTGGCTTCGAATAGTTCGTCAATGTCACTGGCGAGGTCGCGGGCGCGGGCGGCGTACGAGCGCTGCATCCGGCGGACCGCGACCTCCGGCCGGGGGCGGAACAGCGCGAAGTGCACCACGATCGTCACCGCCGCGCCGAGCGCGATCTCGGCCGCGAGCCAGCCGAACTGGCTCATCTTGATGTAATCCTGGATGAAGAAGCCGAGGAAGGCGCCCATGAACGCGAGCATGCCGCCCATGAACCCGCGCGGGCCGAAGCGTCGGCAGTAGGTGCCGATCGCGAGCGTGATCGCCAGCAGCGCCAGCGACGCCACCCGGACGTGCACCGACAGGCCGACGGCGAGCATCGCCAGCAGCGGCAGCGGCAGGAACAGCAGCGTGACGAGCTGGCTCCGGGCGTTGGCGTACATGCTGATGCCGAACCCGCTGATCATCGCCAGGATCGCGCCGAGCATGATCCCGATCACCAGCAGCGCGTGGTTCAGCGTCCACAGCTCCGCCGCCAGCGCCGTCGGCGCGTGGGCCGGGATCGGCGTCTGCAGCGCGCCGGTAGCGCGGACGAAGACCCACTCGGCGGCCACGACGATGCCGATCGCGACCACGACCTCGGTCGCCATCCGCAGCCTCATCAGCCCTGGGTCGGTCGAGTCGAGCCAGTCAAGCCACGAGCGCCAGCGGTTTTTCTGTTGCGACGCGTGCCCGCCGTGGTAGCGGCGTGCCCCCGCGCGCTGAATCGAGTCGGCCGTCACTGGGGGATCCTAAGAATGATAGCCATCGGTGTTTAGTTTACCTTACGAAATATGTTCGGATCAGGGCGGCTGGGGGGAGGAGCGGCCCCGCGTTAGGGCTTCAGCAGATCGTCGACTTCGTCGGCCAGCTCGCTCAGCTGGGCGACATCGAATGCCCCGTCCGCGCCCAGCGGCTGGACCACCACGTGGTCCGCGCCCGCGTCGAGATGGGCCCGGACGGCCGGGCCGGCCGCCGCGCCGGCTGGGATGACCGTGTTCA
>Ga0210388_10004284_pt1 | contig 11190 bp, 6 predicted proteins | sample IncBWC19OmetaG_FD_155485 | JGI IMG/M metagenome (GOLD analysis project Ga0210388, IMG submission 155485) | Forest soil microbial communities from Barre Woods Harvard Forest LTER site, Petersham, Massachusetts, United States - Inc-BW-C-19-O ...
ATGGGCGAGTGTTCCCCAGGCGCTGTTCAAAATCATCTTATTTGATGTATCTCGGCGGCAAGGCGATGCATGTAACTCGACGTGAAAGTAAGGCCGTCAAACAAGTTCTGAGCATGCCACCTGGTGGATCGTCGGCCATCCCCAAGCTAACGCTTGCGCTTACTTTGCCGAATAGTCGGATTTCCGTTGAAGGTGATTTGGTTCTGTAGTGTGGCGGAAGGCGTGCGCCGTCCGGTCCCTGCTGTGGTTTCGGTTTAGCCAAACTGCCCGTTACGAAAAGCAGCTCTTGCAGTCCTACGGGCCCGAACGATTTGGATTCCATGGTCACAGCCCACCTGATTCTCGGCAACCTGTCCGGTGCCACCCAGCAGTCTCTTGCCAATCGGTCGCTGACGCTCGCAGTTTTACCAGAGGAAGCTTGGGAAGTTTCAGTTCTGGCACTGAATTACGTCGACTCGTTGTTTTTGAATTCGCTGTTGATTGGGCCGGGGTCGCGGCCAACGGAACAGATCAATACCAAGATACAATAGAAGCTCTGCGACGGGGTGGCGCATCCTCGAGTCGTCGACAAACATCACAGGCGCGAGCTCGCCACATCCTGGAGTCCCCCCATGTCAGAAACTTACAACGCTCCAAGAATCGATGAATATCTGCGCAAGCGGTTGATGCCGGTGGAAGGGGCAATTCCTCATGTGCAAGGAATCGAGATGTACGGCAATTCTATACCAGCCGGAACGGTCGGCGGCGACCTGTTTGAATACATAAACTTCCAGCAACGTTACGACATCGAGGCACGCATTCAGCGGGCACTGCGGCGATCGAAGGAGTACCTCGAGCCGCTTCCGCCAGGTACGCCGCCACGCGATTCCGTGGACGACCATGTGGAATGGCTGAAATCGAGGCCAGGCCATAAACCCGAAATGGAAACCGCATATAGAGACGCACGAAGTTCGGAGCAGGTGCGGGTCGCCGAGGACCTGCACGAGCTTTATAGCACAGCGGGTGTCCTGGTGGTGGACGCTCAAGGACACGGAATCATTTCAGCGAAAATTGCATCCACGGTTCACGACACCTTTCATGCCCTCATGCTTTCCGAACTCGATCACCGAGGGAAAACGACTCCGGAGCTGTTCGAGAGAATCAACTTGCGATTAGCACAGTCGATCACCGCTCGTAATGCCCTCGGCAGGAGCGAGAAAGAGGACGCACAGGAGATTGCCACCATGCTTTACGGTGAAGTACGCCCTTATGGTCATTTTCGATTCGTGAATTTTGGGCATCCGCCACCGCTGGTCTTCTCTGCCGAATACCGCAAGTTCATGGATATTGATAAAAGCCGGATGGTGCAATTTCTACCGCTCGGCCTGCAGATCGCCGAAGATCATCCGGATCGTAACAGGTACTTCTCCTTGGAAACCCGGCAGAGGGGCGCAAAGTCCTCTGATATAGCCGAGCTAACACTCATGAGTCCGGGGGATATTCTCTTCCTTTACACCGACGGGGTTTATGACGGCAGTGATAAGGAAGAACGAGGGCAACTTGAAAGCGTGATGCGCGAATACTGCAGGCTGCCAGCAAAAGACATGTGCAATGCATTCCTCGAATACGCGCTCAAGCGGGACGATCGTTTGCGACAGATTGGCGAGGAAGATCGTATTGACGATAAGACAGTTTTTATCATCAGGCGGAATTGACGAAGGCTGTGACAACCCATGGCCGCCAGAGCCGAGGTGTATTGGCAAGATCTTCTGCGCTTGAACCCAACAGCCGTTGTGTGGAAAGGCCTGTCTCTTTTCTCGGTCATTACATCCACGCCATTCCCGAGTGCTCGGAGGACCGGTTCTTCCGCATCTTCAGAGCTGGTGTAGGTAACTAGAGCAACCGAGTGGCGTTTTCTTAGTTGGTTTTCTGCTCGTTCGCAGTCTCCAACGGCTGCTCTTCCGCTTTTTGCCAGCTGGAGTTCGGGTTGTACTCCTTAATAGTTATCCCGAGCACCTCGGTCTTCTTGCCGAGGTCCTTCTGATACACGACTCCATCCTGGTTAACGATGAAGGTCATCACACCGGATGATCTGTATTCCGCAGGATAGGCCACAAAGGCGAAACCGTCGGTCATTTTTCCGTTCACGATGTAACTTTTCGCCCCGCCTGGAGCGTTTTTTCCCTGGCGCGTCAGGATGTGGTAATAGTAACCACGGTAAGGGGTCGGAGCTCCGCTTTGATCTCTGACATAACCCTCTGCGACGGCCGCCGCCACCAAAGGCCCGATGGGACTCTGGGGTCCGCCATCGGCAGTTTTCCAATAAAGGCCGTTCTGTTGCCCTGCATCACTGTACATTTTCTGGGCATACTCGTTGTGCTGCGTCGAGTAATATTCCTTTTCCGCCGCCACCATCTCCTCGCAAACGCGAATGGCCGACAGTTCATTGCGCCCAATTCGCCGGTACAGAATTTCTTTCTTGCCCGCCTCAGTGTCGAAATACCACGAATTACCTTTGTTCATCAGGGGGATGGGCGTCGGCCAGTTCTCCGCGCCGACATACATGACAGTGGTTCCATCTGGCTCTCTCACGAAACGGTGCATCTCCTGATATTTTTTCACGATGTTGGCGCGGCTTTGGGCGTCCTCGGTTTCGTCTCCCGAGGAGACGATTTGCTTTCCGTCCGGTCCGAGGACCTCGAGCAACGCCTTTTCGTCGTTGCTCTGCGCTGCCGCGATGAGTGCGTTGCTCGCGTCTTCCGGCGATGAGAACGTCTTCTGCCCGGGCCGCTGCGCCTCGGCATGCGCGACGAAGCAACCCGTCAGAAATACGGCCACTGCGGCCGCTCTAGAATGATTCGCCCAATTATTTTTGTCAAATTTCAGATTCGTCAGCGGCATGTGACCTTTCTCCATTTCTGAGTTTCGCAAGCTCTAAGGGACTACGACGAGACTTCGATTACCGATGCCTGCCGCCTCCGCCACCGCCGCCGCGAAAGCCTCCGCCTCCACCAAAACTGGCGCTCCCACGTGAGGAAAAGCTTCTTGTCTCTCCGCCACGGTCGTAGCCACTGAAGGCCCCCGAGCGGGTACCGCTTTGACCGTGAGGTTCCGCATATCCTCGGGCAGCCTGCCGGTCTCCGTTGAACGGCCGCGCCCCTCCTCCGGGTCGATCGAATCCCCTGCCCCGGTCCCCTCCCCCTCGATAGAAATTGCTCCGGTTGTAAAATGTTCTGCTCCGCGAGTAGTACCTGTCGTGATTGTAAATTGCGTAGCGGTTATGCCAATCGAATCCCCAATGACCCCAGCCCCAGCCAAATCCTCCGAAAAAACCGATTCCGAAGCCGAGCCCGAACGAGAGGAACGGACCGTCGTACCAGATTCCGGGATATGGGTACCACCCCGGCCATGCCACGATGGGACCACCATAAACCAGCCACGGATCGTACGCGGGAACGTAAACCACATCCGGCTGAGCAGGCTCAATTTCCACGGTCGAGCCTTGCGTCGTTACGGTTTGCTGCGGCGTGCTCTTAAGATTGCCAGCTGCTTGTGCTTTTTGGCGCATCACCTGGACCGCATCCATCACATCTTGTTGCTGGTTGTAGTACGCATCGCCCAAGGATGACGTCCATGAAAGATTTTTGTCCATATTTCCAAGGACCGACGGAAACGCAGTCAGCGCCTTAACACTCGGGTCCCAGGGTTCCGGGTCCACCGCTCGACCCAAGGCTTCATCCTTCAAATCAGGATGCGCTCCGACCCATCTGTCGGCCTCCACGACTTGCTCGGGAAACGTGGCCGCTGCCAGAATCTGCGCCACGAGCGAATCTGGATACAGCGCAATCGGCGCGACCAACCGCTGTAACTGCTCGGGAGTCTGTTGTGCGTATGGCGGTGCCTGCCCCTGCGGCGCTGGGGCCTGCGCGTCTTGATAGGCCGGCAGGCTCTGGGGCCAAGTCGCAAACAACAGCGGCAACGACAAGAGGGAAACCAATATCCGCTTGGCTACTCCAGGCCTTGAAGCTCCTCCGGCACGCAAAAATATATTCATGAGCTTGAACCTCGACTCCATCTTAATCCCTCGAGGCCTCCAATAGATAGATGAGCCGGACAGACATAATGTTTCAACTTTTGTAGTCGAGAGGCGGGGGGCACTCCGCGGGTCGTTTTTCGCAGGAACAAGCCACCAGCTCAACGAACAAGTGCTTTAGCTACTTCATTATCGAGTTTGTGGCAGCGCTTAGTGAATCTCTGTAGGTGAGACATCCTGACCGTCGCTGATCGGACAACAGCGAATTGCGGAGGTCGCCAAAAGTCTGCCGTTCCATTCCGGCAGGGAAACGGCCTCTTGTTACTGGCCATCAAGGCTGACAGCTTCTCTAAGTACTTTCCGACCCATGGTTTAGGGATACCTCGGTATGTGAGTATGCGAAGCCTGCGGTCTCGCAGAATTTTCAACGCCATGAGCCGACCGCTCGACGCTTCTTATGCCCACCCCTGCCCACGCTCGAAACTGACAAGTCCTTACCTGTGTTGAGGAAAGCTGGTAGGGCCGGTGGGTATCGAAAACAACGATGTCGAATCCATTTTCGCTACGGTCACCCGAGCGTGTGGATAGCGTTAGCCGCTGCCAAAATCGTGGACCTTCCATTGAAAAGGACGGAACTCAGCAAGTCGCAGGAAATCTCGGTAAGGGGAGGCTGCCGCCGCGTGGCTCGAAGGCCACGAAAACGGCGTCGATGTGTTCCCAGGTCTTCGGCACGTGTACAAAGGAAGTTATTTCTGAGACTCGATTTCGGACTTCGTGACCTTCCGGGAGACTTCGGCGGGAGTCGGGAGCTGCGAGCGGTCCCATCCGCCGCCTAGCGCTTCAATCAATTGGACCGAGGCAGTCATCGCCTGGGTGCGGAGAGAGGCAAGGGTTTGCTGATCCGAGAGCAGGGTGGTTTGCGCCACCAGGACGTTAAGATAGGTATCGACGCCGGTATAGTAACGCGCTCTTGCCAACTCGAGATAGCGCTCGGCGGACTGCTCTGCCGCAATCTGTTGTTGGATTTGTTTGGAGAGGATGCGCACGGCGGCGAGGAAATCTTCCACTTGTTGAAAGGCGGTCAGGACCGTCTGGCGGTAGCTGGCGACGTTCCCGTTGTAGAGTGCAAGGAACTGCTGCACCGTGGCGCGGCGAAGGCCGGCATCAAAGATGGTTTCGGAGAGCGAGGGCCCGACGGACCAAAAACCGCTGGGCAAAGTGAGGAGATTTTTAATCGACGAACTTTGAAAGCCGCCGGTACCAGTAAGCGTTACGTTCGGGTAATAAGCGGCGACGGCGATGCCGATTTGAGCGTTGGCGGCGGCCATGGCGCGCTCGGAAGCGGCGATGTCCGGCCGACGTTCGAGAAGCTGCGAGGGCACACCGACGGGAATAACGGGCGGGGCCGCATCCAAGGGCTTAACGGGGATAGCGAAGCTCGACGGCGTGGTGCCGATGAGCACGGCGATGGCGTGTTCGAACTGGGCTCGTGCGATACCCAGGTCGGTACCAGCGGATTCGGCGCTCTCCAATGCATTTTGGGCTTGGACCAGCGAAATCTGATCATCCACTCCAGTTTCATAGCGGGCGCGGGTCAGCTCGACGGACTTTTTGTCCGCTTCGATGGTTTCGTCGAAGATTTTTTGCAATGCATCCTGGCCGCGTAGTTCGAAGAAGAACATTGCGAGGCTGGCCTGCTCGGTCAGCTTTTCGTTCTCGAGGTCGGCGGCACTGAGCTGCGCGTTGTATTGGGCCTCATGGATGGTGTTGCGGACTTTGCCCCAAAGATCGGGTTCCCAAGAAGCTGTAACGGGGATAGTGTAGACCGTGGTCTGCGCGCCCCCCGCTGTGGCACCTGTGCTGCCCGTGGAACCATGGAGATTCGCCGAGCCTAGGGACCGCTGATAGGAAGGGGCTATTCCCACCGTGGGAAAGAGTTGGGCACGGGCTTGGGCAACGAGCGTGCGGGCTTCCATGAAATTCTCAAAAGATTGTTTAATGTTCTGGTTGTTGACGGTTAGTTGCTCTTCAAGCGCATTCAGCTCCGGATCGCTGTAAATCTCCCACCATTTGCCGTGCAGCATCGCATCCTGTGGTTGTGCGACCTTCCAGTCACCTGAAACCGGAAATTGCGTGGGCGACTCTTTGTAGGAAGCCGGGGGCGGCTGAACCGTGGCGGTCGGCGTGTGGTATTTCGGTCCGACAATGCACCCTGCTAGCAAAAGAGCCGTGACCGTGGCGCCCAGAAGAGTTTTGAGTCGAAGTTTATTCATAGGATTTGCCCTCATTAACTAATCCGCAGAGGAAGGGGCTGACGCCTCCGCCGAAGAAAGTGTGTCGTGCTGTTTTCCCAGTAACCGAAGCCGGAGCCGATCGAGCGTGAGATAAACGACCGGCGTTGTATAGAGCGTGAGGAGCTGACTCATGATAAGTCCGCCCACGATGGTAATGCCGAGCGGGCGGCGCAGTTCGGAACCGGTGCCCGATCCGAACGCCAAAGGCAATGCGCCAAAGAGCGCGGCCATAGTGGTCATGAGAATGGGACGGAAGCGCAGCATGCAGGCTTCGAATATGGAGTCTTCGGTGCTTTTGCCGGCTTCGCGTTCGGCCTGCAGAGCAAAATCGACCATCATGATGGCATTCTTCTTGACGATGCCGATCAGTAGGACGATGCCGATGATGGAAATGACATTGAGATCCTGTTTGAACAGCATGAGAGCGAGAATGGCGCCAACACTGGCGGAAGGCAGCGTGGAAATGATGGTGAGCGGGTGAATGAGGCTTTCGTACAAGACTCCGAGAACAATGTAGACCGCGAGGAGGGCGGTGATGACGAGGTATTTTTCGTTGCTGAGCGAATTCTGATAAGCCTGCAAGGTGCCGGCGAAAAAACCACGGAGCGTGGAAGGCGCGCCGATGCGCTGTTTCATCTGGTCAATGGCCAGCGTAGCGTCGCTTAGAGATACACCTGGCGCGAGATTGAAGGAGACGGTGACCGAGGGAAACAGGCCGGTGTGGTTTAGCGCGAGGGGAATCGTATTCGTTTGGGTCGTGGCCATCGTGAACAGCGGGGTATTCCCGGCGGCGGTAACGCTACTGCTTCCTGGCGGATGAAAATAGATATTCTTCAGACCGTCGGGAGTTTGAGAATACTGAGGATCGACTTCCAGGACGACGTAGTACTGGTTCAACTGCGTGTAGATGATAGAGACTTCGGATTGGCCAAAGGCGCTGTATACCCCCTGATCGAGGGATTGAGCAGTTTGGCCAAGTTTTGCGGCGGTGACGCGATCGTAATTTAGGAGGATGTCGAGGCCGCCATTCTGTTGATCCGAGTTTACGTCCTGCAAGCCGGGAAGCTTTTTCATTTCTGCGAAGACGCGCGGTCCCCAAGTTGCGAGATCGGGAATATTGTCTGTCTGAATCGTGTACTGGTAGAGCGCGGCGCTGGAACGCCCGCCGATGCGCAGATCCTGTGAAGCCTGAAGAAAGGCGGAGGCAACGGGAAGGCCATTCAGTTGAGGGCGCAGACGATTGATGATTTGTGGAGCGCCAGTCTTACGCACGTTGAGTGGTTTGAGCGCAATAAAAATATTCCCCGTATTGGTGGCGCCGCCGCCCCCTGTAAAGGCCATAACGTTTTGAACGGCAGGATCCTTGTTGATCACGGCTTCGATCTTTTGGATTGAGTCATTCATGGACGGGAAGGAAGAGTCCTGGGGGCCTTGCACGGCGCCGCCAAGGGTGCCGGTGTCTTGCTGCGGGAAGAAACCCTTGGGGATTTTATAGACCAAGATAATGTTGAGCACGATGGTCAGGAAAAGAACCGTGAGCGTGATTCCGGGATTATCCAAAACCCAGTGAAGACTTTTCCGGTATCCAGATAAGGCGCCGTCAAAGAATCTCTCTGATGCCATATAGAGGCGGCCGTGTTTCCGCGCGTGTTCGTTTCGCAGCAGATAGGCGCACATCATGGGTGTTGTGCTGAGCGAGATCGCCATGGACACGATAATGGCAGTAGAGAGGGTGACGGCAAACTCGCGGAAAAGGCGGCCAACGATTCCCCCCATAAGTAAGAGCGGAATGAAAACGGCGATCAGGGAAATGCTGATGGAGAGAACGGTGAATCCAATTTCCTTCGCACCTTTGAGGGTGGCGGCGAAGGGGTCCATGCCTTCTTCCAGATGGCGCGTGATGTTCTCCATGACCACGATAGCGTCATCAACGACGAAACCGGTGGAGATGGTGAGGGCCATGAGCGAAAGATTATCCAGACTATATCCGCAGAGGTACATGACGGCGAAGGTTCCAATGAGAGAAACCGGGACGGCGACGGCGGGAATGAGCGTGGCGCGGCCATTCCGCAAGAAGATGAAGACAACCACAATGACGAGGCCGATGGAAATCATCAGGGTGCGCTCGACGTCGCTAACGGAGGCACGAATGGTGGTGGTGCGATCCAGAACTAGAGTTGTATCGATGCCCTGGGGAATGGAAGCTTGGAGGGATGGCAACTCAGAGCGAATGCGATCGACGGTCTCAATGATATTGGCGCCTGGCTGGCGGAAGATGATCAGCAAGATGGCCCTTTTGCCATTCAAATATCCCGCGGCACGCACATTCTGCACGGAGTCGATAACGTCGGCTACATCCGAAAGGTGAACGGCCGCGCCGTTGTTATAGCCGACGATGATTGGTTTGTAATCTTCAGCGTGGGAGATCTGGTCGTTTGCGATAATGTCGGCGGTCGTGTTGCCATCCGTAATCTGGCCCTTGGCGAGATCGGAATTCTGTAAGCGCAGCACGGATTGGATGTCCGTCATGGCGAGGCCATAACTGGCCAGTTTTGTCGGGTTGACTTCGACACGTACGGACGGCAACGCGCCACCACCGACGTTTACCTGGCCGACACCTTGAATTTGCGAGAGTTTTTGCTGAATGACAGTGGATGCTTCATCATAGAGTTTGTCCGGGCCGTATTTTGATGAGGTAAGGCCGAGGATCATGATCGGCGAATCGGCCGGATTGACCTTGCGGTAGGTGGGGTTCGCGGGCAGGTTCGCAGGCAAATACGTGCGCGCGGAATTGATCGCAGCCTCGACGTCGCGCGCCGCTCCGTCAATGTTGCGGCTGAGATCGAATTGGATCGTGACGGAGCAGGTTCCCAGGCTGCTCGTGGAGGTCATCTCGGTAACTCCGGCCATATGGCCGAACTGGCGTTCCAAAGGAGTGGCCACGGAGGAGGCCATGATTTCCGCGCTGGCGCCTGGCAAGCTGGCGCTGACGGAAATAGTGGGAAAATCCACCTGCGGCAAAGGAGAAACAGGGAGAACCTCGAAAGCGATAGCGCCGGCGATGGCGATGGCTATCGTCAGCAGCGTGGTCGCTACCGGCCGGTGGATGAAGGGTTCTGATACGTTCATAAGGATCCCGCGGGCTGCGGCTCGGCGCCCGGATGCGGAGCCGCGGACCTTTGTGAGAAGCGCTGGCCGATTCTGTCAAAGAATATGTAAATCACTGGCGTTGTATAAAGTGTGAGAACCTGACTGACTAAAAGTCCCCCGACCATGGCAATGCCCAGCGGCCGGCGCAATTCAGAACCAATCCCCCCGCCAAACGCGAGCGGCAGCCCGCCAAGCAGCGCAGCCATGGTGGTCATCATGATGGGCCGGAAACGCAGCAGACAGGCTTCGTAGATAGCATCCGTCGAGTTTTTTCCGTGGTTGCGCTCCGCATCCAGCGCAAAATCAACCATCATGATGCCGTTTTTCTTGACGATGCCAATGAGAAGCACGAGGCCGATGATGGCGACAACGCTCAGATCCTGGTGGAAAAGGATGAGAGCGAGAAAAGCGCCAACACCAGCGGAAGGAAGTGTGGAGAGAATCGTGACTGGGTGGATGAAGCTCTCGTACAAAACGCCGAGGACTATGTAGACAGTAACGAGGGCGGCCAGGATGAGCAGCGGCATGTTGGAGAGCGAGTTGCGAAACGATGCGGCCGTGCCTTGGAAATCAGCCTGCAAGCTGGCGGGCATGTGCATGTCTTTTTGAACTTTAGTGATGGCGGTGATCGCTCCGCCGAGCGCGGCGCTCGGAGCAAGGTTGAAAGAAACCGTGATGGCCGGAAACTGCCCCTGATGGTTGATGGAGAGCTGCTCGGTTTTGGTTTCAAAATGCGAGAATGCGCCAAGAGGCACCGCATTGCTCGTTGCAGAACTGGTGGCTCCGGCCGAAGACGAACCTTTACTGGACGTTGAATTCGATGTGCTGGAGGCAAGAGCGTTCACAGGAGGAGCCAGGGTGTTGGCCGACGGGGTGTAGAGGGCCGAGGTGGTGAGGGAGTTAGAGCCAGCAGAGGTGGAACCATTTCCGGTAGAGCTGGCAGCGGCGCCAGAAGTGCCGGCAGCGGCATTCGCCTGAATGTAAAGTTTGTTTAGCTTATCGGGGTCGAGCTGAAACTGCGGCTCTGATTCCAAAATGACATGGTATTGATTCAGTTGCGTGTACATGGTGTTGATTTGGCGCTGGCCAAAGGCGTCATAGAGAGTGTTGTCAATCGTCGTGGGGGCAATGCCCAGCCGCGAAGCCGTAGCACGGTCAATGACCAGCGAGACCGCGAGACCGCCAGGTTGCTGGTCGGTGGCAACGTCTTCCAGTTCCGGTAATTTTTTCAAATTGGTCACGAAGCGATTGGTCCAATCGTTCAGTTCATTAGGATCCGGATCTTCGAGAGTGTATTGGTACTGGGTGCGACTTACGCGATCGTCGATGGTGATGTTCTGCACCGGCTGCATGAAAAGCTGAATGCCTTGCACATCATTCAACTTAGTCTGGAGTCTGCGGATCACGTCGGATGCGCTAAGGTCACGCTGGTTGAGCGGCTTTAGATTGATGGACAGCCTTCCACTGTTCGTGGTGATATTCGTTCCATCGGCGCCGACGAAGGAGGAGAGACTTTCGACCGCCGGATCATTGAGTATGACGTCGGCGACTTCCTGCTGTTTTTCGGCCATTGCTTTGGAACCGATGGTGGGAGGCGCTTGGGAAATGCCCTGAATAATACCGGTGTCCTGGAGCGGGAAGAATCCCTTGGGAATGATGATGTAGAGGAAGATTGTGAGAATTAGAGTGCACAAAGCGATAAGCAGAGTGATGGTCTGAAAGCGAAGAACAAAC
>Ga0210388_10004285_pt1 | contig 11186 bp, 8 predicted proteins | sample IncBWC19OmetaG_FD_155485 | JGI IMG/M metagenome (GOLD analysis project Ga0210388, IMG submission 155485) | Forest soil microbial communities from Barre Woods Harvard Forest LTER site, Petersham, Massachusetts, United States - Inc-BW-C-19-O ...
AGCGGCGGCCCGACGCCGACGCGGCCGCCCGGCTGACCAGGGCGCTGGCCGACGGGCGGCTGGTCGTCACCATCGACCCGGACGGCTCGGCCTGGCTCGCCAGCTCCGCCCGCGCGGTCTACTCCAACCTGGTGGCCGCCATCGCGATCGCGGTAGCCGGAGCGATCGGGTAGAACCAGGGTCCGTTCGAAAATTCAAAGGATTTTCCCCCGAACGGACCGTTGCTCCGCCCTGCCCGCCCGCCCGCGCCCACCGGCGGCGGCGCGGGAATGAGCGCTGGCCGCATGCGTTATACCGGTCGTACGCGCTTGTCCCCCAGAACCGCTGAAGGAGCGAAGATGAGCACCGTCGCACTGACCGAGGAGACGTTCGAAGAGGTCGTCACCAAGGAGGGCATCACGCTCGTCGACTGGTGGGCGTCGTGGTGCGGGCCCTGCCGGATGTTCGCACCGGTCTTCGAGGCCGCGAGCGAGACCCACGCCGACATCACGTTCGGCAAGATCGACACCGAGGACCAGCAGGGGCTCGCGGGCGCCGCGAAGATCACCTCGATCCCCACGCTGATGGCCTTCAGGGACGGTGTGCTGGTGTTCTCCCAGGCCGGCGCGCTTCCCGCCGCGTCGCTTGAGAAGCTCATCGAGGCAGTCAAGGGCCTCGACATGGACGACGTCCGGGCCCAGCTCGCCGTGCAGCAGCGCGAGGACGCGCCGGACCAGGCCTGAGCTCCCGGTCCGGCGCGCCCTCGGCGCGACCCGGTGTGTCAGTTAAGGCCGAAGCCGTCGAACTCGCCGTTCCTGACGCCGCCGATGAACGCGTGCCACTCGTCCGGCGTGAATCGCAGGACCGGCCCGGCCGCGTCTCGGCTGTTGCGGACGCCGATCTCGCCTCCGCGCAGGTCCGCCACCTCGACGCAGTTGCCGTTGGCAAAGCTCAGCGAGCTTTTGATCCAGGTGTCAATCTTCGTAGCCCGTACGGGGCGGCTTCCCACCATTGGGGTTCCCACGATGTCCCTTCGCTGACATGAGTTCCTCTGCGTCTCTCCCAGCCGTCGCGGCTGGGACGGTGAGCCTCCGGGGGCTTTAGGCTCACCGTCCCCGCCTGGCCCCTGCGGACGTTTCCGTGCCCGCGCGACATCGGGCTGGAACTGCGGTGTGGAATCGCGGGATCGTCACACCCGTTGCCCGCAGGGGAGCTAAGTGCCCAACCTAGCTGGGGTTCAGCCGCTAGGTTGGACCTGGCAACCGGGCCTGCTTCCGCGCCTCTGCCCTTGCTCGGGAGCGCCCGATGCTAGTTGACTTTTGCTATAAGAATGCTGCTGCAAGTTTCAGCGCAAGACATCGGTCAGCTGCCGTATTTCGAAGTGCGTCAACGAGGGCACCCGTCTCCCTGTAGCGTTTGCGCCACTTCACGCTCCGCGCCGGCCGTGCGAGCACCGGAGCGGTCTACGGCCGCCAGGCGCCGATCGCCCAGACCGGCCAGGCGCGGAACGCCCGGGCCGGCCAGGCCCGAAAAGCCGAAGCGGGCTCCCTGAGGGGGGAACCCGCTCCTTCGCGCTAGTAAAACGTGGGCCGATCAGCCGCCAAAGCGGTCGAATTCACCATTCCTGACGCCGCCGATGAACGCGTGCCACTCGTCGGGTGTGAAACGCAGGACCGCCCCTGCCGCCTCCCGACTGTTGCGAACACCGATCTCGCCGCCGGACAGATCCGCCACTTCGACACAGTTGCCGTTGGCGAAACTAAGCGAGCTCTTCACCCACTCTGGCTGACTACCGAGCGTAGACATAGTCACGCTACCCCTCACTGATTGGTGTGCTTCCCTCACACACGGCTACCGGAAAAAGGACCAAGGGTAGCCGCATGCGCAGATTAACAGCACCACAGGCACCATGGGCCTGCTTTAACCCAACCGAAACTACTGGGACAGCCAAGCGCCGCCCAGCCCCTAATTACTCAAAAATTCACATAAGTATTTGAAAAGAACATTGGCCCACGCCAATTGCGCTTAGCGGGTATCCCGCCCGGAGCCGGCGGATGGCGGCGGGAGCGGGCGGATGGCGGCGGGAGCCGGGGGCCTGGGAGGCCGGAGGCTAGGAGGCCGAGGCCTGGGTGGCGGAGACCCGGGCGGCCCAGCGGGACTCGGCGGTTTCCAGGATCAGCTTCCTCGAGTCGGCCGGGGAGAGCGCGGCCTCGGTGAGGGTGCGGAACGCGACGCGGTGCAGATGAGTCTCGCGCTCGCCCTCCAAGATGAAGCCGCTGCGCATCTGCTCGGTGGAGACGACGTCCTGCAGCACCGCGTCGCCGTCAGCCTCGAAGCCGAACAGCACGAAGGACTCGCCGATGACCGTGTGCTGGGCGTCAAGCGGCAGGATCTGCAGCGTCATGTTGGGCCGCTCGCACTCGCGGGCCAGCCGCTGCAACTGGTCGTACATCACCAGGTCGGTGCCGATCCGGCGGAGCAGCACGGACTCGTCGAGCACGACCGAGATCTTGAGGCCGAGCCGGTCGAGCACCTGCTGGCGGCGGAGGCGGACCCGGACCAGCCTGGTTACCTGGGACGGCGCGATCGGCTCGACCCGGTCGTAGCTGTCGATGATGTGCCGCGCGTAGCCCTCGGTCTGCAGCAGCCCGGCGACCACGTCCACGTGCCAGATCGCGACCGCCGTGGCCTCGTGCTCAAGGCCGATGAACTGCTGGTAGTCCTCCGGGACGGAGTCCGCGAACTCCTCCCACCAGCCCTTCTGGGAGGCGTCCTGGGCAAGCGCGAGCAGCATCTGGCGGTGCGCGCCCTTGACCGCGTAGTAGTCGAGCAGCCGCTCGACCTCCCTGGGCCGCAGGCCGGTCTTGGCCCGCTCATACCGGCTGATCTTCGACGGCGACCAGCGGAGATTCCGGGCCACCGTCTCCCCGCTGACCCCCTTCGCCTCGCGCAGCGATCGCAGCTCGGCGGCGAGCCGGAGGCGACGGACCGTGGGACTGCCCTCATCAACCAACGGGTGTGCCTCCTTTCGGCTGTGGACAGACAAGTGGTACCGCTCTTGAATATTTCACGGAAAGAATTGCCGAAACCAGTAGATCAGCCTATATCTTTCCCGAGCTGATCCCATCGCGTCTAGGCACGCCCTTGCGGATGGCACAGATGACAAGGGAGCGATAGCAGTCAACGGAGTGGCTGAAGGTAAAGGCGCAGGGCAAGGCAGCGGCCCGCCGCCGATTGCTTAATCGACAACGGGCCGCTGACCGGGCGCGCTAGATCACGCGTGGTAATAGTAAACGTTGCTGGCGGATGCCACCGAGGTGGCAGTAGGGGCGACCGAGGTCAGGGCGGCCACCGCGGGGGCGGCCACCAGCGACCCGACGGCGCCGATCGTAAGGATGAGGGGGGCGATGACGGTGCGACGAATGCGCATGATTCCTCCATGCGTAAGCCGAGGCCAGCAGCCCGCCACCCGGCTCAGGCGGCCCGCACGACGCGGCACGTCTGTCGCGTCGATCATCGCCAGCGTTGGGCTGATTACATAAAGTAGCGTACGTTAACTGACAGTATGAACGCAAGGGGTAGTCAAAATATTACTTTGCGCTATTTTCAGAGGGCCCGAGAACATGCGACAGGGCGTACTTACCGGTAACAGAGTGGCGGCTGATCCTCGACGGTCCGACTGATTACGGCAGCTTCCATTGAGAGGAGCAGATCAATAAATCGATTCGCGTGCAGCGCTTGGCTGACGGTCCTGTGGTGACAGGAACCGTCGCTAGGTAACTGGAACCAACGCGATCGCATGCCGGAGCAGGAATATTCTCAACTTCTCTGACGAACTTCTTCTGTCATTAAACAGCAAAAGCCAGCAGCCCGCAGTCGACCGGGGGAATCGACGGCGGGCAGCTGGCCGGGCTCTTTATTTCACCCGTGCAAGCCGATAACGTCAGGCGAGGCGGTGCCCGTCGCCACGGCGGTGGCAGCGGGAGTCACGGCGGTCAGGGCGGATAGTGCCGGGACGGCCACCAGGGACCCGACAGCGCCGATCGTAAGGATGAGGGGAGCGATGATGTTACGCCGAATGCGCATGATTCCTCCATGCGTTTGCCAAGGCCACTCGCCTACGACATGGATCCGGCGGCCACCACACGAGACCCCTTTGTCTGTGTCTATTCACCAGTCTGCGGCTGATTACATGCACTATACTGACATTAGAGCAATCGAATTAGAAGAGCCCGCGCCAGGTCATTCTTTGCCCTGGTAGAGTGCAAGCAAATTATCTACATCGATGCTGATGAATTATCAGGAAAAGGTGTCCAACATTTTGTATTGCAATTTTCATTGCACATTACGAGGCAATTATGATGGAGGTCGCGAGACGGGCTTCCACACTCGGCGAATTAATGTCCTAAAACGTTACGCTTGTTCGGTAGATGCGCAGCTAGTAGGCTTCGTAACATGCGCCCGGTAACCCCGGCCGGCGTGCTGGCCGGACGTGATGACGAGCTCGCGCTGCTGAGTGGGCTATTGAGAGATCTAGCCCAAGGCACTGGCAGCGCTGTGCTCATCGAGGGCGAGCCTGGCATCGGCAAAACCGCCCTCATCCGCGCCGCGGTCTCGGCTGCCGCCTACGAGCTCCACACGCAGGCGGTTGCGCGCCGCGGTTCGCCGGGCACCTGCCAAGTCTTCTGGGGATCCGGGGACGAGCTCGGCCAGGAACTCCCGCTCCTTCCGTTCCTCGAAGCCCTCCAAGTTCGGGCACCCTCGGCAAACGCCAGGAGGACGACGATCGCCGGGCTGCTCCGGGGCGAGGTAGCCACCGACCGCGGCGCCGACGTGCCTGCGCTGCTGGCCGAGCAGATCATCGCGCTCACCATCGACGAGACCAGCGTGCAACCCGTGGTGCTGGTGATCGACGATCTGCACTGGGCCGATCCCGCCACGGTGAAGCTCTGGGGCCGGCTCGCGAAGACCGCCCACCAGGTGCCGCTGCTGCTCATCGGCGTGACGCGTCCAGTTCCGCAGCGGGAGGATCTGTTCGCACTGCGGCGCGCGGTCGACGATGCGCATCGGGTCCAGCTCGGCTCGCTCGCGCAGCCCGCGGTAGCCGAGCTCGTCCGCACGCTGGCCGGCGGCCGACCGGACACGGGGCTGCTCCGCCTGGCCGCCGGCGCGGCGGGCAACCCGCTCTACCTGACAGAGATGCTGGCCGCGCTGGCAAGGTCAGGTGGCATCACGGTCACGCCGACAGGCGCAGCCCAGCTCACGGAGGGAGCCGTGCCCGACTCTCTGCCCGGCGCCATCGCCGACCGGCTCGGGTTCGTCTCCGCGCCGACCAGGGAGGTGCTCCGCGCGGCGGCGCTGCTCGGCGTGGAGTTCGGAATCACCGATCTGACCGCGGTGCTCGGCCGGACCGTTGCCGCCCTGGTCCCCGCGCTCGACGAGGCCCGGACATTGGGGGTACTCACCGATTCCGGGGCCGGCCTCGCGTTCCGGCACCCGCTGATCAGGGAGGCGCTCTACGCCGAGATGCCTGCCTCGGTGCGCGCCGCCTGGCACCGCGACGCCGGACACGCGCTCGCCTCGGCCGGCGCTGCACCCGACCGGGTAGCCAGACAGCTGCTCCGCGCGCTCGGCGGCCAGAGCTTCGCTGCCCTTGAGACCCCGGGCGCAGCCGATCGCCTGACCGACGAGATCGAGCGTCCGCCCGCCGAAACCAGCCCATCCCCCGCGGCCGTGCGGGGCATGGCCATCGAGATCGAGCGTCCGCCCGCCGGCCTCGACTCGACCCGGGGATCCGGGCCGGTGGATGAGTGGATGATGGACTGGCTGGCCGCCTCGGCCGACTCGCTGGTCGGCCAGGCGCCTGCGGTGGCGGCGGAACTGCTCTCCCAGGCGCTCGCCAGCATCCCGGCCGGATCCGTCAACCACGGGTGGCTGGCCGGCCGGCTCGCCGACGCCCTCTACCGGACCAGCGACCGGACGGCGGCCGTGCGGGTGGCGGAGCGGGCGCTCGGCCACGCCGCCGATCCCGACCTGGTGGTCGACCTGCACTGGACGCTGGCCCAATGCCGGATGCTGGACGGCTCAAGCGCCGAGTCACTCACGACCCTTGACCGGGCGCTCGCCTCGCCCGGCCTGTCCGCCAAGCACCGCGCCCGACTGCTGGTGCTGGCCGCGCGCACCTATTTGCACCTCGGCGAGCTTGACGCGGCCGACCGGGAGGCCGGCGGCGCCCTCGCGTCGGCCCAGGAGGTGGGTGACGCCTGGGCGACGGGCTGGGCGCTGCACGTGCTGGCGCTCGGCGCCATGATGCGCGGCGACCTGGCCGACGCGCTCCCCCTCTACGACCGGGGCCTCTCCGTGACCGAAACCGACCCGGGGCTCACCGACCTTGGGCTGCTCCTGCAGATCAACAAGGCCGGCACCCTCTTCAACCTCGACCGACACGACGAGGCGCTCACCACCGCCGAGCGGGCGCGGCAGCTCGCGGGCCAGGTGGGCACGGCCGTCCGGCTGGGTCAGGCGCACTGCATGCTCAGCCAGCTGTTCTTCGAGACCGGGCGGTGGGACGATGCGCTGGCCGAGATCGAGACCGTCCCGACTGACCTGAAGGAACCGATCTCGGCCAGCGACGAACTCGGCATAACCGCCACGATCAAATTCCACCGGAACGAGGCCGCGCTAGCGCGCCACCACCTGGTCGAGGCTGAGCCGCACGGGCGTCGCGTCGGGCAGCAGTCCATCCCGCCGCTGATCCTGGCCAGGTCGCTGGACCGAGAGCAGGTCGGCGATTTCTCCGGAGCGCTCGCCGTGCTCACCGCCGCGTTCGACGGTAGCCCCGACGACCTGGGGGCGATCGAGGACCTGCTGATGGACGCGGTCAGGCTCACGCTCAAGACCGGGGACAAGACGGCCGCGCAGGCGCTGGCCGGGCAGGCCGCCGCGCTCGCCGACGGGTCGCAGATACCGCGTCGGCAGGCCAACGCCCTGTACTGCCGCGGCATGGTCGATCGGGACGCCGCCACCCTGCTCGAGGCCGCCCAGCGATACGCGGACGCGAGCCGGCCGCTCCCCCGCGCCAAGGCGCTCGAGGCAGCGGCCGAGTGCCTGGTCGAGGTCGAGGACCGAGTCGGCGCGCGGCTCGCGTTCGAGCAGGCGATGGAGGTGTACGAGTTCCTCGGGGCCGACGCGGACCTGAACCGGGTGCAGGCCGAGTTCCGCGGCTACGGGATCAGACGGGGCCCGCACAGCAAGCACCGGCGGGCGCAGAGCGGCTGGGAGTCGCTGACGGACGCCGAGCTCAAGGTCGCTGCGTTCGTCGAGGAGGGGCTCTCCAACCCCGACATCGCCGCGCGGCTGATGCTGTCGCGCCGCACCGTCGCCACCCACGTCTCGCACATCCTGAAGAAGCTCGAGGTCGCCACCAGGACCGACATCGCCCGCGAATCGGCGCTGCGGGTCCACGCCTCTCAGTAGGCGCACAAGCCGTCCCCGCCGCTCGTGCCACCCCCGCGGGTGGCGGGGACGTCGTAGGCCCGCTCCCCGGTTGCCGAGCCTGCTGCGGATCCCTCGCGCCCAGCCGATCACCAATAACGCAGATCGCGTTATTCGATGAATTATAGTGCCGAAAGTTCCCTTTGTTCCGTAAAAGACCAGCTAGTGCCATTAGTGGCCAGTACGCTGGATTTCGTGCATCCGGTAACCGCGGCCGGCGTGCTGGCTGGACGCGCCGACGAGCTTGCGCTGCTCGACGGGCTGTTGAGAGACCTCGCCCGGGGCGGCGGCAACGTCGTGCTCATCGAGGGCGAGCCCGGAATCGGAAAGACCGCCCTGATCCGCCGCGCGCTCGCGTCCACCGCTCACGGGTCAAGTGCGGGCGCGCACCACGGGTCGCAATGGGGCTGCCAGGTTTTCTGGGGGGCCGGGGACGAGCTCGGCCAGGAACTGCCGCTGCATCCGTTTCTCGACGCGCTCCGGGTCCGGTCGCCCTCGGCGAATTCCAGGCGCACGGCGATCGCCGGGTTTCTCCGCGGCGAGGTCGCCACCGACCGCGGCGCCGACGTCCCCGCCCTGCTGGCCGAGCAGCTCATCGCGCTCACCATCGACGAGACCGCCGCCCGGCCAGTGGCCCTGGTGATCGACGACCTGCACTGGGCCGACCCGGCCAGCGTCAGGCTCTGGGGACGGCTGGCGAGGACCGCCAGGCAGGTGCCGCTGCTGCTTATCGGCATCACCCGTCCAGCCCAGCAGCGGGAGGATCTCCTCGCGCTGAGGCGCTGCGTTGACGACGGACACCGCGTCGAACTCACCTCGCTGCCAGAGTCGGCCGTGGCGGAGCTCGTCGGCGCGCTGGCCGGCGGCAGGCCCGACACCGGACTACTCAGGCTCGCGGCCGACGCGGCGGGCAACCCGCTCTATCTGACCGAGCTGCTCGCCGCGCTCGCCCGCTCCGGCGGCATCGCGGTCGACGGCACTGGCAACGCGCAGCTTGCGGCCGACACCGTGCCCGACTCGCTGCCCGGGGTCATCGCCGACCGGCTCGGGTTCGTCTCCGCGCCCACCAGGCAGGTGCTCCGCGCCGCCGCGCTACTCGGCGTGGAGTTCGCCATCGCCGATCTCACCGCCGTGCTCGGCCGGACTGTCTCCGATCTGGTTTCCGCGTTCGACGAGGCCCGCTCCACCGGAGTGCTCACCGATTCGGTCACCGGCCTGGCCTTCCGCCACCCGCTGATCAGGGAGGCGCTCTACGCCGAGATGCCGGTCTCGGTCCGCGCCGTCTGGCACCGCGACGCCGGGCACGCCCTCGCGGCGGCAGGCGCGCCGCCAGAGCGCGTCGCCAGGCAACTGCTGCGTGGTCCGGCCGACGACGGACCCGGCTGGTTGATGGACTGGCTCGCCGCGTCGGCTGACCCCCTGGTCAGCCAGGCACCCGGGGTGGCCGCGGAGTTGCTGGCGAGGGCGGTCGCCAGCATTCCCGCGGGGTCCGGCACGCACGGGTGGCTGGCCGGCCGCCTCGCGGACGCGCTGTACCGCACCGGCGATCTGGCGGCGGCCGAGCGGGTGGCGGAGCGGGCGCTGGGCCACGCCACCGATCCTGACCTGATCGTCGACCTGCACTGGACGCTGACGCAGGGCCGGATAATGTCGGGCTCGGCCGACGAGTCTTTTGCCGCGCTTGAGCGGGCGCTGCGCACATCCGGGCTCGCGGCCAAGCACCGGGCTCGCCTGCTGGTGCTCACCGCGCGCACCTACCTGAACCTCGGCGACATTGACGCGGCCGGCCGAGAGGCCGGCCGTGCGCTCGCCTCAGCGGAAGAAGCGAGCGACACTTGGGCGACCGGCTGGGCCCTGAACGTGCTCGCCATCATGGCCGCAGTGCGGGGAAAGCTCGCGGACGCGCTACCGCTCTACGAGCAAGGGCTCGCGGTAACCGAGACCGACCCCGCCCTGACCGACCTCGGACTGCTGCTGATGGTCAACAAGGCGGTGAGTCTCTGCAATCTCAACCGGTACGACGAGGCGCTGGCCTGCGCGGAACGGGCCAGGCAGCTCGCGGATCAGGTCGGTACCGCGATCCGACTGGCCCAAGCGCACGGCGTCCTCGGCCAGCTGTTCTTCGAGACCGGGCGCTGGGATGACGCGCTGGCCGAGATCGAGACTTTGCCGATGGATCTGAAGGAACCCGGAGCGGCCTGCGGTGAGCTAGGCACCCTGGCGGTGATCAGCTTTCACCGGAACGAGGCGGCGTCCGCCCGCGAGCACCTGTCCGCCACCGAACCGCACGCGCTTCGCATCGGCCAGCGCTCAATTCCGCCTCTGGTCGTGGCCCGGTCGATGGACCACGAGCAGGCCGGGGACCTCCCCGAAGCGCTCGCCGTTCTCACCGCCGCCTTCGACGGCAGCCCCGACGACCTCGGAGAGACCGAGGACCTGCTGATGGACGCGGTCCGGCTCGCGCTCAAGACCGGGGACAAGTGGACCGCGCAGACCCTCGCCGACCAGGCCGCCGCCCTGGCCCAGGGGTCGGCGGTCCCGCACCGGCAGGCCAACGCACTCTACTGCCGCGGGCTGATCGACCGGGACGCCGCCGTGCTGCTCGAGGCCGCCCAGCGGCTCGCGGACGCAGGGCGGCCCCTCCCTCGGGCCAAGGCCCTCGAGGCGGCGGCCGAGTGCCTGGTCGAGATCGAGGAACGCGCCCCCGCTCGGCTGGCGTTCGAGCAGGCCGTCGCGGTGTATGAGTTCCTCGGGGCCGAGGCCGACCTGAACCGGGTCAACGCCGAGTTCCGGGTGCACGGGATCAGGCGCGGGCCGCACAGCAAGCACCGGCGGGCGACCAGCGGCTGGGAGTCGCTGACCGACACCGAGCTCAAGGTCGCGGCGCTCGTCGAGGACGGGTTGTCCAACCCGGAGATCGCCGCCCGGCTGGTGCTCTCCCGCCGCACGGTCACCACGCACGTCTCGCACATTCTCAAGAAGCTCGACGTCGCCACCAGGACCGAGATCGCCCGGGAGTCGGCGCTGCGCGCCCGCGGCGCCCAGTAGGCGGCCGGCGCGCGAGACGCGGACGGGCCCGCAAGGGCACGGGAAACGCGTAAGGCACGGGAAACGCGTAAGGCGCGGGAAACGCACGAGGGCGGCGCGCCGGGTGAGGGACCGGCGCGCCGCCCGTGGTAGCGCCCGCGCAGCGGCCCATGGAGCGCGGACGCATTAGGTGGGGGCGCTGAGCCTGTCACGTCCTCGCGGACCGGGGGGCGGATCCCCGGAGCCCCGGCCACGGGTCTGGCCCGTGGCCGGGAGAGCCAGGACGACGGCTGGCCCAGCGCACCCACGTTCGGTGGCCCCGGCTAGCGGGGCGGTGCGGCCTCCCGGCCGCGGGCTCGCCAGAATCGCAGGGGCGGTGCGCCGTCTGCGGCGTACGACACACCACCCCCACGTCTGGCCCCGCCAGCCGACCGGCGGCCCGGGCACCGCGCGCCATCAGGTCGCGGTGCCCGGTTGGCCCGGGGAAGCGACCCCGGGAGGGGCGGGGCTGCGGGGATGGCGACGCGTGTGCGGCTCACGCCCGACCACCCCCACACGGTGGCGGGGATGAGGCGCGAGTGCGGCTCACGCGCGACCACCCCCACGTTGTGGTGCGCCGCAGTCCCCAGGTGGTGCTGCGGTGCAGCCCCCACGTCGTGGTCCGCAGCGGCGACGGGCGTCCGGCC
>Ga0210388_10004286_pt1 | contig 11186 bp, 10 predicted proteins | sample IncBWC19OmetaG_FD_155485 | JGI IMG/M metagenome (GOLD analysis project Ga0210388, IMG submission 155485) | Forest soil microbial communities from Barre Woods Harvard Forest LTER site, Petersham, Massachusetts, United States - Inc-BW-C-19-O ...
GTCTACCGCGACAACTTCACCGACTTGGGCCTGCGGCCCACTCAAGGTGACGAAGACGCGATACGGAAAGTTGGGGTTGGCAGGCGAAAGCGCCTGCCCCACGTCGGCTCCCTGTGGGGCAGGCGCTTTCGCCTGCCAACCGAACGGTCCCGGCGTCTTCAACGGAGCCGGTGCTTTTAGCAACTAACATTTTCCGATCCTTCCGCCGATATTAAGCCGGTATGCCCCCATCCAAACAGCCCAAACGCTCGGTCCTTATCGCCGCCAGATTGATCACTGCGGTAGTCGGGCTAGCCGGCGCTGAAGCCATGCTGTGGTTCGGAGGATACCCGCGCTGGTGGGCCATGGACGGACCCTGGGGCGGTCCCTCCCCACAATATGCGTGCGACGCCGATTTGGGGTGGAGCGCCCGGCAAGGCCAGTTCGACCTAACCTGGCCCGGGCATCCCGGGGTGATCCGCTACACCAACTGGAGCGAAGGACGACGCGCCACTTCGAAAACCGAACCCACGCCCACGGATCCCAGGCCTAAAGTCATGTTCATCGGCGATTCATTCGTCCAGGGTTATCAGCTTTCGGATTGGGAGACGCTGCCGTGGATTGTGCAGCGGCGCCATCCCGAAGTTCAGGTTTCGAATTTCGCGTCCGGAGATTACAGCACTTACCAGGCCTATCTGGCCGTCAAGAAATGGGTCCACGGGCCGACCTCGGTTTACTACCTCTTCAACTGGTTTCACGAGGGACGCAACGCCGCCGATCCAAATTGGCTGCGCATCAACCAGCGAGTTCCGAAAGGCTGTTTCTATCCCTACGCCGAAGTCTCCGGCAGCGATCTGCGAGAAGGGCGATCGGAGGGGAACCTGGTATGGGGGCTCAGTCACCACGTGCGCATCGTCGCCCTGGTGCAAGATTATGGCGACATCTTTGAATCGCTGCGGCGTGTCCGGAACAAAAAGAGGTTGACGGAAACATTGCTGATGAAGATGGACGAGACGGTCCGTGAGCAGGGCGGAAAATTCACTGTGATCCTGTCCGACGTGTTGAAGGAAGATCGCAAGGATTACCGCAGGTTTCTAGAATCCAAGGGCATCAATTTCGTCGATTATGACCGGCCGGAGCTGCAAGACAAAAAGCTGCGCCTTCCGGACGGCCACCCCAACGGCGCGCTGCACGAACTATTTGCGCAATGGATGGAGCCGCTTCAAGTGCCGACGGATCGAGGCGCGCAAGCTGCGCGGCGATAGGAAATTTGTCCCCTCGCTTACGCGCGGGGCTACAAATCGCCCGGGCTGTAAAATGACGTTCGTCGACCGTGGACGTTTGACCGGCTGGGCACCAACGCCGTTCGCAGCCCCGCGCCGTAAGCGAGGGGACAAAAATCAGGCACCTCGTTTGTCACAGAATAGTTGGGATGCTATCGAGACGTGGATTCCTCCAAGCCGGCTCCGCGGCCGCGCTGCTGGCCAACACCGCCAGCGCCAAACAACTGAAGACCGTCGGAGTACAACTCTACACGGTCCGCACCATTCTTCCCAAGAAGCCCGAAGAGACCCTGAAAGCCATCGAAGCCATCGGCTACAAGGAGGTGGAAGCCACATATGACAATCTTGATAAAATCTGGCCCGCGCTTCAGGCCACCAAAATGAAGCCGGTCAGCATTCACCTGAATGAGAGCACCATCATGAAGGGCACGGACGACGATATCTCCCGCGCCGTTGACAAGGTGAAGCAGCACGGATTTTCCTACGCTGTTTTTCCCTGGGTTAATCCTCCGGATCGCGGAGGCCTCGACAAAATGAAGGCGCTAGCCGAAAAGCTCAACAAAACGGGCGAAAAATGCCGCGCCGCCGGACTCACCTTCTGCTATCACAACCACGCTTTCGAATTCGAACCCATGGACGGGAGCACGCGCTTTCAGGTCCTGGTGGACACGCTCGACAAGAACCTGGTCAGTTTCGAAATCGACTGCTTCTGGGTAAGCGTCGCCGGACACGATCCCGTGGAAATCCTGAAGAAACTATCCGGCCGCGTCAAACTGCTGCACCTGAAAGACAAGGCCCAAGGCACCCCGGTGCTGTACCAGGAAAACGTCCCGGCGACCACCTACAAAGAAGTCGGCCACGGCATTCTCGACTGGCCGCCAATCCTGCGCGAAGCCGAGAAGGCGGGCGTTCAACACTACTTCGTAGAACAGGATCAAACCCCTGGCGACCCGGTAGAAAGCCTTCGCCAAAGCTTCGACTACATCTCAAAACTAAATTTCTGATCCGCCTTCGTCGGCGTTCATCAGCGGCCTAACAAATATGCGCCCCAGTTGTCTCGACGTAAACCGAATACAACGACTGCCCAGCCGCCATAAACAACCGATCGCGCTTAGTCCCCCCAAAACAAATGTTCGCGCAGATTTCCGGCAACAGGATCATCCCAATCCTCACCCCATCCGGCGAAAAAACATGGACGCCATCGTAGCCGGCCCCCACCCAGCCGGCGCCAGTCCAGATATTGCCGTCCACATCGGCGCGAATCCCGTCGGCTAATCCCGCACCTTTTCCTTTGAGCTCCATATTGACGAACACGCGGCCACCTTTTAGCGACCGGCCATCCACGACATCAAAAACATTAATGACCTTCGGCGCCTCGGGATAATGCGTAGCACCGGTATCGCACAGGTACAGCTTCTTGTAATCCGGAGAAAAGCACAATCCGTTCGGCTTGTAAGCTTCGTCGTAGACCATCTCCATCTTCGCCGTCTTCGGATCGATGCGATACACCGCTTCCTTTATTTCGAGCTTGGCCTTGTGCCCCTCATAGATGCTGGTGATGCCGTACCCCGGATCGCTAAACCAGATTCCGCCGTCGGGATGAACCACAATGTCGTTCGGCGCGTTCAGCGGTTTGCCCTGCCAATTGTCGGCCAGCACCGTGACCGCGCCCGAGTGTTCATAGCGCACCACGCGCCGCGTGTCATGCTCGCAGCTCAGTTGGCGGCCTTCGTAATCGAAAGTGTTTCCGTTCGAATAATGCGAAGGCGACCGAAACACGCTGACGTGCCCGTCTTCCTCCAGCCAGCGCAACTGGCGGTCATTGGGGATATCGCTGAAGACGAGATACCGACCGCCGCCGTTCCATGCCGGACCCTCCGCCCACCTCAGCCCCGTATAAAGGCGCTCGATCGCCGCATTGTTCGCCTTGAGCTTGGCGAAGCGTGGATCCAGGACCACGATATCGGGGTCGGGATACCGAATCGGCTCCCTCCCAGTCCAATCCCGCTGCGCGACAGCCGGGAGCGCCAGCGCAGCCCCCAGCATGAACGAGCGCCTGCCCAATCCGCGTCCATCAGCGTCCATCTGCGGCTTAACAAAGGATTTACCCATAACAGCAAGCCAGTATAGCGTAGAGCCGGTCCTGCCGATATATACGTTGAGGCAAAGAGACCGTCGATGCTACCGTTCCTGAAAGAATTCTGGGCCTTCCTGCGCAGCCGCAAGAAATACTGGCTGCTGCCCATTCTGGTGATGATGCTGCTGTTCGGAGTGTTGCTGGTGCTGGCGCAAAGCACCGCTGTGGCGCCGTTCATTTATACGTTGTTCTAATCCGCCGGCCGCATGAACATTCTGGGCATCTCCGCGTTCTATCACGACAGTGCCGCCGCGCTGGTGCGCGATGGCGAAATCGTGGCCGCGGCGCAGGAAGAACGCTTCACCCGCAAGAAGCACGACTCGCATTTTCCCACCCACGCCGCTGAGTTCTGTCTCTCAAAGGCCGGCATCCAGCTCACCGATCTCGATTATGTTGTCTTCTACGACAAGCCGTTCCTCAAGTTCGAACGGCTGCTAGAAACCTATATCGCTTACGCTCCGCGCGGCCTGCGGTCGTTCCAAATGGCCATGCCGCTGTGGATCCGCGAGAAGCTGTTTCAAAAAACTCTGCTGCACGATGAGCTCGATCGGCTGGCTCCCGGATTCGATTGGCAACACAAGCTATTGTTCGCCGAGCACCATTTGAGCCACGCCGCCAGCGCGTTCTTCCCGTCCCCTTTCGAGGAAGCGTTGATCCTTACCATGGACGGCGTCGGCGAATGGGCCACAACCTCAGTGGCGCTGGGGCGGGGGAATCAAATCGATGTCATCAAAGAAATTCACTTCCCGCATTCGCTCGGGCTGCTCTATTCCGCCTTCACCTATTACACCGGATTCAAAGTGAATTCCGGCGAATACAAAGTGATGGGCCTGGCGCCCTACGGCGAGCCGCGCTACGCGCAACGGATTCTCGATTTTCTGATCGACCTGAAACCCGATGGCTCCTTCCGCCTGAACCTGGACTTCTTCAACTACTGCACCGGCCTGACCATGACCAACGGGAAGTTCGACGATTTGTTTCAAGGTCCTGTCCGGAAGCCGGAAGAACCGCTCACGCAGCGGCACATGGATCTGGCCGCATCGGTGCAGCAGGTGCTGGACGAAGTGGTTTTGAGAATGACGCGATCGCTCGCCCAGGAAACCGGCATGCGCAATCTGTGCTTGGCCGGAGGCGTAGCCCTGAACTGCGTGACCAACGGTAAAGTGCTCCGCGACGGCATTTTCGAGCGGATTTGGATCCAGCCGGCCGCAGGCGATGCGGGTGGTGCGCTGGGAGCGGCTTTGGCGGCTTTTCATCAGTTCCAGGGCCAGCCGCGCCACGCCAGCGGCTGCTGCGACCGCATGAAGGGCTCGTTCCTTGGCCCGGATTTCCCGCAGCCGGAGATTGCACGCCGCCTCACCGCGGCCGGCGCTCGCTTTGAGGTGCTGGACGATTCCGCGCTCCTGGACGCTTGCGCGGAAGCGCTCACCGATGAAAAGGCCCTTGGTTGGTTCCAGGGCCGCATGGAGTTCGGCCCCCGCGCACTGGGCGCGCGCTCTATCCTGGCCGATGCGCGATCTCCGCGCATGCAGTCCGTGCTGAATCTCAAGGTGAAGTATCGCGAATCGTTCCGGCCGTTCGCGCCCTCCGTGCTGCGCGAATTCGCGGGCGAGTGGTTTGAACTCGACGGCGACAGCCCCTACATGCTTCTAGTCGCCGATGTTGTGGAACCTCATCGCAAAAGCATGACTCCCGCAGAGCAAGAGCTGTTCGGCATCGCGAAATTGAATGTGCCGCGCAGCGAAATCCCCGCCGTAACGCACGTGGATTATTCAGCGCGCATTCAAACCGTTCATGAGCAAACCAACCCGCTCTACCACGCGCTGCTGCGCCGTTTTCATGAACTCACTGGCTGCCCCGTTCTGGTGAATACCAGCTTCAACGTGCGCGGCGAGCCTATCGTTTGTTCTCCCGAAGATGCTTTCCGTTGTTTCATGGGCACCGAAATCGATGTGATGGCCGTCGGCAATTGCTTCCTTCGAAAAGAGGACCAAAGCCCGGCGCTCAAACAGCAGTATGAAAACAAATTTACGCCGGACTAACTTATGGATACAAGAATTCACGAGGATTTGAGCCGGGTTCATCAGACGAAGAGCTTTTCGGATCGCTCCTTGGGCCTAACATTTAGCGCCTTTTTCTCTCTATTGGCCGTTTTGCCGCTGCGCCGCCACCAGCCCTTCCAGTGGCGCTGGATGGTAGTCAGCGCACTTTTCCTGGTGATCGGATTGTTGGCTCCCGGCTTATTGCATCCGATAAGCCGCGTGTGGGCCAAGCTCGCCCTGCTGCTGCATAAGGTAGTCAATCCCATCACCACAGCGCTGCTGTTCTTTTTGGTATTTGTTCCGGCCGGACTCATTTTCCGCCTGCTTGGAAAGGACCCTTTACGCCTCAGGCTCGATCCTGACGCGGAGACTTACTGGATCCAGCGTACCCCACCCGGGCCGGCGCCCGATGCCATGCGCAATCAATTTTAGCCGCGTGTATGACTTCAACCTTCGCCGAACATCGAGAGATTTTCGCCTGTCCCGCCTGCGGGGGCCAATTGACATGGCGCAACGACGACGTGCAATGCCTGGCCTGTAACCGGACATTTCCCATCGAACAAGATATTCCGCGACTGTTTCACCCGCACGACGCCGGCGACCAGCGCGATGTCACTGACATCGTAAAAGCGTTCTACGAAACCAACCCGTTTCCCAACTATGACGATTTGGATTCGCGCGACAGCCTGGCGATCAAGGCTCGGCGCGGCGTTTTCGCCCGATTGTTGGATGAGCAGATCCCCGCGGATTCACTGGTGCTCGAAGTGGGATGCGGGACCGGGCAGTTGACGAATTTTCTGGGGCTGGCCTGGAATCGGACTGTATTTGGCAGCGACCTCTGTCTCAATTCCTTGCGACTGGCGAAAGATTTCCGGAACCGCTACGCCATCGAAAACGCCGGCTTTCTGCAAATGAACTTGTTCCGCCCGGCCTTCGCCGCCGGAAGTTTCGATTTAGTTGTCTCGAACGGGGTACTGCATCACACCGGCGATCCCGTGGGCGCGTTCGCTTCCATCTCTCGATTGGTGAAGCCCGGCGGACACATCATTGTCGGCTTGTACAACAAGATCGGCCGTCTGACCACGGATTTCCGGCGCCATATTTTTAACGCGTTCGGCGACGGCTGGAGCAGCCTTTTCGATGGACACATGCGGAACGGCGCATACAACTCCGCTCGCAAGCGTGCCTGGTTCATGGACCAATACAAGCATCCGTGCGAGAGCAAACATTCCTATGACGAAGTGCTGGGCTGGTTTGAATCGAACGGATTCGATTTCCTATTCAGCATCCCGAAAATCGGTCCAGCCGCTTTCGGCGACAACGAAAAGCTGTTCGTCCCCCACGGCAGAGGCACGCGCACCACGCGAATCCTGACCGAACTCGACATGCTGGCGCGCGGCGGAGTAGACGGCGCGCTATTCATCATGATCGGCCGCAAACAAGTGGGGCGGACCCCCTGGTCCGCGGCCGACGCCCACGTCGGCTTGCTAGTGAAATAGAGATGGCCTCGAAGAGGGGGTCCTGGGTGACCCGCGCGGACCAGGGGGTCCGCCCCACAATGCTCACGGCCGGCTGATCTTCCCGTACTCCGCTTCCGCGTCCCCCGGCAACAGCACCCACAGTGTGTAAATCCCGAGCACCGTTCCCAAAATCGGATGCAGCAGCGCGATGATGGCCACCACGATGGCCAGCGTCCGCGCCCATGGCCGCCGCTCCATCAATCCGAATCCCACCACGAAGCCAACGCAAGCCAGCACCAACGAAATCAATCCCATAGTGGAAAGCACCGCCGGCAAAATCTCCCCCGCCGGAAATCCCCAGCCGGAATCGTCAAACCAGCTGTGCCCCCACACGCCAATGACGCGCGCTCCGACGAACCTTCCCCCAGCCTTCAGCAGGTTCAACGCCGACAGCGCGATCCAGAACACTGCCAGCATTTTCACGTGCCGCATCACCCGTCCCAGCGCCGGTGATGGCGCCACCGGCGGAGGCGCGGGGGCCACAGCCGCCTGACCGCATTGAGCACAAAATCGTTGATTAGGCTGGACTTCGCCGCCGCAATGATTGCAGAACATGGCCCGTCTCCTGGTCGATCATCCATAATACGAGCGAACGGTTCCGACTGTTCCGTACTTCCGGTCTAACCGCGCAACAGTTGGGGAATGTGCTGGAAATGCTGGTCCCGCGTAACCAACGTAAGGTCGTGCTCCAAGGCGAGCGCGGCGATCCAGAGATCGTTATCGGGAATTGGAGTGCCCGCACGCTTGAGCTGTACAAACAGCCGGGCATAGTGCTCAGCGGTCTCGCGCCCAGGCAACAGAACCCGAACGGTGGCCTTCGATAGAAGCCTTCCGAGCAGGATCTGATTATTCCCGTGGTGGGCGTCGCCGGCGGTCGTTCATCACCCTTGAATCAATCGGTGAACCGGTTGAAGTCGGGCGCAAACACGCCTCACTTCCATTTTTCCGAGTCGATTTGACGTTGCGAGACCACGATTTCATCAAATGCCGGATCTGGAACCAAACCGCCTGTCACATTCGACAAATCTGGCCTACGCCTGGCGCCGATGGCCGTCTCCGTTAGCTCCTCCACAATCACCCGATTGAAGCTTCGTTTTTGCCCGCGGACGGTGTATCGTTTTGACGCTGCCGGTTTCCGCATGCCTATATCCTCTCATGTGATTCAAGTCATGTGATTCAAGCGCTCTCGATCCTCCCGACCCTGGCGACAAGCCATCCGGCTTGTCTCCCCGCCAGCCATGCTAGAGTTTTGAAATGCGCACCGCGATACTCTTGGCTGTTCTGACCTTCTGCGCCCGCGCCGCGGACACTCCGTCCAATGCGGATACCTTTGAGCGGATGAAGGCGTTGGCCGGCGAGTGGGACGCAGACCTGCCCGGATTCGGCAAGATGAGCGATTCCATTCGCCTGGTCTCCAATGGTAAGGCCATTGAGGAGACACTCGGAACTGCCGCCGACAACGAAGTCTCCCTTTACACGCGGGATGGCGATCGAATTGTCCTTACGCACTTCTGCGCTCTCACCCCCGACGGCCACCAGGTGCGTCTCGTAACCGGTGCTCTGGCCGGCGTCCAGGGCCGGATCGTATTCGCCTTCCACGACGCGATGAACCTTCACAGTCGTTCCGCGCCGCACATGCGCCAGGTAATCATGACCTTCACCGATAGCGCCCACTTCTCTGAAAAATGGACTAAGACCGAAAACGGCAAAGATACCATCTTCGAAATAAACTTTGTGCGCCGCTAAATCATTTCATCGTTGAAAAATCCGCCGGATCCAGATACACTGACTCGATCTTCTTGACCATGTCGCCATTCTTTTTGGATTCAGCTATGACTTTTAGGAATTCAGGGTCTTTGCGGAATTCGGCCCAATTCTTTTCGGCTGCGGCCCGGCTGGGATGGGCCAACAGGTAAATAAGTGTATTCTTGGCGAGTTCGGGGTCCTGCGGAACCCAATATCCAATGCTTTCGATGCCATGGCGCTTGAAGGTTTCCAGGTGATGGTCCCTGAAATCGGCTTTGACAGCTTCGAGCTTGCCGTCATAGCAGGTGTACGTCCGGAGTTCAAAAACGCGTGACTGCGCCGAAGCGCACGCGATCCCGAGGGTGAGCAGGAGAAATAGTTTTTGGAGCATGGAAATAGTGTAGGGTTTTCTCCACTTGACAATCAAGTGAAAAATGAGCGAGACTGATTTCAGCCATGCGGCACTGGAGACGTTTGTTTGCCAAGCTGAAAAATCTGCTTCGCCCTAACCGCGCGGACCGCGAGCTGGATCGCGAAGTGTCAGCGCATCTGGCGCTGCTGGAAGATGAGTTTCAGCACCGCGGCATGAGTCTGGAAGACGCGCGCTTCGAAGCGCGCCGAGCCTATGGCAGCGTGGCACAAGCCAAGCAGTTCCAGCGCGAGGAGCGCTCCATTCTTTGGCTGGAACAAACCCTGCAAGACCTGCGTTACGCGTTCCGAAACATTTTGAAAACTCCCGGATTCGCAGCCGTCGCCATACTCACGCTGGCGCTTGGCATCGGAGCGAACATCGCCATCTTCGCCGTGGTGAACGCCGTGCTTCTGCGGCCGCTGCCGTTCCAGCATCCCGAGCAGCTAGTCCGCGTCTTTGACGACCTGAATGGCGCCGGCGCCCAGGACGTCGGCATGTCCGTGCCGGAATTGCAGGATCTGCACGATCGCTCCGGCGCTTTCGAGCGGATCAGCGCCATCTGGACGGTCAGCTCCGCGTTGAGCGGGGGCGATTACGCCGAGCGCATCGAGATGCTCGGCACCGGCTTCGATTACTTCCACATCCTCGGCGTCAACGCCGCATTGGGGCGAGTTTACGGCCCCCAGGATGCCGTGCCCGGTTTCAGCGAATCCGCGGTGATCAGCGATGGACTCTGGAAGCGCCAATTCGGTGGCGATCGCAATGTCATAGGCCGCCGGATTCGTTTGGACGAAGATGGCTACACCATTGTCGGCGTCATGCCTCCCGATTTCCGGCATCCCGGCCAGACCTTGGCCGGCGATGTGGAGGTTTGGCTTGCCGCCGGCCTGGCCGCTTATCCCATGCCTATGCCGCCCGTGCGGGCTCAGCGTCTTGGTTTCCGCGCTATGGCCCGCTTGAAACCAGGCTTGACCATTGGCGAGGCCCAACAACGGCTGAACGCACTGGTGGCGCACCTCACTGAGATCTATCCGAAGGACTATCCGGCCGCCGCCAGATGGTCGCTGCGGCTCGAACCGGTGCAGGAGAACCTCACCGGCGGCGTGCGGCCCACGTTGATGGTGCTGTTCGCCGCAGTCGGATTCGTGCTGCTGATGGTTGCCGTTAATTTAGCTAATCTGCTTGTTGCGCGCTCATCGGCACGCATGCGCGAGTTGGCCATTCGTCAGGCTCTGGGCGCTTCGCGGGCCCGATTGATCCGGCAGTTGCTGACCGAGAGCGCTATGTTGTCGCTGGCCGGCGGCCTGGCCGCGACGCTGGTTTTAACGCTGACCAAAACGTCGCTGCTCGCTCTGATGCCGGCCGATCTGCCGCGTCTCGCCGAAGTGCACTTCGATGCGCGAGTGATCGGCCTGGCCTGCGCTCTCTCGCTCCTCACCGGAATTCTCTTCGGATTGACTCCGGCGCTGCGTGCTTCGCGCACTGATCCGAATCTGGATTTAAAGGAAGGCACGCGTGGTGGAAGTGCCAGCCTGCGCCAGAATCGTTTTCGAGGCGCGCTGGTGGCCACCGAAATCGCCTTGTCGGTGGTGTTATTGAGCGGCGCCGGAATTCTGCTGCACAGCTTTTGGAATAGCCTCCGCGTTAATCCCGGTTTCGATCCCCAAGGCCTTCTGGTCACTCGCATCTGGATTCCGGTTCCCAATAATCCGAAAGCCAACCGGTATCTGACGGCTCCTCCGTTGGCCGCTTTCAGCCGGGAGGTGTTGCGTCAGGTGCGGACGCTTCCGGGCGTGCAGGATGCCGCCATGGGAGGCGAAAATAGCGTTCCCTTCGTGCATAATTTCTCTTCTCTCCGCGCTTTCTCATTACCCGACCAGCCCGATTCCGCGCAGAAACAGGGCTCCGCGGAATTTGCCTGGGTTAGCCCGGATTTCTTTTGCGCCGTGCGGACCCCTTTGCTGCGCGGGCGGGCCTTTACGGAAGCGGACACGGATAAAACCAAGCCTGTTGTTCTGGTAAACGAGTCCTTCGCAAAGCGCTATTTGTCAGGTGACGTTATCGGAA
>Ga0210388_10004288_pt1 | contig 11184 bp, 6 predicted proteins | sample IncBWC19OmetaG_FD_155485 | JGI IMG/M metagenome (GOLD analysis project Ga0210388, IMG submission 155485) | Forest soil microbial communities from Barre Woods Harvard Forest LTER site, Petersham, Massachusetts, United States - Inc-BW-C-19-O ...
ACCTCTTAGACCGCGTCCCCAGCGCCTTCAACTCATCCGCTCGCAGCGCATGCCACAGCGGAGCCAGCGCCACCTGCGCCTGTTCTCGCGTCACGCCCGGCTTCATCCGGCCCACAATATTCATCCACCGGTCTTTATGGTTCTGCAGACGCCCTATGTTGCCAGGCCGCACCACATCCAGCATCGACATCGGCACAAATACATCCGGAACCTGTCCCCATACCGCGCTCTGAAACTCCGGCGCCGCCACTCCCACAATCTGGAACGGCTGCCCATTGATCGCAAGCGTCTGCCCCACTGCACTCGCGTCCGCTCCCAGATGCGTCTTCCAGTAGTTGAAGCTCACCACCGCCACCGGGTTCCCTCCCGGCACCGTATCATCGGCCTGCGTCATCAGCCGCCCCTGTGCCGCTCTCACACCCAGCACGCCGAAGTAGTTCCCCGTCACAATCTCAGCATTCGCCATATCCGAGACGCCATTTCGCGCCACTCCCACCTGAGCCGGCGAAGTTCCGATCAGCCCCTCGAACACCGTGCTTTTGTCCCGCAGATCCCGATACATCGGATACGAGAACGATTGCTCCGGCCCAGCGCCGTTATCGCTCGAGTGGCCCTCCCACGCGTTGCCCGTAGCGCTCAGCACCACCAATTGCCCCGGATCACGCACCGGCAACGACCGCAGCAGCGCCTGATCCAGCAGCGAAAAGATCGCCGTATTCGCCCCCACACCTAGCGCCAGCGTCAGCACGGCCGTCACCATAAACCCCGGCGACCGCCGAATCTGCCGAAGACAAAACCGCAGGTCCTGCATCAAAGTCTGCATCGCTCACACCTCAACACGTATGCCACTCACATTGCACTTTGTCTGCCACCTCAACCCTCCGCTAACTCCCTCGAAAGAAAGCATCGCCGGCGTAAGCCCCAGCGCGACACTGTTCGCCCGTGGACTCCGCTGTCCGTTTGCGGACGACGGAAATTTGCGCGGCGTTCATTGTGCAGTATCGAGCCGTTCCCAGCGTTTGATCGGCCACTTGCCCAGTCGACCGGAAGTGCTGTGGCCTTCTAGGGAAATGGCGACTCCCACGCGGTTAGGCTGGTCATTCAGCGCGGCATCGAGAATGTCTGCTAGCATGCCGGACCGTACCGGTAGGGAACGGCATGCCGGGAACAAACTCTGCGTTACAGCCGTCGAATCATACTAGGGTGGATGGATTATGTCCGTGTTCTGCAAAGCGGTCGTATACTTACTCGTGGCTTTGCCTGCCGTCGCTCAGTCGCAATCGTTTGCAACGATGACCATAAAGCCTGCTCGCTCAGCTGACCCGCGCAACGCGCGCGTACAAGTGCTGCCTAACGGCGACTTGATTGCGAGTGCGGTCCCTGTGATTACGGTTTTGAGTTACGCTTACGACGTGCCGGTTAACCCTTCGCCGCGTCTTTCCCCTCTTCCCGACTGGACCCTTCGTGAGAAGTACGATATCAAAGCGAAAGCACCCGCCAACGCCATCCCTCCAGGTCTTCAGGACAGCGAAGTGCGAAGCCGAATTCAGCAAATGATCCGCGGATTGCTCGCCGATCGGTTCAGACTCGTGATGCGGGTCGAGAATAAAACGATGTCAGTCTATGGTCTCACCGTGGCCAGCGGAGGTCCGAAGCTCCAGACGTCAGCTATCGCCGAGAAGGACTGCATCTTCGATACCGACCCGGAAGGTTGCCATAACTTTGTTGGCGGCTTTGGCCATCCCCTGAATGCAAAAGCCATAGATATGGACGACCTTGCCCATTACATTGGGAACTGGGCGGATTTTCCAGTCGTGAACCGCACGGCGCTCAGCGGGCTGTTCACCGTAAACACGGAAGGCTGGCTCCCCATGCGGCTGCCCCCTCCGCCACCGAACGCCACCCCGGCCGTGAATCCCTTCGCCGGCCTCCCCACGATCTTCGCTGTTCTGGGCAAACTCGGTCTCGAACTGAAGCGACAAGAGGACATCTTGCCGGTATACACCGTGGAGCGCATCGAGCGCCCGGCAGCCAACTGACGATCACGCTCTATTACGCGCGGCTCAAGCAACCCCGTTCATTTCCGGCAGGGTCACCCCAATTCCGGAAAATAAAAGCCACGCCATATGGTGGGTACAGGACACCTAGTCTGCGAATGGGCGCCTGAAGCAACTGGATATGCGCTTGCGGGTTAAGCCCTGCGACTGGCCACGATCTCCGTAGCGGGTCACAAACTCCTCGCCTGCCAGAATGCCTGCGCAAAGCAAATTAACAAATCCAAGCTCGAATAGCATGCCTTCTCACTCTCCTGCGGCAGTTCTCGCAACAACGACAGATTTCAGACGGAGACGCCACCATCCCTATATCCATCCGGATCCCATCTGTGCTATGATGAGTTTGTACTCTGATCAAATCGAGTACAGGCACCGCAGGCAAAGACTCTCCATGGAATTCTGAGTCTGGCCAGAGACTGCGACTCGCCTCTCCCCACCGCATCCCTTCCCCAAACTTTGGAAGCCGCGCTGGTTGCTCTGGCTGGAGGTTCGTCATCGGACGAGTCTCGCCGTGCAGCAGCAGCGCTTCGAAAAACGCAAGCAATGCTGACCAACTGAAATCCATGGCGCCACACTGCGCCCTCTGCATTCTTATGCCGCTCGATAACCGCCCCAAAAACAGGGCACTCAGACAGGAAAAATTTTGAACTCTGCAACCTTGGAATACAACGACAATCAAACCCTTCCCTCCAACCCTCCCCAGCCCGCGCACGAAGCCGCGAAACACTCCGGCCTCGCCCTCGTCAGCGACGTCCGCTTCACCACCTTCAACATCTCGGACTCCCTGAAGACGCGCCTCACCACTGCTGGCTTCACCATCCCGACGCCCGTCCAGGCGAAGGCCATACCGCCCGCCCTCGAAGGCTCAGACATCCTCGCCACCGCCTCTACCGGCACCGGCAAGACCCTCAGCTTCCTCATCCCCATGATCCAGCGCATGGACGCCACTTCCGTCCCCAGCACCAAGGGCAAACGTGGTCCCATCCGCGCCCTCATCCTGCTGCCAACGCGCGAACTCGCGATGCAGGTGCTCGACGCTTACTGGAAGCTGGTCCCCGGTTCGAAGAGCGACGCCGTGCTCGTCTGCGGCGGCCTCTCGGAGAATAACCAGCTCGATCAGCTCGACCGTGGCCCGCGTCTTGTCGTTGCCACGCCAGGCCGTCTCGAAGACTATCTCCGTCGCCGCGAAATCAACCTCAACTCCGTAGAGATGCTCGTACTCGACGAAGTTGATCGCATGCTCGACATGGGCTTCCTTCCCGCCATCCGCCGCATCGTCGGCGCCGTGCCGAAGACCCGTCAGACCATGTGCTATTCTGCCACCCTCGACGCCAACATTCAGGAGATCGTTCGCGACTACGTTCGCAATCCCGTCCGCATCGAGATCGGCCAGACCTCCAGGCCCTCCGACCGCGTCGAACTCCGCGTCTACACCGTTATGCAGGACCAGAAGCTCGGTCTCCTCGACCAGATGCTGCGTGAAGAGGAGGGAACCTTCCTCGTCTTCTCTCGCACCAAGCACGGCGCCGACCGCATCTCGAAGAAACTCGAGAGGCTGGGCCACGACGCCGACGTCATCCACGGCGATCGCTCGCAATCGCAGCGCACCGCCGCCCTCAAGGGTTTCCAGAACGGCAAACACCGCATCCTGGTCGCCACCGACGTCGCTGCTCGCGGTATCGACGTCCAGGACATCGCTCACGTCGTCAACTACGATCTGCCCAACGCCTCCGACGACTTCGTTCACCGCATCGGCCGCACCGGCCGGGCAGGCGCGAAGGGTATCGCTACCACCTTCGTCATGCCGCAGGAAAAACACGACGCCCGCAAGCTCGAGCGCGAGCTCAAAATAAAGTTCGAGTGGCGCGAAGCCGATAAGAACCTCGAGAAGGAAGTTCGCAACCAGCCCCTCGACATAACCGCTCCGGGGATGGACATTCTGCAACTCGAAACTCGCAGCTGGAAGGGCAACGATCCCGTCACGCCGATGTCGACGCCGAACGCAAACCACGGCGGCAACAAGACCGGCTTCCGAAGCCGCAGCAGTAACGGCGGAGGCTTCTCCGGCGGTCGAAACTCCGGTGGTCGAGGCCCCGGTGGTCGCAGCGGACGCCCGGGCAATCGCCCCGGCGGCAGCCGCTCCGGCCCTGCCCGCCGCGGTCAATGACCTACGCGAAAAACTCCGCTCTGCCGCCAACCAGCCGCAGAGCGGAGTTGTTCAGCTTGTCCTTCAAGTGTCATGCCGTAGCTTGGCCTGTTGTCGCACTTGGTTTCGTTGATCAACCACCCAGGAAATTGTCATCCTGAGCGCAGTTGCTCACGCAGTTTGTGAGCGACGGAGTCGAAGGACCTGCGGTTGCAGTTGTTTGTTCTGAGTCAAGGTCCCATGTCAGAAAACATCCCCAACCTGACCGAGTTCAATCACCTCGTCCACGACGACAAAGACTTCGTCCTGCGCATCGTGCAGCCTGGCCTCGCCGGCCTCATGGACGGCTCCGTCTCCACCCTCGCCCCGATCTTCGCAACCGCCTTCGCGACGCACAACTCGCACACCACCCTGCTCATCGGCCTCGCCACAGCAGTTGGCGCCGGAATCTCCATGGCCTTCTCCGAGGGCCTCTCCGACGACGGCTCGCTCACCGGCCGCGGCAACCCCATCTTTCGCGGCATCGTCACCGGCCTGATGACATTTCTCGGCGGCTTCCTCCACACGCTTCCGTTCCTCATCTCCAACGTCCACAGCGCCCTCACCTGGGCTTACGGAGTCGTCGGAGTCGAGCTCATCGTCATCTCCTTCATCCGCCACAAGTACTTCAAGACCAGCTTCGCCCTCTCCTGCCTCCAGGTCATCGTTGGCGGAGGCCTCGTCTTCGCCGCCGGAGTCCTCATCGGCAGATCCTAGCCAGCAAAATCCGTAACTTGCGCCATTCACCGCGCCGAAACATCAAAGCTATTAAAATAGGAAGAACCCAATGATCTCAGTCTCCAATGTCACCATGCGCTACGGCTCGAAGCTTCTCTTCGAGGATGTCTCCGTCACCTTCACCACCGGCCGCCGCTACGGTCTCACCGGCCCCAACGGCGCCGGCAAATCCACCTTCATGAAGGTCCTCACCGGCGAGATCGACGCCCAGAAGGGCTCCGTCGTCCGCCCCCGCAAAGTCGGCGTCCTCAAGCAGGATCAGTACGAGTTCGACGCCTACCGCGTCATCGATACCGTCATCATGGGCAACAAAGCCCTCTGGGCCGCCCTCGAAGAGCGCGAGGTCATCTACGCCAAGCCCGAGATGACCGACGAAGACGGCTCACGCCTGGGCGAGCTCGAAGGCGTCGTCGGCGACGAAGACGGCTACGAAGCCGAAGCCAACGCCGCCGTCCTCCTCCAGGGTCTCGACATCCCCGACGAGCTCCACGAGCGCAAGATGTCTGAGCTTCAGGGCGGCCAGAAAGTCCGCGTACTCCTCGCTCAGGCTCTCTTCGGCAACCCCGAAGCTCTACTTCTCGACGAGCCCACTAACTACCTCGACCTCGAATCGATCCATTGGCTCGAAGACTTCCTCACGCGCTACAACGGCACCGTCATCACCATCTCGCACGACCGCCACTTCCTCAACAACATCTGCACCAACATCGCCGACATCGACTACGAGACCATCATCACCTACACCGGCGGCTACGACGAGATGGTCTTGCAGAAGACCAGCATCCGCACCCGCATCGAGAGCCAGAACGAGCAGCGCGAAAAGAAAATCGCCCAACTGAACGACTTCATCGCTCGATTCTCCGCGGGCACCCGCTCCTCGCAAGTCAACTCGCGCAAAAAAGAAGTCGAGCGCCTCGCTACCAGCGAACTCGCCCGCTCCAACATCGCGCGGCCCTTCATCGCCTTCAAGATGGAGCGGCCCTCCGGCAAAAACGTCCTCGAGTTCGAAGGCGTCAACAAGTCCTACACCCAGCCCAACGGCAAAACCGAACACGTCATCAACAACTTCTCCGCCTCCGTCCAGCGCGGAGAAAAAGTCGTCCTCATCGGCCGCAACGGCCAAGGCAAAACCACCTTACTGAAGGCCCTACTGGCCAACGGTCCCGGCGTAGAAGAGACCGACGTCTCCATCGACTCCGGGAGCGTCAAGTGGGGCCACGAAGTCCAGATCGGCTACTTCGCCCAGGACCACACCTCCTCCATCCCCAAAGGCACCACCGCCGCCGAGTGGCTACACACCTTCGACCCCAAGGCCACCAAGGAAGACATCCGCGGTATCCTCGGCCAAATGCTCTTCCGCGGCGAAGAAGGCCTCAAGAAGACCGAAGCCCTGTCCGGTGGCGAAGCCGCCCGTCTGCTCTTCTGCAAGATCATGCTGCAGAAGCCCAACGTTCTCGTCTTCGACGAACCCACCAACCACCTCGACCTCGAGAGCATCAACGCCCTCAACCAGGCGATCCAGAAGTACGAAGGCACCGTCTTCCTCGTCACCCACGACGAAGATCTCATTGAAGAGGCCGGCACCCGCATCTGGCACTTCGAAGGCGGCCCCACCGACTTCCGCATTACCGACCACAAGGGCCCCTACGAGGAATACCAGCAGCAGCTGGCTCTCACCGCGAAGTAGCCCGACCGTTCTCAGTCGTCCGTTCTCCCGTTCTTAGATAGAAAAGTCTAAAATTCAACCAACGAATAGCCAGCGACTGAGAACTGACAACCGAGAACGGACAACCCCTTATGCCCGCCGTAGAACCCATCAAGAATCCCCCCCGCAACGTTCTCGGCCGCCCTCTGGAAACCTGCGGCTGCGAGCCCATGACCGGCTTCTACCGCGACGGCTGCTGCAACACCGGCCCCGACGACCACGGCGTCCACACCATCTGCTGCATCGTCGACGCCCCCTTCCTGGCTGCCTCCAAGGCACTCGGCAACGACCTCTCCACCCCCATGCCCCAATATGGATTCCCCGGCCTCAAACCCGGAGACCGCTGGTGCATCTGCGCCGCCCGATGGCTCGCGGTCCAGCAAGCCGGAGCTGCCTGCCCCATTCTCCTCGAGGCCACCCATGAGGACACCCTCAAAATCGTCCCCTTCGACCTCCTCATCCAGTACGCCGTCATCCCCTCCAGACTCCACTAAGCCTCACCTCTCCGCACGGCAGCGCCCGCCCCGCCTCGCCAGGCTGCCTTTGTCGATAAAATGCAAAATCTCTGCTTTTCCACGTCAAAAGACGGCAAAAACCGAAGTTCTGTAACCCCGCGTTAATAAATTACCTTGACAGCTGGCGATTCCAAGCCTGAGTCTTGGAACATTACAACAATTCAACTTATGGTCGTTCGCGAACGATTCGCTGGCTGACACGAAAGCCCAGTCCGAACGCCAAGGCCCCTTTCTACCGGTCTTTTACCCGTGATTCTTCAGGAGGCAGTCCCATGAAACTTCCAAATGCTTGTCGAAGTGTTCTTACGTTCGCCGTCGCCGCACTGTTTCTCATCGCAGCCGGCCTTCCCCTCGCGGCGCAAACCTCCGGCAACGGCACAATCAACGGCACCGTCACCGACCAGTCCGGTGCCTTTGTCCCCAATGCCCCCGTCGTCGTGCGCAATATCGACACCGGAGTCTCTCGCAACCTCACAACCAACGCCGACGGCGTCTTTCAGGCTATCTTCCTCTTGCCCGGACACTACGAGGTCGAGGCCGGCGGCAACGGCTTTGGCAAAATCGATCGCAAGAATCTCGTCCTTACCGTAGGCCAGGTACTCACCGTCGACATCGCTCTCCCGCCTGCCTCTGTCTCCACCGAGGTCATCGTCACCAGCGAATCCCCGCTCGTCGACACCCAGAAGACCGAGGTCGCTCAGACCATCGACCAGTCCCTCATCTCCAACCTTCCCGTAGCCAGCCGCAACTGGAGCGCCTTCGTCCTCAACACTCCCAACGTCACCCCCGACGGCGGATCCGGCCTGGTCAGCTTCCACGGCATCTCCGGCCTCTACAACGAGAACTACGTCGACGGCTCCAACAACAACCAGATGCTCTTCTCCGAGGCCCGCGGCCGCGCCTCCGGCGCCCCCTACGTCTACTCCATCGACTCCATCAAGGAGTTCCAGGCCCAGGCATCCAACTACTCCGTCGAGTTCGGTCAGGCAGCCGGCGGTCAGGTCAACGCCATCACCAAATCAGGCACCAACCAGTTCCACGGCGATGCCTTCTACTACCTCCGCTACCCCTCTCTCAACGCCCTCGACCCCTACAACAAGTTTCAGGCACTCCACAACAACGGAAACGCCTTTCTCCTCACCCAGCCCGTCCACCAGCAGCAGCAGTTCGGTGGCTCCGTCGGCGGACCCATCATCAAAGACCGTCTCTTCTTCTTCTTCACCTACGACGGCTTCCGCAAAGTCGGCCGCGTCCTCTACGCCGACACCAACACCATCTCCCTCACCCCAGCCGGTGTCTACGGCGCCAGCACCACCGTTACCCCGAACCAGTGTCCGGTCGTCGGCACCCCTGGATACACTCCCAAGACAGGTATCACGGCTACCCAGTGCACTAATGGCATCCAGTTCCTCCTCAACGTAGGGAACATCGCTGCCGGTGACGCGCCTCCAGCCCGTTTCCAGAAACAGAACCTCTTCTTCCCCCGCCTTGACTGGCACATCAACAGCCGCAACGACGTCTTCGTCGATTACAACTTCGCTGACTACGACTCCACCTACGGCTACAGCCCGGCCAATACCTTCACCAACAGCTCACCCTCGACCAACGGCCCCACCAGCTATCACGAGCGCTTCCTGGTCGCCGGCCTCACCACCCAGCTCGGCAAGGCCTCCGTCAACCAGGTTCACTTTCAGTACGGTCAGGACCTCGAGACCGCCGGTGCCAACGCCGCCGGTCCCTCCGTCGCCACCGGTGTCGTTACCTTCGGCATGCCCAACGCTCTGCCGCGCGTCGCCGAACCCAACGAACACCGCATCCAGATCACCGATGTCTTCAGCACCGTTAAGGGCCGTCACTCCCTCAAGTTCGGCGGCGACGTCAACCTCGTCCACGAGGTCATGATTAACCTCTTCCAGGGCGGCGGCGTCTACGGCTACGCCGACACCACCAATACCTTGGCCTTCCAGGACTGGATTCAGGACGCCTTCGCCGGTCAGGTCGGAGACACCGACCCCTACGCCGGATATCACTACAACACCTTTGTCCAGACTATCGACAAGGTCAATACCGTCGCCGGCACTCAGGGCAAGGACGACTTCTGGATGAAGATGTTCGACGGCTTCGCCGAAGACTCCTGGAAGATCACGCCGACCTTCCTCCTCACCGCAGGCGTCCGTTACGACGTCCAACTCACCCCGCCCCCCGGCCTCGTCAACAACAACTTCCCGCCCATCTCCACCGAGTACAGCCAGACCATCAAGAACGTTCTCGACCGCGTCCAGCCCCGCGTGGGCTTCAGCTGGTCGCCCAACCCCACCACGGTGGTCCGCGGCGGATACGGCATGTTCTCCGCCCTCAACCAGGGCTCAACCTACTACGCCATGCGCGTGGAAAACGGTATCGTCCAGGTCAACTACAACTACACCGGTTGCGAGTCCTCCATTGGACCGACACCTCCGGGTCAATCGACGCCCAACCGCTGCACAACAGTCCCCAGTTCATCGAACAGTCTGCAGTATCCCTTCGTTCCATTCCCCGTCACCGGGCCACCGCTCTCCGCAGCGCTCTTTCCCACCGGCGGCGCTGCGCCCGCGGTCAACGGCCCTGCGATCCTCGGCTCGCAGAGCTTCCACGGTCTCGATCCCAACTTCGTCCCACCCTTGGCACACGAGTTCCAGGTTGGGGTGGAACAGGCCATGCCGGGCAAGATGTCCCTCTCGGTCGGCTACGTCGGAACCCGCGCTCTGCGCCTGCCCATCTTCGTAGACTCCAACCTCATCGGTCAGACCCCGCACGGTATTCGCACCTACGACGTGCTCAACGCCTCCAACCAGATCAGCGAGGTCTTGACCGTCCCAGTCTATCTGCAGTCGGATCGCCGCAACCCGAACATCACCTCCATCAACACCGGTTTCAGCGTAGCCAATACCTGGTACAACTCGCTCGCCATGACCGTCCGCCGGCCTTTCTCCAACGGTCTTGAAGTCCTCGCCAACTACACCTGGGCGCGCGCCACCGACACCGGCCAGGTCCAGGGAACCAACGGCACCTTTTACGGCGGCGACACCCCGCTCGATCCCAACAACCCGCGCCGCGACAACGGCCCGTCCGATATGGACGTCCGCAACCGCTTCGCTCTCAGCTTCGTCTACCAGCCCCAGTTCTTCAAAGACAACAAGTGGACGCAGCGGCTCGTCGACGATTGGCTCTTCTCCGGCGCCTTCATAGGCTCCGGTGGCGAACCCATCTTCCTCGGCATGAACGGCACCGTCTACTCCGGCACCGGAACCAGCTATGGAGCTGACGGCAACATCTACGGCGGCGCTATGAGCTCCAGTACCGGCGCACCCACCACCGGCCGCCCGCCCCAGATCGGACGCAACAGCATCCCCATGCCGGGCTACAGCGACTTCGACTTCCGCATATCGCGCAACGTCCCCATCCACGAGAACATCTACATGCAGTTCTCAGCCGATGCCTTCAACCTGCTCAACCACACGATCGTCACTGCAGTTAACGGAACCTACTCGCAGTTCGCCGCCTCCTCATCCTCAGCCACGGCTGCCTGCAGCAGCGCCGCAGGCACCGCCACCGCAGGAACCGTTCCGGCCGGATCAGCCCTTCAGGGTTGCATCTCTCCCTTCACCGGCACAGGCCTCGCAGCCTTCGGCGTAACCTCCGGCACTAACAACAGCCTCTACGGCGCCCGCCAGATGCAGTTCGCCGCAAAACTCTTCTTCTAACCCACTTGCACCCAAAACCAAAAGCGGCTCCCCGGATCACCCCCGGAGCCGCTTCACTTTGTTAGCCCCTTCGATGGCCAACATTGAGGCTTGGCTCGACAATTTGCCTATCAAGCCCTGATCTTTGCGTTCGTGACCCTCGCATACTAAACTTCAGAGAGGAAGAGTGGCCGAGTGGTTGATGGCTCCAGTCTTGAAAACTGGCGTACCTGAAAGGGTATCGGGGGTTCGAATCCCTCCTCTT
>Ga0210388_10004290_pt1 | contig 11179 bp, 13 predicted proteins | sample IncBWC19OmetaG_FD_155485 | JGI IMG/M metagenome (GOLD analysis project Ga0210388, IMG submission 155485) | Forest soil microbial communities from Barre Woods Harvard Forest LTER site, Petersham, Massachusetts, United States - Inc-BW-C-19-O ...
TGAGTCCCGCGCCCGCGGCACGTCGTTGAAATCCCTCGCCTTGGTTGGCGCGGCGCGTTCATTGTGTGGGGCGGCCATCAACGAATGGATGATGCGGCGCCTCGACTACGTGCAGGAGGAGGTTCGCGTTCTCAAGGAGGCCCTGGCGGCGGCAACCTGCAAGATGCGGATCGACTTCAGCCCCGAGCAGCGCCGCCGCCTGGTGCTCAAGGGCAAGGACCTGACCGCCACGGAGCGCCAGGCCTGCTGCCAGAATCGTCAGGCCCGCGACGATCCTCGCTTGGCCATCGAGGCGCTTGTCGGCGAGAAGGGCCAAGGCGGAGAACTGAGCCGAGCGCGAGGCGTTGTGGTGCAGAAGACCTATCCGATCGGCCGCCGGGACGAGCGCGACGAGGGCACGACTGGCATCGGCGGCAGCTCGTCGACCCCGAAGCGTGCCCGCATCGCGTCCGCGCTCAGCGCGCCTTCCGAGCTAGCGTCCATCGGCTGGACCCAGGACAGGCTGCCGTGCACAGTCGGACGCCTTCGGCATGGCGATCGTCGGCAAGTGTATTACACTTGCTCGTGTGCGCTACGTCTGGGACCCGAAGAAGGCGCGCGGCAACTACCAAAACCACAGCATCTCGTTCGAGGAGGCGGTCACATCGTTCGCCGATCCGCTGGCTATCATCGCGGATGACCTGGTCGTCTTCATCGAGGGCGAGGACGAGATCCGACTGATCACTGCACGTCTGGCAACCCGACCTGAGTGGAGGCGTTATGAAAAAGGCGAGTGAGAGGAAGAAGACGACGAGGCAAACCGAGCCCACAGAGGCATCGCTCAAGGAGATCCCCGAGGTGGACTTCAGCAAGGCTCGCGTGCGCCGCAACCCCTACGCAGCCCGCATCGCCAAGGAAGGCATCACGGTTCAGGTGGGTAGGGGCCGTCCAAGAAAGCTTGCGGAGGTCGGCGGAACTTCTCCGCGCTCCGTGCGCTTTCCCGACGAAGTGTGGAGAGTCCTCGAAGCGCGAGCCAGGAAAAGAGGCCTCACACTCCATGCTGCCCTTCGGGAGGCGATCCTCGCCTGGATTGAGCGGGCGGCTTGAGGCGAGTCCCAGGACCTTCGGTTGAGCCTCGTTCAGCCGCTTCAGGTGGCACTCGACCCTCCCCACGTGTGGCCCGACGTGAACACGTCGGGTCTTGAGGTCGATGATGAACAGCACGGGATCGGCGTGGAGCGAATAAGGCCAGAATATGTGCCAGGAGAATGACGTCGGTTTATTCGCCGGGCGGATAGATTGACTTTATCCGCCTCGCGAATATATTGGTCGCGGCTGCTCCAGCCGACCTTTCCCGTGCGCCAGCCCATCACCAACCCAGCCCAAGTCGCGGCCATCCTTCGTGGAAGACGCAAGGCGCGCCGCATCTCGCAGCAAGAGCTGGCGACCAAGCTCGGGATCGGCCAGGCGCGACTGTCCGTCCTCGAAGGCGACGCCGCGACGCTCACGCTGGACCGGCTGATCCTCCTCGCCAAGCTCCTCGGACTGGAACTCGTCGTTCAGGACAAGGACGACGAGCCGAAGTCCAAGGCGCAGTGGTGACCGATGGCGCGTCCCTCCGCCAGCCGGGCGCTCGGGGTCTGGGCTAATGGAAGGCGTGTCGGGCAATGGCTCCTCCCCACAAGTGGGCCCACGGAGTTCTCCTACGACGCGGGATGGGTAGAGTCGCAAGAAGGCCGGCCCATCTCCCTCTCTCTCCCGATCAATCTCGACGGCCAGCCGCTCAAGGGAGAGAAGGTCAACTCCTTCTTCGACAACCTTCTGCCCGACAGCGAGGGAATTCGGCAACGCATCCGATCCCGATACAGCACGAGGAGCGCCAGTGCGTTCGATCTCCTCGAGGCGATCGGGCGCGACTGCGTGGGAGCCTTGCAGCTCCTGCCGGAGGGGAAGGTACCCCAAGGAGTGACCACGATTGACGTGACGGCCCTCAGCGACGGAGAAATCGAGAGACTCCTGATCGGCACGGTCTCCGAGCCCGTTCGGGTGGCCGGCGAGGAGGAAGACTTTCGGATCTCGATTGCCGGGGCCCAAGAAAAGACCGCGCTCACCTGGCACGACGGGCGCTGGTGCAAGCCACACGGGGCCACCCCCACGACCCACATTTTCAAGCTTCCCCTCGGACTGGTGGGAGGCCGGAAGATGGACATGACGGCGTCGCTGGAGAACGAATGGCTGTGCGCTCAGCTGTTGGCGGCATACGGGATGCCCGTCGCATCGTGCGAGGTGAAGCAGTTCGGAGCCACGAAGGCGTTGGTCGTCTCCCGCTTCGACCGCCATCTCCATCCCTCGAAGCGCTACTGGCTCCGGCTCCCCCAGGAGGACTTCTGCCAGGCCACGGGGACGCCGAGCTCCCAGAAGTACGAGTCGGACGGCGGCCCCGGCCTCGCGGAGATTTCTCGCGTCCTCCAGGGATCGGAGGAGCGCGAGAACGATCTGGCTACACTCTTGCGCGCCCAGTTGCTCTTCTGGATGCTGGCCGCGACGGATGGCCACGGGAAAAACTTCAGCATTCGACTCCTCGCCCAGGGCCGTTATCGCCTGACTCCTCTGTACGACGTTCTCTCCGCGTGGCCGATCACAGGGCCTCGTCACAATCAAGTGCACCTGAAGAAGCTCAAGCTCGCAATGTCCCTGCGTGGCACGAAGACGAAGCACTACCGAGTGGAGGAGATGAACCGGCGCCTCTTCAACCTGACCGCCCGCCAGTGCGGCCTCGGCTCGGACATGGAGTCGATCATCACCGACGTGTTGACCACAACGCCCGAGGTGATCAAGAGGGTCGAACGCAGGCTGCCGAAGGGATTCCCCGCGGACCTTTTCGAATCGATGACGACAGGGTTGCGCAAGGCAGCCACGCAACTCGCGGCGATGCCGGCGACTCCAGGCTGAGCCTCGATTACCTCGCCGCGATCCCCGCGCTACTCGCGCGATCACCTGGCGTCGAACCGCCGACACGGGGATTTTCAGTCGAGCCGGATATCACCGATTTGCCCGAGAAAATCGCGGTTCCCAACGTTCCCTGCTGCAGAAGGCCCAGTGCCGCCATCGACGGCACGCACCGGAGCCGCACGGCCCGGCGGGTGCGGGAGAGCAGGCCAGCAGCCAGACGAGGAGGACAGGCAGGCGCACGCGGACGGGATCGTAAGACGTGGACCGTGCCAAGCTCCATCGTGAGCCCGTGATGGCCGCGGCACCCAATGTTTGACGAGCCGCTGCCCCACATGGAGAGGATTGACTCGGTCGTGTCGATGGTCACCGTCGCCCAGCTCGCGCCGCCGGCCCAGTGCAAGATGGGGGTGGGGACCGCCTGCGCACGAGCAGGCGACGGCGCGGCGTCGGGTGTCGTCGCGACGGACGATGCGGACGATACCGTCGGCGACGAGGCTGCAGCCAGCGGCGCTTCAGGCCCTGGCAATGGCACATCGGGCGGCGGGAGCGGTATCGGCTCCGGAAGCGCAAGCGGCACGAGCAGCAGCGGTATGAATCCGGCGCCCCAACCGACTTCAACCGATAGCCCGGCGGGAGGCGCGGCCGGGTCGAACGGCTCCTCCGGTGGCGGCACCAGCGCAGGCCGCGACGAGGTGGGCGGCTCGATCGAAGATGCCGCGAAGAGCGACAAGGACGTCGCGAGTGGAAGCAGCGGAAGCAACGCCGGTGGGTCGGGAGGGGGCCCCACCTGCGCCCACTGCGCGGGCTGCTGCGATCCATCGAACGGCAACTGCCATTCGGGCGGTGCGGATTCGGCTTGCGGCTCGGGCGGCAACACGTGTGTGGACTGCACTGCGACCGGCCTGCGATGCCACACCCAGACCTGCCTCCCTAGAACGCGTCACCCAGGGGAGCCCGTCAGGGGGGACCAGCAGCGCAGGGAAGTGGCACGCGCGAGGCTGCGCTTCGGTGGAGATGACGTTCGGGACGTCTCGTCCCCAAGCACTTGGAGCCCGCCTCGTGCCTCGAATGCGCGGCGAGTCGGGTGCGCTCCTGGAATGTGCGGAAACTCTGCGCAGCTCCGTTAGAGCCTTTTTTTGAAAAGGCACAAGGGGGACGAGAGGCGCCCACGAGTCCGAAAGCCGTAATCACCGAGGTGTTCTCATTCGGGCGCGGGCGCAACGCGCCCGGATGCAGCCGACCTAGCGGTCCTGCGCATAACCGACACAGGCGTGCGACTTCTGCCACGCGTCCCGCAAGCGCGTTTGTGCGACCTCCGAGCGAATCTACGCACTCGCTTCGATCGGCAAAGAGCGATGCTGGAGGGGGCGCAGGATGTTGGGGTCGCCGATCAGCCTGCCGAGGCACGCGTTCTGCAGCGGTCCGGCGAACGTCGCTCTTCCGTGCGGCTGATTCCTCGCAATGGCACACGCGGCTCCGATGCACTCGTGCGTACGAGTGACGGAAGCCGGGAACGCCGAGAAGCAAATGGCGGTCGCGCGCTCTCCCACGATCGCCGCGCCTGGTGCGCATTCCGCGTCAGGGCGTCGTCGACATTCGCGCGCTTCTTGGATGTGTATATGCGCCCGATGTGAGTCCGATCGATAGAGAGACGCCTACGTTCGGAGGTTAACGTGCTCGACGGCCAGAGAGCCCCGCAACCGATCCGGTTTCCTTCGGCGAGGTGCCTATCCACGACGGGTGGGAGAGAGCGTCTCTGCGGAACCCGCCGTCGCGCTGAGTGCTGCAACCGAAGGAACGGTACCACGCCTGCTCATGGGTACGTCGGTCAGGGCGGACGGGTGTCATGAGCGCCCCCCGCGACGCCTTGTTGGATGCGGTCATCGCGGCGCTCGAGGCCGAGGCCGTCGAGCCCGATATGGCGAAGCGCCTTCTAATACTACAAAAGACTCGCACGACTATCGAAGCTTGGAAGCAGGAGCGTCTCTCCAGTGAGGAAGCGGTCAACGCGCTTCGCAGTGTAGAGATCGCCGGCACCGACGAACCACCGCGTGAGCGGACGGTCGATGACAGCGAGGGTCTGCAGCACAAGGAAAGCTAGGTCGCGATGGGCTGCCACCTGCGAGCCCTTTGAGAGCCGGTCCAAAGGTCGTCGGATGTCGGCGAGCAGCGGTGCCGCTCCAGCACGCGAATCGCGCGATTTGAGTGCATCGGCAACGGCGGCGCTCGGCCACTGGTTTGCATGGCAGCATCAGGATGACGCCGTCGGCCCCACCCAAGTCCGATCGCTTTCCCCAGAGCGCCAGGACTCGGTGCCCCCTGATCCTCGTCATAGAGGACACCGCGGATCTGCGCGAACTCTTTGCCGCCGAGCTAGCAACCGACGGGTTTCTCGTAATCGACGCTGCCGACGGCGAGACCGGGATGGAAAAGGCGAGACGCTTCGTGCCCGACGGGATCGTGCTTGACCTGATGCTTCCAGGCATCAACGGTTTCAATGTCGCGCGCATGCTCCGAGGCGAGGAGCGCACGCGAAATACGGCAATCCTCGCGGTAACCGCGCTCAGGTCGCAACACCACCACGCGATGGCCTTCGATGCCGGGTGCGATGCATGCCTGAGCAAGCCGGTGCTAGGAGCAGCGCTTGCCGCAGAGCTGATGCGGCTGCTTGTCCAGAGGCGCCCCGCCGCGGACATCAGTCGCTTGAAGAAACGCTGATCCTTCCTAGCCGCGCAACCATCGAGTTGCGGCCCGAACGGTCGGCTGTCACTCCATGGCGTCGCGCGGAACTCTCCCTCGGTCGCTGTGAGCGGGGACACGCCAAGCGGTCCCGCGAGGGCTCGCCCACGTCTCTCGCTTCACGTCCTCCGGTCGCACGCGCGGAGAATCGCGAGCTGCCGAGCGCGTCGTGGTCGGGAACGAATTTAGGACGCGAGGAACGAGAGCAGCGCTGCGTTAACCTCCTTCGGGTGCGACGCGAGAAGGCCGTGCGGACCGCCCTTGACCACGACAAGCTTTGCGCCGGGGATGGATGCGGCGGTGCGCTTTCCGCTGACCTCGAATGGAACGATCGCGTCCTGATCGCCATGGATGACGAGCGTGGGAACGGCGATCTTCTTCAGATCGGCCCTGAAATCTGTTCGACCAAAAGCGGAGATGCAGTCCAGGGTGCCCTTCGGTGACGCGAACGAGGCGATATCCAGCGCGTACCTTCGCTGCGCCTCACTGACCCGGAGCTCGCCGCCCGCACTGAAGAAACCCTTCGAGAACTGCTCCAGGAACGCGATCCGATCGCCGACAACGCCTGCATTGAAGCCGACAATTGTGGCCTCGTCCAGGCCGCCCTCCGGATTGTCGCCTGTCTTCAGCAGGAACGGTGGGACAGCGGCAGCGAAGACCGCCTTGGCGATTCGCTCCGTTCCGTATCGCCCGATGTAACGCGCTACCTCACCGCCGCCCATGGAAAAGCCCACGAGCGTCACGTTACGGAGATCCTTGTGCCGAAGGAGTCCATCCAGGTCCGCGGCGAAGGTATCGTAGTCATACCCGTTCCACGGCTGTGAGGATGCGCCGAAGCCGCGACGGTCGTAGGTGATCACGCGAAAGCCAGCGCCCACCAGCGCGGGCACCTGGTTCTCCCACGAGCGGCCACTGAGTGGCCAGCCATGGATCAGAACCACCGGCTTTCCTGCGCCGACGTCCGCCGCATCCAGTCCGTGAGTGCATGTTGCCCAGATACTCACCGACCGTCCGGTTGGGCTCGTTTCCGGCAAGACGCTTAGCGCCGCGTTGCGCGTCGTGTCGCCCGGAAGGTCTCGGCGCGCAAGTACTCGATGGCTTCGCCCTGCCGGCGACCGATCCAGCTGGCGATCAGCAGAATGAGGAAGAAACGGAGCGGCGGATGTCACGGTCGGCGGACGATAGCCCGCTCGCCCCTCGAGCGAGACGTCGCGCCTGATCGCCGCAATCGCCCGCGATCGAGTTCTGGAACACTACGGGGCCTCGTGGCTCCGCGCACTCAGTCTTGCACCAGCCGGCCGCGGTACATGTGCACGTGCCGCTCGTCCGAGGGCGCCGCGGCGTCTCGCCCGTCTTCGGGCTCCACAGGCGCCGGATCGTGCCCTGGCACCGAGGGCATGAGCGCCGAGGCCCCGAGATCGGTGGGCGCCCGCGGAGGCGTTGTGAGCACCGGCGCCGGCGGCGTCTTCGGAGCGGAGGAGGGCACGGAGACGCTCGCGGCGATCTCGGGATCGATCCGGCGGATCACGAGGTTGGCGACCATGCGAAGAGCCGGCAGGTTGACCCCGAGCGTGGCAAGGACACCGATGATGCCCCAGGTCATCTTGCGGACGTAGAGCTTGTGTTCCGCGTACCGGAGCATGCACGTTTCCAGCTCCCCCCCGCCGCTGAAGAACGTCTCGTAGAGACGGGCGACGCGCGGGCCGATCTCTCCGAGCAGCTCGCTGTCGAAGACCGCGGGCAGGTCGCTGGCTACGGGCGACCCGCTCACGGCAACCACGAAGCTCCCTTGGACGCCCTCCACGTCGCGAAGCATGCGCAAGTGCTGGGAGATCGTGGGCATCGGGGTCCCTCAGAGCTTGAACAGCTGGCGAAGCGCGCTCGAGTCGGCGGTCGCTCGGGGCATCAAGGCGACGACCTCTCCGTGGTCTTCGAGCAAGATGAAGCAGCGACCGTCTCTGAAGGTGCAATCCATGGCGACGAATCGCTCGATCCCCAGGCCGTCTCCGATGAGTTGCGCAAGGCGGAAGGCATACGCGACGATGTCTGCGAACTCCTGCGTACCGCCCTGAGCGCCGACGATGCCGCCCTGGCGGTCCATCCGGAGAAAGTACTGAAGGTCTTCCTTTCGAAGCGAATGTCCTGCCACCTGGATGGGTGTCACCTCGAATTCGATGCTCTCCACGACCGAAAGAGGGGGCGGCTTGTTCGTGGGCCGGTCGTCCTCATGGAGAGCGACCACGCTTGCCGTGTCCTCCTCGTCACGTGCTTGCGCGGAGCGCAAGAGCAGACTCTGCCAGCTGCACGTGATCGAATCTCTCGCCGGCCAGTCGCCCTCCGCGGGCTCGAACGTGCCCTCATCCCACGCAAGCATCTCCATCGCCGCAGCCTCGCCGACGAGCGACCGCGCCAGAGCGTGTACGAGATGGCCCCCGCGAAAGAAGAGGTAGCCGACCTGCTCGCCCGACGTCACGCGGACGGCACACCTGGACCCCGATAGGCACTCCATCTGGACGAGGTCGGCCAGCTCGGCCCCCTTGATGCGGGCTTGGAAGCCGGCGGCGCCCGGGACCCTGTTCGGCGGTCCGGGGCGACGCGCTTGGGCTTTCAACGACATGGTTGCCTCCCTCCGAACTAGGGGTGCTTCAGAAGGATGCGGGACGTCGGGTCGACCGCCTCCACGGCGGCCGACGGGCGCCTCCTTCCGAGAGCGTCGGGAGCGTAGCCCGGGCCGCCCAGCTCGGAGACGTCGAGGCCGTCGACTTCGTGCTGCGGGGCCGAGCGGTTGCCGACGAGGGCGCCGACGACCTTCATGGCCAGGAAGGTCACCGTCCCGACCCAGACCAGGTTCGTCACGATGCCGATGCAGCTCGCAAGGAACTGGCCCACGTCCCCGTAAAGCAGGCCGCGGACGGGGCCAGGCACGCCGTTGAAACCCTCTCCGTAACGCCCGTCCGCAAGAAGCCCCAGCGCGAGAATGCCCCACGCCCCGCAAACACCGTGCACGGCAACCGCGCCCACCGGGTCGTCGACTCGGAGCGTCTGCTCGATGAACAGCGACGCCCTGATGACGAGAACGCCCGCCACCAGGCCGATCAAGACCGCGGAAGGCGCCGTGACGAACGCGCACGGCGCCGTGATGGCCACGAGCCCAGAGAGCATTCCGTTGCACATCATGCTGACGTCGGGGGCACCGAAACGAAGCTTGGTGTACGCGAATGCGGCGATGGCTCCCCCGGACGACGCGAGCATCGTATTTACGGCAATGACGGCGATTCGCGTGTCGCTCCCCGACAGCGTCGAGCCAGGGTTGAAACCGAACCAGCCGAAGGCCAGGATGCAGGTTCCGAGGACGACGAGCGGAATACTGTGGCCCGGGACGGCCTTGACCGATCCGTCGGGAGCATACTTGCCTAGCCTCGGCCCGAGCTGCTGGGCGACAACGAAGGCCATCACGCCGCCGCTCATGTGAACGACGGAGCTGCCCGCGAAGTCGACGTGCCCGTGACCGAGCCCCAGGTTGCTCCCAAGAGTCGAGAGCCATCCGCCGCCCCACGTCCAGTTGGCGAAAATCGGATAGATGATCGATGAGCTCACGAAGCTGAAGAGGACGAACGACGTGAACTTCCAGCGTTCGGCGCCAGCGCCCGTCGGGATCGTGGCAGCGGTGTCCATGAACACGAGCTGAAAGAGAAACAGCGTGGCGACGCCGGGGGTCACGACGTCCGGGCTGAGGAAGAACCCACGCAACCCCATCAACCCGAAACTCCTTCCACCAAGGTCGATCGCGAGCTCGTGGCTCAGCGTCGGGTCCTGGCCGAACGTGCCCAGCGGCCCGACTCCCCCCATCTGCAGCGCGAATCCCATCGACCAGAACCCGAGGATCGCGATGGCGTAGACGAGGAGATTCATCGCCATCGTGTGCGCAACGTTCTTGGCGCGAGTGAGGCCGGTTTCGACGAGAGCAAAGCCCGCCTGCATGAACATCACGAGAAAACCGGTCAGCAGCGTCCATACGATATTGAGTTCGGTGTGCAGATCGCCGAGCTGCTTCGCGAGGTCTGCCGCGTTCATCGGCCGCATTCCTCATATTTTGTCGAGGCCATCCGTGTCGAAGCTCGGTCGGTCCGCGTTTCAGCGGAGTGTCTCGTGCGTTGCGCTCCGGTGAGGGCAGCGACGAAGACGCTTTTTTTATAAAAAATATATGACCCCGCGCCGCCGAACGAACTCGTCTTCCATCATAGCGATGTGCGCTGCGGGACCGCCGAAAGCGGTGGTACCGAGGCGAAGGAAGGCGAGAGCGAGCTCCTTCACGTGCTGCGTGAGGTGAGCCGTGCATCGACCGATCGGGATCCCGCGCCCGCGACGAGGAGGAAGACGAGGCCAATCAGCATCGACCAGTCGGTACGGGCCTCGTGGGCTGCGGCCCAGAATCCTTTCGTGACGACCATCGGGAACTTCGTCGCCGCGATCGCGACCGAGATGTCGACGAGAAGCAGGATCGCGGCAAGCCGTGTGATCAGGCCAACGAGGAGCAACGCCCCGGCGACGATCTCGACCACGCCGACGAAGGGCGCGGTGAATTGCGGCATGGGGATCCCGATCTTCGCGAAGCGGCCGATGCCAAGCGCATCGGGGAAGAGGAACTTCTGAACCCCTTCCGAGAAAAACACCGGACCGACGAGAGCCCGCACCAGCACGTTCGCGGCGGCTCCGCGCCCATCGGTGATCAGGTGAAGGTAACCGGTCGCGCGCATCGATTCAGTATCCATACTTGTTGGGGATGTCGAAGGCCGCCGTGATTGTGTACGTCTGCGCGTGCACGTCGTCGCCCACGACGTTGAACGAAACGCTGGCGGCCACCCGTGTACCGTCGCTGATGGGGCTGACGAACGGCCCGAGAAACACCTCGGGCGCGATGAACAGAGTCTCCGCCGGGCTGCTCGTGGCGCCGGCTGGCAACGCGGCTGTCCCGCCCAGATACGTCGTGCTGTTCACCTCCCCCTGCACGTAGACGGGAAAGGAGAAGTGCTGCGGCGTGAGCAGGACCGAGACGAGACCCGTGCCGAGGATCTGCCGGGTCGAGGCGCCGTGCACGATAGGTAGGAGGGTCGTCACGTTGCCTTCGAAGATCAGGCGGTGGAAGAAGCGCTGCGCTCCGTAGACGAAGGGGCCGACGTAGTAGTCGCCGCTGCTCAAGTCGCCCCGCCCGATGGGAAACGTGCCCATCGCCCCGACCGAGATCATGTTGTCGAGCTCAAGAGAGCCCGTGGCCAGCCACTGCACCAGGAGCTGGGCGTCCTGGAAGCCGGTCGTCTGGCCGCCGAAGCCAATCTGGAACGGGACGGTCGCGACGAGGCCAAGGTGCGGCGACGCGATGTACGCGAGCTCGGCAGACGGCACGTCGCCGCTCCCCGCATGGCCGCGGAAGTAGCTGTTGAAGATCTGGACCTGCTGCTCGAGCTGCGGAGGCGCCCCGACGATCGGGAAGGGAAAGAATAACTGCTCC
>Ga0210388_10004291_pt1 | contig 11178 bp, 9 predicted proteins | sample IncBWC19OmetaG_FD_155485 | JGI IMG/M metagenome (GOLD analysis project Ga0210388, IMG submission 155485) | Forest soil microbial communities from Barre Woods Harvard Forest LTER site, Petersham, Massachusetts, United States - Inc-BW-C-19-O ...
CCCGGGCATGACAACGTCCGTGAGAACCAAATCGATCGTTTCCTCCTGGCGCTCAACGAACTGAATGGCATCTGCGGCGCACCTCGCCTCAATCACGGTGTAACCCCTTATCTCTAGAAACTTGCGCGTCATGCGACGCACCGCATCATCATCTTCTACAACGAGGATCCTTCCGTCGCCATCAAGTGAACGAACCAGTGGCTTCGAGGCCTCGACGACTTCAACGAGCTCCTGAACACGCGGAAGGTAGATTTGAATTGTTGTTCCGGCTCCGAGTGTGCTCGACACGGCGACGTGTCCTCCGCTCTGTTTCACGGTTCCATAAACAGTTGCCAAACCAAGTCCGGTGCCCTTGCTTTTGTCCTTGGTGGTGAAAAATGGTTCAAAGAGATGCGATTGAGTCTCCCGATCCATTCCGTGCCCGGTATCGCGTACCCGAAGCAACACGTAAGCGCCAACTCGAACTCCTGGGTGACTGCGGACCCACGCCTCATCCAGTTCGCAGTTCTCGGTCTCGATGGTCAACTCGCCGCCGTCAGGCATAGCATCTCGCGCGTTAAAGACAAGATTCATAATGACCTGTTCCAACTGCGCTGAGTCCGCCTTGACCCGCCCCAGCCCGGGGTCGAGATCGATCCTTTGACTGATATCGTCACCGAGCACAGACGGCAACATTTCCACCAGCTGAGTGACTAACGCGTTGAGATCCAACACGCGTTCCTGGAGCACCTGCTTCCGGCCGAAGGCTAAGAGCTTCCTCGTTAACGAAGATGCTCGATCAGCGGCTTTTATGATTTCGGCCAGCTCCCGGTGGAGTGGAGCCCCGGGGCTAACTGCGTTCAATGAAAGTGCAGCCTGGCCGCGGATGATCATGAGCAAGTTGTTGAAGTCATGCGCCACGCCACCCGCGAGTCGGCCGACGGCTTCCATCTTCTGCGCCTGCCTTAGTGCCTGCTCCGCTTGCTCGCGCCCAGCGATCTCTTTTTCCAACTCAAGATTCGTGGCTGCCAGCTGGCCGACGTGGAGTCGCGATGATTCCGCCATGTAAACAGCGAACGCGAGTATCACGGCGACCAAGCTGCCGAGGCCGAAGACGAGCATCGGCAGAGGTGATCGTATGTAAGCAACGGCCCCGCTCTTCGGCCAAGCGCGCACTCGCCAGTTTAACTGCCCAAACGTTATGCTCGCTTCCTGAACATAACGCCCCTCGCGAAGGGGCTTGGGCGAGGCGCGACTATAGATTTCTTCATCCCCATCGTAAACAGCCACCCAATAATCGGGCGCGACACCTTGGAGGATCGAAGAGAGTAATTCCTGGTACTGAAAGACGCCGACTAGGAAACCGCTCAATTCCTTCTTTGAATGCACGGGCACGAAGACCCAGAAACCTCGGCCGCCGCGCGGTAGGTCACCAGACGAAGCCGTTACGATGGTGGTCCCGCGTTCCGCGGCATCTTCGAGCATCGCGCGCTGACCCTGGTCAACGGCGTGCGCTGCCCCAGTGTCCGTTTGATTCCCGGTCCCCGGCGTCATCCAGACGACGTGGAATGTTGGATCCACCCACTCGATCGCCTGATATGCGGGATAACCGCTCATGACCAGACTCGCATCGGCTTCCATATCTTGCTTGCCTGGTCCCGCCTGCCAATACCCCGCCAAGCGCTCGAGCGGAAGAATGCGCGCTCTCAGTTCTGATTCTGTCTTGGTCTTGACGAATAAAGCCTCCTCTCTCGTCGCGGCCTCGATCTCGGCGCGTCGGTGCATGAGGAGGAGTTGCCAAAGTACCAGAGCCGCGATGATGGTAGTTGAGCCAAAGACGGCCGGTAACAACAACCGGCTGACGAGGGTCCTGTCGGTTCTTAGTCGCAATTTAGCTACCCAATCTGGGCCGTGGCGCTTAGAACGATAGGATGAGGCCGGGGATCGGTCAGGCCACCGCGCTCTAAGTGGGATTCTCATTATAATCTGCGGTGAATCCCGTGCAAGCAACAAGGTGGAACCGGATGCCGGATTCGCCCCGGTTCGGCACTCCCCAAGATGTCTGCGCTGATTTCAATGTAAACTCTGAATCGACAGGAGATGACGGCGGGCCGAGTCCTGACGAGCCCTGACCGCGTCTTGGGCACGTCGCGAGTGCAAAAAACTTATTCGAAGCGATTTATTGATTCCAGAGAGTTTATCCGACATCAAACTCACGGACAGTCCGATTCTCGGGCGTGTGCCCTGCCGCCTTGCTTGGTGACCACACGATGGACCTCATGTGTGATTCTAGAAGCGTCCTCAGCCATCAGACCTCAGCATACTTCCGAAAGTGCCCGAGCGTTTGGGGAGGTTACCGAAGGGTACCTACCGAGCGCGATCTCAGGTCCTGATCGCGCGTTAATCAAGAGTTGAGCAAACTTGAATAGATCGTGCGCGGTTGGCGTCTGCGCCCCAGGGAAGAAAAGACGGAGTATACTCGAGAAATTTACTCCACGGGAATCTCAACTAGGGAGAAGAAAACATGGCGCGACGCACATTCTTGGCTCAACTCGCAGGGTTACCCTTTCTAGCGTCGGGGATGAAACCGCAGGACTCCAAAGAGCCTCTGAATATCATGATGAAGGGGGCATGGGGACCCGATGACCCGACAAGGGCGTCATTTCCATTTCTCCACGGACTCGCACTCGCGGAAGCCGGCCACAACGTGCAAATCTATCTACTCTCGGACGCCACGTCTTTGATGCGAAAGTCCACGGTGAACGCGATTTTTCCAGTTGGCTGGCCGCCATTGAGCGAGACACTCGCAAAAGTTGTCGCGAAACATATTCCGATTTATTCCTGCGGAGCGTGCTCCCGTGCCCGCGATGTCACGGAAGCGGACTTAAATCAATGGGGAGCAAAATTCGGCAGTCCACCTGTCTTTGTCTCGATTGTGGAGTGGGCGGACCGGATTATCGTCGAGTGAAAATATCGTTGAGGAGGAGCTGGCATCCTTTTCTCGTACTCAACTTTTCCGGTTTGACGTTAACCAGGCACTGACACCGAAACCCCATCCTTTCGCCCGACCACCGTGATACAAGAAGACACTTCCGAGTCGGTACGCGAAATGAACCCACGAGAATCGGAGGACCAACATGAACGACGAAAAACAAAAAGCGATTTCTCTCAGCTCATCTCTTCGAAATGGCAAACCAAAACTGTTTTTCAACAACCTGCTAGTCGGATAACGGGCTTATCTTGGCTGTGCTACTTCCGAGCTTTACAACTTGGCGAAGCCTCGCAAGTTTCTCCGGTGGACAAACTGAGTGTCGCGATCGCGTTGGCGCCGATTTTTCTCCATGAACAGACTACTTGGCATCATTGGGTCGGGGGAATGCTGATCTTTGTGGGTGCGGTCGTGCTGGCGTACGCTTGAGATCACGCGCTCCCGTCGATCGCGGCGGTCGCATTTCCCCGAGGGGAAGCGCGAGGGTTTTTTTCGTAGCCCACGGTTCGAGGAAAATCTCATCCCACCCTTTTTGAAGTTTATCCCTTTTCATTTCATCCAACAGATCCCGCTCCTTTAATTGGTCCATAAAATCGTAATTCAGAATCCATCCCGAAGGTTTATCAACCTGCAGTCGCCGCATCTCCATACGGCAAACGATCAACGTATACTTCTCCGTGATCTTCTTCACGGTGTCGATAGCGCGATCCAAATTCCGAAACTTCGAACCGACTTCCGCCTCTGGCATGCCATCCACGTCCCTCTTGCTAGCAAAATGGTTGACCTTCTCGGCCGCGTTTATGATGGTGTTTCGATCTAAGCCCAAAACCCGCTGGCTAGCCAAACCCTCCCAGTCTGAGGTCGCAGGCACCGCGTCCTTCGCCCTAGCGGCTTCCTCGGGGTAGCAGCTTTCGATAACGGGCCATAGCCTTTGGGCCTCTTGAATAAACATCTCCAGGAATCTGACTAGATTCACGTCATTCGGCTCGAACGTGGAGCTGGCGAGACGTGTAACTGCGATGGAATTCGCAACGCCGTAAATCATCTGGCCCCACTTCGCAAAGGTGATACGCGGTTTTCCCTGGAGGCCGCCATTGAGCCGAACAATCTCCTGGTGCGTTCGAAACACGCATCGGTTGAAGAGAAGCCGGATCACCTCTGCGCGGATGTCCCGCAATAGAGTAGCGATCATGGAGCGATCGTGCGAAATTAGAAATCGAACCGCAAAGCGAACTGCATAACTCTGGACGGCTCCTGACCCGCCAAGCCGCTGATTACGCCAAAGCTACCGGACGTCAAGATGGGATTTGGCATACCAAAGTTCGCGTGGTTAAAGACGTTGTACGCGTCCGCGCGAAATTGCAACCTGTACCTTTCGGTCAGTGGAAAATATTTGGCAACGCCTAGGTCCAAGTTCGAAAAGTGGGGGCCCCGGAGGTTGTCGCGCGTACCAATCTCTAAACCGGTTACTGGGGTGAAGGCACCGATGGCTGCCTCAGGATTCTTGTAAAACTGGACCTGATCGTTATTCGTGGGATCGACATGAATGGCTGAAACCAGAGCCGACCTGGGTCCAACAAAGTCTTCCCCCGCATCCGCCGCAAGACTGGTCGTGCTGGCGATACCGGTACCAGCCGTCTGAGCCAATCCTGTGCGCCAGGTTTCAATTCCGGATATCTGCCAGCCTCCGATGGCTTCGTTCACCCAGCGGTTAACATTCCGTCCAAACGCCTGGCCTCGACCAAAAGGCAAGTCATACACGAAATCGCCGCTGATTTGGTTGGTCGCGTCGAAGTCGGAGTTGCCCCTACAGACATGCGTGTTAGTGGCATCGCAGAGAATCGACGCGACACCGGGTTCGAAGTTACCGTTCTCATTGGCGACGATCGAGTTGTTGTCAATGGAGTGAGAGTAGGTGTAGTTGAGGTCAAATTGTAGGTTGTGAGACAGCCTCTTGCGCAGAGTCGTGAAGAGCGCGTTGTACGAGGAAGAACCTTTATTCGTGGCCAGTGCGTTTATCAGAAACTGCGGCGTCAAACCGACGTTCGGCGGTAAGGGAATGCCGGACGCTACCCCACCCGTGCTGCCCAGCGCTAGGGCTGGCACGTTGTTGTCATAAACGAACGCAGTGCAGCTGGACCCAAGTTTCGTTTCGCAGGACCCCGCGCCACCGAGAGCGGCATTCATCTGATTCTCGAAGAACGGCTGGTCTGGCACACTTGGCAGATTCTGTTGGGCTGCCAGTTCCAGCACGGTGAACGCCTGCGCCAAAGTCTGCTTGGATGCGGGATCTACGAAATTGATGGTCTGCGCGCCATCCGCCAAAACTAGGAGTTGGCGGCCAAAGCGCCCGTAATAGTCCAGTTCGAGCTGGAAGCCTCCGGGAAGTTCACGCTGCACGCCGAAACTAGTGGTGATCGAGTAAGGCGTGTGAAACTGGTTGTCGATCCCGTAATTGAAAATCGCGTTGGGCGTCGTCGGAATCTGAAACGGTGGCGGCACGACAGGAAATGGCAGCGAGTTGACGGCCGTGAATCGGGGATCGGATTGCAATGAGGCCACCGCTCCGCCGCCGCCAAATTCCGCGGCGACCGAATTGCCGAAGATATAGTTGGACTGATCCTCCAGGTTCGTGAGGGCGTTAACAACTGTCTCGTCGTAGATAAGCGAGGCCCCTGCCCGAAACACTGTCTTTCGATCACCGAAAACACGGTTCAAAACGCCTTCGCTAATAGACGGATTCCAGGCAAGGCCCAGCCGGGGAGAGAAATCATGCGCCTCGTTCGGGTATAGCGGCGGAGCGTGGTTAGCCTTCCCGGTAAGCTGATAGACCAATTCCGGCGTGGCGTCAGGACCTGAAATGCCATTCAAACCGTTCGTCTCACGAGTCTTCAATATGGAATTGAGATTGGTGTTAAGGAAGCTGGACTGAACGCCACTGTTCTCATAGGGAACAGTCTGATATTGGTACCGAACGCCGAGCGTGATAGTCAGATCGCTACGCGTTCTCCACGAGTCCTGGACGTAGCCTGCAAGTTGGTTGATGCGCCAGGTCCGGTGGATTTCCGTTCCCTGAGGGAGTTGATCGCCGGCCTTGGAGAAATTGACTAAAGCCTGAAGGTTGTTGATAGCACCCAGGGCTCCGACGAAAAAATTGTCCCAATTGGCCTGGGCGACGGGATCTTGCAGGATATTGTCGGGTTCCAGATTGCTCGGGAGGCTCTGAACTTCGCCTCCGAGTCCCAACTGAATGAAGGCAAGGTCGTTGGTGAGCGTGTTAAAAAGTTTAATCGGGTTCCATTGCGCTCCAAACGTAATGGAGTGCTTGCCGTGTAGGTACGTGACATCATCCCGAAAGGTCGGGTCCGGGGCAATGTGCCCGATTTGGCTTTGGCGGACATAAGGGTTTGCCAGCGCGCCGCCAAAAAACGACAGTTCGTAAACGCCTCCGGCCGGGTTGAAGAGTATTGGCTGATTATCGTTGGCCCGAGTTTCGCCATACGTGAACTGATTGACGAAATTGGGATTCGCCGTCCAAGTCTCTCCAATGACCCAAGCGCGATCTTGAATGATGCTTGGGGATGTAAGCGGATCGCCCGGAAACTGATTCGGTACAAGGACACTCGTTTCGTTCCGAAAGTTAAATCGGACAAACAGCTTATTGTTTGTATTGATGTTGTAATCCACGCGTGTGGTGTACCCGTTCTCGTGAAGATCGTCAGGAGCATTGAATCGAAAACCGGCGGTGTTAATTCCGTCCCCGCCCGAGTAATCGTTGGGCGCCGGGTAGCGGGTTTTGAACAGGCTTAACAACGAAGGAGCAACACCCAGCGCGGCGAATCCAGGTGTTGTGGTGTTTGTACAGCCTGGAGGCAGGCTGCACGGGTCGAGTGCGGCCACTTGAGCGGCCGAAAGAATAGTCACGCAACTTGTGCTCACATCGGCTGAGGTCAGGCGCGAAGTATTGGTGCAGCCCGGGTTATTATTTATGTATGCGAGTTCGCCACTCTGAACGTGAGGGAAAGGCACAAGCTGATCGACAGATTGCGCGGAATTATCCCGCCTGCCGTCATATTCAAAGAAGAAGAAAAGTCTGTTCTTGATAGCCGCGCCGTCCAGATTTGCTCCGAACTGATTCCGTTCCAAGCCTAGACGGGGAACGCCAATTTGATTATTGAAATAGGTGTTAGCTTCGGTGGCGGCGGTCCTATTGTACTCGTATGCCGTGCCGTGCCAGGCGTTCGAACCACTCTTGGTCGTGATGATAGTCTGCGCCCCGCTCCGGCCGCCGTAAGCGGGGGTTGGATTGGCCACCAACGTATTGAACTCCTGAATCGCCTCCACAGGAATCGCGGCTTGAGTTTGAAAAGAAACGCCAAAGGCAAAGTCGGTGGCGTCGATTCCGTCAACGACGATGTTGTCTTGGTCGGCGCGCGCTCCCGCCACAGAGCCGTCCCGGCTGAAATTAGGATCGTTTGTCGGATTACCGCGCGGGGTCTGCGCACTGACAACGCCAGCTTCAAGCCGCAGCAACTGCCCGGGATCATCCCGGTATTCATTGGGTAGGCTCTCAATGGTCCGCATGTCGAAAGTGTTCCCGATCGAAGTGTCCGTCGTGTTGAGGGTGACCGAGCCTTCTGCTGTCACTTCAACCTTTTGCTGGACAGTGCCTAGCTCTAGTTTGACGTCCTGGGTAGTCGCCGTCGCGACAGGCAAATAGAGATTGTTGACCACGAAAATCTCAAAACCATCCTTCTGGACTGTGAGTGCATAGCCAGGTCCAGGAGGGAGATCCGCGATTCGATAAGCACCATTTTCGCCGGTCTTCGCGGCGAAGGAAGCATTCGTGCGAGTGTTCAGCAACGTGACGTTGGCGTTGGCTACCGCAGCGCCAGATGCGTCCGTCACGGTGCCAGTGACGGACGCGACGCTCTGTGCGGTTGCGACCGCTGGAAAAATGCACCAAACCGCTAGGACAAGCGCCGCGACAATCGCATTTCGCATCTGTTCCCCCTATTCCCAACATGAAATTCGATCTGAAATGGCGTGCTTAATTCAGGGCTGGCGGACAGGCGGCGCTCCAGGTTCAGCGCAATCCTGCGCCAACGGCAAGTTTGAGCCCTCTCGACTCGGTGCAGGATTGCAACTCGTGCGCCAAAAGAACTCCGGGGATTCAGGCACTCCGAAAACCTTTATGTTCAATGGGATAGAGAATGAGAATGAGTATTGCGAGGGTTAAATAGAAGCTTGCATCCGAATAACAATAGGGAGCGGTGAGCCCACGTTCCAAGGTTCGTACGGTTCCAGCGAAATCAGCCAGGAGGCGGTGTGGAAGGCCGAAGCCGCTGCAGAAAATCGAAAGTGGTTGTCTAGGTCCTGATTAGTCGGATTACCGGAAATCTCTAACAATGTCGGCTCCGTCAATCGTTTCTGAGCGTACTTCTTCATTCGCTCCGAAGAGCGCCTTCCTTCGTTGTGTTCTTTGGCCCAGTGTCGATGACCACGGCTCGTCTGTAATCTTTTCGGTCGGCTTCGGTCCGACCCATACATCTCTTCGATCTACTCACTCCCTTTGCAGGGAGCCGGATGCCCAATCAAGTGGACGGTGTTCTACTTCACACCATTTCCGGTAAATTCTTGAGATCGATCCCCAAGGACTGCAACCGCGAGGCAGCACTCACTCAAACTCCGGTGTACGGCGCGAAAGTCGAAGACGCCGCAAGAACCCACGGCCAAAGTGTGACCGCGTTGACCAAACATCGCCAAAGGATTCTTCAAGAGATCAGATTAGAGCTTCACGAGGAAGTGACTGAGCCGGAGCCTAAGCGACTGCGATTCCAGTATGGTCAGTTTAGTCGGTCGATCGGGCTTCCCACCAAGAGGAGAAGGACAATGAAATACATCTGTTTGGGATGCTTCGACAAAGGCAGACGCGAAGGCATGATCGGCCGGCCAGGAAGTCGCCATTTGTGACGGCCCTTGGGGCTTCACGACTTAGGTAATAGCATTCACTCCTTTGATGGTTCCCAAAGCTCGATCTGATTGCCATCTGGGTCTTTAAGCCATGCGAAGTTCCCGTAGGGATATTCGGCGGTCTTTTCGATTGCCACGCCCTTGCTCTTAAGATGGCTGAGGACCTCTCCCATGTTCTTCACTAGATAATTAATCTTACCTGTGCGTGGCTTATCTTCGATGTCCTGATCGGTAGGCATAATCGCCCACGCTATCGTTCTCTTGATCTCCGGATTTTCAAGATCTCTATATTCGAACGATGTGTAAATTGAACTGCACTCGGCATCTTCGCCCTCAGGAACTATTCCGAGGCAATCGCGATACCAAGTTGCCAATCTCTTTGTATCGTTAGAAAACAGAAAAGCGCCGCCAATTCCGCTGATCATAGGTTCCTCCCTTGAGCAGTGACTCGTTTATTGCCTTTTGTTTCGATCGTCCCGGACTTTCGGCTCTCGGAGTTCGAGCTCATCATCTCTGCCGGTTTTCGAACCGGCAGGCACAGGTCCAATTCGAAATGCGACCAATCCGTCGCGCTTTCTTTGTCCAAGAAAATCTCAAGTGCTGGCGCATGCTCGGGCTCGTAGGGGCTATTGATAAGCCAATCCCTGTAAAGGTAGTCCCAAGCCGTAGCTACCTTATGGATATCGCCGGAAACGTTTATGACGGCGTATTGCATCGCTGGCAGTTTCAATCTCGACATTCCTTCCATGCAATCGAAAGGAAAAGACGACGCAAGACAGACCTCATATCGATAAAGATGTTTTGGGGTCACGTGTGGATCGTCCACCGTCATTCCGAAAAGACTTCCTTGCGAAAAAATATCCTGGGATTTGGCCCATTCGATCACTGTCTTGAGGGCGGCAAGTACTCTGTCCAGTTCGAAGGCATTCGTAACCCGAATATAGGCGACTTGCCTTTCGGGAATGTCGATCAATCTCACTGGAAACGCGGCCCTCTTTTCTTCCGCGCTCATCGGGAGACCATATTCCTCTTCCGGGAAGAGTTCTTTGCAAATCTTGCTCTTTTTGATCTTGCCGCTTTTTCGAAACTCACTTGGCGAAGTATCGTAGCCGGATCGGAAGGCACGTGAAAACGTGGCCGACGACGAAAAACCGCATTCGAAGGTTATATCGGTCAGGCTTTGGTCTGAATAACGAAGAAGACGAGCGGCCTTTTCAAGACGAAGCCGATTCGTAAAACTATTCAGGGTTTCGCCAGAAACCGCGGTAAAAATCCGATGGAAGTGAAATTCCGAGAAGCAAGCAACATTAGCAAGTTCAGCCAGCCTCACCGGGCGATCCAGATTCCTGCGAAGATAGTCAATGACCCGATCAATTCTTTGGGCATATTCACTGTTGGCCTTGGTCTTCGCACTTGGCAGGGGTCCTATTGGCATTGTGTCGTAGATATACCCCAGTTGGCCCTATGCCGTCAGCATCCAAAAGTCTGACCGCTATTCATCGTCAAGCGTCTCGGTCCTCCTCGGGCCGAATGAACTCGCGAGCCTTTGAAGGTGAATAGTACGCCTGCGCCCGCGGTCTCGCGGCTTCATGGTAACAGGGGTCGCAATGATAGAAGCAACTCGCATGCGTATGGGTTATTACTAAAGGTCCCGGATTCAATAAGATACGCCGCTTCACTGTAGGATGGCCAGACGATACGCTTGCCGAAACCATTGGCTGACTGCCTATATCAAACGGGGCATGGCGTACCCTTATCCTATGTGCGTCCAACACCGAGCTGGATTATGGACACTCCCCTGGAGACCCCGGTCGACGACCCTGTGCTTCAGCGGATCGTGGATCATTTGGCGGCGGCTCAAGTCGGGCTCCTGACTGCGGCAGACAGTCAGGACGATGGTGCGACACTGCTCGAAGCGCATGAATTTGTGTGGCAAGCACTTACGGCGTTGTCGAGAGCAGCCCTCGCAAAAAGTGGGTCGGGCAAGAAAGTTGAAGCGACCCGCGCGAGGTCGCGGAGCGCGAGGCTCCTGTAACGGCGCTTCACGATGAGGCCTAGAACTATGTCTGCTAAGCGTTAGTCAGACACTCGCGACCCAACTCCCGACAGTCCAGTACGGGACCCCACTTTACCGGTTTATGCTGCGGGCATTGACTCTCGTTCGCGCACAGCAATCACGCCCTTTGGTTCCCAAATCTGTATAATCCGCTGACACAATGGCGCTTTCCGTTGGCACG
>Ga0210388_10004292_pt1 | contig 11178 bp, 10 predicted proteins | sample IncBWC19OmetaG_FD_155485 | JGI IMG/M metagenome (GOLD analysis project Ga0210388, IMG submission 155485) | Forest soil microbial communities from Barre Woods Harvard Forest LTER site, Petersham, Massachusetts, United States - Inc-BW-C-19-O ...
TCCTGGGAATTATTCTGCGTGGCCGGCTGGTCAGCGGGTTTGTCCTGCATCGGAAGAGCTGCCGAATCCAACGAAACGCATTCCTGTGATTCTTGGGAGGAGAACACCGGAGACGTCAGAAACAACAAGGCAGAGACCGTCGCGAAAGAGTAAAAGAAGCAACGGGGTAAGGCACCGTGTCTAGGAACCATCAACCAGGGTTTCCAACTTGAATTTCCGTCGCTCTCATCCTACGCTTCGCCCTACCACGACACAACGAATTTGCCCTCCCGAGCAGGCCCCAGCACTTCCCTGTTCGTATCTCTGTCCGTTCTGCCCCATCAGTGTGGCTTTGCCGTGCAGTAGTTCGGTACAGTCGACAGCCCCATCGGATTGTCGATGGCCGTGAAATCGGTGGGCTTTTCTTTCCATTCACAGCGCCCACTCGCGAGCTCTTCTCGCTTCTCCTTAAACGCCGCAACCCATTGCCGCATCACGGACGCTTCATCGACTCCCGTTTTGAAGCTGCCATCGCTGTTGTGATACTCCGGCATCTCGGCCGCTCGCGAGGACCTGAAAAGATCTTCGATCTGGTGGTCAGAAAGCTGGCACATCAAGCCAGCATCAAAACGACGTCCTTCCTCGCTGATCATCGGATTGCTCAAGCCGTCGTGCGCGGTCAAGCTCTTGCGCAAACCGGCTTGGCATTGCTTCGGCGCAGCCTCGGTCCCCACCTTGATCCACAGCTTCTTGCTGGACCATCCCTTGAGATTCATCTTGGCCGTGGTGTTGCTCGTAAACCAGCCGCCGGTCCCGAAGGTCGCCCCAACATCTTGCACCAGCATGACTGACTTATTGCAGGTCGTCGTAGGAGGCTGGGTTTTCTGGTCCACGTCGACTTTGTCGCAAACCAGCCGCTGCTGAGGAGGCTTGTTGTCGCTGTGTTTCATGAAGGCGGCGAGCAATTTCAGTCCGTCCCTCTCGTACGTCGGGCGCCCATTGGCCGTATCCAGTTCCTTCCAGCTCCAACCTTCCTCGCCCTTCCCTGCTTCGGTCATCTTCCTCCAGGAGAATTTCCGAACTATCGTCGCTGGATCGAAAGTATGCGTGCTCGTCGCTCCTGCCCCGGACTCTGGGTTCGCTGGGCAATTGTGGCACTCCACTCGAACCGGAAACCACGAATCCGCATAATATCCCAACGCCCACATCAGCCGTGTGGCAACGATCTCTGCGTAGACCTCGTTGTCGTTGGCGCCGAATTTCACTTTAACGGGCTCTTCTTCCATTTCCGGGGTCAACGTCTGGACCTGCCCATTGGTGCCGACCACGCTCGTGATCTTGCATGCAAACTTGGACGTCTTGCCGCCCATCTTCACGCCGGGCGTATCGAAGTCGCAAATCACTTTATCGTTGAAGTGAAGCTGAAATTGCTTCTTGTTCTGCGCAGGCCCTTCCATGATATCGGCCTCGGCGACCGCCTTCGGCACAAACAGTGCAGCGGCATGCATAGCCGCCAGGCGGTCCTTCGGAGTATAAAATGCCTTCTTCGTATCCTGATCGTCGGGCTTGACTGCCGCATTCTGCGCGCTCACGTTGCGGCCTGGATCCCCAGCCAGGATCAGGGCGACCAGCGGAATCAGCAAAACTAGGGCCTTCACTGCGTAGGAAGGTAACTGACAGCCTAGCTGGTCGGGTCGGGAATGCAAACCGCTTGCTTCTCCGCGCGTAGCTTGCTTACGCGCGTCGGATTCCAGGGTTTCTTGCCTTGAAGTGGTTTCAGGTTTGGGGTTCACAGACTTCCTCCTTAGTGTGGCGCAGATGCGGGGCGAAAGGCGGGTGCGTCCTCGAGGGTTGGGTGAACGCGAACGCTTCGCACTCTTTCATGGCTCCGTCGATCGGACTATGCTTTCGTATGATTCTGAGTTCTCGGCGAAGGCCTGAACTTGGCCGTAGAACAGCCCTCTCGAGGACTAGTGCTCCGTCACGACGAAACGTTACATCCTGTGAGTTGCACTATCCACCAAGCCGGAGACGATGTCCACGCGTTTTTCCGGACGATTGAAGTGAGAGTAGCTTTAGAATCTTTGCACAGAATCTCCTGACCGGAGGAATAGTCATGCTCTTTGTTACTCTTCATGGCGGCAAACCCGAGACAAATCCCCACAAGAACAACATTCACGCCTACGACAAAGCCGGCGAGAAAATCACTTCCTGCGTGCTGGAGGACATCGAGGGAGTGCTACTGGACGAACTGCGCGGCATTCGTTGCGTCGGCAAATATCTGTATGTAGTCAACGCCAACCGAACGCAGAACAGCGTGCTCACCTTCCAAGGTGCAGACACGAGTTACAAATTCGCCGGCAAGTTCGTATCGCCGGAAACCTGCAAGGGTATACTGCATCCGTTTGATCTCACGTTTGACCCGGCGGGATACTGCTACGTCTCCAGCCAGGATACGAACGTGGTCACCCGCCTGGAAGTCTCGCTGGACGGTACGTCGGCAACGCCCGCGCCCCTCGCTCCCGCGCTTCCCGCGCACGGGAATTTTCTGCCGGGAACTTTTGTGGCCTCCAGCTTTGGCAACTTGAGTGAGCCCCCCACAACACCGGTTCCCGCTCCTGCGGGTCTTGAGTATTCCGCACAAGGCCAGAAGAAGCATTCTGTTCGTGGAGTTCTCTGGACGAACAACGCTCTATACGTCGCCGACGAACCGGCCGGCAAAATAAAAATCTACGACGCGAACGGCAAGCTCCTGGGACAGAGCAACAAAGTCGAGTCGCCCGTCCATCTCGTCGCACATCAGGGCAGCTTATACGTCAGCGGCGCCAACGAAGTCCTTACCGCCAAGCTTGTAAAGCCCCCCGGTGATTTCACGCTCGCTCCAATCCCTGGCCTGACAATCAAAAACGGCGGCGGCATGGCGTTCACGGACTCAGGCCACTTTTACATTGCGAGCCGCACTGAGAACTACATTCGGAAGTTTGACGCCGGCTTCAAGCCGATGAAGTTTGAATGCACGCTGCCCGACAATCCTGAATTTCTACTGCACTTTTAGAAGTCTCATCGACGTGCTCAGGCGGCCGCAGCAAGTAAATTCCCAGCCTCTTAGCGGCCGCGGCAGTAAATGCGCTGCAATGCGTATGTCCTGGGCCTCGTTTTCTCCGCCACGATCGGGCTCTCCCGTTTCCCAATTTACGTGTTCGTGCGCCGCCTAATGCGCTTCTACGTTCAGCTGATCCAGCGCGCTCCAGTTGCCGTCCAGCCGCATTGACCGCGCCACAACATGGCCTGTCATCCTCGGCTGGAACACTGGCCGCCATCCCGGCCACACACGCCGCCAGCGCGACTACCGACAACCAAGTCCACTGGCGCGTGACCCTCATTTGTCACTCCTTCCGCAATCAGGATGGACTCTTTTACCTCGGATCGTGCGACCGGGGCGAATTTATTGGGTGTGCCTGCCGAAAACTCCGTTCAGCTACCTTCACGGACGAAAGCATGATCCACCCGAGCAGACTGATCCACTTAGGATGGCCAGGAAACAGAAAAAAAAGGACAAAGCAAAAAACACCCCCAACGAATAGCCACATAGAAGTCGTCATCTGCGCTTTAACTCTACCGTCCGTATCGCCCATATTAATCTCTCGGCGGAAGAACAACGAGAAATTGATTTATTACTAGCATTTTCCTCTCCCGAATAAGGTATGGACGCGATCCATCAGATTCTTCCACATTTGGCCCAAAGCCGGCGAGACTTGGTAGGAGGAATTGGAAAGCCCAATAACGCGAGCTGCTCCGATCCCCGCGCCGGGCAAGCTTTAATGACCAATGGCAAAGGTAGGATTGGGGATTCTTCCAACTCAACGACCCGTGGGTGGCGAAATGTTAATTCGCGCATGATTCCTCGGGATTCTCCGTGCCGCAACGATTCTGCGACGCGCAATCTTGGTGTTCTTTTCATCCATTACATCGCCACTCTGGCCCGGTTGCTCGGACCAGGCGGCGTCCGTTCCCTAGTTGCGGAGACGCTTCTCTCCTCAAGCACCAACTCCGGAGCATGCGTGATTGAGCGGATGATTACGCAGGACAAAAATCTAAGTATCGTCTACGGTTTGGGCTTCGAGCTTGCGTTTGAAAGGGCCGTAGTTGGACCGAAAATCGAAAACGCAGTTGCTTTGGAAATGGCCGCAACTCCCTGATTCAAGTAGAGTGGCGCGCACGGAGGAGATTTGATCCTGTGCTTGCTGCCAGAGGGTCAACGGTGAAGAGTGATTCTTCTTACTCTTTTCGATTCAATGAGATGGCGCGCCCGGGGGACTCGAACTCCCGACCTTCTGGTTCGTAGCCATAGGAGTAAAAATGCTAAATGCCCTATTTGGCGTCGCTTACGGACTGGAAACGTCATTCTTCCCTCAGTTAGCTGCACCCAAATCCGAGTTAGACTGAACTTGCACCGAACACTCCATAAGTTCAATCCGAAAAGCTGAGTTCCGCTTGTGCGAAAGGACTTCAAACCACCGACCCCCATCCGCTCAAACATTTCGAGATTTTCGAGAGGCACAGGTCGGCCGGTATGGTCGCGCGCGCATCAACGCCGGAATCGCTGCAAACGCTCGGTATCCGGGACGCCAGAAGCCATTCAACTCCAGGGTGGCCATTTACGGCGGGGTTGTCGATCCAGGGGCAATTGGCGTACTGGAACCGGTCAGCAACCGCGACTCGACCCGAAACATGTGATAGTCCTCAAACGTGAACTGGTTCAACATCGTGGTATATGGTTCCCAAGTGTTGAAGCCTGCATGCCATTCCTCCAGCACCGGCACGGTTCGCTTTCGCCAAATGTGCACGCTGCGCACTGGCAGGATATACATCTTCCCCCTGATCGCCACCGGGCCGTAGCTCACCATGATGTCCGATCGCTTGAGTGGCACAAACCCCTTGAGATCCGCCTCAACCTGCACTTCCCCATCGGACTCTCCACGCGCCGAGCCGGCGATTTGCTCCAACTCCGCCGCCGTCACCCGCCGGATTTCTGGATTCGCGGCATCGTCGTAAAACGGCTCATCGTAATAGCCAGTCATTGTGCGCGCGGTTAGCCCCGCCTCGCGCACTTCTACCTTCAGGTCATGGTACTCGGCCGCATGCCGCGCAAGAGGAGGATCGAAGGTCAAGGTGTAAAATGTGCTGGCTTCCTGAAGACAGGCGTCCATCTGCTTCCCCAAATCGTTCTCCGTAAGCGGCGCGCGCCCGCCACTCTCGACCGCAAGGACCTTTTTATACAAATCCATCGCGGTGGCTTGGTCGGTCGACTTCACCCCGCTAAGGAATCCCTCCCACGGATCCCGCAGCCCCCAATAGCCAGGCTGGCTCGAGATCCCCGGATTGTTATCTCCCACTGAAAACGTGTAGAGAGTCACGCGAGCCTCGCGCAGCAGCGTAGAGAACCAATAAATCTTGTCGAAGATATCTTGCCGGTCTGCCGGATCGGTAGGTTCGGGATACGCTCCGCTTCCGATGACGCCGGGGCCGACCCAAAGTAGCAGCTTTCTGCCCGCTTTCTGCCCGCTTTCTGCCCGCTTTCTGCCTTTCCGCCGTCAAAATGTATGCAATTCCCATCAGAGCCGCGGTGCGGGGCTGCCGCGAGTACGGCTGATTGAGCAAATTTCCCTTGAGCTTCGCTGGTAACTCCCCTAGCTGGAACATCACCGACGGTGGGCGAAGCAGAGGCCAGCCGTCCGCCATTCTGCCGCAGGAACTTCTCGACGGCCTGATGCACATCGCTTGCGGCCCTCGGCACATCGCGCGTATCAATGAGGAGAATGACGGCCGTCGGAGGATTGGGCCTGGCATTGATCCCCCCGAACGCATGAAAAGAGACAATCTGCTCGCTCTGTCCGTTATCGAACAAAGTAAAATCCCTACGGTCCATCCCGGAGATTGGCTTTCCCGCCCGATCCGTAACCGCGACATCGAGATGGATCAGACCCTCTGGCTCATTCGCCGCGACCGGGGGATGCGAGGTGAGCGGTCGGACCTGAGACGCGGGCGCAGGACTCCCGCCCGCGCCATCTGGCTCCGCCCGAACTCCGGTTTGTTGCGCGAAAATAGGAGACTGCATACAAAAGACAAGCGCCAGAAAAAGGCCGTGCCGTGTACTCATACTCTCCACTGATCCGGACGGGCCTCCGATTTCCGACAGGAGTTAGCCCGCTCCCCATTCGCCGTGCTTGTGTCCTCGAAACTGTCCATGGCATTAGTACGCTCCATCGCTCCGAAAAGCCACGAAGAGGACCCACGGTCAAAGAATCCATCTTCGCCGAGTGACTCAGACTAAAAGTCATTGCCAGGTCTCACGCAGTTTCATCGGTTCATTTTCTTGAATGTCGTGACGGTCGGTAAAAAAGTAGCAGAAAAAGTGGGTATTGGCTTTGAGCCTCCCGACTCAAAGCAGCGTTGTTGCACCCAATGCACCCAAGAAGTCGACCAACCTTCAGTAGCGAGTGTGCCCTAGGTAATTGAAAACTTGAGAGAAGAATGGCGAGCCCGGAGAACTCAAACTCCCGACCTTCTGGTTACCACGCCAGACGGTCCATGTGAAGTTCACTTTGATTAAATCATTTAGATTCAAAGAGTGGCGCGCCCGGGGGGACTCGAACTCCCGACCTTCTGGTTCGTAGCCGTTCGAACTACTTTGCCTGCCAGAGGAGTGGCTAATCGAACGGATTCAGCAAGTTGGGGCAAATTCCTGCAACCTGCTTTCTCCTGCCTTTATTGCTATTTGCGGCAGTTTTGCCGCCGTTTTCTGCAATTTGCGTTACATTTTCGTGACAGCATCGCGATCCAACGAACGCAATCAGAGCGCTATCCAGTCATTCGCCAAAACTGCGCGGGAACTCTCAATGTCTTCCGTGTAACATGTTGCACTTAAATCCGGCGAGGCACAGGACAATGTAAAGAAAATCGTTGACAGTCTCGAGTAGAGCAAAGAGTGATTCTATCGTGTTTGTTTACTCGTGAATTCGGATTCTTTGGGCCACAGGTGAACACCCCCCAAAATGCGCTGCCGAACGGTCACCTTAACTTGTTCTTTGGTTTACGTCGTGCAACATAGCGGCCCTGAGCAAAGCATTCGCTCTGGTCTGGTAGCCCCGGCCATGTTGCCGAAGCCAGAAGATCACATCGGCGTCGAGCCGAAGTGTTAGTTGCTTCTTCACGGGCCGGTAAAACGGATTGCGGACAGCGTTTTCCCAGAATTTTCCCGTAAGTTCCGGAATATCGGAAAAGTCGATCGCGCTGTCGGGCCGCTTAGCGAGCTTTGCCAGGCGACGCTTACGCCTTGCGGTCATCGGGCTGTCAGAGAGACTCTTTCTTACGATTTTGGTCATAACGGATGCGCTCCTTCCGAGAGGCCTTCCTTGCTGAAATGATGCGAATGATTTCATCTTCGCTCTCGTTGCGGACCGTGTGCGCCACGAGCAGCAACACAAGACCTCCAACTAAACCAAGGGTTTGCCAGCGAAGTTCTCCGGCTTCAATTCGGTCCTGCTCGACCAAGGCATAAGGATCGGAAAAAACCAGCACAGCATCGTCAAAACGAACGCCATGCTTGCGCTCGTTGGTTTTGGCCTTGGCATCATCCCACTCAAACCAGACCATGCATGTCGAGTATAACTCCATAATTGTAACTACACAACTGTCGGCCTCACGAAGGAAGAAAGCGGTTGGGGAGATAGATCGCGAAGCAACATGGGGAGGGCGAACGCCGGAAACGCCCGCGTCACGACCAGCAGCCAATTTCCAGTCGTTTCGATGGCAACCACACTGTCGGGCCTTCTATCAGACACCGGTCGCGGCCTGATTTATCAAAGATTCGCGCTCGCTGCGCAGAAGAGTCTCACCCGTTTCTCTACCTCAGCCTCAAATCACCGCCTGCTGCGCAGGGGCCGCCGCTTTCACTCATCGGTACTCGATCATCACGACCACTGACATGTCCGAGGCCGCGAAAAAAACTGAGGCTTACCGCAAGGACCAACGGGAAAAGATCGTGTCAATCGCAAAATGAAGATCACCCTCTACAGTTTTCACTACATCTGACTATTCTAGAAAAACGAAGGGGTTGCTCAATCGCGAGCAACCCCTTTTTGTTTTCTCAATAAAAAGTGGTGCGCCCGGGGGGACTCGAACTCCCGACCTTCTGGTTCGTAGCCGTTCGATCTACTTTGCCAAATCTTGCCAGAGGAGTGGCTAATCGAACGGATTCAGCAAGTTGGGGCAAATCCCCGCAAACTGCTTTCTCCTTCATTTATTGTCATTTGCGGCATTTTTGCCGCCGTTTTCTGCAATTTACGTTACATTTTCGTGACAGCCGACAATTTGGCGAGCTGTCGAAAGAAAAAAGAATCGATACTACATGTTGCATTTTGGATCGTCGATGACTGGCTCGCGATTCACGCGCAGCCTGATAGGGCCCTGGTGCTGCCGGCGGAACGGGATTTCCGGGAGTCAAGGCTGAGGCGCTAAAACAAGTCATTCAGCGATTCAGGCTTTGGCCTAAAGTGAAACTCCTTCGCTGTGATTTGGCCGTCCGGCTTGTCGAAAGTGATTGTGTATGCTCGCCAGGCGTCGGAGAAGCTACATTGAATGGGATCGGAAGTGCCGGATTCGTTTGCACCGCAATGGACTCTACCCCTTCCTAAAAGCTCAATCAATTCGGCACGCGTCATCCTCAGTGTCACTTGCGTATAAGCCATAGCGATTGGAGAAGATTTCCGCCACTCAATGAAGAGAATCATACAATTGGTTAAAATTGCCAAAGAGAGGCCAAGTCCAACAATTTTGACAATTAAATTTACTACCTTACGGAATCGGAGGGCTTCTGAATCACTTTGTCTTGGCAGCACTGTTGTTCTCACTCTCTCAAACGTTCGATCATGAAATTCGATTCTCAGTACTGCCAGTAAGGATCACCTAGAGACGTCTTTGAGACGAAGCCTTTGTCATCGAATTCGACAGTGCAAGTCCCTGAAGAGACTCCGAAAATTAGGTGATTCCCCGAAGAAGTCAGCTGGAGGGGCATTACACTTTTATTGATCATTTCGTTTACTTGCGTACGGGACGAGCCGGTCTGGATTGCTGCGCATTTAGACCTAATGGACCGGCTTCGGATTTCATAGAGTCTTCTCGGAGCTTGGTTTACGATTAACCGAATCATTGGAAACATTACAAGCCAAGCAACGATCACTCCGACCACTGCAATTAGCTTAGCTCTAGAGATCATCGGAGTCGTCGAACAGCAGTGCCGCCGTTTTCTGGGCCTGAATGATTTGGCTCCTGTTGAGGCCTGTCGTAATCGTACTCCAACAAGGAACGCTATCGAGCCATGAATCGGTGTCACCGCACATTAAGTTAATGGGATTGTTCACATGCACTAGGCCCAGCACATGGCCAAGTTCATGAGCGACCAATACGCTAACGCTGCTATTATTTTCGAAGATCGAAAGGGTTTTGACGCCGTCGGTAGTTGTAAACTCCGGCGGAGTGTACCCATCGGTCTCCCCCCCGGGTCCGAGTTGGTTTCCTACAAACAGGAGCTTGACAGCTATTTGGGGCGGCCAAAGGCGTCGCAGAATTTCATTGAGCTGTGATATTAGCGTCGGGTTTGTAATGTCGAAGGCACCACCCGGAACGCAAGTCTGGCCGGGAGGCGGATTTTTCGGGTCGCAACCCAGGAGGGGGGGCTGAATGGAGCCGTCCCAATCGAAGAGAATTCCGGCAGAGAATTGCCAGATATCTATGCCTCCGTTGTTTATCTTACCCTGGATATATTGGCTCGAGACGTTGGCGCCAGCGACCGTATAGACTAGCAACTTGATTTTCCTCTTCGCCTGCCAAGTACCTCTGCACTGATCCTTTGGCCACAGTGAGAGGGCCCAATCAAAGGAATTTGCCGAAACGGCTGCCAAGGTATTAGTCGAGGTAAACCACATGTCGGCCATATAAAACTGAGCAGAATTTCCGGACCATCCGTCCTGGGTTAGAGCGCCCGTCGAATCGAATCGAGTCACAGTGTCAATTCCTTGTGTGGTCGTTTTTGCAACGAGTCCGTTTCCGGCCATTGCGGCAATTATCGCTAGAGACGATTGCGAAGCTGCTTGGTAGTTCCAGTTGAGGACGCCGGAAGAAACACTGAATGATGTAACGTTGGTTCCATACGAGACAAATGCTGTGCCGTTTTCGCCTAATACTGGAGGAAAGAACACAGGTAAACCAGAAACCGGATTCGTCACGACCTGCGAGGGTGCCATCGGCATATTGTACGAAATTGCTGGTCCCGACAACACATCTGCCGCCTGATATGGATTGGTAAGAGGCGGTGCAGTTACATCGATGGGTACGACGGCCCATGTCGCGAGTATTCCGCCTTGACCGTCAGGCATAATGTTTCCCGGAAACAGGTCCGCACTGTCGGACGAGCTGACTTGTGTCGAGTTTGTTGTGCCATCAGGGCCTATTCTTAGGAGCCAGAGCACGCTGCCGATGCTGGGAGGCCCTCCGCCCCGGTCGAATTCACTGATGTTTCGAACCTCATACAGCACATTGACAGAACCATCTGAATCCACAATGGGCTGCCCCAAAGGAGTAAAGCAATCGCAAGAGTTTACGCTCCCTGTCGTATCTTGGATCGTTGATGGCGGTATCGACGAGGAACTCAGTGTTCCTCCCGTCTTACCGTCCAAAATCAAGAGTGGATTGGTTACTTGCAAAGGCATGGCGACCACCACTGCGCCATCCTGCCGAATCGCGATCTTCGGAATTCCAGCTAGGCATACAGGCGTGTTCTCCGAAAACTGAACAAATCCGCCTTGCCATAAAGTTGCTCCTGTAACGGCATCCTTATCCAGGACAGTGAAGGGCTTGTTGATAGGGTCAGTGCTGTCGCAGGCCTGCATGGACAAGAGCCCTCCGAACCCATCTGGCATGCTAGGCCCGGCCAACTTCCCAAGTGTGCTCTGCCACATCTGCTGACCATCGAAGGTAAGAGCCTGCACTAGATTCTGCGTCCCATCGCTACTCGTCTGAATAGAATACAAATCAGGTCCGAATTGCGTCGGAACAGCCTGAACTATACCCTGAGGAGTGAATCCCGCTGACAGGCCGGCCGACCAGAGAACTGTCCCCGGGGTTAGTACCGAAAGAGAG
>Ga0210388_10004294_pt1 | contig 11175 bp, 11 predicted proteins | sample IncBWC19OmetaG_FD_155485 | JGI IMG/M metagenome (GOLD analysis project Ga0210388, IMG submission 155485) | Forest soil microbial communities from Barre Woods Harvard Forest LTER site, Petersham, Massachusetts, United States - Inc-BW-C-19-O ...
GCCGGATTTCCCATTCCCGCGGGTTTCGGAACAGACAGCTCTTACTCTGGTAGCCAAGGGCGTCAACGCTTCGGTCATGCGTCTTCCCCAGGTTCACAACACCATTAAGCAAGGGCTTGTCACTTATTTAATCGCTGTGGCGCGGGAAAAAGGTGTGTCTGCGTATGTGGCGGAAGGGCACAATCGCTGGGCAGCAGCTCATGTTCTGGATGTGGCACATCTCTACAGGCTTGCACTGGAAAAGCACGAGACTGGAGCAAAGTATCACGCCGTTGCCGAAGAAGGCGTGGCCATGCGGGATATCGCAGAAACGATTGGCAAAGGATTGAAAGTGCCGGTGACCTCTCTATCGCCAGAAGAAGCGCAGGCTCACTTTGGGTTTTTAAGCATGTTCGCTAGCCACGATCTTCGTGCCTCAAGCGCGCAAACACGGAAGAAACTTGGGTGGAACCCGACGGGTCCCGGCCTGATTGCAGATCTCGAGCGAGTGCGGTACCCCGAGGTCCTGGTTACAGTCGCATCTTGAGCGGCAGGCGTTGCCTATTTGAAATGAATGAAGGAGGTCGTCATGCAGGACCGACGCATCGCCCTGGTCACCGGGGCCAATCAAGGAGTGGGATTTCAGGTCGCAAAGGCACTCGTGACAAACGGCGTCACGGTTCTCGTCGGGTCGCGCAACTTCGAGCGGGGCGAGGCTGTGGCCAAAGAGATTGGGCCGGGCGCCGTCGCGTTGCAATTAGACGTGACGGATCGAGTCTCGATCGCCACCGCGGCGGAACGCATCCGCAAGGAATTCAGCCGCCTCGATCTGCTGGTTAACAACGCCGCTATCTCGAATACGAGGAAGGGCAGCTTGTCCCTCCAGGAGTACAGGAAGATAACCCGCCCGAGCATCGCATCCCTCGACGAAATCCGGGCGGTGTGGGAAACCAATGTGTTCGGCGCGCTCGGCGTGTATCAGGCAATGCTGCCACTACTGCGCGAGTCGTCTGAAGCCCGCATCGTCAACGTGTCGAGCGGAGTCGGCTCGCTGACGTCGAATGCCGACCCATCCCACCCCTTCCACGCGTCCTACGGCCCGGTGTATCCGGCCTCCAAGACGGCTCTCAACGCGATAACGCTGGCCATGATGATCGAGCTGGAGTCGACCGGGATCAGGGTCAACTTGGTCTCACCCGGATTCACCAAGACGAACCTCAACGGATATGAGGGCACGGAGTCTGTCGAGGATGGGTCCCGCGAGGTGGTGCGCGTTGCACTGCTTGGCCCGGACGGTCCGACAGGTACATTCACGCGCTGGGAAAACGTAGCGATCCCGTGGTGATGTAATCTCTGGCGCGTGATAAAGGAAAATGGCCCGTGAAAATCATAGGAATCGAAGAGCATTTTGTTACTGCTGACATCCGTGCTGCCTGGGCGGCATCTCCGATCGGACAAGAGGGTACCGGTGGCTTCGACCGAGGTGAAATCGAGGAACGGCTCGACGACTTTGGGGAGCATCGATTGGCGCTCATGGATGAGAGCGGGGTAGATGTCCAGGTGCTCTCCGTGACCACGCCAGCTTTGCACAACCTCGAACCGGAGGAGAGCGTGATTCTGGCGAGGCGAACCAACGATCTGGTCGCCGCAACTATAGCGAAGTACCGCACACGCTTTCAGGGCTTTGCCACGCTGCCAACCGCAGCGCCGAAAGAAGCTGCGGCCGAACTTGAGCGCGCTGTGACTTGTCTTGGGCTAGTGGGGACCATGCTGTGCGGTCGAACACGCGAGAGGAATCTGGATCATCCAGACTTCTTACCAATCTTTGAAACCGCCGCGAGACTCACCGTTCCGCTGTTTGTGCACCCTCAGATACCGCAACGTGCCGTCAGGGAGGTTTACTACTCAGGTTTCAGCGACCTGATCGATACCGCATTCGCAACGTTTGCGCTAGGGTGGCACTACGAAGCCGGTATCCAGTTCGTGCGTCTGATCCTGGCCGGTGTTTTTGATAAATATCCCGATCTGCAAATCATCCTGGGCCATTGGGGCGAAGTTGTGCTCTTCTATCTGGAACGGCTCAATTCACTGGCTCGTGTCGCGCATCTGCAGAGACCCATCGCCGACTATATTCGGCAAAACCTCTACGTGACGCCGAGTGGCATGTGGAGTCAGCCCTATCTTCAACGCACGCTTGAACTGGTTGGGCCCGAACGTATTCTGTTCTCCACGGATTACCCCTATCAATACCGCCCGGGCGGACCGGGTCGATCCTTCATTGAAGAATCAGCTCTCTCTCCGGAGCAGAAGGAACTGTTTGCTCACGGGAATTGGGAGCGGCTGATTGGATCAATACGCCAAAGCTGATACGGCTCAACGTCAAGGAGAAAACCATGCCCATACCGATCGATGGCGACAAGCCGACTTGTGAATACCAATTGGACTCAACAATCACCCTTACAGCTGCAGGCTACTGATCCAAGCTAGACTGTTCCAGCATCGATTCGATTTCATCGTAGGCCACCCCGGCGATAGAGCTAGAGGGCGACCAGCTGAGCGAGCTTGGCCGCGACGACTGCCCTCAGATTTTTTGAGTATTCAGGCCGTATCGCGAGGCGAGCAGGGGGCTGATTTCGCGGAGATCGTCGTACGTCGTGCTGTGCACTACGGGGGACTAGCTGCTCACGCGCTAGGAGTACCGATAGCTCTTTGTCGGCGATACTCTCTCCCTGGAGACGGCGCAGCAGGAGTTCGCGGCAAATGAGAAAGCCAAGAAGACACCACCACCCACAACAAAAACTACAAAGAAAGCCGCTTAGATTGTCCATGCTGCGAGAGACGACACCCGCCGTCCCTCATTTCTTGGCCCAAAAATCGGCAGGGAGAAAACGTGCCGCTTTCTCCTTGCAAGGACGTGAATTATACCGGGGTATGGACGACGTATAAGTTCTGGGGTTTCGACTTCTTTCAATGGCGAGCCGGTTCCACCGACCCTGACACAATTTGCCCGGCTCGAACCTCGGACTGCGGAAGAAATCATCATAAGCTCCTTGCGGTTCTGGATTCGTGAAAATACAGAATGGGATGTGCCTCGTCCCGTCGTCATTTCGTGACGCCGCGAAGTTCCCTTCGGGAGAACTCTTGGAACTCATCGGCTGCGGGTTTCCACCTCTTGACATCTTGATAGGGGACCTCGAACGGAAGGCCTCCAGACGTCGCCGCGACGACCAGTTCCCCATTTGTGCCGGGCCTCCATACAACGTGAGGACCTGATTTCCCTGAGACCTCTACCAACTCGTCGGTCATGAATGGTGACTCGACCATTTGAAATTAGATGCGTCCGGCCAAAGATCTTTTCGATGTGCTACTTCTCCGACACCGCTTGGTCGGGCATCAATCGAGCAGCACCAAAATTGACGCTGAACCGTTTGCACCACACCGAAACCGCGCGATATTTCGACAAGTCCACATCGGGACCGAGGGTATAGTTTTGGTCGCCCATATTCCCTTTGATAGTCCCCAAGTCGATGAAACCCGTACGCAGCACGCTTGCGCTGTCTTTTGCATCGTCCGAGGCCACCATGTAGACATGGACATCGGGCCCGTTTGATGTGCTAAAGCTCGTAAAGCGAAGAACACGACTGCCATCCCCCATCCGGTAGATGGTCGCGGTACCTGCCGTTGGGTGCAAGATGCTGTAGAACTGTCCGGAGAAAAGAGGCTGGGGCGACGGGCTGCCTTGCGCGGCCGGCATGGCTTCATCGACACGCCGATTCACCACAAGCCTTTCGGGCCGGAATGCATACCAAGCGAGAAACGCAGCGACCGCGGCGATAGGAATCACAAGTTTCCACTTCTTCATTTCCGCATCTCCTTTTATTTCTGTAGCTTTTTTTCGATGCTGAATCCTAGTTTGCCAAGCACTCTTACGGCGCCGGTCTTCCCACCCTCAAAGTCACCAGAGCCAAGCCGTTGCCCAGTCGCGAACTCATAAGCTGCGCCCAAGACTGCCTTCGGAGGGTAACGGCGTTTATCCCAGACCAACTCATACGTCGTTGTAGGGGCGAAACCATGCTCAGAGAAGAACTGTTCTGGGCCCAGCCGGTCGTACTCGTGTATCGCCCGCAACACGTCACGACGGGTCACGCGATCCCATGCCACCATGTGTTTTTCCTCCTGCTTTCGCAATGTGGGCCTCAAGCAGAAAGAAAGTGCTTGACGAGAACTGCGGTATCGTCAGGATTTTCTTCCGGGAAGAAATGACCGCCCTTCATCGCCTGTCCGTGCGCCTGCGGTGCCCATTGCCGCCAAATACCCAGCGGGCCGCCGTCTTTCGGATAGAAGGTGTCAAGCGGACCACCCTCCGCCCATAGATGCAGCATCGGGCATTCGATCTTCTTCGACGCTTCTTTATCTGCGCGATCGTGTTCGACATCAATCGTCGCTGCCGCTCGATACTCCTCGCAGATTCCGTGAACGCGAGCTGGATCGCGATAAGTTGAGGCATATTCTTCGAGAATCTCTGGACCGAAGGAACCTTGCCCAAAGGGATTGTGGAAGACGGCGTCGGGCGCACCGAGAAGATACTTTTCCGGTAGCGGCTCTTTCTGGGACAGCAAAATCCAGGGCCAGTAAGTCTGAGCGAAGCGCGCATCGGACCGACTCCACGCTTCGAGGATTGGAATCACGTCGAACACAGCGAGTCGTTCCACGTTCTTCGGATGATCCAAAGCCATGCGGTAGCTGACGCGTCCTCCGCGGTCGTGGCCGATGAGGGCAAAGTTTGGAAAGCCGAGTTTGTTCATCACATCCACCAGTTCCTTCGCCATTGCGCGCTTGGAATAAGGGAAGTGATCGTCCGTAGAAGCAGGTATCCCGCTGCCGCCGTAGGCGCGCAAGTCCACGCAAATCACGGTGTGAGTTTCCGCAAGCTTGGGCGCGAGGAATCGCCACATCAGGCTGGTGCGCGGGAAGCCATGCACCATGAGAATCGCCGGTCCTTTTCCATAGCGGCGCACGAAAATCGTGTTCCCTGAAACCTCGACAAGAGACGACTCGAAAGAATCCTGGCCAGCCATACTTCCTCCAGCTTTATTTGAGTTCGGTGGTCGTACCGGTTTGGCTAAAGAACTTTCCAGGAGAGCACCGAAAGATGCCGCTGTGAGACCGCCAAGAAAAGTGCGACGCTCCATAGCTACCTCCTCACTCTGATCTAGATGGTCTTGATCTCACCGCCGTCCATGCGAACAGAAGCTCCGGTCATCCATTTCGCGGCCGGGGATACCAGGTAAGCCATTAAATCGGCAATCTCCTCCGGCTTTCCCAAGCGGATGATGCCGGCTTGCTCCGGGAATTTCTTGATTGCTTCTTCGGCTGTGAGATTGTGAGCAGGCGCCCACTTCTCAAAGAAGGATTGCCGGCGTCCCGTCATAACCGCTCCAGGTGATACGCTGTTGACCTGCACGCCGTCTTTGATTCCTTGCTCTGCGAATGCCTTGGCGAGAGCGTTAATGGCTGCGTTGATGGTCGCGACCGCCGCATATCCGGGCTTGGGAGCAAAGGCGGCGCTTCCGGAGATAAACACGACAGATCCCCTCGAGGCTTTCAAAGCGTCCCAAGCCTCGATGGTCAAGCGGCGTGCGCCGTGGAACTTGAGCGCCATGCCGTCCTCCCACTGCTCGTCAGTCATCTGAAACAAGTCGATTTGCTGCACCGCGCCAGCGATGTTGAGCAGAGCATCGATTCTGTCAAAGCGATCGAGAGTTCCTTCGATGATGGTCTTCGCAGATTGTGGCTGACGCAGGTCGAGGGCAAAGGTGACAGCTTCAGTCCCAACGGACATCACTTCAGCCGCAGTTGTTTCCAGATTGTCCTTATCCCTTGCCACCAGCACGATGGCCGAGAAATCGCCAGCAAGCCGGATGGCTGTGGATCGGCCTATGCCCTGACTTGCGCCGGTGATGATGGCGACAGATTTTGTATCGCTCATATCCCTGCCTCTTCCAATAAGAAATTGCGTGTACGTTTCGGCAAGAACTTAGAACGACAGGGTTTCCCGCGCCGCTTCTAGGATTATGTTGATCACAAGATTTGGCTCCGTGTACATCGGGCTGTGGTCCACATGATGCGAATGAACCTTCGCCTGCATACGATCGGCCATGAAATGCTGCGTCTTCGGGTTGATCATGCGGTCCTCTTCGGCGATCAGGAACCACGATGGTCTTGTTTTCCACACCGGCGTCGGGGCCGGCTCTTGAATGCACTGAACCGCGATTGGCCGTTGCACGGCAGTTGCAATGCTCGTTTGTTCCGCAGAAGCCTTGTGGGCAACGGCCTGGCGAAACCCACCGTCCGAAATCCATATAAAGCCGTGAGAATCGGGCGCCAACTTGGGCGATTCCGGAGGCTTTGGATCACGATAGAAAACCTTAGCTACGGTCTCGCCCTCGTCGGGCGCCAGCGCCGCGATGTAGACCAGAGACTTGACCCGGTCTCCCCGCACGGCGGCGATCACGGCGCCAGAGTAGGCGTGTCCCACCAGGACCACCGGGCCACTGGTCCGCTCCAACACCTGGTTCAAAGCGGTAGCGTCGTTGGTTAAGGACGTGAGCGGGATCGGCGCGCAGATGACATGAAGACCGCGTCCCTCTAAAGGCAGAATGACGTTGCTCCAACACGAGCCATCGGCCCACGCCCCATGCACCAAAACGATGGTTGAGTTCGGGGGAAATCCACGTGTCTTGGAAGTCTGCGGGTTCGCGGCAGCCCGTGCAGTATCTTGCGCGCGGGCAAGTCGATTGAGAGAGCCATCGAAAGCCAGACCTAAAGATGCTGCTGTAAGCGCACCAAGAAATCTTCGACGTTCCATATTCTCCTCGTTACTCGTCGCTAAGCCGTTCGTTCTGCTTCCAGCCGGCCGACGCCATTCGCGGCGAAGAAGTCTTTCATCGCGGCCGCGATTTCTACCACGTGTGTCTCAACCGCAAAGTGCCCGGTATCGAGGAATTGCACCTCCGCGCTTGGCAGGTCCTTTCGAAACGCTTCTGCTCCCGCAGGGACGAAGAAGGGATCGTTCTTGCCCCAGATCGCAAGCAAACCCGGCTTCGATTTGCGAAAATATTCCTGGAATTTCGGATAAAGCTTCACGTTCGACGCATAATCCAGGAACAAGTCGAGCTGAATCTCTTTGTTCCCTGGCCGTTCGAGCAGAGCCGTGTCCAAGGTGTACGACTCAGGCGGAACCGCCTCCGGATTCGCCACGCCGTGGGTGTACTGCCAGCGCGTACCTCCGGCGGTCAGGACTGTTTGGCGAAGAATGTCCCTGTTTTCGGCGGTTGGTTCGGCCCAATACTTTCGGATCGGGCCCCAGGCATCGCCCAGGCCTTCTTCGTACGCGTTCCCGTTTTGCGAGACGATGGCTGTGACGCGCTCGGGGTGCGCCATCGCCAACCGGAATCCGGTGGGAGCGCCATAGTCGAACACATAGATTGCGTAGCGGTCGATCTTGAGTGCCTGTGTGAAGGCGTCGATCGTGAGCGCGAGTCGATCGAAGGTGTACGAATATTCCCGCTCAGACGGAACCTCCGTGAATCCGAACCCCGGAAGGTCTGGTGCGATCGCACGGTAGTCATTGGTCAGGCGCGGAATGAGTTCGCGGAACATGAAAGACGAGGCCGGGAATCCGTGCAGTAAAAGAACAACGGGCGCGTTTACGTCGCCAGCCTCGCGATAAAACACTTGGACGCCATCGGCTTCGACCCTATGGATGGACGTAGTAGGTACGTTGAATCGGGCATCGTCCTGACGCGGCATTTGACGTTTTGTCGCGGTTCGTGGCGTAGCTTCACTCATGGAATTCTCTACTCACTTCGATGGTGTTTAGCGCAGGTGGGATACCAAAAGAGGCACAAGCTCAGTGGAAGACACCACATCCACGCAAATCATTCTGGCAGTTGAAGTTCGTAACGAAGGAGTTCGACGGATCTCAAACCGTAGCTGACAAATCTCTGACGGATGTCCGCCGCTGACGGATTTCCGTCGGATCCACTGTTACTGGTCGGCGGTTTGCGGAACGGCTCGGAGAGTCAGTTATCGCGAACTGCGCCGACGCTTCCCTTCTGTGGCACGGCGGCAGGCCGGCGAATGCGAAGCTTCTTCATTCTGTAGGCCAACGAGGTTCGCTTCATTCCTAAACGCGCGGCCGCGCCACTGATCACCCAGTCGCTCGCTTCCAGCGCACGAAGGATGTGATCGCGCTCAACCTCCGCGAGACCATTCATAGGGGCATTCGATTCCTTGTTAGGCTGGAATGGCTCCAGTTCAAAAATTGGCGCGCGTAATACCGACTGTGGCGAGAGAATCACCGCGCGTTCAATAAAGTTTTGCAATTCACGGATGTTTCCCGGCCATTGGTATCGCACCAACGCATCCATCGTATCCGGAGGAATTACGTCAATTCGTTTGTTCATGCGCTGAGCGTAGAGTGCCGTGAAATGCCGCACCAATCTCGGAATGTCCTCAGTGCGTTGTCGAAGGGCCGGGACCTGGATCGGAAATACTTTCAGACGATAGTAAAGGTCTTCGCGAAACGTGCCTTGTTTGACCATGGCGGGCAAGTCCCGATGCGTGGCTGCGATCAGGCGGACGTCAACCTTATGCGTACGGTTGCTACCGAGCCTCTCGAATTCCTGCTCTTGTAGAACGCGGAGCAGCTTCGCCTGGAGTTCGAGAGGGATATCTCCGACCTCGTCAAGAAACAGCGTGCCTTTATCGGCGAGTTCGAACCGTCCCGTTTTTTGCGCGATCGCGCCGGTAAATGCTCCTTTTTCGTGGCCGAAAAGCTCGCTCTCAAGAAGTCCAAGGGGAATCGCGGCACAGTTCAGTTTCACGAATGCCTTTTCACTGCGATTGCCCAGCTTATGTATCGCACGCGCAACCAGTTCTTTGCCGGTGCCCGTCTCGCCAAGGATCAATACGCCCGAATCCGTAGGGGCAACGACCGATACCATGCTCAACGCGGTCTTCAACGCCGGGCTCTCTCCGACGATTTCTCCTAACCCGGCGCGAATTTCTTCCTCCAGATAGCGTCTTTGTTTCGTCTCCTTGTCTCGATCCGTTGTCGCCCGTTCGTACTCCAACGTGTTCTCAACGGCAATCGCTACCTGACAGGCCACCTGTTCGAGCAAGATGACGTCGTCTTTCGCAAAATGATTGTTCGAACGCCTACAGAGCATCAGAACGCCAACTACGCGATCGCGGCCTATGAGCGGAAGATAGCAACCTGTCCTGAGGCCTTCCTCGATCACGCGCTCATAAAGAAGCCGGCCGTCAGGATTCCCAAAGATTTCAGGATCGTCGCAGACATCTTCGAAGCTATCGATCCGGATAGTCTTGCCTTTCCGCAACACCTGACCCGAGATCGAACCATTCATCGGCACCAACGATCCCTCACGAAAGGGTCCTTTCGCATCCGGATTGTGCAAGAGAGTGACACGTAACGCGCCACTCTCGGAGTCGGATAGCAGCAATGCGGACACGTCACATTGCATTACCCTGAATAGGTTCGTCGAAAGCGCCTCAACCATTTGCCGGAGGTCCAACCTCGAAGTGACGCTGCTTGTGATTTCCAGAAGCAACCGCAACCGATCGCGCTCGTGCTTCAGCGCTTGTTCGTTCATGTGGCGCTCAATCGCGATCCCAGTGATGTGGCTGGCATTTTCGATCAGTTCTAAGTCCAACGTGTCCGGCCTGCGGGCCTCACGATAGTTGATAGAAAAAGTGCCGAGAGCTTTGCCTTCGCTCGTGAACAAAGGGCGTGACCAAACGGAACGAATTCCATAAGGCAACACGCGGTCACGATAGTGCTCCCAGATGGGATCGGTCAGGATATCGGTTACATACACCGGTTCCTTCCGATAAATGGCTGTGCCGCAAGATCCGCCTTTCGGACCAACAGCCATGGTCCCTACCTGAGCGATGAATCCAGGAAGGCTGGGCGCAGCGGCACAATGGAGTTCCTTTCCGTCTTCGTCGGGAAGCCAAATCGTGCAAGACATGCCCTCGGCTTGCGATTCAACCAACTGAGCAATGTTCGCTAGAACCTCGGACAGAGGAGAGCCCGCAAAAATCAATTTCTGAAGGTTGAGGACAGACTCAGTCGAAAACAGCCCCAACGCGTGTTCCGACTGTGCGTCCCGCGACAGGACTTTTGCAGGAAACTGTATTGCTCTCTCCATGAAGCGTTCTTCCTGCCCCGATTGGATTCAACTAGCCGAGTTTTGGTACCGACACGACGGGAAAAGGGACGGCGCCGGCGAGAAGCTTGACGATCTTCCGCCGTTTCTGCGAGAAGTCGAGGTACATACTATCCCAAGCCGAGGACATAGCGCCGACCTTAAGCCGCCTCGGACACTACTTTAAGCTGGAACGGGCCGAAACTGCCACTGTTGGGAGGGGTGGGCAGCGTTGGAGAAGTGTTTTGCATTTTGGGTCTCGGGCCAGGCGAATCCTGCGGTCGCTCGTGATCGCCATGCAAGCTTGCCAAAGAGTCTGCGCCTCGCCGAAGTGACGCGCCGCGGTCGCTATGCACCTGCGGCCTGGAATCGCCCCGAATAACGGGCTAAACGGAGGCTAGGGTCAAGAACAATGTTCCCCGAATCTGTGTAGTTCTGCAGCGCCAATTTCCCCAAGGACTTAGGCGTTGTAAATCCGCTGCGCCTGCCAATGCGCCTGAATCATCTTTAACTACTATAACTTACGATGGATTACCCTCCGCTTTTGAGTCCGCTGCGTCTGCCAGTTCCGCCATCCCGGCTCTACTTGCAAGTGCCTGATTTTACGACCTGCTTATGGCTCTGTTCCCTTTTTCATCGAAAATGTTCTTGCCGGCGATTCTCGAGCTAGGAGTCCGTTGCCAAGTCACAAGAAAGCACCCGCACAAAATTCTACCATTTTCATTGAGCGCTGCTAGCGTTTGATTTCACGCGACGCGGACGACTTGGCGTCTGTGAGCTTATTGCCGAGCGAGCGGCGCGATCCGCACGGATCTGTGAAGCAAGTACACCACGAAGAATTGGAGGGCGGCGATGAAGAGTGGCCCAGCGCATTTTCCCGGATCATGCTCAAACAGGCCGATTCCGGCATCCAGCAACTGCATGGCGCCGGCGAGCGCACCCAGCGGCAGCAACGCAGGCATCG
>Ga0210388_10004295_pt1 | contig 11175 bp, 11 predicted proteins | sample IncBWC19OmetaG_FD_155485 | JGI IMG/M metagenome (GOLD analysis project Ga0210388, IMG submission 155485) | Forest soil microbial communities from Barre Woods Harvard Forest LTER site, Petersham, Massachusetts, United States - Inc-BW-C-19-O ...
CCGAAGAGCTTGTCCTTGATGATCGGGCCGCCCAACGAGCCGCCTGCAATATAACGATGCAGCTGCGGAACCTTCTCGTCCTGTGGAATGAAGGTGGATTGCTTGAAGAAGAAGGGAGCTGCATTGAGCCAGTCGGTTCCGCGATGAACGTAAACATTCCCGTGGTAGCGATTCGTGCCGGTCGAGGTGCTCATATCGATGTGCGCGCCACTCGTCGACCCCTGCTGCGCGTCGTACATCGAGGTATTCACGCGGATTTCCTGGATGGTCTCAGGAGCCGGTGTTGGCAGCGCGTTGCCGATGGCCAGATAGATCGAGGCGCTGCTCTGCTCCACACCGCCCGCGCCGGAATTGCCTACGCCAGTGTTGTTCACAACACGCGCCGAGGCTACCTGGCTGGTGCTCTTTCCATTGAAGAGGTTGCTGGCGTCCACGCCATTCAACAGGAAGCTGTTAGAGGTATCGCGCTGCCCGTTTGCCCAGATCGGCGCGTTGCCCAGTCCACTATTCGATCCCGTTCCGCCCGGCAGCTCCGCATTCACGCCTGGCGCAAGGATGGCCACACCGGTGAAGCTTCCCGTGGGCAGTGGCACGGCATCGATCTGTGCCTTGTCCAGCACGTAGCCATTCGTCGTGTCCACCGCATTCATCAGCGGAGACTCCTCGACAGTCACCGACGTGCTCACCTGTCCGATCTTCAGCTGCGCGTTCACTGTCGCCGTGCGGTCTGCCTGCACGCCAATCGCGGGCACCTTCTGCGTGTCGAATCCCTCGTGCACGAAAGACAGCGTGTAAACGCCGATCGGCAGGTTCGCAAACAGATAGCCGCCGCTGCCATTCGTCTTGACGGTTCGCGTCAGGCCGGTCTGGTCGGAGACCGCGGTCACCTCCGCATCGGCAAGCAGACCTCCCGAGGTATCGCTCACCTCGCCGGTGATGCCTCCCAGCGTTTGCTGCGCCCAGCTGCAGGTTGTGAAGAAGAGAGCGATCAGGGAAAAAACAATTGCAGATGCACCCAGTCTTTTGAACATCGATTCCTGGCCTCATTGAAATAGAAAAAGAAACTGTGGTCGTCGAGCGACCATAATCCAGCCTTAAGTCGCTCAGGTCATGCCGGAAGGCATCCCGAAGGCTCAGAGGAGGAGCTGCAAAGACGTTGTGGGCAGCTTTTTAGAAAAACTTTTGGTGAGCATATCGCAGAAAGAAGCTGCTGCCCAAGGGAAAAGTGACGGCATCGACTCTTCCAATAGCCATCGATAAAAGTTATTTATAGGGCGTCTGCGAATCCCGCTCTTTTGGCAAAAAATGCACATTTCCCGATTCAAAATCGGTCGAGCATCCAGGCTTCGTCGATCTTGTGTCGAGGAGAATTTGTCACCGCTGAAGTGAGAAATAGAGGACGGCTGACCGAATCCGGACAGACCCCCTCCGGAATTCTTTCTCGTCACGCATCAGAGAAAATCTTCGCCTCCGGATTCAAGGCAACATCGACACGTGCGCGGAAACGATCCTCCAACCCTCCGGAAGCCTCACCCATACCTGGCTCTGCCGCCCCTGAACCATCTTGTCGCCGACGCTGCGCTCGAACTCCACCGTGACGCTGCCGAAGTCCCGTCCAAAGGTCACGATGTCCAGTCTCTTGATGCTCCGCGCCAGATTCACTCCAGGCCGCGCCTTGCGGAATGCCGCAATCTCTTCCATCCCATGAAGATTCTCCGTCGCTCCAAAGCGCAGCGCATGCGGCGAGTCCCAGAACATCGCCGTGAGCGTCTCGGCATCATTCGTAACCAGCGCAGTTTCGTATTGCGGATAGAGCGCGGCCAGCTCGGCCACAACGTCAGGATCGTTGATGATCATGATTAGAAGGGCCTCCGCTCCGGCAACACATCCTTCGCAATCGCTGCGCTGACCGTGATCATCGGCTCGTTGACCACCTGGCTCAGGCGCAGATTCATGGCCACGCTGCACAGCAGGTACGCATGTTCCGGCGAAAATCCCCAGTGGCTGCTCAGCAGGTCGACCATCCGCGACGTCGCGGCCCGCGCCGCGTCCAGCACATCTGTGGCAGACTCAACCATAATCCACTCTCCCGATCCGTTGAGGTGTTTACCAGCCGCTACAACCAGCGGCCCGGAGATCGACCGGCCCTTATGCAGATGAAAACGCAGTGATGCTTCAGCCGGACATTCGATGCCGTTGATGCAGACCTCGCCATCGCCCTGCGCCGCGTGCGCGTCGCCGGCTGAGAACAGCGCGCCCGCATTGAGGACAGGCAGATAGAGCCTGGCGCCCGCCGTCAGTTCGCGTACATCTAAATTGCCCCCAAAATTGCCCGGTGCCCGTGTGCGAAACTCTCCGTCTTCGGCTGGAGCGACGCCCATCACGCCGCAGAAGGGCCGCAGCGGTACAATCGCCGGAGCAAGCGAGTGTGTCACTTCCTCTTCGAGTTGCCAGTGAAACAGAAACGGCTCGGCAAATCGGTCCTTTAGAAATCCCAGCCCGGCGATCATGCTCGTCCATCCCCAGCCCTTGTGCCGCACTTCGAGGATTTCAACTTCAAGCACATCGCCCGGCTCCGCGCCTTGCACAAAGATTGGTCCGGTGAGTGCATGAATCCTGCCGCGATCGATGCCCAGGAATTCCTCCGCCGTCATGCCCGGATGCACCTGACCGCCGCTCGCATCGACGCACTCCATGTGCACGGTGTCGCCGGATGCAATCTCCAGCCGCGATTCGAGCCTGCGATTCCAGCGCGAATGGGTCGGTTCGGAGGAGAGCGCGTGCTGGGCCATCAGATCTCCACCATCATCTGCAACTCGACCATTGCGTTACGCGGCAGGGCAGTCACGCCGAGGGCGGCGCGCACATGGCGTCCGCTTTCGCCGAAGACCTCTACCAGCAGATCCGATGCGCCGTTGATCACCTTGGGCGAATCGCCGAATCCGCTCACTGTATTCACGTAACCGTTGACGGTGACAATTTGTTTCACGCGATCCAAAGAACCCAGCGTCTGTTTCAGAACCGCGAGTTGTGTCAAAGCGCAGTATCGTGCCGCAGCATAACCCTCATCGATCGTCTTCTCCGAGCCGACCACTCCGGTGATTACGGCCAGAAACACCATGTTTCCCACTACTTTGGCCGGAAGGTAATTGCCGCCCGGAGCGGGTAGCTGAGGCAGCGCGTAACCAAGCTCTTTCAGTTTTGCTTCGGCACTCATTTGCTCGTACTCTAGCACGGCGCGGCGAGCAATTGAGGGCGCGCAAACTTTTTGAACAACCTTGCGAAATGAATCCACGGTAGGATAAGCCCCATGCAATCCTCATGGCTGAGCGCTGTCCTTGCGGTTGCCGCTACTCTTTCGCTCGTCGCTCCAATAACAGAGAAGATCGAGCTGAAATCCAAAAGCCAGTCATCGCAGGATCTGAAGCTCTCCGGCGATCTGCCCGGACTTCCCGCGGACTCAGTTCGTTTCGTCTCCTTCGATCAGCTCAGTCATCTGCCCCAGGTCTCCGCGAAGGTCACCGACGACCCGAATTTTTCCGGCCCCGCCGAAATCAGCGGCGTCCCTCTCGATGAGCTCATGAGCGTGCTCGGAATTCCGGAGAAGAACACCATCGTCTCTGCCATCTGCGATGACGATTACGAAGCGCACTACACGCTCGAGTATCGCCAGGCTCATCATCCCATCCTCGTGCTGCGCATCGATGGAAAGCCTCCTGCGCAATATGCGCGGACCGCCGACGGTGGCGCCTACGGCCCCTACCTGATTTCTCACAGATCGTTCACGCCGCAGTATCACATTCTCGCGCACGCCGACGAATCGCAGATTCCCAACGGGCTTATCGAGCTGCGCTTTCTCAGGCAGGACGCCGTGCTCAATGCCATCCGCCCACCGGGGGCCTTTGCCGACAACTCGCCGCAGATGCAGGGCTACCGCATCGCCGAGCAGAACTGCTTTCGCTGCCACAATGCAGGCAGCTACGGAGGCCACAAGTCCGGCCGCTCCTGGAAGTCTCTCGCTCGCATCGCGCGCTCCGATCCTAAAGGCTTCGCCGCATACACCAAGAATCCGCAAAGCCAGGATGACACTGCGATGATGCCCGCCAATCCTGAATACGACGACGCCACGCTTCATGCCCTCACCGCATACTTCCAGAGCTTCCCGCCAACGCAGGTCTACAAATGAGCCTGCGTGCGGCCAAGATTCTTCTCGTCGCCGCTGTGGCATTTTTCTATACGCTCGTCGTCTTCAACAACCTCACCGACTACGAATCGAATTATCTCTTCGTCCACCACGTCCTGCTTATGGACACCACCTTCCCCGGCAATCACGGCATGTGGCGAGCCATCCATTCAACGATCGTGCAAAAGATCTTCTATGACGGAATCATCGCCTGGGAAATTCTCACCATGGTGCTCGCGTGGTTCGGCGCGATCCGGCTTGCGCAAGCGTTGCGTAAACCGGCAGTCGTCTTCAATCAGGCCAAGCGTTGGCCGGTGATTGCGCTCACACTTGCGCTGCTGTTGTGGTTTGTAGCCTTCATCACCATCGGCGGAGAATGGTTCCTGATGTGGCAATCAAAAATCTGGAATGGCCAGGAAGCCGCCTTCCGCATGTTTGCGTCCATCGGCATTGTCTTCCTGCTGCTCGCCATGCCTGACGCTGACGCGCAGCCCTGATCGTTCAATGCAGCCGCTGCGCCTGCTATCCTTGCCTTTCACAAAACCCAAGTCATTGCCGGAGTCGAAAAAGCAAGCATGCGGAACTGCGCTCTCTTTCTCCTCGCCGCACTCTCAGCGGCGCCCATCACAGCACAGACCGCCGGTCGCGAGATCATCGCCAACGCGGCGCACGTCACCGGCCCGCACTCCGCTACGCCGCTCATGACCGTTGGCGCGGGCCGCGCCAATGAAGGGCTCCGCGCCGACTGGCAGCAGCAGCTCGCCACCGTGCAGAAGGAGATCGGCTTCCGCTACATCCGTTTTCACGGGATCCTGCATGACGACATGGGCGTCTATAGCGAAGATAAGAGCGGCCAGCCGATCTACAACTTCCAGTACGTCGACGCGCTCTACGATGCGCTGCTCGCCATGCACATCCGCCCCTTCGTCGAGCTCTCATTCATGCCCGCGAAGCTCGCCAGCGGCGATAAGACAGTCTTCTGGTGGAAGGGCAACTTTACCCCGCCGAAAGATATGGCCAAGTGGAATGGTCTCATCCGCGCTCTCATCGAGCATTGGCGGCAGCGTTACGGAGACGACGAGATCAGCCAGTGGTATTACGAGGTCTGGAACGAGCCCGATCTTGACGGCTTCTGGAGCGGCACCCGGCAACAGTATTTCGATCTCTATCGCAACACCGCTGAAGATGTGAAAGCGGTCTGCCCGCACTGCCGCGTCGGTGGTCCCGCCTCCGCCATGGACGCGCTCGAGCCGGTGTGGCTCAAATTCATCGCCGACAATCACGTGCCCGCCGACTTCATGTCCACGCATACCTACTGCGTCAGCAGCGGAGCCTTCGACCCCGATGGCACAGCGGGTGTCGACCTCGACGTCAGCCCCGACTCCATCGTCAAACGCGTCCGCACCTCGCGCAGCCGCATCGACAGTTCCGCCACTCCGAAGCTCGAGCTGCACTACACCGAGTGGAATACTAGCTGGGCGTCCGCTGATCCCATCCACGATCAGTACATTTCCGCGCCCTTCATTCTCGACAAGCTGCGCCAGGTCGCGCCGCTCACGCAATCCATGTCCTACTGGACCTTCACGGACATTTTCGAAGAGGATGGCCCGCGCTTCACGCCCTTTCATGGCGGCTTCGGCATGATCAACCTCCAGGGCATTCGCAAGCCAGCCTTCTTCGCCTACAAATGGCTCGCCCAGCTCGGCAGCGAGGATATAGAAACCAGCGACAAACAGAGCTGGATCACGAAGAGCAGCGACGGCTCCGTGCAGGCGCTCTTCTGGGATTACACGCCCATCGCGCCGCCCGGCAACGAAACCGACCGCACCTTTTACAATCGCGAGCAGCCGTCGAAGCCGACTCCGCCCGTGGATCTTAAGATCGAAGGGCTCAAGGATGGCGCCTACGAGTTGAACATCTACCGCACCGGCTACCAGCAGAACGACGCTTACACTGCGTATCTTCGGATGGGTTCACCCGCGCAGCTAACGCGCGATCAGGTCGCGCAGCTCCAGTCCGCCGCCAGCGGCGCACCGGTAGAAACGAAGCGGGTGAAAATAAAGAACGGCCTGTTCGAGGAGCCGTTCAAGATGCGGCAGAACGACACCGTGCTGGTCGTCCTCCAGCGGCAGTGAGCCGAAGCGAAAAACCACCCCATCTTGCAACCCAACCGTAGCTGTGGTATCTAATATGTATTCAAGTTTGCTCTTAGGAGCGAGCCTGAATTTCATGAAGAGTGGCTGAGGGACGGGCCCTGTGACGCCACGACAACCGGCTTAGGCAATCTAAGACATCGGTGTCAACTCTCTCCTGAATCCGCGGGGAACATGAGATTCGGGGATGCAATGCAGTATCGCATCTCGCCAAATCCCAGTAGTTCAGTAGTACCGGCCGTGTCGGAAGCAGTGTAGCAGTACCAAATTTAGTCCGGCAGGACCAGAAGTTTTAGCAGAGTTCGTCACGCGTGCCCGTGCATTTGTACCCATAGGGGGAAATCTCCCATGGGTCTCGCAGTTACTCTCGGAATCGAGGGTTTCATGGCGCTTGCTTATGAATTGCGATGTCGGGAATGCGGGAAGACGTATCCAAACACCCCGCTCTCCATCTGTGATGAATGCTTCTCTCCGCTCGAAGTCCAGGTAGATCTCGACGCGGCTCGCCGTACCGTGACACGCGAGACGATTGCCCAGGGTCCGGACAGCATGTGGCGCTACCAATCCCTGCTGCCGGTGCCAGAAGACTACGTACCTGCAACTCCCGCCGGCTGGACGCCCCTGCTTTCCGCGCCCCGGCTCGCCGCGCGCATCGGCGCCAAAAATCTCTACATCAAGAATGACGCCGTCTGCCTGCCGACCCTGAGCTTCAAGGATCGCGTGGTTTCCGTCGCCCTGGCCAACGCGCAGATCTTCGGCTTCGACACCGTCGGCTGCTCGTCGACCGGCAACCTGGCCAACGCCGTCGCCGCGCAGGCCGCGCGCCTCGGCCTCAAGACCTACATCCTCGTCCCCGCCGACCTTGAGCCGGCCAAGATCCTCAATACCCAGGTTTACGGAGCGAAGCTGGTCCGCATCGACGGCAACTACGACCACGTCAACCGCCTCTGCTCGCAGATCGCCGAGCGCTACAACTGGGGATTCGTGAACGTGAATCTGCGCCCTTACTACGCCGAAGGCTCGAAAACGGTCGGATACGAGATCGCCGAGCAATTGGGCTGGAAACTGCCCGACAATGTCGTCGTGCCCATGGCCGGCGGTTCGCTCATCACCAAGATTCGCAAGGCTTTCAAGGAGCTCATCGCGCTCGGACTCGTCGCGGAGAAAGAAGTCCGCTTCTTCGGCGCACAGGCCACCGGCTGCTCCCCTATCTCGACGGCGGTCAAGACCGGAGCTGAGCAGATCGAGCCGCAGCGCCCCAACACTATCGCCCGTTCGCTCGCCATCGGCAATCCCGCCGACGGCATCTACGCTGCCCGCTGCATCCGCCAGAGCGGTGGCTGGGCCGAGGATGTCTCCGACGTCGAGATAGTCTCCGCTATCCAGGAGCTGGCTGAGACGGAAGGCATCTTCACCGAGACGGCCGGCGGCGTGACCACCGCCGTCACCGCCCGCCTCTACGCTCACGGCCGCATCAAGCCCGACGAGCTGACCGTCACCTGCATCACCGGCAATGGCCTCAAGACCACTGACGCCCTCGCCGGAGCCTATGAAGTCGAGCGCGCTGTCCGTCCGCGCCTCTCCGATTTCGAAGCCTACATCGAAGAACTAACCGAAGACCGTGAAGCGGTATTAGGAGGAGCAAGTGTCCGTTAAAGTCCTGTTGCCAAATGCATTCCAGAAGCACACCGATGGTGCGCGCGAGATTCAGTCCACGGCCCACAATCTGCCCGAGCTGATCACCGAGATCGAAACCAGTTTCCCGGCGCTCAAGACCCACCTCCGCGACGAGCAGGGACAGGTGCGCCGCTTCATCAACTTCTACGTCAACGAGGAAGACATCCGCTTCCTCGGCAACGACAAATACGCCTTCAAGGACGGCGACGAGGTTCTGGTAATCCCCTCCATCGCCGGCGGGTGCTGCGCGCACGGCGAATCGCGCTTCGCGCCAAGGCAGCTTCGCTGCTGTTCCTACTGTGGTCAGGAAGAGTGTTCCTGCTGTTAGGCAGTGGCGTTGCTGTAAGTCTTAAATCACTATCCCGTTGTCATCCTGAGCGAAGCCTCTCGCGGTTCCATCGCGAGAGGCGTAGTCGAAGGACCTGCGGCTTGCTGGCAGCGCCGACACTTTCCCTCGAGGCCACGCTAAGCGTACTAGTCTGCCCTGAATTCCCAAATCTCTCACAATAAGAATCACAAATCCCCGCCGTCCGCCGTTTTAGCTTGACGGAAGTCTGAGCGCCGTGGAACCCTCACAGCCTCTCCCCAACATGGAGGCAAAATGTTTATTATCTGGTGGATCATCGTCGGTTTGATCGCAGGCTGGATCACCGGCAAGCTGATGAGCGGGAGCGGCTACGGCCCACTCATGGATATCGTGATCGGTATCATCGGAGCCGTCGTCGGCGGCTTTATCATGCGGTCGCTGGGCTTTGCCGGCTCCGGTGGCATGCTCTACACCATCCTCGTCGCAGTTCTGGGCGCCGTGCTTCTCACCCTCATCATCCGCCTCATCACCCGGGGACGAACAAGCTGAATCCAGCCAGCAGACGCCCATCCTTTCGTTCTTGCATGGGAGGATGGGTGCTTCGGACCCACTAGCCGCGATATCGCTGGCTCATCGGAAAGACCAGCTCAGACACTGACGCCACAGGAGTGCCATCCAGCGTCGCCGGATGAAACCTCCAGCTCCGCACCGTCTCAAGGATGATCTGATCGATGCTGTTGCCCAGTCCGGTCACCAGCTTTTCGTCCATAACCTCGCCCTGCGCGCTCACATTCACGTCGACCACCACGTTGGTCTCGGACTGCGGCAGCAGCGAACGGTCCCGCACCGGCGGATTCGGCGAAAAGGTTGGAAAGGCAGGAGTTGCGTCCTGCGATCCGGAGTCCGATCCGCTCAGCTGAGACTGTGAGGTGGAGCTTCCAGCAGGACTAGCCGAGACCTCCGGCGCATTTCGAGCCGCCGCTGCTTCACCGGCTGCCGGCTTCTGCTGCGTCAGCGGATTCGCATGGGATACCTTCTTCACCGGTGGAAGATACATCTTCCCAGCGGCATGCGTCTTGGCCAGCCCCGTTCCCACCCCGGCATTCCAGTAAAGAAGAGTCGCGTGGTTGCCGCCCCGCGAGCTTACTGGGCGCACCTTCCAAGCGTGGCGGCCGTCCAAAATCAGGAGCAGCAGCAGAGCGCCGTGTGCTGCGAGCGACATCCACGACCCGGTGACAGGCGCGGTCTGACGACCGATCTTGCGGGTTTCGTTTTCGGGCACAGGTCCTCCTGGGCGCACAGGACTGTTTCCAATCTACGGAACTCACACCCAAAAATCCAGAAGCGAACAGATTCTTCCATTCATCCATCGCATTCAGCATTGGCACGAATGGTGCCGAAGACACGCCCCGCTGGACGCGTAGTCCCTAGAAGCCCATGATGTTGTAGCCCGAGTCGACGTAAATCACTTCGCCGGTAATGCCCGAAGCCAGGTCCGATGCCAGATAGACGGCTGCGCCGCCGACCTCGGACTGCTCGGTGTTGCGATGCAGCGGAGCGCGCTCGGCGTGCGCCTTCAGCATATCGCCGAGTCCGCCGATGCCGCGCGCCGCAAGAGTCTTGATCGGCCCAGCCGAGATGGCATTCACGCGAATGTTTTGCTTGCCCAGGTCGGCCGCCAGATAACGAACCGTAGCCTCCAGTGCGGCCTTGGCCACGCCCATCACGTTGTAGTTGGGAACGACTTTTTCCGAGCCGTAATAAGTCAGGGTGATGATGCTTCCGCCTTCCGGCATCATCGGAGCCGCGGCCCGGCTCAGCGCGATCAGCGAGTACACGCTGACATCATGCGCAATCCGGAATCCCTCGCGCGAGGTGTGCACGAAGCTGTTCTTCAGCTCCTCTGCCGGAGCGAAGCCGATCGAGTGCACCAGTACATCGACCTTGCCGTACCGCTCCTTGAGCTGCGCGAAAACAGAATCGATCTCGGCATCGCTCGACACGTCGCACTGAAAAGCATCCGCGCCCGGCAGATCGTTGATCAGCCCCTCGGCCTCAGCCTTCATGCGCTCGTTCTGGTAGCTGATGGCCAGCTTCGCGCCCGCCTGGTGCAGCTTCTGCACAATACCCCACGCAATCGAACGCTTATTCGCCAGGCCAAAGACGACCGCGATCTTTCCTTCAAGGTTCAACATGGAAAACTATCTCCTCCCAAACCAACAAGGATAGCAGTTAGCTATGGTCCGGGTGGCTGAAGTGCGGGGAGCTAAAAAGCGGGTGGCGTTTGTTTTTGCGTGACCCGGTTCTTAGCTACCCGCTTTTTAGCTGCCCGGCGTTTAGCCGCCCGGTTTTGAGCCATCCGTTTCTTAGCCACCCAGATCGATCAGCCCAACCTCATCCATCGCCTGCCCCAGAAACCTCTCGCCTAGTCTGCGAAACTTCGTCACCGAATCCGTCGCATAGAAAAGGCGCGTGTGCTCATCAGCCGTTGCGCCTGCAGGTAATTGGAGAGCAGCCGCAACCTGCGCCGCCGTCACATCCGCCGAGTCGATCACCCGCACCGTCGCGGGCACCATGCGCTCGATCTTCGCCCGCAACAGCGGATAGTGCGTGCATCCCAGCACCAGCGTGTCGGGATTCAGCTTTCGCTCCTCCGACTCCGCCATCAGCTCGGCGAGATAAATCCGCAGCACCTCGTCTGTCACCGGATGGTCGGTCCATCCCTCTTCGACAAGCGGCACCAGCAGCGGACAGGCCTTTTCATAGCCGCGCAATCCACGCTCTGTGCAGGCAGCCGCATAGGCATGGCTTTCGACTGTGGCAGCAGTCGCCATCACCAGTACGTCACCGGATTT
>Ga0210388_10004296_pt1 | contig 11174 bp, 9 predicted proteins | sample IncBWC19OmetaG_FD_155485 | JGI IMG/M metagenome (GOLD analysis project Ga0210388, IMG submission 155485) | Forest soil microbial communities from Barre Woods Harvard Forest LTER site, Petersham, Massachusetts, United States - Inc-BW-C-19-O ...
GCGCAGCAGGCCGGGCGCCCGAGCGATCTGCTGGCGCGGTATGGCGGCGAGGAGTTCATCGTTCTCTTGCCGGAGACGGAGGTGAGCGGCGCGCTGGCGGTTGCGGAGCGGATGCAGCATTCGATCGCGGTGTCGGGGATCGTGAACCAGGCATCTCCGTTCAATCACCGGTTGACGGCAAGCATCGGCATCGCCGTCAGCGCTCCGAAGGCGGGGATGGGCGCGGCTGCGCTGGTGAATGCCGCGGACCAGGCGCTGTACGAGGCGAAGCGGACGGGCCGGAACCGGATCTGTTCGCAGATGCTGTAGACGCGGGCTGCGGTCAAGTGGCGCGCAAGCGATAGGCGCCCAACAGCCGGGAGATGAGCACGGCGAGGTACAGGATGCCGAGGATGGCCTCGATGACGGAGAGAGAACGCGCCTGATTCGAGACTGCCACGACGCCCGGTGCGCCGAGCGCGGTGAGGGTTCCGAAGCTGTAGTAGATGAAGTCGAAGCGGTCAGGAACGGTGTGCAGGTTGGTGAGCGGGTCGAAGTAGAAGGCGTGCGGCTGGACGGCTGCCACCATGCCGTAGAGTCCGGCAAAGCTGAAGCCGGCGAGAAGATAGATACAGATTGCGCCGAAGACCGTCTCGGCATGCGGCCGCTCATGGGCGAGAATGCGGCGGAAGATGATCACCACCACGTAGACGTCGAAGACAAATCCCAGGGCGGTGCTGACGATCGCGAGCGCTCCGGCGTGAATATGCGGCTGGAGGAAGCGCTGCACCATGGCGGGGACGGCCAGCAGCAAGCCGAAGAGGATCAGGCTGCGGCGAAAGCTGACCGCGTACACGCTGAGCAGGATGACTCCCGAGCCGACGACGCGGAAGGCGTAATATCCGAAGCCTTTGTCTCCGACGAAAGGGTAGAGGATGAGGTCGGTCAGGAGAAAGAGAAAGAGCAGCATGAACCGGTGGCCGGTTGGGGGCGGGGCCTTACCTGGTGCAGCCGACGTGTGCGGAGGTTCAGGCATGATGGCGCTCTGGCGCCTTCCACATTAGCAGAGGTGGTTTTGCGGTGGGCAAGCGCAGGTGGTTTGGCTTCGCTCAGGATGACGTCGGTTGGGGGTAGAAGAGTTGGGGGAGGGAAAGGCAACCGCAGGTCCTTCGACTTCGCTTTGCTCCGCTCAGGATGACGTCGTGGGTTGGGGGTCAGCGGAGGTGGGGGATGGAAAGGTAACCGCAGGTCCTTCGACTCCGCTCAGGATGACATCGTGGTGGGATGGGAGCTTAGCTGCGATTGGGGGAGGGAAAAAGCAACAGCAGGTCCTTCGGCTTCGCTCAGGATGACGTCGGTTGGGCTGGGAGTTTAGCGGTGTTCGGTGAGGGGTTGTTCGTAGGGCATTTCCCTGCCGCGCATGGCTAGTTTGGCTCCGATGGAGTAGCCGACCATGGCCGCTGCGGGCCAGGTTCCCACGAAGCGTCCCTGTCCGTCGATCATGCCGCTGTCCCAGTGGAGGCTGAAGAAGGTGTACCAGAGCTTGTCGCCGGGGCCGCAGCGGAAGCAGGCTCCGTGGCCGGTGGGCATGTCGAGAATCCATAGGCCGACGATCATGAACCAGACGAGGCCGGCGAGCCAGGTGAGGGTGGCGACATCGCTGGAGCGAATCCTGACGGCGATGAAGCCGACGAGGAGCGGGAAGGCTACCGAGAGGCCGAGGGTGAGGGTGGCGGGAACGGAGTCGGGATGGAAGAGGGTGATGACGCCCATGAGGAGTCCCCACGCCAGGATGCTGAAGAGGGAGTGCAGGAAAAACCAGAGGGCCTGGGAAAACATCTGCGCGCCGCTGACGTTGATTCCATCGACTGAAGTGGTGGTCATCCGGCATCCCTCCTGCTGACAGGGTACTCAGATTCATCGGCGGTTGGAAGCGGAAAGGCTGCGTCTTTTGGGGGATCGGAAGCGAGAGACTTACAATCTACGCATGCTGCTCGAAGGAATTTTTACTGCCGCGACGACGCCGTTTTATCCGGATGGACGGATTTATTACAAGAAGCTCGAACAAAATATCGAGCATTACTCACGCACGCCGGTGAGCGGGATAGTGCTTCTGGGTTCGACCGGCGAAGCGGTGATGCTGAGCGACGAGGAGTCGCGCGAGGTGTTGCGCGTGGCCCGAGACGCGGCTGCGGCGGAAAAGGTGCTGCTGGCCGGCGTGGGCCGGGAGAGCCTGGTGGAGACGCTGCGGCTGGCGGAGTACGCCGCGGAGCAGGCTTATGATGCGGTGCTGGTGCGGACACCGCAGTTCTACACTCCGCAATACTCTCCCTCGAAGAACGGAGATTCAAAAAACGGGGCTCTGGGGATTTTTACTTACTATCGCGCTCTGGCCGACCGGTCTCCGCTTCCGGTGGTGCTCTACAACATTCCCAAGTTCACGCATTACGATCTGCCGGTGGAGGTGATTGCGGAGCTGGCGCAGCATCCGAATATTGTCGGTGTGAAGGATTCGAGCGGGAACGTGCAGCGGATTGCGGATACGGTGGCGGCGACGCGGAAGGCTCCGCGACGGGAGGTGCTGGTGACGCCGGTGTTTGCGGCGGTGACGACGCGGATGCTGGCCGAGGAGATTACGCCGCAGCCGAATTTTGTCTCGACGGATGTGCTGACGGGCGGAGCGGCGATAGCCATTCCTTCGCTGCCGAGGGTGCAGACGATGCGCAAGAAGGAAGTTGGATTTCAGGTTCTGAACGGATCGGCGGAGCAACTGCTGGCTTCGCAGCAGGCGGGCGCATCGGGCGCGGTGCTGGGGCTGGCGGCATGCGCTCCGCAGGCCTGCCAGGAGATCTACACCGCGTGGAAGGAGAGCGATCCCGCAGTTGCAGCGGTGAAGCAGGAGCGCGTGGTGAAGGCGTCGCGCTATGTGACTGGAGAGCTGGGCGTTCCGGGCATCAAGCATGCGTGCGATCTGAACGGGTACTACGGCGGGCGGCCACGGATTCCGCTGCTGCCGCTGAATGCGGAGCAGCAGGCGGAAGTGGCGCGCGTGATGGAGGATCTGAGGAGCTAGGGATTAGTAATTAGTTATTAGCGATTAGGGATTACCTTCGCAGATGGCGCGGCTATTACGGTTGTGCGGCGTTTGGCGCTAATTTCCACATTCCATTCGAGGTTGGATATTCGCCGCTGACTGGAAATACTTTCCATTGACCTTTTGCTGACAACCATCTTTTGCTGCGATGGCTATAATTATCAGTGAGAAAGAGCGATTTTCTTTCCATCTACAATCTGAAGGGAATCCCGCCAAATGGCGACAGGAGACGTTGCCTTGGGCAAGGCTGGCCTACAGGCCGAGCAGCCCGTTCCAGGCACGAAAGACGATCAAGCCGAGCGAAAGCCCGTAGTTAACGATTTCAGTATCCAGGTAGCCACGGTCAACGGCTCCGGATCGCAGTCCGCCAACAGTGTGCTGCTGCGCAGCATCTTCGGAATGGGCATTCCGGTGAGCGGCAAGAACCTCTTCCCATCCAATATTGCGGGCCTGCCGACCTGGTACACGATTCGCGCCAGCAAGCACGGATACGTGGCGCGCAAAAAGGACATCGACATCCTGGTGGCGATGAACGCGGAGACGGCGAAGGACGATATCCTCTCGCTGCCTTCGGGCGGGGTCGCGATCTATGAAGCGTCGGCGAATCTGCAGCAGTATCGCAGCGATGTGGCGTGTTATCCGGTTCCTTTCGACAAGCTGACCGCTGCTGTCTGCCCCGAGGCCAAGCTGCGCAAGCTGGTGAAGAACATGATTTATGTCGGCGTGGTGGCCAAGCTCATCGCGATGGACATGAAGGCGGTGGAAACGGCGCTACGCCGGCAGTTTGCGAAGAAACAAAAAGCGGCCGATCTGAACTGGGCCGCGGTCGAGGCAGGCTACAAGTACGCGAGCGAGTCGCTGACCAAGCACGATCCCTTTGTGCTGGAGCGGATGCATGCGACGGACGGCAAGATCATCATCGACGGCAATGCGGCAGCCGCGCTGGGCGCGATGTTTGCCGGCGTCACGGTGGTGACGTGGTATCCGATCACACCTTCGTCTTCGGTGGTCGAGCAACTGATCGACTACCTCAAGAAGTATCGCGTGGAGCCGGACGGCAAGGCGACCTTCGCCGTGGTTCAGGCGGAAGACGAGCTGGCCGCGGTGGGCATGGTGCTGGGCGCAGGATGGGCCGGAGCACGCTCGATGACGGCGACTTCGGGACCTGGTATTTCTCTCATGGCGGAATTTGCCGGACTGGGATACTTTGCGGAAATTCCGGGCGTGATCTTCGACATTCAACGCGTCGGTCCTTCGACGGGACTGCCGACACGCACGGCACAGGCCGATCTGCTGTCGATCGCGTATCTCTCGCACGGCGATACCAAGCACGTCATGCTGCTTCCGGGAAGCGTGAAGGAATGCTACGAGTTCGCGCAGGCGGCCTTCGACCTTTCCGAGCATTTGCAGACGCCGGTGTTTGTGGTTTCGGATCTGGACCTGGGCATGAACAACTGGATGTCCGAGCCGTTCGCATATCCGGAGAAGCCTTTGAATCGCGGCAAGGTTCTGAGCGCAGACGACCTCACGCGGCTGGGCGGCTTTGCGCGCTACAAGGATGTGGATGGCGATGCGATTCCCTACCGGACTTTGCCGGGAACGGATCATCCGCAGGCTTCGTACTTCACGCGCGGCAGCGGCCACAACGAAAAGGCGCTCTACACGGAGCGGCCGGATGATTATCAGAACCTGATGGAACGGTTGAACCGCAAGTTCGAGACCGCGCGGACGCTGGTTCCGGCGCCGGTGGTGGTGCAGAACGGCAAATCGAAGATCGGCCTGATTGCGTTTGGAACTTCGGATTTCGCGGTGGTCGAAAGCCGCGATCAGTTGAAGAAGGAATACGGCGTGGAGACGGATTATCTCCGCGTGCGCGCCTTCCCCTTCTCGCGTGAGGTGCACGAGTTTGTGGCCTCGCACGAGCGCGTGTACATCATCGAACAGAATCGCGATGCCCAGTTGCAGAGCCTGCTTAAGCTCGATCTTCCTGCGGAAGAGACGGTCAAACTGCGCAGCGTGCGCCACTTCAACGGACTGCCCATGGACGCGCGCTTCGTCACCGACGAGCTGGTGCTGCAGGAGGGGATCTAAATGGCAACGACCACGGTTACAAATCCAAACGCACCCGCGCCGAAGGTGAATCGGCTTGGGCTGCAGGTGCTGGACTATCGCGGCGGCAAGACGACGCTCTGCGCAGGCTGCGGCCATAACGCCATCTCGGAGCGCATTATCGACGCGCTGTACGAGATGGGCGTGCAGCCGGAACGGCTGATGAAGCTTTCGGGCATCGGCTGCTCGTCGAAGAGCCCGGCCTATTTCCTGTCGCGCGCGCACAGCTTCAACAGCGTGCACGGGCGCATGCCGTCGGTGGCTACGGGCGCGCTGCTGGCGAACAAGACGATGAAGGCTCTGGGCGTCTCGGGAGATGGAGACACGGCTTCGATCGGCGTGGGGCAGTTCATCCACCTAATGCGGCGCAATTTGCCGCTGATCTACATCATCGAAGATAACGGCGTGTATGGGCTGACCAAGGGCCAGTTCTCGGCGACGGCGGATCTGGGCTCGAAGCTAAAGACGGGCGTCATCAACGATCTGCCGGCGATCGATACCTGCACGCTGGCGATTCAGCTTGGCGCGACGTTTGTGGGGCGGTCGTTCTCGGGCGACAAGAAGCAGCTGTTGGCGATGCTGAAGGCGGCGCTTGCGCACAAGGGGACGGTGATGCTCGACGTCATCTCGCCCTGCGTGACCTTCAACGATCACGAAGGCTCAACCAAGAGCTACAAGTACATGCAGGAGCACGAAGAGGCCATCACCGAAGTGGGGTTTGTGCCGCACTTCGAGGATATTGCCATCGACTACGACGCGGGCTCGACGTACGACGTGAAGATGCATGATGGCTCGCACCTGCGCCTGCGCAAGCTGCGCGAGGACTACAACCCGGCCGATCGCGTGTCGGCGGTGAAGGCGCTGATGGAGTCGCATGAGCGCGGAGAGGTGCTGACCGGCGTCTTCTATCTGGACACGGAGAAGCCGAACTTCACCGATATGCTGAACCTGGTGGATGAGCCGCTGGGCACGCTGCCCGAGGAGCGCACGCGTCCTTCGAAGCAGGTGCTGGCGGAGATCATGAGCCGGTTGCAGTAGTTTGTGTTTTCAAGACAGAGCCCCGCTTTTTGGCGGGGCTTTGCTTTTGTCTGGGCGGGATGAAAATCGTCCCTCAGGGGCTAAAGCCCCTTAATATTGCTGCATTGATGTACGGGCTAAAGCCCGTACCCTTCATTTCTGCTGGAGTCCGGGCTTTCATTCTGCTGAAGTCCATGCTTTCATTCTGCTGGAGCTCGTGCTCTTCATCCCAATGGAGCTCGTGCTCTTCGTTTTTGCTGGAGCCCTCACCCATCGTTCCGTTGCAGCCTGCGCCCCTTCCTTCCATCCATCCCCTTCTAAATCTGAAGGGTTATCCGTGGTCTGAAAAGCCCCGCATTTCTGCGGGGCTTTTGCTTTTGATGGTGGTTTGAGGAAGAACCCACATCCCCACATCCCGAACGCGTGATGTGGGACACCCGGCTGATTGCCAATTCAGCTTTTATCTTCCGGCGGTGGCGCCTACTGCTGCGGGAGCGGAGGCTGTGGTGTCTGCGGCGCGACGGCGGCGACCGCTTATGAGGTAGATGGCGGCGCGCAGCTCGAGGAGCGGATCCTCGGATGGTTCGATGCCGTCGACGCGGGGAATGGGATCGAAGATGACGCGCTTGTTTTCCGGATCTTCGCTGGAGGCGAGGGATTTGAGGGTGAGGGCGCCGAGCTCGACCTGCGGGCGGTCTTCGGGCCAGTGGACGGTGGCATCGTCGGCGTTGTCTTCAGGGGCGGCGACCTGTACGAACACTTTGAACCTTGCCGGCGCCTGGCAGACGCGGTGCTCGATCTCCTCGAAGAGGAAGTCAGGAGTCCTTGAGGCCAGGGCGGCGGGGTCGAGGTGATCCACACCGGCCTCGGGGACGATGCGGTAGCGGCCGTAGCTGCTCTTTCCGTCCTGATTGGTGAAGTGGAAGGCTGTTACGCCGAAGTAGGCTTCGCGAGCGAAGCTGGAGGGCGCGGGCTTCGGGGTCTGGATGAACTCGAGCGCCTTGGGATGACTGCCGAGGAAGATTTCGACGGGGTTCGGTGAAGTCTTCGGCGCGTTGGGATCGTTGGTGGCTACCACGGCTTTCAGAAATTCAAGGAACTCCTGGGGAGTGTGCGTGGGGAATCCATCGGTGGAGTGGGCGACGATGTCCGTGTGCACGTGTTCGCCTAGATGAAAGCGGATGGCCATGCCGCGCGGATCCGCGTTTGGATCATTGTCGGGGATGACGGGAATTCCGGTGGAGTTCGAGAAGCGCACGGTGACCGGCGTGGAGGGGTTGATGACGTGCGGCGCGCGGGTGAGCGATGCGCCTTCGGGGGATGGAGTAAATACGCCGGTGAACATGATGCCTTTGGCGTGGGCGGGACGGAAGCCCGGATGCAATCCAAAGAGAGCGTCAAACTGGTGGAGCAGATCCTGGGCTAGGGCGATGAGTTTTTCGTCGCTGGGCAATGGCATACGCTATCTCCTCTTGTGGTGACGTACCATCTCGCACTCTACTCACAGTCGATGAATTCTCGCCGCTGACTTAACTATCGTCGCGACGGGGGCGGAATGGCTGACCATCCGATTCCTGCGGTGTGCGCCGGTTGCATGTTTATTTGAATCTTGCGCGGGCGGCGGGCGCGTGTTAAAAATGACGCTACTAGCATGGCTATGCCTTCGCAAACGCGGTTCGGCGTTCAGGCCTGCAGGCTCTCCGCCTGTTGTTGTCGCTAGTTCCCTTCTCTCTTCGTCCCCTCATCTTCAGCAATTTTTCTTGACGGTCTCCCCAACCGTTGGAGATTTCAGTTATGACAACTCCTACTTCAAGCCGACGCAGTCCTCTCGACGCCATTCCTCTCGATACATGGGCTGTTTTTCTGGCGATCGCCGCGGCGCTGCTGGTCCGCATCGGCATTCTCAAGACGGTTCCGTGGTAAGGAGACGACGATGGCCAGCTCTGTTGCGCTTCCACCTACCCGAACGAATTCTGTTGCGAGCAGCTTCTTCAGACTGATTCCGGGCATTCTGCTGCTGGCGATCGTCGGCTATGCGGGCAAGGTCATCGAGCAGTCGATTGCGCGCTATGGCAAGGCGCATCACCATGTTCTGCCGAATATCGAGTATGTGCTGTGGGCGATCCTGATCGGACTAGCGATCTCGAATACGGTCGGCGTGCCACGGCTGTTTCGCGCTGGCGTGGCCACCTATGAATTCTGGCTTAAGGCGGGAATCGTTCTGCTGGGCGCGCGGTTTCTGCTGGGCGATGTGCTGCGGCTGGGCGGTGTGAGCCTGGTGCTGGTGTTCATCGAGCTGGCGCTGGCGCTGACTTTCATGACTTACCTGGGGCGCGGGTTCAAGTTGTCTCCCAAGCTCACGACGCTGCTGGCAGTGGGGTCGTCGGTGTGCGGCGTGTCGGCGATCATTGCGACGCAGGGCGCGATCGATGCGGATGAGGATGACACGTCGTATGCGATTGCGGCGATCCTGGCGCTGGGCGCGCTCTCGCTTTTCGTCTTTCCGCTGGTGGGGCACGCACTGCACCTGAGCGATCATGCTTACGGACTGTGGGCGGGGCTGGCGGTGGACAATACGGCTGAGGCCACGGCTGCGGGTGCGCTGTATTCCGATGCGGCGGGCAAGGTCGCGGTGCTGGCGAAGACCTGCCGCAACGCGATGATCGGCTTTGTGGTGCTGGGATATGCGATCTACTGGGCTTCGAAGGGACAGGCGGCCGCAGTCACGAACAAGGGCGCGTTTTTGTGGCGCAAATTTCCCAAGTTCGTGCTGGGGTTCCTGCTGATTTCGCTTCTGGCTACGGTTGGGTTTTTCACCAAGCCGCAACTGGCGGCGGTGGGCAATCTTTCGCGATGGGCCTTTCTGCTGACCTTTGCCGGGGTGGGACTGCGCACGAATCTGCGCGAGATGGGCAAGCAGGGAGCGCGGCCGTTCATCGTGGGCGCGGTGGGCGAGGTTGTGATAGCCCTGATCACGCTAGGGCTGGTGTTCGGCGCGGACCGCTGGTTCCACTTGTGACCGGACGCTAGGGCGGGGATGTGGAGGCATTCAGCCGCCGCCAGTCGTCTACCTGTTTGGCGCTTTCGCGATCGGCGGCCTGGCGGAGATCCTGATATTTAGCCACTGCGGTGCGTGCGTCGGCGGCGCGGCCCATTTTCCGATAGAGTTGGCCGAGCTCATACCAGGCTTTGCGCTGGACTTCTCCGGGAACCTGAGTGGCGCGCTGCAGAGAGGCGACTGCATCATCGTTTTTGCCTTCAGCCGCTAGTCCCCTGCCCAGGTAATAGTCGGCTACGGTGGGCACGTCATAAAGCTTGACCACCTGCTCGAGGAGCGGGACGCCGGTCTTTTCCTCGCCTCGATCGACGCGTACGCTGCCAAGGTTGTACATGGCGATGGGATTGCCGGGCGTTAACTCGAGCTGCTCGGCATAAGCCTTCTCGGCGAGATCGACGGCGCCGGTCTTGCGGTACTGTTCGCCCAACTCTTCATAGAGATCGGCCTGTTTGGGAGCGATCTTGATGGCGGCGAGATACTCGTCAATGGCCTGCTGGTAGTGTTCGGCTTCGGCGGCGATCTGGGCGTTGAGGCGATGAACGCGCCACGATCCGGGGTCGAGGTGGTACATCTGCGCGTAGCTCTGCTTGGCAACCTGCATGTGGGCACGGCCTCGGTAGTCGAGGATGTTCTCATCCTTTGGGGAGAGCTCGGCGGCGCGATCGAGCGGACCGGTGGCTTTGTCGGGATGTCCGGAGCTTAGCTCGACGATGCCCAGCCACATCTGCGCCTCGGGCGAGTCCGGGTTGGCGTCGACTTCGTGCTGCAGATGCTCGACCGCTTCCGCAGGACGGTTCATCTGGTAGTCGGCGATGCCGAGGAACATGTTGGCTCCGGGCGCTTTGGGGTCGAGCTGTAAGGCCTTTTCGAGGGAGGCGGCTGCTTCCGGGAGCTTTCCCTGGCGGATCTGCGAGAGTCCCAGATCGAGCCAGGCGGGGGCGAAGCCGGCGTCGATTTCGGTGGCCTGATGAAAGAGCTTCTCAGCTTCGTCGGCGTGCCCGGCGTGCATGGCGGCCATCCCCTGCTGAAAGACGGATTGCAACTGCTGATCCTGCGCTTGAAGGATGGAGTTAGCGGAACAGAGGCACAGGGAGAGGATCAGGGCTTTCGTGGAAGCGGTTGCAGGCATGGTATGCCTGTCACGCTAGAGGAATTCCGCCGTTAACGTCAATGGTCCTGGCCGGTAGGTAGAGGGTTCATGCAGGAGAGAAAACTATCCCTCAGGGGCTAAAGCCCTCTGATTTTGCAGGGTTATGCACGGGCTAAAGCCCGTACCCTTCAAACAGGCACACTGCCGGGCGATACGGGACCGTAGCCAGCTTCCGGGAAATTCGCGCTTGCCGGGTCGTTGTTTGCTGGTGTTAGAGTGTTCTGGATACTTTATCGATTTAGCTAGGAGTTTTCCGTGTTTCTTGGACTGGATATCGGCACTGGAGGCACCCGGGCGGTGCTGGTGAATGAGCGCGGGCAGGTGGTGGGGTCCGCTGCGGAGGAGCATGCGCCTTTTCGGAGCGAGTTTCCGGGATGGGCGGAGCAGGATCCGGAAGACTGGTGGCGGGCGGCGCAGAAGGCGATCCGCGAGGTGGTGGCCGCGAACGGAGGTGCGCGCATTCATTCTGTCGGCCTGACGGGGCAGATGCATGGCGCGGTTATGCTGGATGCGGACGGCAAGGTGCTGCGGCCTTCGCTGATCTGGTGCGATCAGCGGACGGACGAGGAGTGCGATTGGCTGCATAAGACGATCGGCCGGGAGCGGCTGATCGAGCTTACGGCGAATCCCGCGTTGCCGAGTTTCACGCTGACCAAGCTGCTTTGGGTGAAGAAGCATGAGCCGGAGATTTTTGCGCGGATCGCGCATGTTCTGTGTCCCAAGGATTATGTCCGGTATCGGCTGACCGGAACCTATGCGATGGATGT
>Ga0210388_10004297_pt1 | contig 11173 bp, 7 predicted proteins | sample IncBWC19OmetaG_FD_155485 | JGI IMG/M metagenome (GOLD analysis project Ga0210388, IMG submission 155485) | Forest soil microbial communities from Barre Woods Harvard Forest LTER site, Petersham, Massachusetts, United States - Inc-BW-C-19-O ...
CCAGCTCACCAACACGAACCGCCCGAAATCGGACCTGGTTACGGATGGTTCGCGGCTTTACTTTATTGAAGGCCTATCGCACCTCTCCCAAACGGCGGTGACTGGCGGCGATACGTTTCCCGTCCCCAATTCCCTTGAGGATACCGGCTTCGCGAACATTTTCGACATTTCCGCAGATGGCTCCGCGCTCTTGATGAATACCCCGCGAGGCACCGCTCTCGACGGCCCGCTTTGGAGCGTCCCCGTCCTTGGCGATTCGCCTCGCCGACTGGCAAATCTCGAAGGCCATGCCGGAGCTTGGTCACCCGACGGCAAGCAAATCGCTTTTTGCAAGTCTAACGAGATCTTCGTTGCCAAGAGCGACGGCGGCGAGCCTCACCAGCTCTTGGCTGCGGGGGGAACTGTCAACGATATACGCTGGTCCCCCGACGGCTCGATTTTACGTTTTACCGTGGATGATCCCAGGACCAATTACCGCGCGATCTGGCAAGCTTCCGCGGACGGCAGCAACCTTCATCTCTTGCTTCCCGGCTGGAGTGATGCCCCCAACGAATGCTGCGGGGAGTGGACGCCGGACGGAAAGTATTTTGTTTTCCAGGCACGTCGCGACGCGACAATGGACCTCTGGGCCATCAATGAACGTGGGGGTTTTTTTCGCACAACGCCCCAAGCGCCGGTGCAGTTGACGACCGGCCCCATGAACGTAGGCATTCCTGTCCCCAGCCGCGATGGGAAAAAGCTTTTCGCACAGGGCTGGCAGCCTCGCGGCGAATTGTTACGCTACGACGCGAAATCAAAACAACTCGCGCCATACCTTTCAGGAATTTCGGCGATGGGGCTCGACTTCTCTCGCGATGGTGAGTGGGTCGCCTACAACGACGCCTCCGATGGCACAATGTGGCGCAGCAAGGCAGACGGAACGCAAAAGCTTCAACTCGTTTTTCCACCCATGCAGGCGTATCTGCCTCGCTGGTCTCCGGACGGCAAACAGATTGTTTTCTTTGGCCATCCACCCGGCGAGCCGTGGCAAATTTATATGATTCCCGCTCAGGGCGGCTCTCCCGAATTGATCTACCGAAGTGCAACCAACTCGGCGGACCCCACGTGGTCGCCGGACGGCAAATCTCTGGCCTTCGGAGAAAATTCTCTGAACAATCAAGGTTCCGCCGTCTACGTGATGGATCTGAAGACGCGAACACCGGCGAAGTTGCCCGGCTCCGATGGACTGTATTCGCCGCGCTGGTCTCCCGACGGACGCTATTTGGCTGCAATTCCGCTGGATTCGCTCAAGCTCATGCTGTTTGACTTCACCACGCAGAAATGGACAGAGCTCGCCAATCTCTTCGTGGCCTATCCAACGTGGTCACGAGACGCTCACTACCTGTATTTTGACGGGATTCTCGACAACCAGGAGAGCTTCTTCCGCGTGCAAGTCAGCGACGGCAAACTCGAGCGCATCTTCAGCCTGAAGGGATTTCAAGCCGCGGGCGGAGCCTTCGGAAACTGGAGCGGCTTGGCGCCTGACGATTCGCCACTGGTCGTTCGCGATGCCAGCATCCAGGAAATCTACGCCCTCGATTGGGACCACCCCTAGTTCGCTCCTAACCAACCCAGAAATGTTTTGTGGGAGTACGGGAGTGGGCACGGGATCAGTGTCAGTTACCGGTAGGGATCAGGAAAGCGCGGGGAATTTTTGCATCCAGAGTCGCAAGAACACCATTGTACGCGGTCGCTAAGCTTACAAGATGTCCATCCGTGATTTGTTTTGGCGTTCTGACCCACAGCGGAAGCTGCGAAACGTCGTGCTGGTCGGGAATAAATGCGAATCTCATGGGTTCATTCGCCTTTAATTTCAACAAAAGTCCCCGAGCGTCGGCAACCGTGGCCCCGTATTGGGTTGTTTGCGACAGAACTCGGACGAATCCCAGTTCTGTGATGGAGCAGGTGAGGAACTCCGTCTCGGGAGCGCCTGACAGGTTTCTTACCCATCTCGCCATCCGCGGATGAAATTCGTGTTCATGGAATCCGAACGCAACTAGGGCGCTGACGTCGAGAAGATACCTCATGGAAAATCAGCCAGGATTTCCTTAACTTGCTCGGAAGTCAGAATCGGGGCATTTGGACCTGCGGTGAGTACCGGAAAACCGGTGACTGGATCCTTGACGATCCGTACTTTTCTTCCGCGCTTTTTGCGGGGCGTCAGGACGATGCGACCGCCCTCCACGCTCGCATCCAGTGGATCACCTGGGCGAAGACCCAATTTATTGCGAATGCGGCTGGGAAGAACGACCTGACCCTTCGTTGAAAGCTTGGTTTGCATAGTAAGACAATCTTACCTCCCTCTCCTTGGGCCAGGCAACAACCGCGATTCAGCTAAGTTTGCTCAATTGCCTCTCAAGGTAAACTGAAAAGTGAAATTTCAGAGGAAGTGAGGAAGGCCTAAAGAAATGAAAGCGCGATTGCAAGTGATGAAATTTGGGGGCACGTCGGTTGGCGATGCGGCGTGTATCGCGAGAACGGCGCAGATTATCGCGCAGGGTGCACGGGAGGGTGGTTGCGTCGCGGTGGTTTCCGCGATGAGCGGAGTGACCAACCGGCTGATCGAAGCCGCGAAGCGTGCGGGGGCCGGAGAGACCGGGCAAGGGACTGCCGTTCTGACGGCGCTGCGTGCGCAGCATGAAGAGGCGCTGAAGAATTTGGTTCGCGATGAAAACTCGCGCAAGTCTGTCAGAGAAGAAATGGAAGAGGTGTTCGCAGAAGGAAGCCGGCTGTTTGAAGGAACCGCGCTGCTGCGCGAGTTGACGCCGCGGACCTTGGACGCAATATCGAGCCTGGGGGAGCGGCTGTCTGCCCCACTCGTGGCGGGAGCGGTGCGCGAGCTTGGATTGCAGAGCGAGGCAGTGGAGGCAACGGAAGTGATTATTACGGACGCGTTCCACGGAGGCGCGGAACCTTTGATGGATCGCACGCGGGAACAATGCGAAGTGCGGTTGCGTCCCATGCTTGAGAAGGGGATCGTCCCGATTGTGACTGGGTTCCTCGGTGCGACTACGGAAGGAAATTTAACGACACTTGGCCGCGGCGGCTCTGATTATTCGGCAACAATTCTCGGCGCGGCGCTGAATGCAGATGAAGTGATTATCTGGACGGACGTGGATGGCGTGTTGACTGCTGATCCGCGGCTCGTGCAGGAAGCGCGAACGATTCCGGTGATCTCGTACCGCGAAGCGGCAGAGCTGGCCTTTTTCGGTGCGAAAGTTTTGCATCCAAAAACTTTGAAACCAGTGATGCAGGCGGCAATTCCGGTGTGGATCCGCAACAGCTTTGCACCAGAACGGCCGGGCACGAAAATTACTCCGGAGGGTCGCAGCATCGGCGGTGGAGTGAAGGCGCTGACCGCGATCCAAGATGTGGCGCTGATCAGCGTGGGCGGGCCGGGGATCGTGGGGTTGCCGGACGTTGTGGGCCGGACGTTTTCGACGACGGCTGAGGTGCGCGCGAATGTGCTCCTGATTTCGCAGTCGTCTTCGCAGAACGATATCTGCTTCATTGTGTCGGCTGCGGATGCGCAGAGGACAGTCGACGCGCTGCGAAAAGAGTTTGCGCAAGACCTGACGCACGAGAAGGTCGAACACATTACGATCGATCCGAACATTGCCATCGTGGCCGTGGTGGGTGAGAACATGCGCGGGACGCCGGGAGTTGCGGGGAGGACGTTCAATGCGCTGGGCCGCGAAAACGTAAACTTGATTGCCATCGCGCAGGGATCTTCGGAGTCGAATATTTCATTTGTTGTTGAAGAAAAAGCGGCGAAGACGGCGTTGATCACTGTGCATCGCGAATTTGGGTTGGGCGCACCCGCGAACTAAGTATTTTTCACACTTTTTCGTTCTTCAAAACACACAAGAAAAGACCGGGCACAGCAGTGCTGTGCCCTTACAACGGATTCGCACCACCGCGGGTTAGTTAATTGGGTTTTTCGTCGTCGGGCGGAATTTTTGTCATATCGCTGATGTCGGTGATATCGCCGATAGATCGGGGAGAGCCGCTGGGATCTTTGACCATGCCGTCAAGCGTGGTTTTGGCGTGTTCATCGACAGCGCCCACGGCGGCCACCAGACAGGAATAGAGAAAAGCTTTGATGCCCGAGCGGAATTGCTCGGTGGATTGTTCCGTGGTTCGCATGACGTCGTCGATCATGGTGCGGCGGCGAGTCTCGCAGGCGGTGCGATTTTCCGCATCGAGCGCGGTGAGGGCCGACCGCACGCGCTCAGTGGTTTCCGTGATGGCTAAGTCGACTTGCACTTCTGCCTGACGGCGGAACTCCTCGAGAGTGCTTCCCGCTGCGTTGTGCAGGAGCGCACGGGATTCGGCAACGCGAGCGTCCAGTTGCGCGGCGGCTTCGCGGGTGACCATGCGCGTGGCTTCCATCACGCGAACCAGCTGGCGATCGGAGATACGGTCAGCGGCTGCTTCGAATTGTTCGGTGGCTTGTCCCAGAGATTCGTCCAATCGCCCGCGCGTCCGCGGCACGATTTCGCCAGTGGCTTTCTCTACAAATTTCTGAGTCTCGCCGAGATTGCGCTGCGTATCGGCGGCGAGTTTTTCGAGGCGCTGCGCAATTTCTTCGGCTTGAGTGCGGAAAGCGTTGTGCTGCTCTTCCCAGCGGCTTTGGACTTCGCCAAGGCGCGACTCGAGATGGCCGAGAATTTCTTCGCGAGAGGAACGCATCAGCGATTCGAGACGCTGCTCGGAGAAGTCTCCCAACTGTTGGAGGTTTCGTTCACGGACGCCTTCGACGCGAGCGAGGGCAGCTTCAATGGCTTCATCGAGATGCTCGGCCAGCGCGTTTTGAACGACTTTTTCAGCGGCGGCTTGTAGTTTGCCTTGCATGGCGGCAACTAGCTGATCGATGGTGATAGCGACGCGCTCCGGTTTTGACGGAGTGTTTTCTTTGCCTGGTTGCGCGCCGGCGGCCGCAGGAGATGGTGACGGGAATTCCGTAACCTGGCTCGTTCTCGCATCGCTGACACTGGGCGAAGAAGAAGGCGGATGCGCTGCGAGCGCGGCTGGCGGCTCAGCTGGTTCCAGCGCGGGAGCAACGGCTGTTGCCATGCCTGCCGGCGATGCACTGCCTCCCAGCAAGCGATTCCAATCGGGCGGCGGCGAAGAAAGATTCCAGATATTTGCGGGAGATTCCAGCTCGACGCCGACCTGAAAGAGTTCGCGAGGACTTGCGGGCGGATGGACGGACTTCACAAAGGCGCGAATGACGGGAGAGATGGTCTCGCCGTCGGGCTGAAGCACGCGCAGGCCGACGGAAGCACCGATTGGATATTCGTGGCGCGACGGATAGCGGCAGCCGTGAAGATTGAAACTGACTGTCGATGTTTTTTCCTGGAAGGACAAGCCGGTTTTGGTTTGGCCGAGCACGACGAGGGGAACGTTGCGGTCGATGCGCGTGCTGCGGCGACCCTCCAAGCCGGAGAGAGAATGAAGATGATCTGGGGGAGCGGCTAGACTCACTTTCTTTCCTCCACGGTTCCAGGGGTGAAGCCTACCACCAGAGGAGGTCGACCGTCGACAGTTGAAAGTCGAAAGTAAAACCTCCGATGGAGAGCGTCCTTCGCTCCGTGGCCTGTTGAGTGGAAATGCTGCGTGTGGATTATAACGCTGGGCGCACAGAGTCCATGGGGAGCACAGGGGAGAGAACTTTTTTGCAGTCGCTTCTCCGCAGGCGTTTGAGAAGATCTGGTTGTTAGTGTTGTTCTGGTGTTGACAGGGAGACAGATTCCCGGCCGTGCCGGGATGAAATTTGACTATCGCAACGCTGGCTTAAGAATGGGGACCCCCACCCCTGTTTTTTGAAAAGATGTGAAAACAATGGGTTTAGGTGGTGGAGTCTGCAAAAGATATCATTCTTAAGGGGTTAGAGGCTCTTGCCCTCACAGGTGTTGTTCTGGTGGACTGGCGAGCGTGAGGCCCTACCCCCGGGTATGCAGAGAGTTATGAGTAAGCGCATGAAAACAATAGAGTTGCTGGCATTTCTGTGCGTAGCATGTTTACTCGCTGTGGAAAAAGATGGAATGGTTCGGGTGGCGGTTCGACGCGGACGCCCTAAAAGCAAAAACGCCAGCAAGTTGCTGGCGGCCGATGGAATGAATCACAGCATTACCTAACATCACCTATACACCTGAAGTAACTACTTGTCAAGGACCAAAGTGGGAAACCTTATTCGCCGGCGGCGGTTAGAGGTTGGTGGCGTTGGGTGTGTTTGTTCCACTCGTGGTAGATGTCGGTGGCGTGTTGGGGGGTGAGGCGGTGAATGGAAGCTACCGCTGAGATGAGGTGCTCTGGTTCCTGGATTTGCTCGGAGAGCCGCTCAAACTCGCCGAAGTAGATTCTTGGATGGCCGAACATTTCCTCTCCTTGGATTGTGCACAGTAAGCATAGCTGGAATGAGTAGCGAGAATAGTTTTCGTTTTTCTGCATGTTCCAAAAAGTTTAGACATAACCGAGGGACGGCGCATCGCCCGTCCCTCCGCCCCCAAGCCATTGGGATTGGAAACCACCGACGCGAAGCCTATGTGAAGGTCGTCCGGACTCCGTTGGGCGAGCGGACAAGTGACCCGTTGGGTAGTGTGTTGTTTTAGCGAGGCAGGTGGAAATCGGCTGCGCACCGTGCGACTTCCATCCAAGTACTATCCTAGCGTCTATATCCATCATAATTATGATCATGATCGCTATCATGGTCTTGTTCATCCAGCTTGTGGGGCAGGCGAACGACGCCGTGGATGGGGAAGCTTCCGAAATGCTTAATTGCGGGAGCGCCGGTTTGGAACGTCATGGTCATGTTTGAATAGGTGACCTCCGTTCCTCCGGTGACGCAGACCTGCAACGGGGATAGCGTGATCACCCCTGTAGTAGGAGACTTCTGAAAAGGAGCGGCAGTCCCGTTGCCGGTAATGTCGGCTTCGCCTGTGAGTACGAAACGAGGTGTGGTGGCGGGGCTGTCAACAGGGCAAAGGGCGAGGTCCGTCGGGTCGTAGCTGACTGTGGCATCCGTCATAGCGAGATGGTGAGTATGAGGATTGCGTAAGCCTGGATTGTCAACCGTAGGGCTAAGAGTGGGGGCAGGGGGCGTAACGGGGGGAGTGGGGTTTGCCAGAACCCAATAGTCGGGATGCTCCATGGTCATAACGACTGAGAAATCTGCTTTACCGTCTCTTTTTAGCTTCAGCGACCAAGTAGCATGCATTTCCCAAGGCCCACCAATGCCTGTCGCGGCCGTATAGTCATTTAGGATGCCGCTGAAATGATCGGGAGTAGGAGCTTGAGCCTGAGCGCTGGCAGTTAATGCCAGCGCGGCGACGGCGATGACTCGTGATGCCCACGTAAGTGTCTTGTTTTTCATAAAAGCCTCCGAATTTCTCTAAATTTAAGGTGTACCCCGCTATTTGCCAAAGCTCCCGGGGCGGCAAGAGGACGTGCGGTCCTGAGCGGGGTACGGCCGGCTCAAGAGTTGCACCTCCGTGAATCCATACTTGAGTCGTGCGCCCACAATGGGGCGTCGGCGTGGGGTACGTCAAACGGCAAGGGGCGGAGTTCGGGACGCTTCAGGGGTTGCCCTTGAATACCGTGCTTTACCGTGGCTGAGGAGTTACAATCTGCCCCCGGCCCGGCGAGAGGTGCGGAACGATCAGGAGAGCGCGATGGGCGAACCATCAGGTGGCACGCCGCCCTCTGTGAGTCCACCGGAAGACCGGCTGGATTCGTGGAAGGAAATTGCTGGATACCTCAACCGCGACGTGACGACGGTCCAGCGGTGGGAAAAGCGGGAGAAGATGCCCGTTCACCGGCACGTGCATGACAGGATGGGGTCAGTTTACGCTTCCCGGACAGAGTTGGATGCCTGGGTGCGTAGTCGGAATCTTCAAGCAACGCCAGAAAACGGGAACGATACTCCGTCATCCAACCCCCCGGTACTGCCGCCACAGGCGGAGCTAGTGATCTCTCGGACGAAATGGAAGTTCATCCTGCCGTTTGCAATAGCGGGGGTCGCGTTGGCGATTGGCGCGAGCCTGTGGTTGCGGCGGACGGAATACATTTGGCAAAATCCGATCTCCAACGCACGATTCCAGACAGTCACGGACTTTGATGGAGTAGAACAAGCAGCTGCGGTGTCACGCGACGGTCAGTTCGTGGCGTTTCTGTCGGACCGGGATGGACAGATGGACGTCTGGGTTACGCAAGTGGGTTCTGGACAGTTCCACAACTTGACTCACGGGAGCGCGCCGGAACTGGTTAACCCATCGATCCGCACGCTGGGATTCACGCCTGACGAATCTTTCGTTACGTTTTGGGTTCGCAAACCAAACGCCTCGAACGGCGGCGAAATCGGCATCTGGGCGGTGCCTACGCTGGGTGGATCGCCGAAACCTTACCTCGAAGGCGTGGCCGAATTCGACTGGTCGCATGACGGCTCCCGACTTACATATCACACACCGGGACCCGGAGATCCTCTTTTCGTATCGAACGACAACCGGCGATCGGAGGGCCGCCCCATTTTCACTGCGCCTGACGGGCTCCACAGTCACTTTCCGCTGTGGGCACCTGATGCGGCATTTATCTACTTTGTGCAGGGTTCGCTCCCGGACAAACTAGACATCTGGCGAATCACACCGACTGGCGGGACTCCCGAACGGATCACTTCGCAAGTAGGGCGCGTGAGTTATCCGATTTTATTTGATCGACGAACGATACTTTACCTCGCTAACGATGCCGATGGTTCGGGGCCGTGGCTCTACAGCGTGGACGTCGAGCGCCGCATTCCCCACCGGTTGACGTTCGGCGTTGACCGGTACACGTCGCTAGCGGCCAGCTCGGATGGTCGCCGTCTCGTTGCCACGCTCGCGAGTCCGAAGACAACGTTGTGGCGCTTGCGGATCGCTGATTCCCCCGCCGAGGTGCCGGCGGCGGCTCGAATTTCCCTAACGACAAGCACGGGGTTTTCTCCCCGTTTGGGTCCAAATTATCTTTTGTATGTTTCCGCGACCAGCACGAGCGAGAGTATCTGGAAGCTTGCGAACGGATCGGACATGGAGTTATGGAGTGGTCAGGGAGCGCGAGTCTTGGGCGGCCCGGCGGTATCTCCCGATGGCAGATACATTGCGTTCTCGGTCCGGCAGCACGGGCAGACGAGCTTGTACGTGATGCAGGGAGACGGGACGAACGCGCGGATTGTGGCCGATTCGCTCGACGTGCAGGGCGCTCCGGCATGGGCGCCGGACGGCCAATCGATCACCACGGCAGCGTCCGATCACGGCATCCCTCACCTCTACCGAGTGCCGGTCGACGGTGGCCGGCCCACACTTTTTATCCAGGAATACTCGGTCGATCCCGCGTGGGCGCCGGACGGCCGCTTCGTTGTTTATTCAGGACCAGACATCGGCACTACGTTCTCGGTAAAAGCAGTCACGGCTTCGGCCGCACCGTATCCTCTGCCTGCCCTAACGCTAACTCGGGGCGCTAGACGCCTGGCATTCTTGCCGGGAGGAAGGTCACTTGTGTTGTTGCGAGGGGAGATTCAACATAAGAATCTCTGGTTGATCGACTTGGAGACTGGTACCGAGCGACAGTTGACCAACCTCACTCCCGATTTCGATATTCGTGACTTCGATATTTCCCCAGACGGCCATGACGTGGTTCTCGAACGAGTGCAGGAGCACTCGGAAGTGGTGCTGCTAGATCTCCCCCGGCCATAATGCGGAGGGTTAGGCCACGCCCATCGAAAAAGTTACCGAAATTTGGAGCGTCGATGTTTTTCACTTCGAAGCCGGGATTTGGCCCGAATTTGCGGAGCAGAGCGCTTCCCATTGAAAGCTGCGATGCCGTGCTCTCTATCTGACACAAAACTCTTCTCGATTTATGGCTAAGACAGAGTCGAGTCATCGACCTGTGGATGAACGTGTGGATCGAAGGCATGGCGGGGGATGCGGACGCGGATGCGGGTGCCGTGCGACGAGTCGGATTCGATGGAGAGATGGCCACCGACCAGGCGGAGGCGCTCTTGCATGCTGACTAGTCCGAGACCGGTGGCTAGCTTCGCGGAGGCGAGGCTGAAGCCTGCACCGGAATCGGAGATGGAGAGCTCGAGGCGATCGTCGTGAGCGGAGAGTTCGACGGTGGCGTCCGGCGAGCTGCTGTGCTGGACGACGTTTTGGAGGGCTTCCTGGGCAATTCGAAAGAGGCAGAGGGAAAGATCTTTCGGGAGCTGGCGGGGAACAGCGCGATGGACGAATTGAATGCGCAGTTTGTGCCGATCGGCGACTTCCTTGCACAAGGCGTCCACGGAAGCTACAAGACCCAGGATGTCCAGCCTGGAGGGATGGAGCTGCTGGGAGATGGTGTGCAGGCTGGAGGAAACTTTCGTGGCGACTTCCGCGATGCCACGGAGTTGATCCCGGGCGTGCGGAGGGAGGCCGGGAACGTCCTGCTCGAATTGGCCGAGGCTGATCTGGAGGAGGGCCATGCGTTGATTCAAATCGTCGTGCAGCTCTTTGGCGACGCGGGTGCGCTCCAACTCGTGGGCCTGAATCAACCTGCGGCTAAAACTAGAGAGATTCTCTTCGGTGTTTCTGCGCTGGGTGATGTCGCGAACCACGGCGACGATGTAGCCGCGGCCGAGGTGGACGTGTTTAATATTCATTTCCACGAGGAAGGTGGTGCCGTCCTTACGACGGTGTTGAGCCTCGACGATGACGAAACCAGCTTCACGCAGCCTTTGGTCCACGTGGTTGCGGAAAGAGTCGTCGAGGGTGACATTGATATCGTAGGCGGTCATGGACAACATTTCCTGGCGGGTATAGCCAAGTTCGAGACAGGCTTTGTCGTTGACATCGAGGAATTGCAGGTTTCTGGGGTCGAGAACTTCGATGGCGTCGTTGGAGCCGTCCATCAATTTTCGGAATAGGCCGGCGGAATCCTCGGCGAGTTTGCGCGCGGTGATGTCCACGCTGACGCCGACCAGTCCCTTAGGAACACCTTTTTCGACGATAACGTTGACGATCTCCTGCAGCCAGACGGTTCGGCCGTCGACGGCAATCATGCGGTACTCGAGTTCGTGACTGCGGTGTTCCTGGATGGCTCTTGCGGTGAAGACCAAGGTGCGCTC
>Ga0210388_10004299_pt1 | contig 11171 bp, 10 predicted proteins | sample IncBWC19OmetaG_FD_155485 | JGI IMG/M metagenome (GOLD analysis project Ga0210388, IMG submission 155485) | Forest soil microbial communities from Barre Woods Harvard Forest LTER site, Petersham, Massachusetts, United States - Inc-BW-C-19-O ...
CAAGCATATCGTCTTTCCACAATGAGGTGGTTAAGAATGTAGCCAGAATAGGGGTTTTAAGAGCATCCTTTACAATTATATAATCAAAGGTCCAGTTGTTTTCCTCTATTTCATTGCCGGTAAAACTGTTTTCAAGGAATTTCATCCCTTCCCAGTTAAAAGAGCCGCGTTGGCCCAATAATTGGTCCCACAATTGTTTATCAACTTGAGATATGGATTTGCAATGGATAACTTCAAAATTTGTTTCGGTTATTTCAACAGGAGCTAATTCCACAGGCTTTTCTGTTTTTGCAGGATTCATTTTGAATGCCTTGTAAATCTGTTCCATGGTGAAGTTTTCTTCAGCCAGAACTTCTTTTAAGTTTTTTGCAAGGGCTTGTATCATTTTTTCAATTTCCTTGAAACTATGATTCCTGGTAATAGTGAATCTAACGCCTGTGTTCTTCATAGGAACAGCAGAGAAAATGCCAAGATTGAGGTAATGGCCGTCGTTAATCATCCGGCTAATCATTTTATAGCCTATTTTAGGTAGACTTACACCAATAAAGAATACCGGAGAATCAGTTTCAGCAATAAGCGGGAGCTCGTATTTTTTAATCAGCATATTGGCATAGCGTATGCTGGCATGCAATTGTTGTTGAAATACGGTAATATCTTCAGACAGGTGAATTTTAGCAGATGCAATAGCTGCACCAAGTTGGGAAGGTTGCATAGGGCCTGAGAAAATCATAGGCCCGCCGCATGTTCTGAACCTGCGCGCCATTTCTGCCGTTGGGAATACAAGGGCTCCTCCGCCGGTAGCAAAACCTTTAGCAAAAGACACGGCCACAATCATTCTTTCGTGAATGGCTTTTTTGCCTAATACATAGCCTCTGCCATTTTTACCAAAGCAACTCATTCCATGTGCATCGTCCACGTAAAAGTGAAATTCAGGGTATTTTTCAAGCAGTTGGTATATCTCTTCTACGGGAGTAGCATCTCCAAACATGGAATAAATGCCATCGGCCATATACCATACTTTTTTATATGTTTGACGCAAAACCTTTATTCTTTCTTCCAATAAATCCATACGGTTGTGACGAACCAATTCCGTATGAACACCTTTAGACTTTACCAGGTTCACGGCTGTTTGAACTGAATTATGAACCTGGTGGTCGAGGATAACGGCATCATTGCTTCCGATAAACAAGGGGATGGCACCGATATGGCCTAACGTAGTAGTAGGTGTAACCACTGCGTGGGCGTCAAATAGTCTTCCTAATAATGTCTCTAATTCTTTATAATAACGGTTGGAAATATAGGTTCTGGAAGAAGAAAATTGTGTTCCATAGCAATCAATGGCATCTTTAGCAGCCTGTTTCAGGCGGGCATCAAACTCTAAACCTAAATAACTGCAAGAGCCAAAATTGACTACCTCTTTGTTAATTTCTCCATTCAGGAAAATTTTGCTTCCATTCATCTTGAAATTACCTGTGTTCAAGTGCAGTACGTCTTTTTTTGCACCATAGGAAATAATTTCATCAACGGTGTCAATTAGGGAGATGGTCTCTTTCATATAAGTAGGGTTAGTAGGTTGGGATTGGTTTAGTCATTTTTACAGAATGCAAAACTATATAGACTAAATACCACTAACATCAGTACGTTTACGGATTTTCAATAATTTATCTGCGTGATTTACGTACGTATTTTTACGTAGGCGATAGTATTTTTACGTAACTTTACCTACGTATTTTGCGTAGGTATGCAATGCTTGTTAATGCAGAGTATAAGAAAAAAGGTGTTTAATTAATATATAACTCATTAAAAATAAGTGAACAAATCTCCTTTTAGCAGTCCACACATCAATTTCGAAATTAAGGATGATATATTATATGTTACCTATTTACCGGGTGGTGCAATTAACCTGGAAATTGCTAAAGAAATTGTAAAAACCCGGTTGGAATACACCGAAAATAAATCCTATCCTATATTAGTAATTGATAATGGTGTTGTTTCCATGAATAAGGAAGCAAGGGATTATTCTTCCGATAAAGACGGTGGGTTACAAGGGGTGCTTGCAGGTGCCTTACTTTTAAAATCAGTTTACAGTGAATTTTTAGGAAATTTCTTTCTCCGCATTACCAAGCCGGAAATTCCGGCTAAAGTCTTTACAGATAAAGCAAAGGCTTTGGAATGGCTGGACCAGTTTAAGCCTAAAGTATAAATTTTTTTAACTATATTTGCAAATTATAAGCAAATAAACAATGGATTCCAGGTTAGAGGAGATAAATAATTTATTGATTCGCTATTCGTTAGGAGATTTTGATTACAGCATTCAGCCGTCGGATAAGTACGATGAGATTGATGCTTTTATCACTAATATTAATATGCTTGGGGAGGAATTGAAGACCTCTGTAATTTCCCGCGACTACTTTAACAACATATTTCACTCTGTTTCCGATATGTTATTGGTGTTGGACAATAAAGGAGACATTACCAGCATTAATAAAGCGGTAACAGATAAGTTGAGGTATTCCGAAAATCAACTCAGGGAAACCTCCATTAATTTTATTGCCGGCGATGAAAGCAAGCTTTTTGAATATATACGGAGCATGCTAAGTAAAAACAGCTTCCTGAATAATTTGGAAGTAGTGTTTCACTCTCTTGAACTCAACCCAATACCCGTTAGCCTTTCATGCAGTTATCTTTATAACCAGCACCAGGTAAGAATAGGTTACCTTATTATAGCGCGGGATTTGTCTAAAATTAAGGAATACGAAAATTCATCCAAGGAAACGGAGAAGAAATTCCGCAAGGTTTTTGAAGATTCTTCCGATTGTTTCTTTATCACCGATGCCGATGGAAAGTTTATTGACCTGAACAGGGCCGGATTTGATTTGTTGAAATGTTCGGATAATGCGATTAATAAGGATTGCTTTTTCGACTTTGTGTACGATGGCACGGAACGGGAGAGTTTTATCAGGCAGATTAATGATAAAGCTGTTGTGCCCGATTGTAAGCTGAAAATTCGGGACAAGGAGAATAACATTATTGATTGTTTGGTTTCAGCCAATAAAATTATTAATGAATTTGGCGAAACAAAAGGTTTCCAGGGTACCATTAAGAATATGACCAAGCAGAAAGAAATAGAAAACCTTTTTGTACGTACTATTGTAGATACCCAGGAAAAGGAGCGGAAAAGAATTGTAAAAGATTTGCACGATAGCCTTGGCCAGCAACTGTCGGCCATTAAGTTCTTTCTTGGAACATTAAAAAGCATTAAAGGAAAGGTTTCGACAGAAAAATATGACGAGTTGCTTACCAAGTCAGACAATGCCTTGAACGAAGTAATTGCTGAATTATCTAACATTTGTTTTAACATCATGCCGGGTACACTGCAAAAATTCGGGCTTAGCCATGCGATACATGAGCTTTGCAATAAAATAAGGCTAAGCAATACCATCGATTTTATTACGGATATGGCCCCCGATTTTCCCGTGTTGGATAAGAATCTGGAGGTAACATTATTCCGCATTGTGCAGGAATTTATTAATAATTCCATTAAACACGGCTTTGCTAAAAAGGTAAGTATCAAAATGGTTTCAGATCCTGCCGAAGGCAAATTGTTTATAGTTCTAAAAGATACAGGAAAGGGTTTTGATGTGAGAAAATCGGAAGAATTTGGCGGCATGGGATTAAAAAATGTAAAATCGCGGATTGAATCATATAGCGGGATTGTTAAAATTTCGAGTATTATTGGAACCGGTACCATGTATGAAATTATGGTTCCATATAAAGACTATCTTCCCAAATGAGCAGAAATATTAGAATTTTAATAGTGGATGACCATAAAATGGTGCGCGATGGCATTCGTTCTATGCTTGAATTTCAGGAATCCAAATTCAAATTTTTTATTAACGAAGCTGTTGACGGAGAAGAAGGCGTGGAAATTGCGGGACAGAATCCCTACGACATTATAATAATGGATTACCAGCTACCGGGAATTGATGGCGCTGATGCAGCCCGTTTAATTTTGGAAAAGAATCCTGATGCAAAAATATTGGCACTTTCCAATTATAACGAATACATGTATATTGACCGGATGATAAAAACCGGTGTAAAAGGTTTCGTTCTGAAAAATGTTACTCCCGAAGAACTTATCAGGGCTATTGAAACTATCCTGAATGGAAGCAATTATTTCTCGAATGATGTGGCTATAAAACTCTTGAATTTTGAGAATAATAATCCTGATTCGTTCCGGAGCAGGATGCATAATTCCAAAGCAAAAGTGTATGATGACCTTTCTACCCGCGAGATAGAAGTGCTTAAACTGATAGGAGAAGCCAGGTCGAACGATGAAATTGCAGACCAGTTAAGCATTAGTAAAAGAACAGTAGAATCACATAAGCAGAACTTACTCCGGAAAATTGGAGTTAAAAACACCTCCGAACTGATAAAGTTTGCAGTGGAAATGTTCCAGGAATAGTTTCTCGCCGTTGAGTTATTTTTTTAATTGCCGACCGGGTTCCGGTTAAATGCCAGCCGGCCCCCGGCCTAAAAGCCTATTTGCAATACCTTCTTTCATGGCATAGCGCGACAGTTTCATCTTTTTTATGGAAAGGGCTTTGAGTGTTATATCCGTTAAGATAACGGAATAGGCAAACATAGGCGCCCGCATTTGAATAAGGCCGGGCATTTGAAGGCGTTCATCCACTGTTGAAACAAGAATATCGTTATACAATTTTTCAAATTCATCTAAAGGATATTCAAATCCGTTTACAGCTTTTTCAGCAGAGGAAGTACGATGAATTATCATTTCGGCAAAACTATCGAATGAACCCGAGGAGCCTATCAGTTCAATAGGCTTATATGTTTTTGCAGCCTCAAACATATCTTGCAGCATGGTTAAAATATGTTGTTCTACTTCTTCCTTTTTAGTAATTATCGGATCTGCCGGATGGAATATTTCATATAGTCTTGATACGCCCAAAGGGTAGCTTTTCTTCCAGAATATTTCATTTTCATCAGCTATAATAAATTCGGTGCTGCCTCCGCCAATATCCATAATTACGGCCGGGTCTTTGCCCAATACAGAAGCCTGTCTCACTCCTTCATAGATCCATTCTGCTTCTTCATCACCTGTCAATATTTTTATTTCAATTCCTGTTTCTATACGCATGCGGCGGGTAAAATCCTTTCCATTTGCGGCATCTCTTACTGCTGATGTTGCGAAAGCATAATACTCATCTACATTGTATTCATGCATAGTTTGCCGGTGCTTGTGCAAGGCTCTTGCCGCCCTGTTAGTAGCTTCAGGAGTGATTTCCCTTTTATGTATGCCGCCTTTACCAATCTCCACAGGCAACTCCTTTGAATAAATAAAGACAACTTTACCTTGCTCATCTTTTTCAGCTATAAGCAGGTTGAATGTATTAGTACCTAAATCAAGTATTGCTATTCGTGGCATAAACGTTTATGCTGCAAAGATAGCGGCTATTTATTAAAGTGTAACCACAAATCATTTTCGGTTTCCACTTCGTTTAAAAGATATTTATTGGCACTTGATGGCATAGTATATGTATAAATAGCACGATCATAGATATTGCTTTTATTCCATTTCACAACACCAAAGCATCCAAAAACAAAAACATCATCCAGGTTTTGTAGATACGAAGGTAAATCGGGTGAAGTAAGTTTTACTTGTACTAAGTATTTCCGAACGTCCGGAACATATACGCTGAATAAGTCTGTAGTATCCTTTGGGCTGGTTTTATATACAACAAGCGGAGTTAAAAAGAGTGGACGTTCATCTGAAACAAAACGGGAGTTATCAAAAATCCAATCTGATTTTACTCTAAATCCAACCAACCTAAATTTGGTACTATCAATTAGCGAAGAATCGCTTGTTGCCAAATTAAGCCGCACAGAGTAGGTATCATCTTCGTCTCCTTTCTTGCCTAAATAAAGTGAGATATTCTTTTTCTTAGCATTCGTATAAAGAATATTAAAAAGTGTTTTGCAATCAAAGAATACTTGGGGGCTACTTGTATAGAAGCATTTAAAATTTCGTTGTTGATAGGCAACCATTCGTTCTGCCAGGTTATAATATATCCATTTGCCCGAGCTATCGCGTTGCAAAGTATAAAGAGGTTTGTCGAGTAATGGAATTGGCCCTTCCGATGAAACAACTGGAACAACTTGCCTGTATTCAAATGGATTGGAATAAATACGTTTTACCCTTAACTTTCCGGTAGAATCCCAAACAGTCCATTCACCTGCTTTGTTGCCATATTTAAATTCACCCTCCGATTTTTTAACTCCATTTTTGTAGTACGAGGTATATTTTCCATCTAACATATCTGATGCAATATGGTATTTGCAGGAAAATAAGCGCCCTGAGTAAGCATGTAAAATTGGTTGGGCATGTAATGAGCAAATGCTTAATAAAACGATAGCAAAAAATAAGTTTATTTTTTTATTCATGTTTTGCATTATTTCAATCCCCAACTTTTCAGAATTTGTAAATTTATTTTCAAGTTTTGTTTCCCTTTTATGTCTGCTACATTGGTATCAATAGGTTCCTTAATAACTCTGAATCCAATTTGCCTATAACCATGATCTTGATAGCCATATATTTCTACGTAATCTGCCAGGTTTTCCATTTTGAATAAATACGAATCACCTATTACAGATTTCCGCTTTAGAACATTGGGTTCTTTCTTACTGGCCATATAAATATAATCAAAACTAAAACTATGCTCAAGGTCCCACCAATCCTCATCATGGGCATTAAGCAACCAATCGGAATAATTTTGGCTCAAATCATTTTTGATTGATGCAGCCTGTAAATAATTATAAGTATCCAACCATTCAGATTCACTTGGTAATCTGCAAATAAATGCAATAGCACCTTTATTATTGCTTGCAGTTATCCATCGGCAATAATTCATAGCGGCTTCCCAGGTTATGCCGACTACCGGGAAATCATCATAGCTATTTCCGGAAACATATTCTTTATACGTTTCAGGCAAGCACATACTTGTATCGGGTAATTGAGACAAATAAAATTTATGCGACGAATCTTTTTTTATGTCCTTCAAATATTCTTTGTACTGTCCGAATGTAATCTGAGTGCTGATTTCAAAGGCCTCCATGTCCAATTTTACGGATTTTGGCGCGTTGCTATTTGAATATCCAAACTCCGTTGAGCGCTGGCCAAGAATCTTAAATGGGTCTATTGTTTGCTTTGGAATTTTATAGAGATACTGGGAAAAGGCTGAGTTATAAGTTATAAGAGATAAGATATAAGCGACAAATAGGAATTTAAAATATTTCATATCTTATAACTTATCTCTGTTTTACATTCTCGGTTTCCAGGGAGTTTCCAGGGCATTCAGGTCATGTGCCAGTTTGCGCGAAAGCATAAATAAATAATCGGAAAGGCGGTTGAGATACTTTATTACCAAATCATCCACCGGTTCATTTTCTGCCAAATGATTGACTCTTCTTTCCGCTCTGCGGCATACGCAGCGGGCTATATGGCATTTGGAAACAAGTTCATGTCCGCCGGGAAGTACAAAGCTTTTCATAGGTGGCAGCACTTCATCCATCGTATCCATTTCTTTTTCGAAAAGCGTAATGTCACCTTCTGTTATATGGGGTATTTTAACTTTTGATTTTTGCGGGTCCGATGCTAAAGATGAGCCAATAGTAAACAGCCTGTCTTGGGTTTCAATCAAAATACTTTTCTGGTGTTCGTCAGAAATTGAATCCCGCAATAATCCAATCCATGAATTCAGTTCATCTACTGTTCCATACGCTTCAATACGCATGTGGTGCTTGGGTACGCGGGTACCGCCTAAAAGGCCTGTCTGGCCTTTGTCTCCTGTTTTAGTATATATTTTTAAAGCCATTATTTTATATAATCCCTTTAGAGCCTGTCCCGAATTCATTTCGGGAGGTTTGGGGCATTTATTATTTATTTTTCCTTTTCCAAAAATAGTTCTCTTAATTCCGGTGCCTCATGGGGTTTCAATTTTCCTGCTAACAATAAACTTAATTGTTTTCTTCTTAATGCTTTGTCGTAACGTTCTTTTTCCTCATCTGTTTCCGGTACTATTTGTGGTACTTCAATGGGTCTGCCAAGCTGGTCAACCGCCACAAACACATAGGTTGCATCATTCGATTTTACTTTTTTGCCTGTGTTACTGTCTTCGAGAAAAACATCGATAAATACTTCCATTGATGTAGTAAAAGCACGTGATACTTTAGCTTCAACAGTTACATAATCGCCCAATTTTATAGCGCGTTCAAAGGATACGTGGTTTACAGATGCAGTAACAACTACTCTATGGCAATGCCTGTGAGCTGAGATGGCTGCAGTAATATCCATCCAATGCAAAAGCCGCCCTCCCATTAGGTTTCCGAGTACATTGGTATCGTTAGGAAGAACTATTTCGGTGGATATGGTGTAGCTTTCTTTCGGTGTTTTGGTTTTCATAAATTAATTTTGTTTATTACGGAGTAACGCTTAATGATTGATTGAGGTCGGAATACTGGTTATATTCTTTGCAGGCATTCAGGAATGCGTCCCTCAGTTTTCCAGAGAACGGATTATTTGCATCCATTCTTTCCGGGTGCCATTGAACAAGCAGGAAAAATTCCTCATCATGTTTCTTGGTTTTTTCCAATCCTTCTACAACACCATCATCAGAAATTGCAGTTGCTATAAGACCTTTGCCAGGCTTATCTGTGGATTGATGATGGTGCGAGTTTACTTCACCTTTGGTTACTCCGATAATTTGGTGAAGCCTGCTGTTTTCAGTCAGTTTAACGCCATGTGTTGTATCTGTTTTTGGTCCGCCTGAATGGGTTGTTTTTCCGGCACTTGGCAAATCAGGAATCAACGTGCCTTTAAAATAAACATTGCCTAATTGCGAGCCTCTGCAAATACCTAACAACGGAACTTTGAATTCTTCCGCTTCTTTAATAATGCTTAATTCGAATTTATCTCTTTCCGGATTAAAGTCTGTCAATTTATATTCTGAAACATATTCAGGTTTACCATATAGTGAAGGCTGAACATCTTCTCCTCCGCTTAGTATAACCCCATCACAATGGCTTACGAAGCTATCTTCACCTTCACCGGGTTTAAGCATAACTACAGCAACATCTTCACTGCTTTCTTTTATCCAATGTTCGTAATTGGCCCATTCTTCGCAATCTGTAATACCAATTGTTATAGGCATAGGGTAGAATTATAGATACAAATATAAAAGGTTTTGCCCTCTTACTTAACAGGCTTCAAAATATATATCTGGCTGCTCCAGGTATTGCCGCTGTCTTTAGCATTGTTATTAGATGTCCAGCCATGTACCATAGCCCTGCCATAGTTAACACTGCCGGCTTTATATTTCTCGCTTAACATACAAATATAGTAGGCATCCCAAGGCATAGGTAATACAGATTCTAATTTAAAACCCTGGCTTTCAAAAAAACGTTTCACATCGGCAGGTGTAAAATGCCAGATGTGCCGTGGTACATCATAAGCAGCCCAATACTTACCGTAAAATTGTGCATCAGCAGAACTGCAATTGGGTAATGCAACTACAAAAGTGCCTCCACTTGAGAGTACTCTTTTTACCTGGTTCACCTCGCGTTCTAATTCATAGATGTGTTCTAATACATGCCATGCGGTTATTACATCAACAGAATTATCCTGAATTTTTTCCCAGTTATTTACATCGTTCAATTCTATTCCGTAGTTCTTTTTTGCAACCTCTCTCGCTTCGGCTGATGGTTCAATACCCTGCACTTTCCATCCATTTTCTTTACAGATATTTAAAAATGCACCGGTGCCACAACCTAAATCCAAAAGATTGCGTTGTTGTAAGGGCACAACATTTTGTGCCCCTACGGTTTCATTCACTAATTTCAGTTTTTTCTTTAACGTAAATTTTCGTGCATAATGATAGAGGCTATTGATAAGCCCTTTTTTAGTATCGGAGTGAGAAATATAATCTTCGCTCTGGTAATATTTACCGCATTCAGCCTCAGTAGGGCGGGGATTGGTGAAGTGAAACCCGCAGGTGGCGCATTCTGAAATAGCGAATGTATCCTTGCTTACGGTATAGTCCTTGCAATCTAAAAAATGCTTCAATTCTGTAGATTGACAAATAGGGCAGGAGCTGAGTTTTTCCATAATTAAGCGAGTCGTTCTGCAAGTAAGCGAATTTCTACCGATGGCGACATTTTTTCATATAATATTCTGTAAACCGCATCGCAAATCGGCATTTCCACTTTATAGTTTTGATTGAGTGTGTAAATAGTTTTCACAGCGTAATATCCTTCTGCCACCATGTTCATTTCCATTTGCGCATATTTCACCGAATAACCTTTGCCAACCATACTTCCAAGCATTCGGTTACGGCTGAATTGGGAATAAGCAGTTACTAATAAATCCCCAAGATAAGCCGATAGATTTGTATCTCTGGTATTAGGATATGCCACATTTATAAAGCGGCTTATTTCCTGTATGGCATTTGCCACCAGTACTGCCTGAAAGTTATCGCCATAATTGCCAAGCCCGTGGCAGATGCCACTTGCTACAGCATAAATATTTTTTAAAGCAGCCGTATATTCTATGCCTTGCATATCGTTGGAAGTGCAGGCTTTAATATAGCGGCAGCTTAATAGCTTTGCCATGTTCTCTCCCGCAGTTTGGTCGGAACAAGCCACCGTTAAATAAGAAAGTTTTTCCAATGCTACTTCTTCCGCATGGCAGGGCCCTGCAATCATTCCAAAGGAATTTAAGGATACCTCAAAATGCTTATGGAAGTATTGGCTCACCATTAATTTCTTATCGGGCAAGGTTCCTTTTATCAGTGAGAAAATCATTTTTCCCTCAAAATCTTTTTTGGTCAGATCTTTAAAAGATTCACTCATAAAAGCGGATGGCACGGCAATCAGCAATATATTGGAATGGGCAATTACTTCTTTTAAATTGGAGTAGAGATTAATTTTCTCCAACGGCAATTCAATATCGCTTAAGTAATTGGGGTTGTGCTTGTACTTTTTTATGTAGTCAATAGTTTCCTGTTTCCTTGCCCACCAATTAATATGCGGCGCATTGTTGGAAAGTATTTTAACCATTGCCGTGGCCCAGCTTCCGGCTCCAAGTATGCCAATTTTTT
>Ga0210388_10004301_pt1 | contig 11169 bp, 7 predicted proteins | sample IncBWC19OmetaG_FD_155485 | JGI IMG/M metagenome (GOLD analysis project Ga0210388, IMG submission 155485) | Forest soil microbial communities from Barre Woods Harvard Forest LTER site, Petersham, Massachusetts, United States - Inc-BW-C-19-O ...
TCATCGGCCACGCCAGGGACGCTCCGATAGGCGCGCTCAATGATCCAGGCCTCGAAGGTGTGGAGCTCCATCGGAGAACGATCGGGACTTTCGATGACGTAGCGATAGACAAGGCCGCTGGGGCTGAACAGCGGGGCCATGCTTGGAGTGACGCCGGCCGGCAGAGTGGCGTCGCTGAGTCGTTCGAAAACGATCTGGCGGGCGAAGTAGGCATCGGTGCTGTCGTCGAAGGTGAGGATGACGTCCGAGAGTCCGTAGAGCGAAATGGAACGCATCACCTTCAGGTTGGGCGTTCCGTTCATGGCCAGCTCGAGCGGAAGAGTGGTGAGGCGCTCGACCTCTTCGGCGGCATGGCCGGGCCACTGGGTGATGAGCTCCACCATGGGCGGAGAAAGATCCGGATAGGCATCGACGGGCATGCGGCGGAAAGATTCGGCTCCGGCGACGATCATCAGCAGCGTGACGATCAGGACGAGGAAGCGCTGGCGCAGGGCGAATTGGACTATGTGATGGATCATCGTGATTTATCTCGGCCGCGTCTCCCTTTAGTGCTCCAAAGAATTCTTGAATTGCAGAAAGAGGCTGCCATCGCCAACCACGCGCTCGCCTTCCTTCACGCCGCTCGTAATTTGCGACCGGCCGCCATGGCTGTCGCCGAGTTGAACCAAGCGGCGGGCGAATTCGTTTTGTTTCGTGGAGGACTGCACGTAGACGAAAGGCTGGTTTTCGGAATCGCGCAGAACAGCAGCGTCCGGAACCGTTAGAGCATTAGCGATAGCGCCGGCGCTGACAGTTGCAGTGACATACATGTCCTTCTTGAGCTTATCGCCGGGATTTTCCGTGACGATGCGCGCCTGGAGCGTGCGGGTGTTGGGATCGAGCGCCGGAGCGATATAGGAAATACGCCCGTGAAAGGTGTCGGGGTAGGAGTCGGTAGAGATGTTCACGCTGTCTCCGGACCGCACGTAGGCGACGTCACCCTGGTAGACATTAACGAGCACCCAGACAGTGCTCATGTCCGAGATGGTGAAGACCTGCGTTGTGCCCGCCTGAAGCAATTGACCGGGGCCGACGAGGCGTTCGACAACTTCTCCGCCGACAGGCGCAAGGACGGGAACTTGCGAAGTGGTTTTTGGAGCATTTTTTTCGAGTGATTCGACGTCAGTGATGCCGAGAACGCGAAGAGCGTCCTCGCTGGCCTGGAGATCCGCCTGAGCCTGTATACGCGTGGATTCGGCAGTCTGAAAATCGGCCTCGGCAATGGCTCCGTGAGTGAGGAGATCTTGCGCGCGGGTGTAGAACTTGTCGGCGAGAAGAAACGCAGAGCGAGCTTTGAGGTACGCGGAACGGGCCGCCGAGTAGTCTGGGCTATTGACAGTGAGAAGCGGCTGGCCGGCGTGGACGCTTTCGCCGGGTGTGACGAGAATTTCGCGAACAGGCCCACCGATGGCGGCGAAAACCGGCGTCGTCTTGAAAGCATTGTAGGCCACGGCGCCGGTGAGCCGCAGGGTGCGAGGGAGAGCGGACTTTTCGACGGCCACTACCTGGACGTGCGCCAATTGGTCCTGAGGAACAGTGAAAAGGTCGGCGGTTTCCTCTTTCGTTTCGCTCGAGGAGAAGGACGCCATCTTGGACTCGGAGCCGCCGGAACTACAACCAGCCAGCGAGGCAAAGACCAAGGCGGCCGGGAAAATCGAAATACAAAACCCAGATTTGAAATTCATGGCAGATTCCTCGTTCCTACGGCTTGGCGCATCTGTTCGAGGGCGGTCATGTAGCTGGCGAGCGCCTGGCGGTAGGCAAGCTGATTGGCGCGGTAGGTGCGCTCTGAATCAAGAAAATCGAGCAGGCTGGCAGCGCCTTTTCTGTAGGCGTACTCGGTGATGTCGCGGGATTTTTGGGCCTGATCGACGAAGCCGCCGCGGTACAGCTGAATGATCTGGTCGTTGGAGTGCAAGGCCTCATAGGCGTCTACAACGTCTGTGAGAACTTGTTGGGCTGCTTCGTTTTGCAATTCCTGGAATTGGGTAATGGCGTAACGGGTGCGGGCGATTTCGCCCTGATTGCGGTCGAAGATCGGGAGATCGATATTGAAGAAGAAGGTGCCGCTGTTGACGCCCGCGACGTGCGAGTAATCAAAAGTGACGTTCAAGTCGCGCTTGCGGTTGGCCTCTGCCAGTGACTCCTGGCTGTGAGCAGCGGTAACGCCCAATTGCGCAGCCTGCAAGTCAGGCCGCGTCCGGAGGGCCAGCGCTTTGAAATCGTCGATCCCGCCGTGAACGGGCTGGTAGTCGAGAGCACCCTCCACGTCGAAATTATCAGGAACGGATTCGAAGCCCAGAAACTGGCGAAGAGCGGCGAGCGCCTGAACCTTGGAAAGCCTGGCTGCAAAAACGTCGGACTGGAATTGGAGCAGTTGCAATTTGATTTTGAGCAGGTCGCCTTCGCTCATGTCGCCGGCCTTGAAGCGGGCCTCACTGATATCCACGGTTTTCTGAAAGCTGTCGAAGTCTTGCTGTGCGAGATCGAGCGTCGATTGCGCGAGCAAAACGTTGATGAACTGCTGGGAGAGATTGAAGGTCAGCTGGCGCTCATTGTCGGCGACCTGCGCGCGAGTTACGGCGGTAGCATCCTTCGCGGCCTGCAAACGGTGCTGGCGCTTCCCGCCGCGTTCGAAGAGATAGCCGACGCCGATGTCGAATTGCGCCTGGTTCTCGAAATAATTCGCGGTAAAGTTGCTGGGTTGGAAAATGGGAAGGAACTGCGTATCCCAGGACAGAGTGGGATTCGGACGGAGATTGGCGGTTATTTCCTGGGCCTGATTCTGAAGGATGGTTGATTGGGCAGCGAGCAGCGCGTGGTTGTGCTGCAAGGCGAGGCGAATCGCTTCATCGAGAGTGATACGCGTGGGCTGGGGATGGCTGGTGTCAGCGCGTGGCGGCTCGGCCTGCGCGGGTGATAGGGGCGCAGCAGGCGTGGTGCTCTGCTGGGCCAGCACCGAGACAGGCAAGGCCAAAAGCGCGGTGGCCAATGCCGTTCCTTTCCTCATGTTGACGCTCCTCTACGGTCCCAAGCGATAGGGACTGGTCGATGCAGTTATGGTGGAAGGGACAAATTGGAGAAAAAGCGGAGAACTACAGAGCCGGGGGAGCCCTGGGAGAGGTAGAACGGAAAACTTCCACCGACGGTGAGAGAATGGTCGGGAATACTTCGAGACGGTTCACGAGCGGGACCACTGCCAGATCCAAAGTCTGGGTAGTGACCGCGGAGCCTGCCGTCGAGCAAAGCTGACAGGGATGAGACCCGCCGGGGTCAGAAGTCAGATCGGCACAAAAGTGAAACTGCGCCGCCAAGAAGATGACTCCGAGCAGCAAAGCACACAATCGCGACCTATTGGGGTTAACGAACATCTTTCTACTAAGACGAAGCTTAGGGCGGAATGGTTGCGGGGTCAAGCAACGGATAAGGGCGGAGGTCAACTATTTGCATCAAGGCCCCTGGCTCGTGCGTCTAAGGTGCTAGGCTTGTATGTAGCTTAATGCGACCAGGTAGAACTATATTCGGGCGAACCATGACGAGCCGGGCGCTGGCTGTCTTGGCTTGCGCTGTTTTGCTGTATTTTGCGGCGGGCGGCAGCCTGCTGCACCAACATACCGGCGGCCCAGAAAACGCCTGTCACATTTGCCAGTCGCTCCACGCGCCCGTGCTGGCCGCTGCGTCCCTCGACCTCGTCGTCGTCCCCGAGCTGATTTCAAGGTATACTTCGCTGCCGCAGCATATTGCGCCCAGCAATTCCTTTTCTCTCGATCGCGCGTCCCGAGCGCCTCCTTCCGCGTAATTCCTGTCTCCTGCTAATGAATCGCACAAATAAGCGCTGACCAGTAGCTGGCCAGCGCCGCCGCCATTTTTCCACGCGGCTTCTATCCACATACACGGGCAACCCTTGGAGGGGTGAAGAAAAATGTTCAAGAAATTAAGGATTTATGCATTTTTAGCGGTCGGTATTGCTTTGCTCTTCGGAGCGAACTTGAGCAAGGCACAGAGCTCGGGAACGATCGAAGGGGTGGTGAAAGATCAAACGGGCGGAGTAGTGCCGAACGCAACTGTTGAGATCAAAGATCCTGTTAGCGGTTACCAGCGGACGATAACAACGGGAGGCGACGGAACCTTCCGATTCACTAACGTGCCCTTCAATACCTACCACATGGCAGTTACCGCTAGCGGATTCGCCAATTATACCCACGATGTGGATGTGCGTTCGGCGGTCCCAGTAGGCGCGCCGGTCAGCTTGAAAGTTAGCGGCGCGAACGAGAGTGTAACGGTCGAAGCGAATGGCGGGGATTTGGTGGAAAACGATCCGACTACGCACACGGACGTGGACCGGGCCTTGTTTGATAGGCTGCCTCTCGAGAGCGCGTCTTCCTCACTCAGCTCGCTGGTAACGCTGGCCTCGCCCGGCGTCTCGGCGGACTCGAACGGTCTATTCCATGGGTTTGGGGACCACGCGTCAAACTCATTTTCGATAGACGGCCAGCCCATTACAGATCAGCAGAGTAAAGTGTTCTCGAATCAGCTTCCTCTAGATTCGGTGCAATCTCTCGAGGTAATTGAAGGCGCGCCGCCGGCCGAATTTGGAGGCAAGACGAGCCTGGTGATTGTGGCGACGACGCGATCAGGCGTGGGTGTTACGCAGCCACACGGGCAGGTAACAACCTCCTACGGGTCCTTTGGTACGGTGAACGCAGGTTTCGATTTGGCGTATGGCGGCGACAAGTGGGGCAACTTCATTTCCGCCAACGGTTTGAACACAGCGCGCTTTCTCGATGGCCCGGAATTAGGGGTGATGCACGACCGGGGCAATGAAGAAAATCTTTTCGACCGCGTCGACTATAAGCTTTCGCCAGCAGACACCATCAGCTTCAATTTCGGCTACAGCCGGTCTTGGTTCCAGACGCCCAACTCGTACGACGGGCAACTGGCAGATGCCTGGACTTTCAACTCGGCGACCCCGGTTTGCCCGCCGGGACAAACAGCTTCGTGCGGGGGCCTTGGACCAAACGGAGAGCCAGTAGGGCCCCAGGATCAGCGCTCGAAGATCGGAACGTTCAACATTTCTCCGTCGTGGACGCGACTGATCAATTCGAATACGGTTTTCACGCTGGGCGCTTTCGTGCGGCGGGATCAATACAACTACTATCCGAGCGGAAACCCATTCTCTGACTACACGCCGGATCTAGAATTCAGCACCGTTGGTCAGAACCGCACATTGACGAACGCCGGGCTTCGCACAAGCGTTTCCTACGTGAAGGGAATCAACAATGTGAAGGCGGGAATCACCTATGAGCACACGTTTCTCAATGAAAACGACAAGTTCGGAATCGTCAACCCGTCAGTGAACGCGGTTTGTTTGAATGCGGACGGAAGCGTCGATACAAACCCGGCCATTACAGACCCGGCGACCTGTGGAACGGGGAACAATCTTGGCGGTTCGGTGAATCCGGGGTTTTTGCCACTTTTGGGTTGCTACGACTTGACCCGCACGGCACCGCTCCCCGCATCCGACGGTTGCCCGACGGGACAGACCGCGAGTGGCCTGTTCGCTTTCAATGGTCACACGGACATTAAGGAAACGGCATTTTACATCCAGGACGCACTCACCCTTAAGAACCTGACTGTTAACCTCGGCGTACGCGTTGATCTATACAACGGCATATCCAGCGCCCAGCAGGCGGAACCGCGCCTCGGCGTTGCCTACAACATCAAGCGCACCAATACCGTGTTGCGGCTTGGTTACGCCCGCACGATGGAGTCGCCGTTCAACGAAAACCTGATTCTGGCCAGCACCGGGTGCAACAATCCGGCGATTTTCGCCCTCCAGTCGTCCGTACCTGGTGGTGCTTGCGTCTCATCGGACGTACCGCCGCTGAGCCCGGGCAAGCGCAATGAGTTTCACGCCGGGCTTGAGCAAGCCTTCGGAAAGTATCTGGTCATCGATGGCGAGTACATCTGGAAGTATACGACCAGGGCGTTTGACTTCAGCGTTCTTGGTGACACGCCGATCACTTACCCCATTGAATGGTCCCGTTCGAAAATTCCCGGATACGCCATTCGCGCGAGCGTTCCGAACATCCACGGCTTCACAGCGTACGTCGTCACATCCAGCGTGGCGGCGCGTTTCTTCGGTCCGCAGATCAGCGGGATTGGAGCCACGCCGGGCGTGGCCGGGTCTGTATTCCGGATCGACCACGACGAACTCCACAATGCGACGGGGCACCTTCAATATCAACCCTGGAAACTCTCACCCTGGGTCGGCTTCAATTGGCGCTACGACAGCGGTCTCGTAGCTGGTCCTGCGCCTTGCTTTAACCCAGCCACAGCAACTTGCGCCGGAGACTCAGAGCTCATCAATGGTGTCCCGACGGTGATCTTGAGCGGACTGACCGGAGACCAACAGATGCAGGCGGGAATTTTTTGTAACGTGAATGGAGTCACGGAGTTACCCACACTATCTTCCCCCTTATCCACTTGTCCAGCCGCCGGCTATGGCGCCACCCGCGTAGCAATTCCCGCCCCCGGAACGGAGAACGATGACCATAATCCGCAGCGCATCCAGCCGCGGAACTTGTTTGACGTGGCAGTGGGAGACGACAATCTTTTCCGCGGCGACCACTACAAATGGAGCGTTCGCCTGACGGCAGTGAACGTAACCAACAAAGTTGCACTGTACAACTTCATCTCCACCTTTAGTGGAACACATTTCGTGACGCCTCGAGCGCTCACGGCGGAGCTGGGTTTCCACTTCTAGATGGATTGGAATAAGCAACTTTCACTTTTGACCCAAGAGGTATCGACGGTCAAATCAATGGCGGAAAATACCAGGACCGGAAACGGGGGATTCCTAAGGAATCCCCTTGCCCGAGCGCGGAAGTCTGAGCGGAAATATAGCGGCATCCGAGAGTGGCAGGCAGAGCTTTCCATATCGCGGCTCTTCCGAACAAGCATACGGCTGCAAACAGCCTTTGACCGTTGTTTCAGCCCATTCGGGATGACGGCGCAGGAAGCGTCGCTGCTCGTGCACTGTGCGGAAGAAGGAGAGACCTCGGCCGGAAAGCTTGCCAAGGTCATGGGCAGAGACAAGGGCAAGATCACGCGCTTTGTTGACCGGCTCGAAGCGAGTGGTTTTGTTTCGCGCAGGAATGATTCCCGCGACCACCGGCTGTTGATCATCAAGGCGACGAGCAAGGGACTCCGTTTTGCGCCGCAATTGAGGACGAGGTTCGAGGAAATTCGCAGCCAATTCTTCGAGGGGGTCCTGAACGTCGACATCGACAAGCTGGAAACGGTGCTCTCCCAGTTGCATGCGAACGCGGAACGTCTTTGTGTGGAGAAGGCTCACAAGAACACACGCAGCTAGGAGACGAAAGACGGCAAGATAAACCTAATCTGCGGGGAGTGGGACCGGAATGAACGGTATTTGTGTATCTGAACGGGCTTTTCTTCGCGGGTTGGCTTTTCGAATATTCCTCTATGTCGTCCTGCGCTTTGGCAGCCCCTTGCTCTTCAGGACGCATCTATACGCGACAAGCGTGGTCGCCTTGATCGATCGCGCCAATCATAGACTTGTGAATGCGGCAGACTGCCGGGTCAACCGGGGGATACATGCGGTCTCCGCCTGCAAGATCATTCAGGAGCCGGGCTGCACGGTAGCCATGGCAGGCCTTTACGACGAGAGGAACTCTGGCTCTGATTTGAGGGAATATGTGCGTGTGGCTTGCCGCGAACCGGGGGACTTGCGAGCAAAAGCCGAAGCGTTTGTGCGGATAGCGCGAAGGCCTTTCGAGCGGGCCGTAAGGGGCTTGCTCGAAAGCCAAGCCATCGGAATTTGTAAAAACGGTCGTTAACAAACCAACCGAGGTGGTCTTCGCCGGCATCCAGGATGGTGAGCCCGGGTTGATTGTAAGGGGCCTGGAGACGGACGCCAAGGGGAAGATCAGGATCGAGCGTTTCGAGAGCACCGCGCCGTCCTACTCCCGTATTGGCTACTTTATCGGGCTAAATGGCCATATCCGCGCCTACATCAAATCGCGCCCAGAATGGGGAAAAGAGGGATTATACCAAGCTAGCACCCAAGTTCGTGGAGTTGGAGATTGAGGCACACCCTGACCTCGCCGCGCTTCCCGTTTCGGCGCTGCAAATTGACAATAAAGGGGATGTCGTCTGGCTGGACAAAGGGGCTTGTGATGCTCGCCAATCCGACTGACCCATACACTTCCAGGAAAGAATGAGCTCATAGATAGAGTTCTCATCGGCCAGACAATGAATCTATTTCAGACAGCAATTCGCCGTACTATGTCCTTCAGTTCCGCCACCAACCCGACGGACAGGGGCGTGTTGCGTTGGGCGCGACGAGCCGTTGCCGTCTTCGTGATGTTCCTAGCGGCGGTCCCGGCGTTTGGGCAGGCGGGACGCTCAAGCAGCGAAAAGCCTCAGACGGCTTCGCTCAAGGGGACTATTTCCACCAAGCAAGAAGACGCCTCTTCTGATTTGTCCGGAATTAGCGTAAAGCTCAGTGCAATCCCGCCCGTCGGAGAAGCTCTGTCCGAGGATACCGATGACGCGGGGCACTTCGAGTTCAAAGCCATCAAGCCCGGCAAGTATACGGTTTCCGTCAGCCAGCAAGGATTTAAGCCGGTATCAAGAACGGTTTCCGTTGCGGCCGGGCAAGTGGCCGTACAAGATTTCACACTGGAGCTCGAGACGGTCTCTGAGCAGGTAGAGGTCAAGGAACAAACGCAAGTCATCTCGACCGAGAGCGTTTCGAACCCGGAGGCTACCGTAACCCACCGCGAGTTGGTAGCTCTGCCTACGCCGGAGGAGAAGATCCGTGAAGTGATTCCCATTACTCCGGGAGTCGTCAAAACGATGGACGGGAAACTCACGTTTAAGGGTGCTGACGAAAACCAGAGCCTGTTTCTGGTGAATTCCGCGCAGACGGCCGATCCGGTTAGCGGAAGCTTTTCGATCGCCGTGCCCACGGATGCGGTGCAATCGTTCGCGGTCTACAAAACACCCTATAACGCAGGACTAGGAAGTTTCTCGGGCGGATTGACAACCATTGAAACCAAACCTCCCCAGGAGCAATGGAACTACTACGTCAAGAATTTCGTGCCCTCCATTCTCGGCAAAAACGATTCCATGGTCGGGATCGCGCAGGCGACGCCAGGCGTCGACTTTGGGGGCCCGCTGATCGAGGGCAAACTGTTTTTCTCCGAAGTCTTCCAGTACGACATGAAAAAGACGACGGTTCGCGGTCTGCCTTGGCCGGATGACATTAGCAAGAAGCAAGGCTTCAATTCTTTTACGACGCTCGAGCTCATTCTTTCGCCCAAGCAAATCCTGACCCTTACGGTCAACGCTTTCCCTCTTCGGCAGCAACATGTCGGCATTAATGCCCTCGTCCCGGAACCCGCCTCGAACGATTTGGATCAAAAGGGCATCGCCTTGCATCTGTCCGATAAATACCAGCAGGATTCCGGGGGAATTTTCAGCGTGATTTCGCAGTACACGCGGTTCGATAGCAATGCACACGGGCAGGGACTCGATGACATGCTGATCTCGCCGGCGGGCTGGGGCGGAAACTTTTTCAACCAGTGGTCCCGGCGAGGCAAGCAGCTTCAGTTCCTGCCGAGCTATCAATTTGCAGAGAAACACTGGCTAGGGAAGCACCAGATCCACGTGGGCGTGGATGTGAACTACCGTTCTTATTTCGGCGTGAGCACGGCGAATCCCATTCAACTGCTCGAGCAGGACGGTACGTTGGATGAGGAGATTAACTTTCAGGCGGCGGGGGCGCAGATTACCTCCGATACCTCGGTGGCCGAGTTCGTCCAGGATCATTGGATACTAAATCCTCACTGGACGGTCGACGCGGGGGCGCGTCTGTCGAGCGAAACCTCTGGCTGGTCCGCGGCGTTCGGACCGCGAATGGGTATCGCCTACACACCAGAAAAGAGCGGCAAGACCGTCATTCGAGCCGGAGCGGGCTTGTTCTATAGCATGCTGCCGCTGCTGGCCTCCGACTTTGACGTGAACCCAACTCGCGTGGTCAGCCTGTTCGGTCCAACCGGGCAATTGATTGGGCCTCCTGTAACGTATACCAACGCCTATGTGGGAGGGTCGAATCCGCTAACTAGCGGCATCTTGCCACAGGGACCGGGCACAACGCCGCGCAATTTCACCTGGAGTCTCGAAGGGGATCGCGAGTTGCGGAGAAACGTGGTGTTGCGGGTCGGCTACATCGACAGCCACACGACTTATCTGTTTTTGGTCAATCCCTTCACCGGGGCAGCGGGGGAGAACTCATTCCTCGGTCTCACAAACACCGGCTCCTCTCACTATCGCGAGGTGGAGAGCACCGTGCGCTTCACCGTTCACCAAAACAATGAGGTGAATGCGTCTTATATCTGGAGCCGCAACCGGGGAGATTTGAATAATCTTTCCGATGTGATGATTCCTTTCTTGCAGCCCGTCATCCGGCCTAATGTATACGGAATATTGCCTTCCGACGTCCCCCAGAGAGTTGTCACCTGGGGAGTCTTTGCCTTGCCAAAGAAGTTCATGTTCAGTCCCATTCTCGACGTGCATAGCGGCTACGATTATTCGAATGTGGATGTGCTGCAGGATTACGTGGGCACGCCAAACGGGCAGCGCTTTGCCACGTATCTCTCGCTGGATGTGAAAATCTACCGACTCTTTCAGGTTCCTTTTCTTGGGGTGAAAAGCGGTAAAATCCACCACATTCGTCTGGGATTCTACGCGCTAAACGTCACCGATCACGGAAATTTCAACGCGGTGTTCAACAATGTGACGGCGCCAAATTTCGGCCAGTTTGTAGGGTTCTTGGACCGCCGCGATGGCGCGGTCATTGATTTCATTGATTAAGTCGCATCGACCGCTCCCTTGGACGCGCATGGCCGTCCCAAGGGCCTCTTCACGTCAATTCCGGTCTGTTTTGCGGCCCGTTCCGCAAAGCCCGTCCCTGCCGCCTTTCTTTGAACGGGCATCCTGCTAGAATATGAAGCGGAGCGGTTCTTCGAAGCAGGTGAGGGAGCGAAAGCTGTTTGAACCAATGACGAATCTCTGAGGTGCTGCGGATAGACAGCCTGTGTG
>Ga0210388_10004302_pt1 | contig 11168 bp, 9 predicted proteins | sample IncBWC19OmetaG_FD_155485 | JGI IMG/M metagenome (GOLD analysis project Ga0210388, IMG submission 155485) | Forest soil microbial communities from Barre Woods Harvard Forest LTER site, Petersham, Massachusetts, United States - Inc-BW-C-19-O ...
TGTGCGGGCTGATCCCAGCCTGGGCTTCGACGCGGGTGAACAGCTCGACGATCAGGGCGCGCTTGGCAGCATCCGTGCGCCCCTCGAACATCGAGATCTCGATGATCGTGTAGTCGGCGCCCCGATCCTCGGGGTAGATGAAGTCGGACTGGTCCAGCGCGATGAAGCGCTGGAACTTTTTCTCGGGCGGGTACTCAAGCGCGCTCATGATCGCCGCGTGGATCGCTTCGGATAGGACGCTTCGGCGCTGGTCCAGTGATTCCCGCCGCCCGTACACCACAACCTGAGCCATGCGTCCACACTATCGACTCGGGCACACAGACACCAATTTGCTGTTCCATAAACGTTATGGCTGCGTCAGATTTCTAATTGTTTTTTGATAATGGCGCCGCCGAAGCTTACGTCCTCCTTAAGGGGCTGCTGTTGCTCGGGGCGCTCTCCCATTGCTCAGTAGGCTCACGTCCGGCACCCAGGAGTATGGCAGGCGGGTTATCTCGCTTCCGCTTGCCGCGCTCCGCCGACCGAAAGGACACCAGCATGAAGCTCGCGGATGAACACACGCCGCCGACGCCTTTCACGCCCGCCAGACGGCAACTCGGCGCGACGGCGCTCGCATCCGGGTCACTGATCGCGGCCGCGATTCTCGCGGTGGCCGGCTGCTCCTCCGGCCAGGAGGCAGCCGACTCCGTCGCGCTGGCAGGCGCTACCAGCACCATGGGCCTGAGCAGCGACATGGCCGGCACCTACCAGATCGTCAAGCTCAACGACTCGCGCGACGAGACGTTCAATCAGCTGCTTGGCATCAACAACGAAGGAGTCATCGCCGGGTACTTCGGCTCTGGCGCCGCCGGCCACCCGAACAGGGGATACACGCTGGTCCCCCCGTTCGCGCAGCATAGCTTCCTGAACGAGAACTTCCCACGCTCGGCCCAGACCCAGGTCACAGGCCTTAATGACCAGGGCGTCACCGTCGGGTTCTGGTCAATGCAGAACACCGCAAGCATGACGGACAACAATTTCGGCTTCTACGAGCAGCACGGGCGGTTCCACGACGTCAACTTCCCGATAGGCGACGCTGCCAGCCCGCCGGTGGACCAGCTGCTCGGCGTCAACAACCGCGAGATTGCGGTCGGCTTCTTCACCAATAGCGCCGGCCTCAGCCGCGGCTACGAGTACAACATACGGACGCACAGGTTCTCCCGGGTGGAGATCCCGGGAGTGCGGGGGCTCGGGCCAAGCCTCACCGCTACCGCCATCAACAACCTCGGCGATGTCGCGGGCTTCTACAACAAGACCTCCATGCAGGTGGACGCGTTCCTCAAGCTGCACTCCGGCCGGTTCATCACGCTCGCTTACCCGGGCGCCGCAATGACCCAGGCATTCGGCGTCAACGACTCTGACGAGGTCGTCGGCACCTACACCACAGGGACCGGCAACGCCGCCGTCACCCACGGCTTCACCTGGAAGGACGGCAAGTACGCGAGCGTGAACATAAGCGGCGCGAGCTCGACGGCGATCAACGGCGTCAACGACGAGGGTGACCTCGTCGGCTTCTTCACCGACGCCAAGGGCAACACCGACGGCCTGCTGGCGCTGCCATAGCAAGCGCCACCAGGCCTGCGCGAATCACCGCGGGGCGGTCCCGGACAGCCGGGACCGCCCCGCGGTCGTCTGCTGCGGAGCCTGCCACCGCCGCGCACGAAGGGGCAAACCCTCCACGTGCCCGAGGGACGGCACCGCGAGCGCGGATGGCTGAACCCTCCTCGAAGCCGCCTGCGGGCCACCTGCCGCAGCGGCCCGACCGGCCCAGAACCGGTCTGCACCCACGTAGCCCCGCCAGGACTACCGCGCCGCTTAAGCCGTCCACCGTATGGATCATCTGCCGGGATCCCCGCCAACGACCACGCGCTGCTCGCGCTGATCGGATCAGACGGCAAGCAGCTAGGGGGCGCGCTCTGTGCGAGCGCGCCCCCTAGCGTGGGCATTCACCTCGGTCGGGAAATCACCGGAGAGGCCGGTGCGGTCCCTGACGAGCCGACGGCCAGGCACCTGCGCCGCGGCGGCCCGTCAGCGTGCTTACATCCCCGACGGGTTCATCACGTGGTGGTGGGTCCGGCCCTTCCGCGGCGGTGTGCCGGGCGTCCCCGAGCCGGGCATCGCCGGCGTCGTGCCAGTGTTGCTCGCCGTCTGCTTGGTGGTGTTGAGGGTCGCCGCGGTCGCGGCGCCCGAGCCGTCCAGCGTGACCGTGACGGGGTTCGTCAGGCCGAAGGTGTCGCAGGAGAGGTTGCTGAAGGACATGCCGAGCCTGTTCGCCAAGAACGTGAACAGGTTGTCGCCCACCGACGTCACCGGGGACGAGCCGGTCGAGAGCAGCGCCTGGTTGGCCGCCAGGAACGGCGCCTGGATGTCGACCATGTTCTGGCAGAACATCGCCGGACTGCTGGTCTTGTTGTTCTTGGCGCTGATCGGCGCCTGGCCGATTTCCTCCCGGTACAGGTTGGTCTTGGCCGCGTCGAACTGGCCGCTGTTGTTCAGCACCATCTCGTCGTTCTCGGGCACTAGCGCCGCGACCGTCGGCTGGTGCGCGGCTGACAGCAGTTCGTCCATCGCCTGGGAACTGGTCAGCGCGTTGTTGTTCGCCAGGTCCGGCGCCTGGAAGGGGGTGCAGCCGAACAGCGGGTCCATGAACGCGTCGAGCAGGGTGTTGTCGCTCCCGTTGGCCAGCAGCGTCGAGTCCGGGATGTTCGCGGTGTTGGACGTGGTGTCCTGCGCGGTCTGGCCGGTGGCCGGATCAAGCAGGTAAAAAGTGGTCACGTTGTCGCTCGGATCCTGGTCCACCATGTCGAAGTTGCGCGTTTCCGGGCAGTTCTGGCCCGACCCGAGCGTGCCTGCGGACGCGACGATCTTGCTGGAGGTGCCTTCTGACGGCACGACCAGCTTCCCCTCGCTCTCATCACGGAACGCCGCGTTGAAGAAGTTGATGCCGTTGCAGAACGACACCTGCCCGAAGATCGATCCTGACGTGCCGTTGACGCAGTTGCCATTCCTGAGCGCGTTCGCCGTCGCGCCGACCTGGAACAGGTCGGTGCCGTTGAACCCGAAGTCGATCGTCACGATCGCGCCGCGCGGCAGCGTCGGCACAACGGGAGCCACGGCCGGGGTGGTGCCCTTCGTGATGACGAGCGGGTCGTAGACGTAGAGCTTGCCCGTGGCCGGGTTCAGGATGGTGGCCTGCACGAAGGCCCCGAGGTTGACCGCGTTGGTCATCTCGCACCCGGACTGCGCGGGAGTCTGCCCGTCGGTACCGGTCAGCTGGTACGGGGTGGCGAGGCCGCGCGCGCTGAGCGGGTTCGCGGGGACGATGATGTCGCAGTTGACGTTGGTCGACGCGGTCGTGGTGCCCGTACTCGACCCGGACGGCGCCGTGGACGGCGCCGCCGACGGCGAGGCGCTGGGCGACGCACTGGCGGAGGCGCCGAGCGCCGCATCGCCGAGGTCGGTGACGGCCGAGCGCCCGGCGACCGCGACCACGATTCCGATCACGAGGCCCAATACCACAGGAATAGCGATCGCGACGGCCATACGCGAGGAATGATTTCGCCGCCTGTACCGTCGCCACGCGAACCGAAGTCTATTGAGCATTGGATCCGACACCTCCGTGTCCGAGTCGCCCGAGATGAACGTTAGGCCTGCTACGGGGCCGTGAAGGACGAATTTGAAGAGTGCATGCTTTGCCTCGTTCAGGACTATATTCGCCGGTCGGGCGTCGGGGACCGCGCGTTGGACCCAGCGTCACAAATCCGTCACACATAACGGCCGTGATTGTCATTGTTATTACGCCGTGATAGAGGCTCATACGGCCCGCATTCGCGGTAGCGTGCGCTTGTGATCCTTGCGGTCCCCGCTGCGGCGGAACGCGCGCGCCCGCTCGCCGCCCGCCGAACGCTATGGCTGGCCGGGGCTTACTACCTGGTCGGCGCCGTGGCGCTGACCATGTGGCTATGGCGGGACCCGGCGTCGCGGATCGTGGCGGGCAACCCGTTCGACGCCGACCAGTTCGCCTGGTTCTTCCGGTATGACGCCACCGCCGTCGCGCACTTGAGGCTCCCCGCGCTGATCACCACCGGGATGAACGCCCCGCAGGGGATCAGCCTCATGTGGAACACGGCCATGCCACTGCCCGGCGTTCTCCTCGCGCCGCTGACGCTGCTGGCCGGCCCGCAGACCAGCCTGACCGTGCTCATGACGCTGGGATTCGCCGGATCCGCGGTCAGCATGTTCGCCGCGGCGCGCCGGTGGAACGCCAGCACCGCCGCGGCCGGCCTGGCCGGGCTTGTCTACGGGTTCTCTCCGGCGCTGATCCAGTCGTCGGCGGGCCACTACGATCTTCAGTTCGCGGTCCTCCCGCCGCTGATCGTCGACGCCGCGCTGCGGTTGCTGACCGGGCGCTGCGGCACTGGCAGGCGGGCCGCGGCGCGTTGCGGCGTCCGGCTTGGCCTGCTGGCGGCCGCCCAGCTGTTCGTCGCCGAGGAACTGCTGCTGGACACGGCCGTGGCCGCAGTGATCATCACCGTGGTGCTGGCCGTATCCCGGCCGGCCGCGGTAGCCGGGCGGATCCGCGACGTCGTCACCGGCACGGCCGCCGGGATCGCGGTGGCCGCCCTTATCGCGGGCTATCCGCTGTGGGTGCAGTTCCTCGGCCCTCTCCGCCAGAGCGGCAGCCCGTTCGCGGCGGATTTCTACAAGAACGATCTGGCCGGCTTCGTCCTGCCGCCGTCGTCCATGCTGGTGCACACGGCCGACAGCGCCGCGTTCGCGGCCCGGTTCCAGGGCGGTCTCCCCGAGTACCTGGGCTATCTCGGCTGGCCGATGCTCGCCGTCCTCGCCGTCATCGCGGGCTTGTTCTGGCGTCGCCTGCCGGTGCGGGCCACCGCGGTGACGTTCGCGGTGCTGTCCGCGCTCTCCCTGGGCGGGACCTTGCTGGCCGACGGCCGGGAGCACGAGGGCATCTTGCTGCCGTGGCACTGGCTGCAGGCCCTCCCGGTCGCGGCGGCGGTGATCCCCGACCGGTTCTCCATCATCGCCGACGGCGCCGCCGCCGCGCTGCTCGCCTTCGGGCTCGACGCCGCGCGCAGCCGCTGGCCCGCACGCAACAGGCTCATCGCCGCCGCCGCGGTGATCGCGATCCTGCCGCTGGTGCCACGCCCGCTGCCCGCCGCCGACGCCTCCCCGGTGCCAGCGGGCTGGACCGCGACATTCGCCGCGCTGCGGCTGCCGCCCGGCGCCGACGTGCTCGTGGTGCCCATCCCCGTGCGCACGTACACCGCCCCGCTCCGCTGGCAGGCCGACACCGGCGTTCCGTCCGCGATGTACGGCGGCTACTTTATGGGACCGACCTGGAACGACCAGCCCGCGACCGACGGCAACGGGCTGTCTTCCGAGGCCCAGTACCTGAACCAGCTCTGGGCGCAATCATCAGGCGACAGCGTCGCGGCGGTCGCCACGCTCCCGGCCATCGGACTGTACCCGGACGCCGCGCAGATGCGGGCGCAGCTGGCCGGCTGGAAGCCGGCCGCCGTGGTCGCCGTCGCCCGCCCTGACTCGTCCTTCGCCCGCTACCTGACCGGGCTGCTCGGCCGGCCGACCGTCACCAGCGGCGAGGTGCTCGGCTGGCGCCTCAGATGGTGAAACCAGGGTCCGTTCGGTCAAGAGATCTTGTTTTTTCCTAACGGACCGTGGCTCATGCGCGGTCGGGTCATGACCCGCGGCCGCGGGGAGATGCTGAGAACGATCGTTACCGACTCCGCAGGCAGGACACATGATTGGTCCCGCAACGGGACCAGGTCCTTGGCTACACTGCCGTCAAGTGAGTTCTAGCGGGCTTCGGCGCAGGTCAATCGGCACTGTGCCGGTACGCCGCCCCTCCTCGTCCAGTAGCTGGCCCATGAGCTTGACCGGGCGGATCACGAACGCGCGGTCGGCGACCTGGACGTGCGGCATGCGGGCGGCCAGTTGTGATTCCAGCCGGTAGACGTGGCTGACCGAGGGGACCCACGCGGTAAAGCACAGGCTGCTGGGGCCGACGGTGGCCATGACCGCGCGTACCTCGCGCAGTGTGCTCAGCGCCTGCGCGGTGACGTCGATCTTGTCGGCGGGGCAGCGCAGGAAGAACGTGGCGCTGACCGGCCATGGTGTCAGCGATCGCGCGAGCTCGCATCGCAAGACGGGTTGCGCCGCGAGCAGCCCGGTTAGACGACGGTGCGCGGTCGCCGGGCTCACGCCCAGGCGGGCCGCCAGGTCGGCCACCGGCATGCGCGGATCGGCGGCGAGCGCGTAGGCGACCTCGTGCTGCGCCTCGGTGACTGCAGTCCCCGGATTCGCGGAAGGCGGCCGGCCGGCCCTCGCCGACGCGCCCGCGAAGGCGGCCAGGCGGCGTTCGGCGGTGGCGTCCAGCAGCCCGAGCCGCCACTGGCTCGCGTCACGATAGTAGGCGGCCGCCTGATGGGTGCGGACCTCGCGGATGCCCTCCACCGCGGTGAGCCGCTCCAGCACGTACCGCGACTCGTCGCGCAGATCGCGGGTGATGACTTCCATGCCCAGGTCGTGGCTGCCCGCGCACGCCACCACCGTCACGGCGTGCGGGTCGGCGGCCAGCCGGGCGGCTACCTGGAGGGTCTGGCCATGGGTGCAGGTTAGTTCCACGATCGCGAAGGCGTGCCCGAGCGTGAACACGGGGTAGCAGGTGATCCAGGCCGCGCCTGCTTCTTCCATCCGCCGCCACCGGCGCATGACGGTGGCTCGGTCGGCCCCGGTGACCGAGGCGACCAGGCTCCACGGCGCCCTGGGGCTGACCTGGAGCGCGTGAACGATCCGCAGGTCAAGGTCGTCCGTCGTGAACGTATCGTGCGACATATCCGCCGAATAGTACATATTGCTGCAAACCAACCGGAACGGCCGGGCTGGCCGCAACGATCGCGCCTCATGAGCAACACCCGGAGTCGGCCCCGCCACGCTCGGGCTCGGCTTCCACGACTAAGGAGTACCCACTTGAAGATTTCTCGACTGACCGTTGGTGCCGTCGCCATCGCTGCGCTGGCCGTCACGGGCGCCGGGAGCGCGTACGCCGCAACCTCCGCCACCAGGACCCCGTCCACGTTCTGCTACAACCTGAAGTCCGGCGCGCTGTCGGCGGTTTCGGGGGGGTGCCCGAAGGGAACCGCGAGTATCAGCCTCGGCAAGCCCGGCCCGACAGGGGCTACCGGCGCTCGGGGTCCGGCCGGCAGGAAGGGCGCGACCGGCGCTCAGGGTCCGGTTGGTGCCCCCGGCGCGACCGGCCCTGCGGGTCCGGCGGGTCCGGCAGGTCCCGCGGGGGCTACCGGGCTCAAGGGCGCGTACTACTCGGTCGCCAAGTACGACGTGGGCGACACCAACGGCGGAGCCATCGCCACGGTCGCGTGCAAGAGCGCGACGGACGTGGCCATCAGCGGAGGCGTGCAGACGCTCGCGCTCGGCACCAACGGCATCGGCAACAACGTGCCCGTCTCGTCGTCCTTCCCCGGCCGGATGGACTGGTCCAACAACACCCCGATCCCCGGTGAGCTCAGCGGCTGGATCGTCCAGTTCGGCGGCAACAGCTCCACGACCAGCCTCGGGAACCCGGCCTACGTGGACATCTACGCGCTCTGCGTACCGGGCGCGGACATCCCGGTGGACACCACCTTCACCGAGTCCGGCAGCTAACTAAACAGAAACGACAATGGCCCGGACCACGGGGGCCGGGCCATTGTCATTTCCGCGCTAACTCCCAGCTCTCGATGTAGGTCATCCCCCGAAGACGAGGCGGGCAAGCGCAGTCCGGTAGCCGAGATGCGGCTCGAGGACTCGGACCGCGACCGAGATGGCACTCTTGGTGATGAGCTTGCTGCATCGACGACCGCCTCTGTGAAAGGGTGGCCACAGCAGCCCGGAGCGGGCCGCAGTTGGTCAAAGGAGACCGTCATGAGCGTGTACAGAGTCACCGAGATCATCGGGACAAGCAGCACTTCATGGGAAGACGCGGCAGCGGAGGCGATCAGGACCGCCGCCGGGACGCTCCGCGATCTGCGGGTGGCTGAGGTCATCAAGCAGGACATTCACCTGGACGAAGGCGGGGCGATCACCTATCGCACCAAGCTCCAGCTCTCCTTCAAGTACGAACCCGACCACTGATCCCAGGTCAACGGGTCCCCGCGCTGGCGGGTGAGCGCGCCAGCCTCCGGGTTCTGCCGCCATGCCTGAATGCCCTGCCTCGAGCGTCCGGTAACGGGAGCACTCTGCGCAGGCCGTCTGTGCCTGCGGTGGTCGTGCCGCGGTAGCCGTGCCCGGCGCGTTGCGCCCATTCCGCGTCCGAGATCGCGTGCGGTTCTGCTGGAAGGTAATGGCTCAGAATCAGCTCGCCGACTCCGGCGCGCTCGGCGACGTTCCCGACCTGCGTGACATCGGTCAGCGAGGCGGCCATCCGTTGGAGCTCGGCCCGGCCGGCACCGTGCCGCTTGAAATAAGCAAGGTCGATGACCTGGTGGACCATGATGTCGGCCTCATGGGCGAGAGCGATCAGGTTGTCGTTCACGGCCGTGTCGCCAGAGAACACGACGGAGCCGGCCGCGGTGTCGAAACGGTAGGCGAGAGCCGGCACCGCACGGCCGTGCACTACCGCCACCGCGGTGACCTTGATGACCCCGTCGTCGAAGACGACGACCGGAACCTGAGTAGTCCCTTCAGTCCATGCCGGTACGGGGACGTCGGTTGCCCGGACGAGTGCGGCGGCGTCCGGCATGTGAGCGTCCAGCGGCATGACGTTGAGATGGTAGGCGTACCCGGCGAGAATGTCCTCCACCAAGTCCGCGGTGCCCGGGGCCGGCAGTTCCGGGTGGACCGTGGTTGTGCGGTGAAAGGTGGCGTCCCCTGCTGGCAGCGCATCTGGCCGCGGCGGCCCGTACACGCGGATCGGCGCAAGCGGTCCGCTGTCGCCCTCGCGCGCCCCCCACGGATAAAGGAGCATGCCGGGCAGGTCACCGATGTGGTCGGCATGCAGGTGGGTCAAGAACACAGCTTCCAGGCGAGAGAAATCGAGTCGCGCGTTCGCGAAGGCGGACGGCGATCCCCGACCGCAGTCGATGACAAAGACTCGTTCGTCGACGATGAGCGCCGACGAGATCCCGGCCCGGCCGGCGACGGGCATGGGCGCCCCTGCCGTTCCGAGGAGTACCAATTCGGTTCCCACGCTCGCCTGGTCTTTCCTTGCCTTCCCGCTCCGGGTCGTGTTGCGCGTTCCCTCGTTCTCCCCCGCAGACGGGGAGGGCAACCGCGGCACCCGCGGCGTCTGGTCCGCTAGGGCCACCGGGCAAGTCAAGCCGCCTGGTGTCCGCCAGCGATGCGGAGGGCGGCGAGCGCATTGAAGTCGCCCAGTTGCTGCGGGGTGAGGCGATAGCCGGGACGGTACCAGCGGGCCACGTCGAGGCACAGGGACAAGACGGCTATGGTGGCGGCGCCAGCGTCTGGCACGTCGAAGTCGCCGGATTTCACGCCGTCCGTGATGATCCGGCGGACGATCTGGCTGACTTCCCGTTGCTTGGCGGCGATGTCGGCTAGGTGGGCAGTGGTGAGTGCGCCGGTCTGGTACAGGACGACATGCGCGACCTGGCTGTTGTAGGTGTGCCAGATGGTGAGAACTCGGACTAGATTCGTCAGGCGCTCGGCCGGCGATCCAGGGCCCTTCGCCTCGGTGGCGGCGACCTCGATGGTGAGGTCGAGCGCCGACGTCGCGATCTGGTACAGGACCTCTTCCTTGGAGCGGAAGTAGAAGTACAGCGCGGCGGAGCTCAGCCCGGCCTGGGCTGCGATGTCTCTGGTGGTGGTGGCGTGGAAACCGCGCTCGGCGAACGCCGTGGCCGCGGCCAGCAGGATGCGCCGGGGACCAGCCGGGAAGTGGTACTCACCGAACAGCCGCTCAACGGCTGCGGCCGTCCCGGCGGCCGTCCCGTTGGCCGTGTCGGCGGCGGCAGAAGCAGCCTCGGCTCCCGCTTTGGCGTCCGGATCCGGCTCCGCCTGCGGTGCTGCCTCGTTGATCACGGCTTGGCTTCCTCTCCCCTGCGAACAGTATCGGATTCGCGCGATTTCGGGTCTGGCCGACCGGACGATCCCAGCGTATGGTCCTGATCAAGCGCTTGGTAAGTGCTGAGCGCTCGTCAGCCGAAAGGTGGTTTCCATGAAGAGGTGGATCCCGACGAAACTGTCCGCCACCCAATCGCAAGACCCGCGGCCTGGCCGCCGAGTCGCCCTGTGCGCTGCCGCGGCGGCCGCGGCGTGCCTGTCCCTGGCCGCATTCACCGTCCCCGCGGCACGTGCCGCGGCCCCGCCCGCCAGCGGATGCGCCGCGGTCAACCTCATCGTGGCGCGCGCCTCGACCGAGGCCCCCGGGGAGGGCATCACCCAGAGCCTGGCGACCCAGATCGTCAACAGCAGCACCCAAACGGTCAGCCAGGAGGCGGTGGTCTACCCGGCGACGCTGACGAACTACACCAGCAGCGAGAGCCAGGGCGTAGCCAACGCCGAGCAGGAGCTCACCACGGCCGTGGGCAACTGCCCGAACCAGAAGGAGGTCCTGCTCGGGTACTCCCAGGGCGCGGAGGTCTCCATGGACGTCATCGCCGGGAACTCCGAGGTCGGCGGCACTGTGGCGCCGGTCAGCACGGCGATAAGCAGCCACGTCGTCGCCATCGCCAACTTCGGTGACCCGGGCCACGTCGTGGGCCAGCCCTGGGACCTCGGCACCGCCACGCGCAACGGGCTGTTCCCGCGCAGCAGCGCCCAGCTCGGGCTACTGACCGCGTTCGGCGGTAGCAGCAAGATCGCTGCCTGGTGCGACGCCAACGACCCGTACTGCGCGAGCGGCCTCAACCTCGAAGTCCACCTGACGTACCTCGACCGCTACCAGAACGCCGCGGCCAGCTTCGTGCTGAGCAAGATCGGCGGCTAGGCCAGTTCCTGGAGCGCGGCCGGGCAGCGCCACACGCTGCCCGGCCGCGACGGCGCCGCCGCTCACCCGCCGGAAGACGTCTACGCTGGGGTGGTGTGGGCCGAACTGGAACCGGAGACAACCCCCGCCACCCGGCCGACACCTGGGCGCT
>Ga0210388_10004303_pt1 | contig 11166 bp, 9 predicted proteins | sample IncBWC19OmetaG_FD_155485 | JGI IMG/M metagenome (GOLD analysis project Ga0210388, IMG submission 155485) | Forest soil microbial communities from Barre Woods Harvard Forest LTER site, Petersham, Massachusetts, United States - Inc-BW-C-19-O ...
CGAACGGGAGCCCCTTCTCACGCAGCGCCACGAAGCAGGAGAGCACGTAGGGACTGTTCCCCATCTCACTGCCGTGGAGCACCAGGCCCATGGGGCCAGCATACGCGGCGGCGACGAGGGCTCAAAACAGGCCTCGGACCCCTTTCCCAGGTCGGCCGTCGATCGGTTAGGATCTGAAGACCGATGCCGCGCCCGTCCGCCCCCGAGGGGCCCATTTTCTTGATCGGCTTCATGGGCTCCGGAAAGACGACCGTGGGCGGACTGCTGGCGGGGCATCTGGGCTGGTCGTTCGCCGATCTGGACGACCTGATCGTGCGGTCTGCCGGCCTGACCGTGGCGGAGATCTTCGCTCGCGAGGGGGAAGAGGGGTTCCGGCGGCGCGAGACCGAGGCGGTCCGGGCGGCGGCGGCCGGCCGGCGGTCGGTCATCGCCACCGGTGGCGGCGCGGCCTGCCGCGAGGAGAACCTGTCGCTCATGCTGGCCTCTGGTCAGGTCGTCGCGCTCGCCGTCTCGGCCGCCGAGGCGGTGCGGCGGACCGGGACCCGCTCGGGGCGCCCGCTGCTCGATGACAGCGCCGATCCGCTGGCCGCTGCCACGACGTTGCTCTCGGCGCGCCAGCCGTTCTATGCGCGCGCACATCTGAAGGTAGAGACGGATCGCCGGACGCCCGACGAGGCGGTGAGCGCGATCCTGGTCGGCCTCGGGCTCGGCCCGAACGCGTCGGAAAAGCAAAAACGGGAGAGCGCGTGAGCGATACGATCATTCCAGTCGAGTTGGGGCCCCGCCGCTACGAGGTCCGGATCGGCGCTCTCGGGCCCGAGACGATCGCCAACCTGCTGGCGGCGGCGCTCGGGCCGTCCACGACCGGCGTGGCGCTGTTGGTCGACGGCGGCCTGGCTGCGCATGCCCGCACCGAGGCCCTGGTCGCGGCGCTCGGCGCCAGGTTGCCCGGCGTCAACCGCCTCACCCTGCGCGCCGGCGAGGCCTGCAAGAGCCTGACGGAGATCGAGAAGACCGCCGAATGGCTGGCCAGCCGGGGGTACGATCGCCGCGCCGCGATTGTCGGCATCGGCGGCGGTGCCACCACCGACCACGCGGGGTTCGCCGCCGCCGTCTACCTGCGCGGGGTTCAGTTCGCGACGATCCCCACGACCTTGCTGGCCATGGTCGACGCCTCGGTGGGCGGCAAGACCGGCGTCGATCTGGCGGCCGGGAAGAACCTGGTCGGGGCGTTCCATCAGCCGAAGGTGGTGATCGCCGATCTCGGGTTTCTCGACACGTTGCCGCTGCGCGAGCGGGCCGCGGGGCTGGCCGAGGTCGTCAAGTGCGGGTTCATCGCCGATCCGACCATCCTCGAGCTCGTCGAGAAGAGCGCGCTCGATCTTTCGCCCGAGCTGGTGCGGGAGCTGGTGGTGCGCGCGGTGCGCGTGAAGGCGGAGGTGGTGGCCGAGGACGAGACCGAGTCCGGGCGGCGCGCCATCTTGAACTTCGGCCACACCGTTGGCCACGCGCTGGAGTCGGCCTCGAATTACGGCCTTCTCCATGGGGAGGCGGTGGCGCTGGGGATGGTCGCGGCCCTGGAGCTGGGCGCTGCGCTGGGGGTGGGGCCCCGGACGCTCGCCGAGCGGGCGGTGGCGCTGCTGGCGCGGCTGTCACTGCCGGTCGATCTGGCGCGGCGCCTCGACGCCGACGTCCTGGCGCGCATCACCGTCGACAAGAAGCGCCGCGGCGGCACGATCCGCTTCGTCCTTTGCCCCAAAGCCGGGGAGACCCTGCTGCGCGACTTGACACCCAGGGAGATCGCGGCAGGGTTGGGCGCCCCGGAAGCTTGACCCCCGAATCCCGAGCGAGTACAAGCCCAAGGCGACCATGGCGAGCCCTTTTCGCGAAAGCATCGAGAAGCTTCTGAACGGGATCGAAGGCGCGGTCTCCTGCGCGCTCATGGGGTTTGACGGCATCACCGTCGACATCGCCTCCAAGGAGTCGGCGGCGGGGGCCCCGGACATCCAGACGTTGTCGATGGAGTTCGCTCATCTCATCGCTCAGGCCCGGCGGACGCTGGAGTCGGTCGACGCCGGCGCGCTCGAAGAGTTCACCCTGCGCACCGACAAGATGACCCTGGTGGTCCGCCTGTTGACGCCCCAGTACTTCCTGGCATGCGCCATCCTGCCCGCCGGCAACCTCGGGCGGGCGCGATATCTGATGCGCCTGACGGCCCCGGCGCTGCGCGCCGACCTGTAGTGCGCGCCGACGTGTAGAGGACGCAGACTTTTCATGGCCAAAAAAGAGAACAAAGAGAAGACAGCGGCCCGGACGCTCAAGGTGGTGGGCGCCCAAGGCAAAAAGGACAACGGCAACGGCAACGTGGATGTCGACGGCGTCGACTTCGCGTCGGTTCGAGCGCTGGCCCGGATCGCGACGGAGTTCGATCTCGAGGAGATCGAGGTCAACGGCGCCGGGCACCTGCGCGTGCGGCGAGCCGTGGCCCGCGAGGCCGGGGCGGGTCTGTCGTCGGCCGCGGCCCCGGGCGCCCGTCCCATCGCGCTGACGCCCCCCGTCGAGGCGAAGGGCGAGGCCGGGACCTTCGTCAGCTCGCCGTTCGTCGGCACCTTCTACCGCGCGCCGTCGCCCGAGGCCCCCTCATTTGTCGAAGTCGGGCAGTCCGTGCGCAAAGGCCAGGTCGTCTGCATCGTCGAAGCGATGAAGCTGATGAACGAGATCGAGGCCGAGTCCGAAGGGCGGGTGGAAGAGATCCTCGTCAAGAACGGGGAGCACGTGGAGTACGGCCAGCACCTCATCCGCGTTTCGAAGTCCTGATCTCGCGTGTTTAAAAAGGTTCTCATAGCCAACCGCGGCGAGATTGCGCTGCGGGTGATCCGTGCCTGTCGCGAGATGGGGATCCGCTCGGTGGCGGTCCACTCGACCGCCGACGCCGACGCGCTCCATGTCCGGTTCGCGGACGAGAAGGTCTGCATCGGGCCCCCGGCGGCGCGCGCCAGCTACCTGTCGATCCCGGCCATCATCAGCGCGGCGGAGGTCTCCCGGGCGGATGCGGTCCATCCCGGCTACGGCTTTCTGGCCGAGAACGCCCACTTCGCCGAGGTGGTGAAGAAGTGCGGCCTCCACTGGATCGGCCCCCAGCCGGAGATCATGCGCCTCATGGGCGACAAGGTCTCCGCCCGCGCGGCGATGGAGAAGGCCGGCGTGCCGATCCTCCCCGGGACGGGCGTCATCGAGAACGACCGCGACGCCGAGGAGGCGGTCGAGCGGATCGGGCTGCCGGTCATCATCAAGGCCTCGGCCGGAGGCGGCGGGCGCGGGATGAAGATCGTGGAGAGCAAGGCGCGGCTCTCGGCGCAGCTCTCCGCCGCCCGCAGCGAGGCGCAGGCCGGGTTCAGCAACCCCAACGTCTACCTCGAGCGCTACGTGGGCCGTCCGCGCCACGTCGAGGTCCAGGTGCTGGGCGACGGCCAGCGGGCGGTCTCGCTGGGCGAGCGGGAGTGCTCGATCCAGCGCCGCCACCAGAAGCTGGTCGAGGAGGCGCCCAGCGTCGCCCTCGACGACGAGCGGCGCGGCAAGCTGCTCGGCATCGCCCGCAAGGCGACGGAGAGCCTCGGCTACCAGACCGTCGGGACGCTGGAGTTCCTGCTGGACGAGGACAAGCGGTACTACTTCATGGAGATGAACACCCGCATCCAGGTCGAGCACACCGTCACCGAGGAGGTGTTCGGCGTCGACCTGGTGCGCGAGCAGATGAAGCTGGCGGCGGGCGAGCCGCTCAAGCTGCCGCAGGACATCCGCCCGCGCGGCCACGCCATCGAGTTCCGCATCAACGCCGAGGACCCCGTCACCTTCGCGCCGTCGCCGGGGCGGATCACCGCGCTCAACCTGCCGGGGGGCCTGGGGGTCCGGATCGACACCCACATCTACAACCAGTACCTGGTTCCCCCTTTCTATGATTCTCTGCTGGCCAAGCTGATCGTGCGGGCCGAAAACCGCCCGGCGGCGCTGGCCCGGATGCGGCGGGCGCTGGCCGAATTCGTGGTCGAGGGGTGCAAGACCAACCTCGACTTCTTCCGCCGCCTCCTGGCCAATCCCGACTACCTGGCCGGTAAGATGGATACGCACCTGGTCGAGCGGATGTAGACTTAGCCGGCCGGTGCTGACGAAGAAAGACAAGCATCTCGCCGCGGCACAGAAGTTCTTGGAGCGGGCTCAGGACCACCGCGCCTTGGAAGAGTTCGCGCGGGTGGTGCAGGAAGATCCAGCTGACACCCGCACCTGGCTGAAGATGGCCGAGATCCACGTCCGCCACGGCGCGCTGGCCGAGGCACGCGAGATCTACTTGCGGACCGCCGAGATCTACATCGGCCAGGGGTTCCTGCCCAAGGCGGTCACCGTCTACAAGAGCGTCCTCAAGCTGACGCCCGGGCTGCCGCAGGTGCGGATCGCGCTGTCGGAGGCCTACCGGCGGTTGGGGATGGTGGCGGACGCGCTGCACGAGCTGGAGCTGGCGGTCGCCGAGCTGCAGCAGTCGAGCCGGCCAGCCGATGCGCTGCCGGCGCTGCGCAAGATGGTCGAGCTCCACCCGGACAACGTCGTCTCGCGCATCCGACTGGCCGAGGGGGCGTCGCAGGCTGGGCGGACCGAGGAGGCGATCCGGGAGTTCGGGCAGGCCAGCGATCAGCTGAAGATGGAGGGGCGCGCCGACGAGTACGTGCGGGTGGCGGAGCGCCTGCTGTTTCACCGCCCGGACAACTTCGCCGTGGCTCGCGATCTGGCGGCGGCGTACATCGCGCGCAAGAACCCGCGGCTGGCGCTGGCCAAGCTGCAGAGCGCGCTCAAGGCAGCGCCGCGCGATCCGCAGAACGTCACGCTGCTCGCCGAGGCGATGGTCGAGCTCGACCCGCGCAAGGCGATCTCGGTGTGGCGCGAGCTGGCCGAGATCCACGCCGAGGCACACCGCGAGGATGCGCGCGACGCAGCGGTGCGGGCGGCGCTGGTGCTCGATCCGACCGACGGAGAGACCCGCGAGCTGGCGGCCCGGTGGGGGCTGTCGCTCGGCGCGGCGGCGGCGCGCGCGCGCCTGCCGCCGCCCAAGGGGCCCTCGGGGACGATCTCCTCGGTCGTGACCAGCGTGCAGGCGTTGCCGCCCGAGTTCGCGCGTCAGGATCGTTCGGGCGTGTTGCCGGGAATGTCGTCGCGTCCCGGTGTCTCCGGGCTGACGCCGATGAGCGACGTCGCTCGCATCCTCTCCGAGGCCGACGTCTTCGTGAAGTACGGGCTGGCTGAGCGGGCCGTCGATCACCTGCGCCGGATCTTCGCGCTCGAGCCGGAGCACCACGAGGCCCGCGAGCGGCTGGCCGCGGTCCTGGTCCAGACCGGACGAAAGCGCGAGGCGGCGGTGGAGCTGGCCACGCTGGCCGCGCAGCTGCGGGCCGCCGGTGACCCCGCCGCGCCCAAGGTGGCCGAGCGGGCGCTGGCGCTCGATCCGGCCTGCGCCGAAGCGGCCCGCCTGCTCGGGCGCCGGGCCGGGGCACCCGTGCCCGAGCCGAAGGCGGCGGCCGACGAGCTGACCACCGAGCTCGAGCAGCTCGACTTCTTCGCGCAGCAGTCGCTGCACGATGAGGCCCGCGCGGTGCTGGTCGATCTGGAGCAGCGCTTCCCGGGCCACCCGCTCCTGGCCGAGCGGCGGCGCGCCTACGCCTCGGAGAGCCAGGGCGCCATCCCGGGCGGCGCCCCTCCCGCCGGGCCGAGCGGCCCGGTCGCCAAGCTCTCCCCGTCGGAGAACGCCGATCCGGCGACCCACGGCGATCTCGGCATCGCCTACAAGCAGATGGGCCTTCACGACGCTGCCATCGAGGAGTTCAAGCAGCTGGCGGTCGACAAGACCCGGGCGGTCTTCGCCTACACGATGATCGGCGAGTGCGTCGAGGCCAAGGGGGAGCTCGGCGAGGCGGTGAAGCGCTACAAGGAGGCCCTCAACTTGCCGCAGGCCACCGCCCAGGAGTCGGTCGAGCTCTACTACCTTCTGGGAGCGGTGTTCGAGCAGCTGGGCGACATCCGGGAGGCGCTCTACTTTTTCGAGAACGTCGGCAAGCGCGATCCGGGCTTCCGCGACGTGAAGAAACGAATCGTGACCTTGAAGACGCCGAGCGGCGCCAGGAGCTGAGGAGCCGATGTCCAACCTGCCGCCGATCGCCGATCGCGCCCATGATTTCTTCCGTGGGCTTCAGGATCGCATCACCACGGCGCTCGAGGCCGCCGACGGCGGTGGCCGTTTTCGCGAGGACGCCTGGACGCGGCCCGGCGGGGGCGGCGGCCGCACCCGGGTCCTGGCCGGCGGAGCGCTGTTCGAGAAGGCGGGCGTGGGGTTCTCCGACGTGCAGGGGACGCTGCGGCCGGAGATGGCCCGCGCGCTGCCCGGCGAGGGGCTCGACTTTCGGGCCACGGGTCTGTCGCTGATCTTTCACCCGCGAAGCCCGCGCATCCCGACCGTGCACGCCAACGTCAGGCACATCCAGCGCGGCGCCCGGTCCTGGTTTGGCGGCGGCACCGATCTCACGCCGTACTACCTCGTCCCGGAGGACGCCACCTCGTTCCACCGGACGCTGCGCGACTGTTGCGCCCGCCACGACGCCAGTTTCTATCCGCGCTTCAAGCGCTGGTGCGACGACTACTTTTTCCTGCCGCACCGGAACGAGCCGCGCGGGGTGGGGGGGCTCTTCTTCGACTACCTCGGCGCCGGCGCCGAGGCGACCGCGGGACAGGCCGCGCCCGAGGCCCCGTCGCCGCGCGAGGAGGACGCCGAGGCGATGTTCGCCTTCGTCCGCGACGTCGGCGAGTCGGTGCTGGCCGCCTACCTGCCGATCGTGGAGCGGCGGCGGGCCGACCCCTGGGGAGAGCGCGAGCGCGACTGGCAGCTCCTGCGGCGCGGACGCTACGTCGAGTTCAACCTGCTCTACGACCGCGGGACCGTGTTCGGCCTGCGCACCGACGGGCGCGTCGAGTCGATCCTGATGTCGCTGCCGCCGGAGGTCCGCTGGGCCTATGCGCACGCGCCCGAGCCAGGCAGCCCGGAGGCAACGTCGCTGGCTGCGATCTGCGCGCGCCGCAACTGGGCGGACGAGTCGCCCTCCTAGCGCCGGCGGCGCTGTGCGCGAACCGGGACGGGCGCCGACGCCGACCGTTCGCTGGGGGGCTCTTTGGCCGGATCGGGCGGGACCTTGAAGGCGTCCCGGAACCGGCCGACGTCGAGGGTGAGCTGTCCCAGCAACATGTCGAGCATCGTCTCGCCGAGGCGGCAGATCTCGCCCAGACGGACCACGCGCTCGACGACGAAGTCGGCCTCGGCCTTGGCCCTTCGGGAGGCAGCCGGTCCGGCGAGCGCGCCCTGCGCCGCGCGCGCGGCCTTCTCGGCCCGCCCCACCACCTCGACCGCGGCGCCGATCTCGCGCCGCTCCCGCTCGTTGAGCACGCCGGAGATCATCTTCCAGAAGTCGGTCTCGGCCTGATAGTGCTCGCGGCGCTGCCCGCGCACCCAGACCTTGTGCACGACGCCCCAGCGCCCCAGCGCCGCCAGCGTCATCGAGGCGCTCCCCACCGAGATTCCGAGTCGCCCCTGGAGCTCCCCCTGCGGCAGCGGCTCGCGCGAAAGGTAAAGGAGGCCGAAGGCCCGCCCCATCGTGCGGGTGAAGCCCCAGAACTCGGCGATGCGGCCACAGGCGTCGATCGCCAGATCGCGCGCGACCGTCAGCTCGTCGTCGGTGGCCATCGTTCGACAGTTCGGATCTGCGACAGCCCACCGGCGGGCTGGGGCGCGTCGGGCCTGGCCGCGAGCTGCCCGCAGGCGGCGTCGATGTCGTCACCGCGGGGCGAGCGAATGTAGACCGCGACGCCGGCCGCGCGGAGGCGCTCCTGGAAGGTCCGGATCCGCTCGGCGGGGGGGCGCACGAACTCGGGGCCTTCGAACCCGTTCCAGGGGATGAGGTTCACCTTGGAGGGGATCCCGCGCAGGAGGCCGGGCAGGCGATCGGCGTCGGCGTCGCTGTCGTTGACGCCCCCGAGCATGACGTACTCGAACGTGACCCGGCGGCCATGCGAGAGCGGAAACCGCCGTGCGGCCTCCAGCAGCGCCGCGATCGGCCAGCGCTTGTTGATCGGCATGATCCGATCGCGCACCTCGTCGGTGGTGGCGTTGAGCGAGATGGCCAGATTGGGGGCCGAGCCCTGGCCCGCCACCGACTTGGCCGCCGCCAGCTTGTCGATCCCGGAGACGAGGCCCGCCGTCGAAACGGTGATCCGGCGGGGCGAGAAGGCCGCGCCCCAGGGATGCTCCAGCAGCGCCAGCGCGCGGGTGAGGTTGTCGTAGTTGTGCAGCGGCTCGCCCATCCCCATGAACACCAGGTTGGTCGGCCGCCGGCCGGCCAGGGCGGCGGCGCGGTAGATCTGCTCGACGATCTCGTCGGCGCCCAGGTGGCGGCCAAACCCCAGGGTGGCGGTGGCGCAAAACCGGCAGTCGAGCGCGCAGCCGACCTGCGAGGAGACGCAGAGGGTCAGCCGGTTGCGCTCCTCGTCCTCGTCGGGGATGAGCACCGATTCGATGGCCCGGCCGTCGTGCGTCCGCCAGCGCAGCTTGCGGGTGCCGTCGCGGGCGGTCTGGATGACGTCGGTGGCCAGCGGCCGCAGCGGATGGGCCTCTGAGAGCGCCTGGCGCAGCGCTGGCGGTACGTTGACCATCTGCTCGGTGGTCTCGACCGTCTTCCCGTGCAGCCAGCGGAAGATCTGCTCGGCCCGGTAAGCCGGCGCACCCGCGGCGGTCGCCCAGGCCGCAAGCTCAGCCGGGAGCAGCCCGCGCAAAGGCGCACCTGCCCCCGGCGGGGAGAGGTCGCTGGCGGCTGAAAGGGCTGTGGCGGTCACGGCGGCGGAGGATAACGCCGCTGGCGGGCCCTGGCCAGCCGGGTCCGCGCTCAGCTTCGTCGCCGTCCGGATCCGCTCCGGCGACGCCCGAAGACGAGGCCGAGCCCCAGGACCAAGCCCAGCCAGCTCCTGCCGTCAGCCCCGCCGCCCACGGCGCAGCTGCAGCCAGCCTCGCCCCCGCCGCGCTGGCCGACGTTGGTGACGACCGACGAGCAGAGGGGATCCCCGCTCGGACCGGGCTTGAGCGAGCAGGTCCCCAGGCCATCGGAGGTGACGGTGCACGTGTAGCAGGAGCTGGGGCAGTTGATGGTGGCGCAGGGATCCGCCTCGCAGCTGTCGCTGGTCGAGACGCAGGCCTCGCCGAGCGGGCACTGGGTGGAAAGGCACCGGTCCGTCTCGCAGGTGACGCTGGTCGGGTTGCAGAACTGTCCTGGCGGGCAGTACATGTTGCCGCAGGGATTGGGGAGGCAGTTGCCGCCCACGCAGCGCTGGCCGGCGAGGCACTTGGTCGCGTCGCACAGATCGACGCAGGCCCCGTTCGCGCAGTATTGATTCCCGGTGCAGGTGACCCCCTTGCAGGGGTCGGGCTTGCAGAGACCATTCAGGCAGAGCTGTCCGGCCTGGCAGGCGTAGGCGGCGTCGTAGCAGTTGACGCAGCGGCCGTCGACGCAGGTCTGGTTGGGGCCCCCGCAGGTGATCCCGGCACAGTCGTCGACGCAGCTCCCGGTCGCTTCATCGCAGGTCTGGCCGGAGGGGCAGGGGGGGACGTTGGCGCAACGCTGCGGGATGCAGTAGTTGGCCGAGCACTTGTACCCGAGCGGGCAGGGGAACTCGCCGCCGGTGCACTGGAGCGCGCAGGCGCCGTCCTTGCAGCCGTAACCGTTCGGGCAATTGCCGGTGGTGTCGATCTTGCCGTCGCAGTTGTTGTCCTTGCCGTTGCAGATCTCGCCGGCCGCCGGTAGCACGCAGCCGACGCAGACGAAGCCGAGCTTCCCCATGCACTGCAGGTGGCCAGCCTCGCAGATCCCGACGCCGACCTCGGCCTGGGTGAGACCCGGGCAGAGACAGGGCTGACCGGTCTGCGGGAAGTTGCCGTCGTCGACGATCCCGTCGCAGTCGTTGTCGATGCCGTCACAGACCTCGGGCTGAGGCGTGCTGGTCACGTTGCACTGCAGCTTGCCGTTCTGGCAGATGATGGTCCCCGACTGACAGGCGCCGAGGCCGTTGCCGCAGGTATTGCCCACGCCGGGGAGCGTGCTGCCGGCCGGCGCGTTGTCGATCTGTCCGTCGCAGTTGTCGTCGATGCCGTTGCAGACCTCTGGTTGCGGCGTCCCGATCGGCGCGTTGCAGACCGTGTCGGTTCCGTTGGCGTTGCAGACCAGGATCCCCGTGCGGTAGCAGGCGCCAATCAGGCCGTTGTTGCAGGGAGTTCCCACGGCGCCGGTCGGCCAGTTGCCGTTGTCGATGATCCCGTCGCAGTTGTCGTCGAGCCCGTTGCAGATCTCCTTGGGGACCGCGCAGCCGCACGGTTTGCCGCAGGCGTTGAGCGGCAGCCCCTCGTCGATCTGTCCGTTGCAGTTGTCGTCGAGACAGTTGCAGGTCTCGACCGCGCAGTGCTTGGCGGCCGTCCCCAGGAGGTTGTCGGGGTCGTTGGGGTTGTTCGGGCTGATGACGAAGCTGCCGCAGTTGGGGTTGGTGTTCCCCGGCGTGCAGGTGCTGCACTCGTTGGAGACACCCTCATCGATGAGGCCGTTGCAGTTGTCGTCCTTGCCGTTGCAGATCTCCACCGGCGGAACGTTCTGCGCGATGACGCCCACGATGGCGCTCTGGGCGGCGCTCGCATTGTTCAGCGACACGCGGATGGAGGCGCTGGTGCCGCCCGCCGCGGCGATGGCGTCGTTGGCGTTGTCCGCCGTGGTGTCGGTGATGACATAGACCTTCACGCCCATCTTGTTCAGCAGACAGGCCTGATTGATCGGGTTGTAGACGTCGAAGTTGCCGCCGCCCGAGCAGTCGGCGAGGTTGAAGGTGTTGTCGGGCGCGGTCGCTTCGTCGCAGGTGTCGTCCCCGTCGGTGGCGATGACGATCACGTTGTGCCGACAACTCCCCTTGGGGTCGTTCGGGATGATCTCGTTCGCGAAGTAGAGGTTCGCGTAGAACAGCGAACGGCCGAGCGGCGTGTCCTCTTTGGGGTGAAGCTCGGGATCGGTCACGGCCCCGTTGCCGAGGGGCGCCTCGACGTTGTCG
>Ga0210388_10004307_pt1 | contig 11164 bp, 7 predicted proteins | sample IncBWC19OmetaG_FD_155485 | JGI IMG/M metagenome (GOLD analysis project Ga0210388, IMG submission 155485) | Forest soil microbial communities from Barre Woods Harvard Forest LTER site, Petersham, Massachusetts, United States - Inc-BW-C-19-O ...
GAATGGCGTGTGCGATGTCCGTGTCAGGCGCAGTCTCGTCCGACATCTCGGTCTCCCAGACGTGCTGTCTCGTGCCGGCCGGTGGCGCGGGTCGCGTGGTGACACTGTCAGTCTTGTGACCGTAGTCGTGAGTCGCGATGATATTGACGGCCGACGAAGCCGCGGAGTCTGCCAGAATCGCGGTGCCGTACGAGTCCCCGCTCCACAGATTGCTCCACGAATCAGGCTCTGCAGCGATCAGGTTCACGTTCTGTGCAGCCAGCAATGGACCGAGCACCTTTACGAACGCGACCATTTGCGCGCTCGAGTACAAGCAGGAGGCATAGCTGGCACTGAAGTCCGGCTCGTTCTGCGCGGAGATGCCGTACAACCCAAAGCCCGTGTGGCTCTTGAACGTCGCGGCGAAGCCCGCGAGGATGCTGGCCCAGGAGGCGTACGCGCTCGCGTTAAGCGTACCGCCGTTGTTCACGTTGTCGTTGCTCTTGTCTGCCGCTGGTGGGGACCACGGCGCGCCCCAAACTTTGACGCCGAATTCGTTGGCCGCCATGGCATCGGCGTAGGCGCCCGAGCCGAGCGGCGTACCCGTGACGTCGATACCGATGCGCAACAGCGACAGCCCGATACCGTTCACGGGATCCCAAAACAGAGTGTTCTGTGCAGCGGAGAGCGGTCCGGCCCAGACATCGGCGGCACCGAAGCCGTCCATCGTCTGCCGGATGCTGCATGAGTTCACGGATGCCGCGTTCGCGGGCGCGCTGCTTGGCGTGCAGGTCCCTGTGCTGCCGACACTGCCCGCCCCACCGCCCGAGCTCGCGCCCGCCGTACCGCTGGCTGGCGCGCCGCCTGCGCCGCCCGATGTTCCACCCGAGCTCGCACCACCGTGACTCGTCGCGCCGGCTGCGCCAGCGCTGCTCGACGCCCCACCCGAGCCACCCTTGGCGCTACTGCCCGCGACGTTCGCGCCGCCCGTGCTAGTCGCGCCGCCCGTGCTGGTCGCGCCGCCGACGCCGCTCGCGCCGCCGCTACCGCCCGCACCGCTGCTGGAGCCGTTCACCGAAACGAGCGACGGCGAGCTCGTGCCGTTCGCGCAGAAACCCCAGCTCGTCGAGCCCTTCGCGGCGAGCGTGCCGTTGTAGCTCAAGTTGCTGCCTGTCAGCTGACCGTTCGCCGGCGTGAGCTGAGCATTCCAACCGTTTGCAAACGTGGAGCCGTTGAGCGCCACAACGATTGTCCACAGGCTGCTCGCCTGCGCGCCGTTGTTCGTCACCGCCACGTTCGCGCAATAGCCTGTGCCCCACTGCGATTGCAGAGTCAGAGTTGCGGCCAACGTGCCGTCAGCGTTGCTCAGATCTTCCTGAGCGAAGCTCACGGCATCGGGCGTCGCCGAGCTACAGGCCAACACTCCACAAGCTAGAAACGAGAAGGAATAGCCACGTAGATTTCGGAAACGCATGGCGCATCAATTCCCGCCACGCCGCAATCTGATCACCTGCCACCGGATCGCGCCCCTCGATGAGGTGACGGAGGCTTGCTTATCAAGGCGAAGCGACGATCGTGGCAGCAGTGCTTTGCGGCCCGTGCTGAATCGCGGGTTTCAGCCCGTCGTGAACGACTGGGCCGAGAGCGACATCGAAGCATTCATTCTTACTTACTCGAGCCACGCCTTCGGCGTGCCCACTCGTCTCACAAACTCGGCTGAGAATGCGAAATTCGCATGCAACCGCATTTGTGTATTCAACTGTATGCAAACAAAAAGATCACTACGCAGTGCTCGCCCCTTTAGTTGGGAAACAGCGCTAACGTCAGGTGCGGAGATCGTCGATGTCTAGGAAGATGCAAGCGTTCGGGGCCGCTATGCTCGGTGGGCTATTAGCCAGCGTGGCCTGCTCGAGCTCGAATAATGATGCGGGCTTCGGTTCTGGAGGCGCCTCCGGCGGAGGCGCATCCGGTGGCACGACGAACAGCGGCGGGCTCGGTGGCTCGAGCACGCGCGGTGGCTCTGGCGGCAAAGCGGGCAGCACGGGTGCTGCCGGCAAAGGCGGAACGAGCAGCGGCGGTGGCAGCAGCGGAAGCGCCGGCACCACCACTAGCGAAGGCGGAGCCGCCGGTGAAGGCGCCGCATGCCCTGGCTGCGCGAGTGGGTTTTGCTTGTCTGACGGCACCTGCGTCGACTGCCTGCCCAGCAACGATCACTGCGCCGCGGGTCAATACTGCACCGCCGCCAACACGTGCGCGCCGGGTTGCAAAGCCGACGGCTCGACTTGCGCGAGCGGCGTGTGTCTCGCCACGCATGACTGTAAGAATTGTATCAGCGACAGCGAGTGCAACATTGGCAACGTGTGCGGAGCCGGCACGTGCGCTCCCGCTTGCTCTGCCGCGCAAGAAGGCGAGCCGGCGGATTGCAGCACTGATCTGACGTGCTGTTCCTTGCATTGCACCGATCTCAAGACTGACAGCAATCACTGCGGCGCCTGCGGCACGCCTTGCGGCGGCACGCAATTCTGTGGCGTGAGCGCGGGCTGCTCGGACAGCGGAGAAGGCGGCGCCGGCGGCGCGGGCTCGCAGAACGCGTGCGTGGCCTGTCACGACACGACAATCGCCAACCTGTGCTCGATCACCAACGTGATTGTGATCTCGGACCAGGACAAGAACACGACCGACGGCAACTTGGCACCAGCACGCGTGATTGGCACAGGCCTGCACAGTCAATGCCCGTCGACACCGACGGAGAGTGAAGAGCTGCAGAACACGCCGGACGCGCTGAACATCACGACCGGACACCCGGTTTCGGGTGGCGGCACGTTGCTCGTCGTGGCCGGTGGCCCGTACTACCAAAACTTGGAAGGCTACTTCGAACAGAGCACCTCGCCGCTTTACGCGACGTCGGTCGGTGACACGCAAGAGTTCATCGAGCGCGCAAATGGCGCGGTCGTCGTGAGCCGTTCGGCGTCGACCGACAACCTCTCGCATGATTTTTTCATCATTCAATTCATGCGCGATCCCAGCAGCGGCTCCCTGGTGTTGAACGCCCAGGGCTTCTGGCAGAGCGGAACAACGGCAGCGGCGTTCTACTTCGCGAACGCGATGTTGCCGGCGCTGAGCACGTACGACAAATCTTGGTACGCGTACGAGTGGACGGACGCCAACGGTGACATGGCGCCCGATCTGAACGAGATCGTCTTGCAAGCTTCCGCGCCCTGAGCAACTGCTCACGGCGCTCCTCTATTAGCGTGGCGAAGGCGGTTCGCGCCGCCCGGGCTACGCTACGGACTGACCTTCGGCACATTCAACTGGCTGCGCAGGCCAGAAATGGTCGTGCCCCAATCGGAGTTGGGGTTGTACTGGGAGATCGAGACGACGCCGTCCGCGATGCGTGCGTTGATGTTCGATGCCATGTCCCAGAGCGGGTCCTCACCCGCGGCCGAGCCGTCCGCGCCATAGCCTGTGTCTGCCAAGATTGGCTTGCCCGTGACCATGTTCAGACCAGCCCAGGTCATGCCATTGGCGGAGCGAATTTTCTCGGTATTGGCGTCTGTGCCACCGCCCGAGGTGTTCACGAACGTGAACTGAGTCATGTCGAAATTCGAATACCAGGAAGCGCCGTTGTCCGAGCCGTTGTTGGGTCCAACCCAAGGTGACACGTCGATCGAGAAGCGCGCGTTCGGTAGTGAGCCCTTCAACGCGGCCACCAACTCGCCCAGCATTTGTCCCGCCTGTTTTGGGGTCCAGGGCGCGCTCTCCGTGCTGGTCGTGTACTGATACCAATCGGGCTCCATCTCGAACACGATCGGCCGCGTCGTGCCGTAGCACTGTGCGAACCCGGTCGAATAACTCTTGTATGCGTTGATGATGTCCGGAAAATCCGCGGCAATGCGGGCCGCGCCTTGGTGGCACAGATCGTTGGACGCGACGCACGGACTGGTCGTCACGTTGCAGTCGCACATGGTCTTGTCCAGACGCTTCACGTGCGCGGCTGAGATGTACGCGACCATCACCGGAACTTGATTGGCCAACACTGCGCCGGCCTTCGTGTCGTTGCACACGCCGCTGTGATCGAACGTGTCGCTCTGCAACCAGCCGGACGTGAAAAAATCGACTTGAGAAATCATCGACGTGCCGGCGGCCTTCTCGATTGTATCGATCGTGCCGAAATGGAAGCGCGACTGGCTGAACACTTTGCCCGCGGGTGAGCTCGAGGAGCCCGCACTGCCGCCGTTGGCCGCGCCAGCGGTGCTCGCCGAACCGCCGTTCGCGCTGCCGCCTTGACCGCTCGAGCTTCCGCCCTGACCCGTACTTCCGGCACCAGCTTGCGCTGTACTGCCACTGCCTGCGCTGCTCGAACCGCCAACCTGCTGACCAGCACCAGCCGACGAGCCCCCAACGGGTTGGGCCTCCGCACCCGCCGCGCTCGAGCTGCTGCCTTGAGGGTTAGAGCCGCCACTCGCGCCCGGTTCGTCGCTCGAGGCAGTGCTGCTCCCACACGCAGCCAGCAGCAACGACAAAGGCAATGCCACGCTCAAGCCCGCCCGCAGCAGGCCCGGAGCAGCAAGCGAGGAACGCGACGCAGTTCGTGTGATCATGAATGCCTTACCTATGTTCGAGAATCAGGGCAGACGCACGGAGACGCACGGAGATTCGAACGTTTCTCGTGCTGATACGCGCCAAAGAAAGCCAGACTTTCCAGTGACTTCCGCAAAATTCGGCTGCCTTGGAGAACGAGACCGGGACCAGTTCCCTAAGGGCGGGAGAACGGTTCACCTTTTTGCAGAGCTCGCGCACTCGTCGGACCGGGAGTCGGTTTACACACTTTACGTACTCTCCGGCGCCCGGGCACAATCCGCCGGGGTGATACCCGCGGTGTAGCGGCGAGGGCCGCCCCGGCGCCCTTCACTTGCCAGCGACGACCCGCCACCAAGTCCCTAGCCGTAGGACGTCCGCGCGGCGCTGAGGACTGTCCACGCCCGCGGCGGCTGAGCCGGAGCTGACCGCTGGCTCGCGTCGCCACGCGGCATCCTCGTGCGCCGAGGCCAGCGCAGCGCGACCCATGCACCCGAGCTCGTAGTCGACCGCTTCGACTGCAGCCTCGAGCGTGGAGAAGCGGTCCTTGATGCGCCCGTCCAGACTCACCTCCCAGCGCTTGCCGCGCGGCGCCCGAGAGAGCACCAAGACCTCGCACATCCGGCCGGGCTGGCGCTCGAAGTGCAAACCCACGCCGTGGCGCCCGAGAGAGAACCAAGCGTTCGCCGAGATCGCCCGCACCTCATCGTGCGTGTCCAAAGTGAGTGGGTCGAAGCTCGCCGCGCGTTCTTGGATCTCGGGCAGGGTGAGCGCGCCCGCTTCCAGCTCGAAGCCCGGGCGATCGAACAGAATTTGCTGCCAAATGCGCTGAGCGGCGCTCGCGTCCTCACCGCGCAGATCGAGGTCGCGAGGCATGCCGAACAGCGAGGGCAAGCTGCACAAGCTCAACTGCGAGGCATCGACGAAATCCAAGATCAAGCAATCCTGCTTGCCCGGGTGAAGCCGCGTGCCGCGGCCCACGCACTGCGCGTAGAGCCCCTCCGAACGCGTCGGTCTAGCCATGGCGATGCACGACACGCCCGGATCGTCGAACCCCTCCGTGAGCACGGCGACGTTGCACAGTACGTGCGTGCGCCCAGCACGGAAGTCGCTCAAAGCTTGCGCGCGAACGTCACCCGACATGGCACCATGCACGACGCCCGCAGGCACTCCGAGCAGGTTCAACGAGCGACTCAAGTTCCTCGCGTGGTTTACCGTGACGCAAAACGCGATCGTGCGTCGATCACGAGCCAGCTCTTGAATCGAGCGCGCGACGAGCGCATTCCGTTCCTCGATGTCGACGGCCTGCGCCAGCTCGTCGTCGCGAAAGTCCAAACCAGACGCGGAGAGTCGACTCAAGTCGGCCGTCGTGGAGACGCGAAAGCCGCGCAGCTTTGCCAAGTAGCCGTCCGCGATCAGCTCCGGCAACGCACGAAAGTACACGATCTTCTCGAACACCGCGTCGAGCCCTTTGCCGTCACCGCGCGCGGTCGTCGCGGTAAAACCGAGCAAAGTACCCGACCATTTTTCGTCGAACACACCGAGCTGACGAAGCACGCGCAAGTTGTCTTCAGCGGCCGCGTGGTGGCACTCGTCGTAAATGATCAGACCAAGATCTCGACCGCGAACTACGCGCGCCAAGCGCTCCTCGTGCAACGAGCGGATCGAACAGACCAGCACCTTGGCGTGCTCGGGGGCGCGCTCGCCGCCCCGCTCGATAGCCACCACGTGCGCGCCACCGAGCGCGTGCTCCAATTTGGCGCGCGCCTGTGACAAGAGCTCCTCCCGGTGTGCGAGCACCAGCACCTGACGGCGCGCAAGCTGCGCCAAGTGCGAAAAGATCACTGTCTTCCCGGCACCCGTCGGCAGGCACACCAACATGCGCCGCACCTCGTTACGACGCGCGCGAAGCACGGCAGCGATGGCCTCCCGTTGGTACGGCCGCAGCTCGGGACTCATGTTTTACTGGACTTCAGGGTCTGGTCGGACATCGTCGTACCCGAATTGCTTATGCTCGCGAAAATTCGCCTCCCGATAACTTTTCCGGAGTACTATTGTTGTTGATTGCCGCTCGCGGTACGCCGTAGCGGGTTGAGTGTGGGACAGAGTCCTACACCTCGGAGGTCTCTCGATGCGACTAAGACTATTCGCGCCGGTTCTAGTGGGCTTTGGCATTGCGGCCGCTTGCGGCGGCAACAATGACACCTCGAAGGTCTCGGGCGGCTCTGCCGCGTCCGGCAACGGCACCGGCAATGGCAGCGGTGTCGGCGGCAACGGGTTGATCCTCGGCAGCGGCGGGAGCGCCGCCAGTGGGAACGGCACCGGTGAAGGCGGGGACGGCACGTTCGATCCAGATGCCGCGTGCGCGACGAGCTCCGCGAATGGCGAACCGATCCCGGTCGATCTCTACTTCATGGTCGACATCACCGGCTCGATGGACTGCCCAGTGCCAGACGTTGCAGGCAAGGCCGCCTGTGAAGTCCAACCCAACCCTCCCTTTTCGAAGACGACGCGTTGGACGGTCGAAAGCGCCGCACTTTCGGCGTTCGTCAGTGATCCAACCAACGCTGGCTTGGGCATGGGCATCAACTTCTTCCCGAGCACCAACCAGAACACCATTTGCGACGCAGCCACCTACGTCAAACCGGCAGCTGAAATTGCCGCGTTGCCCGGAGCAGCAGCGGCGCTCAACATGGTCATCGGTGCACAGACGCCCGGTGGCAATACCCCGACCGAGCCCTCGTTGAACGGCGCTCTGCAACACGCCGCTGCTTGGGCGAAGATGAATCCAACCCACCGCGTCGCCGTCGTCTATTCGACGGACGGTTACCCGGAAGGGTGTGACGCAACGAATACCATCGCGGCAGCCGCGGCGGATGCAGCCGCCGCCTTCAAGGCCACGCCGAGCATTCCGACCTACGTGCTCGGCGTCGGCCCGAACCTGGCCAACCTGAATAGCATCGCCATGTCCGGCGGCACCACGAAGGCCTTCTTGATCGACACCTCGCAAGACGCAGCCACTCAGTTGTCCGCTGCGCTGGCCAGCATTCGCACGACGGCCGTGGTCGGCTGCACGTACACGATCCCGCCACCGCCCGCGGGTCAGGCGCTCGACCCGAACAAGGTCAATGTCACCTATACGAATCCCAAAGGTGTCGTGACCAACGTGCTGCAGGACCCGGCCGGCACGAGTTGCACGGATCCGAGCGCGATGGGTTGGGAGTACTCCCCGGACGGCACTCAGATCAATCTGTGTGGTTCGTTGTGCACGTCCATCAAGGCCGACCCAGGCGGCAATCTAAAAGTGCTCTTCGGCTGTGCAACGGTAGTCGGCGGCGTCAAGTAAGCCACAGCACTTGGCGTGCTAGAAGGAGGCCGTGTCATCCGCAGGTGCCACGGCCTCCGAACGCGATCGTGTTCGCGATTTAGTGCTGCGCCACGGTTGGAACGCGACCGCGTTTCAGGCGCTCGAGTCGGGGTACCAGTATTTCTTCCATGGCGCTGAAGCGTGCGTGGCTTACGTCGACACGGGTCGCGCCTGGGTCGCGGCTGGCGCGCCGATAGCGCACATCGAGGAGCTCGGAGGCGCCGTTAGTGCTTTCGTGCAAGCAGCGCGCGCGGCCGGCAAACGCGCGTGTTTCTTCGCTAGCGAGGAGCGTTTGCGCGCCTCCACCGGTGAAGCGCTGCGCTCGCTGAACATCGGCGAACAGCCGGCGTGGGATCCGCGCGGTTGGAACGCGACCTTGGCGCAGCGCCGCAGTCTGCGCGAGCAATTGCGGCGCGCGCGGGCCAAAGGCATGCTCGTGCGCGAGCTGAGCCCCACTGAGCTCGAGCGGGGCCCGACCCACGAAGCACTGGCGCGCATCGCCGAGCGCTGGCTGCACTCGCGCGTGATGGCGCCGATGGGTTTTCTGGTACGTCTCGAGCCGTTCGCGTTTCCGGCTGAGCGACGCTGCTTCGTGGCCGAGGTGGCAGGCCAGGTCATCGCGTTTGCCGGGGTCATCCCGGTGCCCCTGCGCCGTGGCTGGTTCCTCGAGGATCTGGTGCGTGACCCAAACGCGCCGAATGGCACGAGCGAGCTGCTGGTCGATGCCGTGATGCGCTGGGCGAACGAGACAGGCAGCCAATGGCTCACCTTCGGACTCGCCCCGCTCGCCGGCAACCTTCCGCGTTGGCTCCGCTTCATTCGGCGCAGCGCGGGCTTTCTGTACGACTTCGAAGGCCTCCGCGCATACAAAGCGAAGTTCAGACCCGACTCGTGGTCGCCGATTTTTTTGTCCTACCCGGCGCGCCAAAATCAACTCGTCTCGATCGCGGATGCGCTGGCAGCGTTCGCACCGGGCGGGCTCGTGCGCTTTGCTTGGCGTTCGCTCTTGCGTGGACCGAGAGTCGTGCTCGGCGTGCTCGCGACCCTGCTCGTCCCGTGGACTCTGCTCCTCGCGCTCGTGCCTGCAGCGCCTTGGTTTCACGCCAGTTGGGTGAAATGGGCTTGGGTTTGCTTCGACATTTGCGTCGCGCTGGCGCTGCTTCGAATGTTGAGAAAGCCGGCGACGCGGCTGCTCACCGCGCTCTGTTTGGCGGTCACCGCCGACGCGGTCGTGACCACGGTCGAAGCAGTGTTTTGGAACCTCACTCGCGCGCGAGGCGTCGTGCCGTACCTCGTCTTGGCGTTGGCCTGCGGCGCACCGACGTTGGCCGCGATCGTGCTCTGGGGTGCGCGACAGCATCGGTTTCGTACGCTCTGACAGCCGCTATTGGCGAGTTAGGTCTCGTTGACTTTGGCGACGAGGGCCGCGAGCAGCTCGAGCACGGCCCCTTCGAAGCTCGGTCCGCGCGCGATCGGCTCACCGCCAACGATCTTGGCACTCACGGCGTTGAGCGTGTCGCGCAGCGCGCCGAGCCCACGACGGCCACGCTCAGGTCCGGGAACCGCAGCAGTGATGGCGATGACTTTGCCCTCGAGCTCACCGGTGCCAATCACCCAATCGATCGCGTTCTTGAGCGCGCCAGGCAGGCTGAAGCCATATTCTGGTGAAGCGATGAACACGGCGGCGCTCGTTCGCAACGCGCGCCGCCACGCGGCGACGACTGGCAGCTCACCATTCGACTCGAGGTCGGGGTTGAAGTGCGGAAGCTCTCGGATCCCATCGAAGAGCACGACCTCCACACCCGCGGGCGCTCCGGCCATGGCGCATTTGAGCAACGTCAGATTGCCTGATTTCTCCTGTAAACTGCCGCAAATCGCCAAAATTTGCATGCGCGCGCTCGGCTCAAAGCAGGATGACGGACTTGGGCTCGGGAGCTGCGTTGCGGGCGAGCACACTCGCTTTGTAAGCGACACCGCGGGCGCGCATGATCGCGCCAAGCGGCTTGTGTGCAGCGATCGAATGCCAGGGGTCGAAGGATAGAGTCTCGACCAATGCGGCGATCTGCTTGCCCTTGGCAGACTCCGGATCTTGCTTTGGGATCGTGAGCGTTCCAACCTCCACCCACGGCGCCGACCAAACGACGGAAGCGTCCTCTATCGGCGTGCTCTGCTCGTCGACGAAGAGCTGAGCGCGGAGCGACCAAACGAGCGGACCGCTCTTCAAACGCAGCACCAGGTCGTCCCGCAAGTAATGTTCGCCACTGCTCGCCGCGCCGACTGTGCCCGCCGCGCCGGCTGCACTCGGCGCTGGGAAGAGCCCGAGCTTGGCCGCGCTGGTGCCGAACGAGACGGGAGCACCGGTGTGAAAAGCGTGCGTCGCAAAGGACAGCACCTTGGGGCTACCGAGCGCGCGCTTCAAAATCGAAACGCCGCGTCCGAGCCCGACGCCGGCAAACAGCTTCGGCAGCATGAGCGCCGGGCCGCCTTTGGCCGCGCGCACGAACGCCATGAATTCTCGGGGATCCCGAAAGGGCAACGCGGGATCATTGATGAACAAGAAGTCCTGAGTCTGTTCCTGCTCGAGGCCGGGGATGAGCTTCGGACCTGGAACGCCCACGAGCTTCACGGCAAAGCCTCGCGCGTCGGGCGCCTTGTCCGGCTGCCCGTGGCTGCTGCCGTTCGAGAAACGCACGTACGCCGGGTAGCTTTGCCCGGGAGACGCGAATACGCCGCTGCGCGCTGACTCGGGCGCACTGACGGTCAGCTCGCCGACTACACCGGTGTGCGCTTTGACGTGCAGCGCGCGCTCTAAGGCGCCACCTTTTTTCGCCGCGCGGCGCCGCTGAATGTCGACGAGCTCCGCACCATAGCCCTCGAAGCGAGCCTCTTCGTCCGCGGCGATCGTCTCGTGAAAGCCCATGGCCGAGCAGGCTAGCATTGTCTCGTCAGCACCGCTCGGGCTTCACGACCGCGTCGCAAGCGCCGCCGTAAGCAAGCGCTGAATGCCACTCTGACCGAGCGTCCGGAGCGTCTGGATGTTCTTTTCATAGATCAGTGACGCGTCTGGAAACACGGCCACTGCGCGGTCCACGCTAGCCTCGCGCAACAGATGCAACATCGGATGAGGCGACCGATTGCAGTAATTGGCCGGGTCGTCCGCTGCGTTGCCTTCGAATTGGTATTCTGGATGAAAGCTAGCGACTTGCAGCTCACCGGTTAGCCCAAGCTCGTCGATCGCCA
>Ga0210388_10004309_pt1 | contig 11161 bp, 9 predicted proteins | sample IncBWC19OmetaG_FD_155485 | JGI IMG/M metagenome (GOLD analysis project Ga0210388, IMG submission 155485) | Forest soil microbial communities from Barre Woods Harvard Forest LTER site, Petersham, Massachusetts, United States - Inc-BW-C-19-O ...
CCGCGCCGCCGACAGCGGTCGGCTGCAGCCCCACATCAAGCCGGATATAGGGCGTGAGGGCTGTGCCGATCCAGGTGCGCCGCTCGGCCGCAACAAGACTCACGGTCCCCAGCGCTGCAACGGGACCACTGGCGCGCGTCCTCCCGACAACGAGCACAAGACTTCCGGGCTTGATCGTCGAAGCGTCGCTGAATTCCGCGACAGGCGAATTCGCTTCGGCGCATTTTAAAACCGCCAGGTCGGTGGACGCATCGCGGCCTGCGAGAGTAGCGGTCACGACCCGGCCGTCCGGCAAGGTCACGTGAATCTCCTCATCGCGGCGCAGCGCGTGCTCCGCCGTCACGATGATCCCTGCGCGCCAGATGACGCCGCTCGAAGATCCGCGCGCCTCCGTGTGAATCGCGACGAGACTTCCTGCTGCGCGATCCGTTTCCCGCGCTAGTGCGTTGGATAGATCGATTAGTTCTGTGGACATTATTTGAACCTCCAGGGGCAGAATGCAGCAGACTTAGCGGCGTTACATCCGCCAATCGGCTAGGTGGGGGCCTGCCTGTTTGGGCAGTGGTGGCGAGAGTTCTCGTGGCGCAGGCTTCAGCCTGTGGCCCTTAGTCCTAGCAAGGTCCTAAGTCCAATGTCTGAAACCTGCACCACAAAATCATCACTTCGTTGAGGTGATCGTTGTTGTTCCGTTGGTGGGCTGCCCGCTTTCGTTCTGGCCCCAGTACAGCGCTGTTCCGGAACCGGTGACAGCGCAACTGTGGTTGTAACCTGCAGCAATTGCGGTAACGCTACCCGGCAGACCAGAAACGGTCGCAGGAGTCGCTGAGTTGGATGTGTTGCCGTTGCCGAGCTGCCCGTTTTCGTTGAGCCCCCAGCACGCAGCGACTCCGGCGCTGGTGACCGCGCAGAAATCATCCTGGCCCCCGCTGATCATAACAATGCCACTCAGCGGCGACTCATTCGTTGGGTCCATCGTTCCTACAGGAATGTTGGACTGAGCGCTGGTGACGCCATTGCCAAGCTGGCCGAAACTATTGGCCCCCCAGCAAAGTACTGCTCCACCGCCCGCCAGCGCGCACGCATCTTCTGAGCCCGCGGAGACCGCGACTACACCACTAAGAGGCGCTTTCCCAGTGGTGTCCAAAACCGCCTCAGGGTTTGAGGAGCTAGCAGCCTGTCCGTTGCCGAGCTGGCCTGAACCGCCCTCTCCCCAGCACAAGGCAGCCTCAGCTGTTGTCACAGCGCAGGTAAATTCGGAGCCCGCGGAAATTGTGGAGATGTTACTCGACAGCCCAGAGACCATCACTGGGATGTCAGACCCGTTCACGCTGTCGTTCCCGAGTTCGCCTTTGGAGTTATCCCCCCAGCAGAGTGCCGCGCCCGCGTTCGTTACCGCGCAAGCATGGTTCTGGCCCGCGGCAATTTGAGCTATATCGCTGAGAGAGGAATTCCCGGACGGATCTAACAACTCTACAGGAATGTTCGATTGCGTAAAGGTACCGTTGCCAAGTTGTCCGCTGGAATTGTCTCCCCAGCACCAGACATTCCCTGCGCCGGTCAACGCGCAAGTTGATAGGGAGCCGGCGGCAACTGAAACGACGCCGCTCGGCAAGCCAATCACGGGGACTGGGCTTGAAGAGTCAGTTGTATTGCCCGTGCCAAGCTGGCCGTATTCGTTTTGACCCCAGCAGTTGACTCCACCGGTGCTTGTCACCATGCAAGTGTGGACTTCGCCAGCGGCGACGGGATTTCCGCAGGTGACGGCGACATTGATGTTGGCGCCCGACGCAATACCGCTGGCGTTCGCGCTCAGCGTGCGAGTCGTGCCCATTGGCTGCGTTAGTATGGCGACCTTATACGCCGCATTGTTGGCAATCGGCGTGTTGAAGTTCTTCGTCACCCCGTTATCCGAGCTGGTGAGGTTGTCGGCGCCATTGTCTTGCAGCACGACGGTCGTATTTGCCAGCAAACCAGTTACCGTCGCACTTACGTTTGCCGCGCTGCTCCCGCAACCGATCGTGATATTGATCACCGGCGAACTTGCCACGGTGCCGCTCCCATTTGTGACGGCGCAGCTCGGGCCGGAAGAAGGCTGGGTGAGGACCGTCACGGCATAAGCCGCTCCGCTGGCCACCAACGTCGGGAAAGTGAAGCTGGTCGCGCTCGCGCTGACGCTTAAGTTGTCACCGCCATTGTCCTGCAAAACGAGGCCCGACCCCGTGAGTCCCGTGATCGTGCCGCCAATCGAGTACGTATTGGTAGTGCAGCTCACCAAAATTCCAGTGATGTTTGCGTTGGCCGTTCCGCCTCCCGCGGATACCACGCAATTCTGCGAAGGGCCAGTCGGCTGAGCGAGAACGGTGACGCTGTACGTCGCGCCGCTCGGAAGTGGCGTGGCAAATGTGAACGCCCCGTTTCCGTTGACCGGGAGATTGTCGCCACTATTGTCCTGTAACACGAGTCCTGTGCCGGAAAGTCCGGTAACCATTCCTCCGATCATGTACGTGACCGTTGTGGTGAAGCAGGTAACCTGAACATCCGTAATGTTCCCGATGATGTTTGTTCCCACGCCGTTTGTGACGTTGCACGTTTGCGACGGGGTGTTCGGCTGCGTCAGAACGGTAACGACAAAGTTGCTTCCCCTCGCGATGGCAGTTGCGAAAGTGAAGCTTCCACTTCCGGTCACGGTGAAGTTGTCTCCTCCATTGTCCTGCAACACCAGCCCTTTTCCGGTGAGGCCGGAGACCGTGCCGCCCACCGTAAACGTATTGTTGGCGCAGGTGACGACAACAATGACCACGTCCGAAGTCACCGTTCCGCTGCCGCCGGAGGTGATCACGCACGTTTGCGCCGGGTTTGTCGGCTGGGTAAGAATCGTCACGGCATAATTGCCGCCAGTGACGATGGCATTGGTGAAGGTGAATTGGCCGTTTGAGGCGATCGTCAGATTGTTCGTGGCGTTATTTTGCAGCACGAGGCCGGTGCCGTTCAGGCCGGAAACCGTGCCGCCGACCGTGTAAGTGGTTGGAGGCGTGGACGCGCCGCACGAAACCAGGACAAACGAAACCGCGACGGCCACCGCCATCCAGAATGACTTAGTATTCACCCTTATCTCCGCCCCGTATCTTAATTATTTCCATCTTCCGTGGTCACGCATCCACTATGTTCCATGTTTTCTCTGCCGTGGATTCAGCAGAGAAATCAATTTCGCGTTCTATGAATTCAATTTGTGTCCCGTGCATGGTACGTTGCCGCTGCCTTGGAAACAACCTCTTTGCCAGGGGATCAGGCGGAACGAGCGTAGCGTTTTCAGCCTTTTGCGTCATTCTCAACGAATCGCAGCCTGTTCCGGGAGCGGCGCCATACCGAATCTCTTCGGAAGCAAGAGCCGTGCCGCGGGTTGCCCAAGCTGTGTGTCAGGGCGAACAATTCCACCCTGCGAATTTGGCACACGAAATCTTGGAAGATCCGGAGCCCGAATGCAGACATCGCATGGAACACATGATTTGAGTTGGGTCCAATCCTATAGTTTCTCGCTAAGCTGGCATATAATTCTCATTGGGATATTTCTGAAATTCTTGCTTCCCGCGCTGCTCCTGAGCCTGACGACAAGAAACTGGAGAGGTAAAACCGATGAATCATCGGGCTTCTTCGCTCGTGAACCGATCGCTGGATAAGCCAGGGGGCACACCTCATGTTTCGCGGCGTCGGATTTTGACTGTACGCAACGCATATTTTCTTTGTGCGATAGGATGGGTCTTTTCACTGGCTTTGGCGCCGGTCAGCATCGCGCAAACACGCAAATCACTGGACGCGGCGAAAATGCAAGACGCGTCCGGATCCCTCTCGCACGATCTCTCCGGAGTTTGGATGCCGTATCCTGAGTCCGACGTGCCTCCCGGCACTGGAAAGAATGCCATCGATCAGGCGTCGCGCCCGCCCTTGACTCCATGGGGCCAGGCTAGGCTTGAAGCATCAAAGCCGTTGCTCGGGCCGCGGGCCGTTCCAGGCGAAGAAAACAGCCCGTCCTTGAAATGCGCTCCGGATGGTCCGCCGAAACTTCTCAATCATCCCAACCCGTTCGAGATTGTTCAGACTCCGGGCCGCGTATTTATGTTTTTCGAGGAGCAACACATCTGGCGCACCGTGTGGGCCGATGGCAGGCCACTTCCCAAGGATCCCGATCCAAGTTATCTCGGGTATGCCGTTGCCCGGTGGGAGGGAGACACTTTCGTCGTCGAGACGGTTGGATTCAACGACAAGCAGTGGGCCGATCCCTACGGAAATCCCCGCAGTGAGCAGATGCACTTGACGGAACGCTACCGGCGATTGAATCATGACACGCTGGAACAACAGATCGTCATGGACGATCCCAAATCGTATACGAAGGCGTGGGTAAGTCCTCCCAAGCTTTACAAGTTCGAGCCGGGCTGGGAAATTGCCGAGTGGTTTTGCATTCCAGACGAAGATAAGTCGTATGACGATACAGTTCGGAAACCGGCCGGAGTCGCGCCCGCGGCTCACAAATAGGGAATTCAAGGCAAAGGATGCGATGCGGATTGTAGATGCAGAGGTTGAGGAAAATAAGGAATCAGAGGAGGTTAAGGATAAGACCTCCTGGGTCCATTTTTTCCGGGGCGATTTTTCCGTCCCTCAACATCCTCAACTTCTTTTACCTCCTCAGCTTCCTCCGCCTGCTATTCCCGGTTGGAGTTCCCTTCACAATCGGCTCACGGCGCCGGTCGCGTTTCTCCTCGTGGTGCTCGCCTTCTCGCCTGCTTTGTCGGCGCAAGACAGCTCTCAAACGAGCAAAGCTTCGGAGATGGCGAGGATCAAGGACGCTGCTCCCGCGCTGTCGCACGATCTGTCGGGAGTTTGGATGCAGTATCCGGACGGCGATGTGCCGGGTGTCCCCGGCATGAACGCCGTCAGTAATAAGACACGCCCACCCTTGACGCCGTGGGGGCAGGTGAGATTTGACGCAAATAAGCCATTAGTCGGGCCTCGAGCCATCCCGGGCGAAGAAAATAATCCCGAGCTGAAATGCTACCCGGACGGCCCTCCGAAACTTCTCAATCTTCCCAATCCATTTGAGATCGTGCAGATTCCCGGCAGGGTCCTGATGTTTTATGAGCTGGGACATGCGTGGCGCGAAATCTGGACCGACGGGCGGCGGCTTCCGAAAAATCCCGACCCGAGTTATCTGGGCTATTCGGTGGGGAAGTGGGAGGGCGACACTTTTGTTGTCGATACAATCGGTTTCAATGACAAGCTCTGGGACGATTCCTATGGGAATCCGCGCAGCGACGAGACGCACCTCACCGAGCGCTACCGGCGGCTGAATCACGATACTTTGGAAATGCAGATCATCATCGACGATCCCAAAGCGTATAAGAAACCATGGATCAGTCCGCCAAAACTTCACAAGCTCGAGCCGGGCTGGGAAATCGCCGAGTGGTTTTGCGTTCCGGATGAAGACAATTCCTATGACAATGCCGTCAGAAAACCCGCGGGGGTAGCTCCCAAGTCTAGGTAGAGTTGGCCAGGAATTTTTCGCGAAGGTTCGTGGGCAGTGCAATTTAGCACGGTGGAAAGATTGAAGGAAAAAAGCCGATGAATCGGGGAATTGGTTTCTTTATAAGGTTTTTTTGCGGAGGGCTTTCCCGTTCCCTTGACGTTCTTGGTTTACTCGCGGTTCTGGGAGCCGTCACAACTTTGCCTCCGGTTCTTTTCGCGCAGGCGAGCCCGGCGTCTGGCGCAGCTACCGCGCCCCCTTCATCGTCTGCCGCGGCACCCGCGGTTTCACACGACCTGAGCGGAGTCTGGATGCAGTACCCGGACGAACGAGTAGGCGGAGTTCCCATCGTCACTGGAATCGATGAAAAAACGCGTCCTCCCTTGACGCCCTGGGGACAAGCCAGGTTTGATGCCGCGGTGCCTTTCATGGGACCGCGGGCCGTCGCGGGCAAGGAAAACAATCCATCGTTGCGCTGTGAGCCGGAGAGCGTGCCGAAGTCTCTCATTCTGCCCAATCCTTTTGAGATCGTTCAAATTCCGGGAAGGGTATTCATGTTTTTCGAGGAGTTTCACCTTTGGCGCACGATTTGGACGGATGGCAGGCCGCTCCCGAAAAATCCCGACCCGAGCTAACTGGGTTATTCGGTGGGGAAATGGGAAGGCGACACCTTTGTCGTCGATACAATTGGGTTCAATGACAGGCCGTGGGTCGATTCGTTTGGGAATCCACGCTCCGAGCAAATGCACTTGACGGAACGCTATCGGCGTTTGAATCGCGACACACTGGAAATGCAAATCATCATGGACGATCCCAAGGCTTACACAAGCACGTGGATCAGCGCTCCGAGGCTTTTCAAATTTGAACCGGGATGGGAAATTGGGGAATTCTTTTGCGTCATCGACGAAGAGAACGCATATGCGGATCAGGTAAGAAAACCGGCAGGCGATGCCGCGGGTTCACCCAAATAGTTTGGCTTGCCGATTCAAGAGATTCATCTTCCGGGTGGAGGTTCTTTGCCGGGGGCAAAATAAGAGAAAGAAAAGGGCCCATGAAAAGTCGGACTACGATTTATGAACACGATCGCCGCGGCCGCAGTCCAAAGGCCATTCGCAACTTCGTATGGAAGAATATTCTTTTTCGTTTCGCCAGCCCACTCATTGTATTGATAGCAACGCTGGTCTTCGCGCTCGGCACTTTTGCGCAGGCGAGCAATCCATCTGCATCCGTCCAAACGCCGGCCGCTTCTTCCGCGCCCGCTACGGCCCTTTCGCGCGATCTGTCCGGCGTGTGGATGCCGTACTCGACGCACATGGACGGGATCGACGAAAAGCTGCGTCCGCCCTTGACGCCGTGGGGCCAGGCAAGATTCGACGCTTCGGCGCCGCTGGTGGGACCAAGGGCCGTGGCGGGCAAGGAAAACAATCCGGCGCTGCACTGTGAACCCGAAGCTGTCCCGAAGTCTCTCGTGCTTCCCAATCCATTCGAGATCATTCAAATCCCGGGCAGGATGTTCATGTTCTTCGAGCAGTATCACTTGTGGCGAACCATTTGGGCCGACGGACGACCGCTCCCCAAAGACGCCGATCCGAGTTACCTCGGATATTCTGTCGGCAAGTGGGAAGGCGACACCTTCGTCGTCGATACCGTCGGGTTCAACGATAAGCCTTGGGTGGATTCCTACGGAAATCCGCGCAGCGAACAGATGCACCTGACCGAGCGTTACCGGCGCCTCGACCATGACACGCTTGAAATGCAGATCATCATGGACGACCCGAAAGCCTACACAAAGCCCTGGGTAAATCCTCCGCAACGCTTTAAGCTCGAGCCGGGCTGGGAAATCGCGGAATTTTTCTGCATCGCGGATGAAGAAAATAACTATGGCGATGCCGTGCGCAAGCCGGCTGGAGTTGCGCCCCAACCAGGTAAGTAGATGAGCCTACGCCGATGATTATCGAAAACCTTGAACAGGTCACACAAGCCGTCCTCGATGAAATGAAACGGACGCCGGACTCGCGCACCAAGGAAATTCTCGAGTCCATGGTGCGGCACCTGCACGCGTTCGTGCGCGAGACGCATTTAACAGAGAAGGAATTTGACAAGGCTATTAATTATGTCGCCGCGCTCGGCCAGCTCACAACCGAGAGCCACAACGAAGTCAGGCTTATGGCCGGAACGCTCGGAGTCTCCACTCTCGTCTGCCTCATGAACAACGGGCCCGACGCGGCCACGGAAAGCTCGGCCAACCTCCTCGGCCCTTTTTGGAGAATGCATTCGCCGAAAACGGAAAACGACGGATCGCTCCTGAGGTCCTTCACTCCCGGCATACCGCTGTTTTTCAAAGGCTGGGTGCGCGATCCGGAAGGCAGGCCGGTTGCCGGAGCCGAAGTCGACGTCTGGCACGCATCCCCAGTCGGCCTGTATGAGAACCAGGACCCTGAACAGGCGGAGATGAACCTGCGCGGCAAATTCACGACCGATGCAAACGGCGAATTCAGTTTCCGAAGCATCAAGCCGGCCGGATATCCGATCCCCATCAATGGTCCGGTCGGAGCGCTGTTGAACGCACAGAAGCGCCACAACTTTCGACCGGCGCATCTCCATTTTCTCGTTTACAAGCCCGGCTTCAAGACCGTCACCTCGCAGATTTACACCCCCGACGATCCTCATCTCGAGACCGATTCGCAATTCGGAGTGACTCGCGCGCTCGTCGGCCATTTTCAATTGCACGAGAATGAACCCGCGCCTGATCCCGCAGTGACCGGTCCATGGTATTCGCTCCAGCATACTTTCATTGTTCAGCCCGGAGAAAGCTGGCTGCCAACGCCACCTGTTTCTAAAAAGGCCACCAAGCGAATTCAAAGCTAGCCGCCTCGCGGTAGCCGCCGTTTCGTTCAGCGTTCGAGACGAAACAGCCACATTCGTCGTCGGATATCTTGCAAAACAAGCCCAAGTCGATTCTTTACAGCGAAAGAAATTCGTGTTTGAATTCGTATATAGTGTATGTAGACGGTTCTTTCGCAGGGCAATGAGCTTGGGACTCCGTTATCGGGACCTCGAACTAAGGGATCCGCCATTGACAGGACCGGAATAATAATCTTGGGGAGATTTTGATGAAGACGTTGGTTTTCATACTGGCAATCGCTCTGTTCATGGTGCCTGCATTCGGCGGCCCGCCTCCCGATTCCCGCTGGGCGGATGGAATGGATCTTTCGTGGGCGTTTCCCTCGCCTTCCCCGGATTTTCCGCCAGAGGACCTCAATAAGGTGAAACATGTTCCCGGGAGCACGAAATCCTACACACAGGGGCAGATCGACAATATCTACACTCCTCCCGACTGGTATCCGGAAGAGCACCAGCCATTCCCGCGCGTGGTTGCGAGCGGCGAAGGGAAAGCAACCCCAGGCTGCGCGTCCTGCCATTTGGCTTCGGGAAGCGGGCATCCGGAATCGGCCAATCTCACCGGCCTGACCGCCGATTACATCACCGCCCAGCTTCACGAATTTCAGCAAGGAATACGGACTGACCCTCGCCATCGCATGAGTGAAATCGCCAAGGGCATGACGGAAGAAGACGTCAAGGAAGCAGCGGCCTATTTTTCAAGCCAGAAGCCGCGCCAGTGGATCCGGGTGGTCGAGACGGACATGGTGCCCGAAACCTACATGAATGACGGGCGCCGGCGTTACGTCCGGCCCGGCGGAAAAATGGAGCCGATCGGTTCCAGGATCATCGAAGTGCCGGAGGATCCTGAGCTGGTGACATGCCGCGATCCGCACACCGGATTCGTCGCGTATGTGCCGAAGGGAGCTATCGCTAAGGGTGAAGCCCTGGCCACAACAGGCGCCGGAAAGACAACTGCATGCGTCGCGTGTCACGGGCCGGCGTTGAAGGGGCTGGGGCCTGTGCCGCAAATCGCCGGGCACTCACCGAACTACATCGTCCGCCAGCTCGCCGGGTTTCAAGTGGGCGCTCGCAACAGCGAGTTGGATGAACTGATGAAGGGCGAGGTCGCAAACCTGACTCAGGACGACATCATTTCACTGGCCGCGTATGTCGGCTCGCTCAGCCCGTTGAAATCAAAGTAGGACAGGCTTTCAGCCTGTCACTTTTTCGCACTCACGGAAAATGCACGGAGAAGTGATGGAACCCAACAGGCTGAAGCCTGTTCTACTTAACTAGAAGCCCCGCCGAAATCTGTCCCACAGGTGCGTTTGAGGATGTTTCCTCTTTCCCCGGCGGGAGTGAGGCCACGTAGGCCGCGATCGCCAGCATGTCATCCTGCGTCATTTGCGCAACCACGCCTTTCATCAGCGCTCCCATCGAGCCGTGGCGCGAGCCATCCTTGAAGTAGTAGAGCTGCCGGAAAAGATACATCGGTGAGTGTCCCGCAATCGGAGGCACTTCGCCGAGGCCGTTGAGCGACGGCCCGTGGCAGATCACGCATTGAATTGTTTTTCCTCCACCGCCGGTCGTGACGAATTCCTTCCCTTTGGCCAGGCTGCCCTTTGGAACGTACGCGATAAATCCGGAATGCGGGTCGCGGCTCTCCGCTCGCGCGACGTCCTGCGGCAGCTCGATGATGCGGTTGCCAATCGGTTCGTCGCCGCCGCCGGGCAGCGGCATGCGCATAAGATGTTCGTTGATGAAAGTTTTTGGCACTCGATCGGTCTCGACGACCGGCTGCCATACTTTCGGCTTGAGCGTTGCAAACCATTCAGCGGCTTGCTTGGCGTCTTCATCCGTCAAATCCTTCGTCATATCGTTCATCGCCTCGCCCATTCTCAAGCCGGCCTTGAAATCCGATAGTTCCCGCTCGATGTATGCGGCCGGAACGCCTGCAAGATTGGCCGATTCGGGATGGCCGAGCCCCGAAGCGAGATGGCAGGAAGCGCATCCCAAGACCGTGCCTCCGTTGCCGTGGGCGACAATTCGCGGCATGGGCGCGTGCTCGTCGGGAAACCAGTCGGGAGGATTCGCGATGTCATCAATCTGTTCCTGCGTGTAGGTCTTCGTGCTGCCCGGAACATGAATCGGCCCATTTCTTTCATCAATCACAGGTTGAACTTTATCGCGCACGGGAAACGCCCACGGAATATCGGGAAGGTGCCAGGGCTGCGCGGATTGAGCGCCGGTGCGAAAAGCGGGGAGGAGCGCAAGCAATATTGCCAAAATGAATATCCAGGCGGAAACTCGCACGGAACTTCGCGCGCCCCTCGTCTGAGGCCGCGCGAAACTCAGCTGCGTTCGTTCCTTCGTTTTGCTGTTAACTGTAGGGAATTGGTTTGAGGCGAAACGATTTTCCCGGCGTGGTTTCTTCATTTTTTCCTTGGTTCCCCTTGTTCGATCCCACCTGTCGATTCGCATTCGCAGCTTCGGCGCGAGCCGATTGTAGAATCGGCGCGATGATTCGCGCGCATTTTATTTTTTCGGCGTGGGCGCAACGCCCGCCGGTTTGCGGACGACATCGTCATAATCATGATTCTCGTCCAGCACGCAGAACCACTCCGCAAGTTCCCAGCCCGGCTCCAGCTTATGGAGCTTTGGAGGACTGACCCACGGCTTCGTAAAAACCTTGGGATCCTCGATGATGATTTGCTGCTCGAGCGTATCGTGGTTCAATCTCCGGTAGCGCTCCGTCAAGCGCGT
>Ga0210388_10004310_pt1 | contig 11159 bp, 8 predicted proteins | sample IncBWC19OmetaG_FD_155485 | JGI IMG/M metagenome (GOLD analysis project Ga0210388, IMG submission 155485) | Forest soil microbial communities from Barre Woods Harvard Forest LTER site, Petersham, Massachusetts, United States - Inc-BW-C-19-O ...
GACGATGCTTTTGTAGATATCGTCAGGCTGGGGCAGGATGATGTCTTCGAGGATCGGCTGGTAGGCGACGAAGGTGTCCATCGAGGCGATGCGTTTTACCGGCGCGTCGAGATCATGGAACAGCTCGTCGGCGATGCGCGCGGCAAGCTCGGCTCCGTAACCCCAGCTCAGCATGTCTTCATGGGCGATGATGACGCGGCTGGTTTTGCGGACGGATTCGGCGATGGCCTCCCAATCGTAGGGGTTGAGGGTGCGCAGATCGAGAATTTCCGTTTCGATGCCGTGCTCGCGATGGGCCTTCTGCGCGGCCTGCAGAGCGCGCGGCACGATGGCTCCGTAGGTGACCAGCGTCAGGTCCTTCCCCTCCCGAACTTTTGCAGCCTTGCCGAACGGAATCATGTAATCCGGGCCTGGATAGGGTGCGCGGCCGTACGTCTCGCGATAGAGACGCTTGTGCTCCAGGAACATGACGGGATCGTCGCAGCGAATGGCAGTACGCAGGAGTCCGTTGGCGTCGAGCGCATTGGACGGGAAGACGACGCGCATGCCCGGTGTGTGTGTGAAGATGCTCTCGCCGGATTGCGAATGATAGATCGAACCGCCGGTGAGGTATCCGCCGATGGGTACGCGAATGACCGCGGGGCACGCCCAGGTTCCGTCGGAGCGCCAGCGCATGAGGGGTACCTCGTTGCGCAGCTGATGCATGGCGGGCCAGATGTAGTCGAAGAACTGGATCTCAACGACCGGTTTGAGGCCGCGGGTGGCCATGCCGACGGCGCGCCCTACGATGTTGGCCTCGGCTAAAGGCGAATTGAAGACTCGGTCGGAGCCGAACTCGGTCTGCAGACCGGCGGTGAGCTTGAAAACTCCTCCCTTGCCCTTCACTAAGCCCTGCTCGATGTATTCCTCACGCGACGCATCGGCAACATCTTCGCCGAAGACTATGATGCGCGGGTCGCGGCGCATTTCATCCTTCAGACATGCGTTGATGAGATCAGCCATGGTGCGCTCCTGGCTGTCGGCGGTTCTGGCCGGAGCGGTCGCGAGCGCGGGATTCGTGGGGTCGTAGTGCTCGGAGTAGATGTGCCGCAGGATGGCGGCCTTGTTCGGCTCGGGGAGCGGCGAGCGCATGGCGCGTTCGGCGGCCTGGCGGACTTCTTCGTCGATCTCTTTTTCCAGCCGGTTGATGCCTTCGGCGTCGAGAATGCCTTCGCGCAGGAGCAACATCTGGGTCTTGGAGAGCGGGTCGCGCAAAGCGTCGGCGTTGCGTTCGCTCTCAGGGCGGTAGAGGCGGTCATCGTCGGAGAGAGAGTGGGAGTAGGGGCGGATGACGTGGCCGTGAATGAAGGCCGGACCGTTGCCGGCGCGGCACCAGGCGGCGGCTTCCTCGAATGCTTCGACGCAGGCTACGGGGTCGGTTCCATCGATCTCGGCGAAATGGAAGTTGGGAAAATCCTGTACGAGTTTCGAGATGTTTCCGCCGGGAGTGTTGACCTCAACCGGGACGGAGATGGCGTAGCCGTTGTCTTCGACGACGAAGATGACGGGCAGCTTCGCATTCGAGGCGGTGTTCAGGGACTCCCAGAATTCGCCCTGCGACGTAGAGCCTTCGCCGACGGAGACGTAGACGACCTCGTCGCCCTGGAAGGTGACATCACGCCAGGCGCGGTAGTCGCCTTCGTGTTTCTCGGCTGCTTCGGGATGATTGGTGAAGTAGCGTCCGGCCTCGGCGCAGCCGACGGCGTGGAGGCACTGGCTGGAGGTTGCGGAGGATTGCGAGACGATGTGATGCTGCGGGCTGCTCCAGTGCGACGGCATCTGGCGGCCTCCGCTGGCGGGGTCGGCTGCTGCGCCTACGGCCTGCAGAAGCAGCTCTTCCGGCGTGACTCCGAGCGCCAGGGTGAGGGCGCGATCGCGGTAGTAGGGGAAGAACCAGTCGTATCCGGGCTTAAGAACGACGCCTGCAGCGACGAGCAGTGCCTCGTGGCCTGCGCCGGAGATCTGGAAGAAGATCTTCTGCTGGCGCTTGAGCATGATCTCGCGGTCGTCGGTCCGGCGGGAGAGATACATGAGCCGGTAGATTTCCGTGAGACGCTCCGGAGGGAGACCGGAGGTTGACTTTGTCTTGCCCCGTTCTGCGCCGGAGGCTGTACTTCGCGCCATCGATTACCCTCTCGGGAAAGCTGAACTTCCTCTTCTTTCTTACGCGAAAAAGGGTGCCCGCGTCCAGAACCGGGCAGCGACCGGGACCAGGGTTTGGGCCTTCGGGTCCAGGGGGGATCAAGCGGCGCCGCGTCCTCGTTTGCCGCTTGTGCGTTTCATGCCGTAGACTCGGCTCTTTCCACAGGCATGCATATTTTTTGCGTCATCTACGGAATTGACGGGGGGTATCGACTGTTACATCCCACCCTGCAAGCCGCATTGACCGGGGGTTTCACCGCGTGCTTTAATGGCGCGTTTTGTGCATGTTGGGGACGAGTGCATCGATACGACGGTCGGCGATTCCCGGAACAAGCATGTTTTCACCCAGGGTTTCCCGCCGAATCTGATTTCGCGGGAGAGCATGTGGCACGGAAAGACGGATTTCTTACTTTATCTGGAGGCTTTTGAATGGCGTTCTCTCTTCCGGTAGCGGCTGCGGCAGCGTGGCAGGCCGGTGTTCCAGCGAGCAACGATAGTTTGTACCTTTGGATCGCGCTGGCGATTGGGGCGCTCGGCCTCATAGCCGCCTTCTTTTTCGCGCGCTCCGTTCTGGGCTCGGATAGCGGAACGCCGGAGATGCAGCGCATCTCGGATGCGATCCGCCAGGGCGCGGAAGCCTTCATGAAGCGGCAATACAGCACGATTGCGATGATCGCGGTTGCGCTGGCAGTGGTTCTTTATATCGGATACCGGCTTTCTCCATTCACTGCTCCTTACGCGAACAAGGTTGTCATCAGCTTCCTGATCGGCGCGGCATGCTCGGCGCTCTCGGGGCAGACGGGAATGTGGGTTTCGATCCGCGCGAATATCCGCACGGCTGCTGCCGCGCGGACGAGTCTCGGTAAAGCGCTTCAGCTTGCCCTGCACGGCGGCGCAGTAACCGGCCTGGTGGTGGTGGGCCTATCGCTGCTCGGGATCGGGCTGCTGTTCCTGGCCTTCGGCGGACTGCATGACCCGCAGCAGGCTCCTTATCAACTGGTCGGATTCGGATTCGGGGCATCGCTGGTCGCGCTCTTCGCCCAGCTTGGCGGCGGTATCTATACCAAGGCTGCGGACGTGGGGGCGGATCTGGTCGGCAAGGTTGAGGCGGGGATTCCAGAGGACGATCCGCGTAATCCGGCTGTCATCGCCGATCTGGTTGGCGACAATGTGGGCGACTGCGCAGGCCGCGGCGCGGATATTTTCGAGTCGACGGCGGCTGAGAATGTCGGCGCGATGATTCTAGGCGCGGCGCTCTATCCGGTCTTCGGACTGAAGGGTATCCTGTTTCCGCTGATTGTCCAGGCGATCAACCTGGTGGCCAGCATCGTAGGCGTAAGCTTCGTGCACAGCGGCGAAACGGAAGACCCGATGCACGCGCTGAACAAAGGGTATTACGTGACTTCCCTGCTGGCGCTGGTGGGATTTGCCGCGGCTATCTACTTCATGCTCGGGGCGCGCTGGTGGCTGCTGGGCAGCGGCGTCTGCGGCATCGTGACCTCATTCCTCTTTGTGCGCATTACCGAGTACTACACCGAGACGCGATTCAGGCCGGTGCAGGCGATTGCCAAGGCCTCGCTCACGGGCCCGGCGACGAACATCATTCAGGGGCTCGCGGTGGGCATGGAGACGCCTGCGCTTCCGGTGATCGTGATCAGCGCCGCGCTGCTGTTGAGCTACTACTTCGGCGTCAAAGGCCTTGCCGATGTGACAACGGTTTCGACCTACGCCAAAGGCATTTACGGCACGGCCATTGCGACCATGGGAATGCTTTCTTCGGCAGCTTACATTCTGGCCATGGATACCTTCGGCCCGATTACGGACAATGCCGGCGGGATCATCGAGATGAGCGACCAGCCGGACAGCGTTCGCGAGAAGACGGACAAGCTGGATGCGGCGGGCAACACCACCAAGGCTCTGACCAAGGGCTACGCGATTGGCTCGGCGTCACTGGCGGCGTTTTTACTCTTCTCTGCTTATCTAGCTACGATTCACGACATCGTGCAACAGCGGGTCGCCGCGGCGGGCGGCGTTATGCCGGCCGGCTGGAGCTTTTCCAACGTGAACCTGGCTTCAGTTCCTGTGTTTGTCGGGGCGCTGCTGGGCGCGATGCTGACCTACCTCTTTTCGTCCATGGCGATCAAGGCTGTGGGTCGGGCGGCGCAGATGGTGGTGGAGGATGTGCGCAGCCAGTTCCGCGAAAATCCGGGGATCATGGAAGGCACATCACTGCCGGATTATGGACGGTGCGTACGCATCGTGACCGGCGCGGCTTTGAAGGAGATGATTCTCCCGGGCGTGCTGGCGGTGAGCATGCCGCTGGCGGTTGGATTGATCTTCCGCCACTTCGGCGGAGAATACAGCCCGACCACCCTCGCGGATACTCCGCTGATTCACGGCTTGCCTATTAACCTGAGCGGCGCGGAGGCCGTCGCGGCGTTGCTGATGGTGGGAACAATCAGCGGCATCCTGCTGGCGATGCTGATGAACAATGGCGGGGGCGCCTGGGACAATGCCAAGAAGTTCATCGAGACGGGTGCTTATGGCGGGAAGCGGTCGGAAGCTCACAAAGCCGCAGTCGTCGGGGATACGGTGGGCGATCCGTTCAAGGATACCGCCGGGCCTTCGCTGCACGTACTCATCAAATTGCTGGCAACGGTGACCCTGGTGCTGGCTCCCCTGTTTTTGTAGGGCTCGCCTCCGGCGGTTCGTGCCGGAGGGTTTTGTGAAGGAAGAGAGGAAGGCGAAAACCGCCTTCCTTTTTTCGTTCGTCTGCTATCTTTGCTGGCGATGGCAACTGCCTATGCGAAACCCTGGTATCTGCGGAAGCCGGATGGATGGAGACACTTCCATGCTGTCCCGTTCTCGCGGCTGTGGACCCTTTTTCTTGCGGTCTTTGCGCTGTTTTCGACCTTCGGATTTTATAGCGACCTGATGGGGGACGGCCACGTCCCTTATGGAATCGTGCTGCTGGGCGTGCTGCAGAGCGGGTTGATCGCCATGCTCTGGATTCTCGTGCTTGCACGCCTGCCGATGGTGTTCCTCGTTTTTCCTTTGGCCTTCTCTGTCTTCAGTCCGTGGCTGATGGCTGGCCTCGATGCGTTTCTGATGCGGAGATTTCCTTCCCCCCCGGTCGCCACCGATGCCGGAACTCATTTTGCGGCGACGGGCACGATGGTGGCCATCATGGCTTCGTATGCCCTTTTCGTCCTCTTCATTCGCAGAGAAGGCAAGGAATCCTTCAAGTTGCGCAATGAGCTGGAACTGGCGCACGGCATTCAGAAAACACTGGTTCCGCCCATTTCTGTGACGATGGCGCGGTTTGAGATTTACGGCATCTCCTGCCCCAGCGAGAAGGTAGGGGGCGACCTGGTGGATGCGCTTTGTCTTCCGGGCGGCGACGCGATTGCCTACCTTGCGGACATCGCGGGGCACGGTCTGCAGGCGGGCATTCTGATGGGAATGCTGAAGACAGCGACTCGTACAGCCTTGCTCGATGCGGGTGAGCGGGATGCTTCGCGGACGCTGCCTGTCCTGCTGGATCGGCTGAACAGCGTGCTTCCTGCCGTCAAAGAGCCGCACATGTATGCGACCTTCACTGGCTTTCGGCTGAGCGCAGACGGCAGCATCCACTATGCGCTGGCGGCGAGTCCTCCTATTCTGCATTGGCATGCGAGTCGCGCCGACCTTTCGCACGTGGAGGAGGAACAGTTCCCTCTTGGATTATTGCCGGTATCCACATTCGACGGCGGGAGCATCGAAGCGCTTCCAGGCGATCTGCTGATTGTAGCCACGGACGGAATTCTCGAAGTCTGCAACAAAGGACAAGAGGAGTTCGGAGTGGAGCGGCTCAAGAAGATTATCGAAGATCATGTGCGGGATCCGTTGCCGAATCTGGCGAAGAAGATTCTTGAAGGGGCCAACGGATTCGGGCGGCAGGCGGACGATCAGACGATCCTGATTGTGCGGTGTCTCTAGCCGGAGATGAACGGCGTGTGAATCGGCTGTCAGTCGATCGATCGGGAATCGTCATCGTGAATAAATTCGGGATGCTGACGCATCCAAGAGCCGGAAGCGCCGATCGGCGCGGTATCCCTTGCAAGGAGCAATTTATGGAACGCAGAGATTTCATCAAATCGGCTGCCGTGGCAGCGGTAGGTACGGTCGCAGCACCGGGTGCCAAGGCGGCTAACGCGGGTGCACCCATTACGCGGCCGACGTCGCCGGATATGGTGTACCGCGATCTTGGAACTACCGGGGAAAAGGTGTCGGCGATTGGGCTGGGCGGCTATCACGTGGGCAAGCAGGCCGATGCGGCGGAGAGCATTCAACTGATCCGGACAGCGATCGATCAGGGCATTACGTTCATGGACAATTGCTGGGACTATAACGGCGGCATCAGCGAAGTCCGCATGGGGCAGGCACTGAAGGACGGGTATCGCAGTAAGGTCTTCCTGATGACGAAGATGGATGGCCGCACGAAGGAGTCGTACAACATTCAGCTCGAACAGTCGATGGGACGGCTGCAGACGGATGTGATCGATCTGGTTCAGTTTCACGAAGTGATCCGGCTGGATGACGCGGACCGCATCTTCGCGCCGGGCGGCGCAATGGAGGCGGCGGTTGCAGCGCGCGAGGCGGGTAAGATCCGGTATATCGGATTTACGGGCCACAAGGATCCGTATGTGCATCTGCGCATGCTGGAGGTAGCGCAGAAACATAACTTCCACTTCGATACGGTGCAGATGCCGATCAACGTGATGGACGCACACTTCCGGTCATTTACGAAGGAAGTGCTTCCGGTGGCGCAACTGAGGGGTATCGGAGTGCTGGCGATGAAGACCTTCGGCGACCCCTTCATTCTGAACAGCAAGACGGTGGAACCGATTGAGGCGTTGCACTACGGGTTGACGCTCCCGGTGTCCACGATCATCACCGGAATCGATTCGAAGCCGATTCTGGAGCAGGCGCTGACAGCGGCGAAGACCTTCAAGCCTCTGACGGAGGAACAGGTGTCGTCACTGCTTGCCCGCACGCGGGATGCGGCCGCCGATGGGCGCTTTGAACCCTTCAAGACTTCGACGCACTTCGACGGCACGATCCAGAATCCGAGCTGGCTGGGTTAAGCCGGCGCGGCAAGATTGAAGCGCAGGGCCGGGCGATAAACTATCGTCCGGCTTTGAGCACTTTGGCGGTGATGACAATCTGGCCGACATGACGCTGAGTGTGATCGGCCAGATGTACGAGCAGACCGCCGACGCTGGTAGGGAGTTGTTTCTTGCCTACTCCGCGGGGCTGTTCGAGGTCGGCTCCGGCAAAGGCGCGGACGCGATTTGCGGCGTTTTCAATTCCCTCTTCAAATTCCTGAAAAAGCTCTTCGCGGGTCGCTCCCGGGTCGGATTCCCTTTTGAGTGCGGAAATCTGCGCGGGGCCGAGCTGATCGCCTTCCGCGTAGGTGAGCAGGCGATCGAGGCTGCGCGGAATGTGGCGCAGATGGAATGAGATAGGCGTCAGGCCTACTGGCGGGGCATTGAGATCCGTTTCACTTAGCCCGGCGCACCAGGTGAGCACATCTTCCCGTGCGAGATCCAAAGCGTGAATGACGGCGCGCAAGACGGCGGGAAGCTCCGGGTAAGTTCCTCGAAGCCAGGGTTCGGGTTGGGGTGTGGCGGAAACCGGGGGCGTTGGCGCACTCGACGACGTACCTGCTGGAACACCGGTTGTCATTTCAAAGTCCCTTTCTGTTACGAAATTCTCGCACGACCTGGGCAGGATCGCGATGCTGTCCGTCGACTGCCTCGTTCATGGCACGCATGTCGTCGGCGGTGATTCTGCCGGCGAGGGCGTCGAGAGCGGTTTGAATCTGTGGCCAGCGCTGAAGAGCTTGCTCGCTGACCAGCGGCACGGCCTGGTACGGCGGGAAATAATGCCTGTCATCTTGAAGAACGGTCAATCCGAAGGCCTGGATTGGACCGTCGGTTGAGTTTCCGGCGATCATGTCGACCTGATGGGCGTTGATGGCGCGGTAGAGCAGGCCGAGATCCATGGTGCGCGGCGAGCCGTTGAATTTGAGGCCGTAGGTGGCGCTAAGACCGGGGAGTCCGTCGGGGCGCTGTTCGAATTCGTAGCCAACGCCGAGGCGCCACTGCGGGGTGTATTGCGCGGCTTGACTTAAGGTGGTGAGGTGGAGACGCTGGGCGTCGTCGCCGCGGATGATCATGGCAAAGGTGTTTTCGAAGCCCAGCGGCGGCGCCACGGTGACGTGGTAGCGCGAAGCGTAGAGGCGGCGGGCGGTGTCCAGCACCGACTCAGGATCGCGATCGAGCGGCTGCTTGAGGATGGCGGTGAGGGCGGTGCCGGTGTACTCGACATAGCCGTCGATGCGTCCGGCGACGAGGGCCTGCTGGCAAATGTAACTGCCAGCGAGATAAAAGCGGCGGTCCACTTTGAGATTGGCCTTGGCTTCGATTTCCTGCGCCAGAAGTTCGCCGAGAACGACCTGTTCGGTGAAGTTTTTGGCTCCGATGACGGGATGATCGGGGCGCGGCGGCGCGCAGGAAGTCAGGAGCAGGCAGAGTGTAACCGATACGGCGACGAATAGGCTGCGCTTCATTTTGCGGGTGCCTGAAGCCAGCGCTCCAGCAGTCCGAGGGCGCCGTCGGCGATGAGCGCGAGCAGCGCGGCGGGGATGGCTCCGGCAAGGACCAGGCGATTGTCGACGGAAGCGACTCCCCGGAAGATGAATTCGCCGAGACCGCCGGCTCCCACGGCCGCTGCGATGGTAGCGATGCCGACGCAGGTGACGGTCGCGGTCCGGAGTCCGGCGAGGATGAAGGAAGCCGCGAGCGGCAGTTCGACCTTGATGAGGCGCTGGCGGTCGGTGAGGCCAAGGGCGCGGGCGACTTCGATGACGGAGGGATCGATGCCGCGGATTCCGGCATAGGTGTTGCGCAGGATGGGCAGCAGCGCGTAGGCGGTAAGGGCGACGATGGCGATGCGCGCGGCATGCTCGCCCAGCCAGGGCAGGGGCAGCAGAAATCCGAACATGGCGAGCGAGGGGATGGTCTGCAAGACGTTGGCGATTCCGATGATGGGTCTGGCCCAGCGCGGCGAGCGGGTGAGCCAGATTCCAGCGGGAACCGCGATGAGAGTGGCAAAAATCATTGCCGAAGCGGTGAGCCAGAGATGCTCAAGGGTGAGGGTGACCATTTCGCTGCCGTACTGCGAAAAGAAGCCCGAGCTCATTTTGCGGTCTCCGACGGATTTGGAGTGCCTGCGGCCTGATTCGCATTTTGCTCCACGGCCCGCTCGCCGCGGTGAAAGGCGCGAATGTAGGACTGGATTTCGGGCTGCGTCGCGCTGAGAAACTCCGCGGCATCGAGGTCGGCGATGAGTTTGCCTTCTTCGAGCAGGACGATGCGATCGGCGAGGTAAAGCGCTTCATCGAGGTCGTGTGTCACGAGGAGAACCGTCTTTTTGAGGCGGTGCAGGAGTTTGCGGAGCATGTCCTGCATCTCGGCGCGGGTGAGCGGGTCGAGGGCTCCGAAGGGCTCGTCCATGAGCAGGATCCTGGGCTCGGCGGCGAGGGCGCGGGCGAGGCCAACACGCTGGCGCTGGCCTCCGGAGAGCTGATGCGGATAGCGCCGCGCGAAGCTGGTGGGGTCCAGACCCACGGTCGTGAGCAGTTCATGGCTGCGCCGGATGCGCGCGGCGCGGGGATGCCCCTGGGTCTCCGGCACGCAGCCTACGTTGCGTTCGACGTTGAAGTGCGGGAAGAGCCCGTTTTCCTGGATCACGTAGCCCATTCCGCGACGCAGCTTGATGAGATCGGTGTCGCGGACGTTGCTTCCGTGGACCAGAACCTCTCCGCTGGTAGGCTCGACCATACGATTGACGGTGCGCAGGAGGGTGGTTTTTCCGGAGCCGCTGCGGCCGAGAATGGCGGTGATCGACCCCTCGGGAAGCGCGAGGGAGATGTTGTCCAGGAGCAGGCGGCCTTGCGGCGTGGCGAAGGAGAGGTTCCGGAATTCGATGGCTGCGCTCATTGGGCCTGCGTCCTGCGTTTCTTCAGTGTATGAGTTCGATGCGGGAAAGGTGGGGTGTTTCTGCGGGCTTCGTCGATTCTCTTCAGCAGCAGACACAACTTTTTCCCTGCCAAGCTTCCCTGCCCTCTTTGATGAGGAGCGGCAACGCGGCCAGAGCGGCCAGCGAGTCGAACCAGGCAATCTTGAAGAATGCGTTGAGGGCCACGCCGGCCAGCGCGATTGCGGCAAGGTACGCGCAGGTGGCGGACTGTACGGCGTCCGCGGCCAGAGCGATGTTGCCGGTGCGCGCGGCTTCGCGCCGTTTGAGACGTGCGAGTATGGGCATGACCACCAGGGCAGCTACGGTGATGCCGATCCCCAGGATGCTTGGTTCCGGGCGGCGGCGGGACACAAACGATGCAAGGGAGACGAGGGCGACGACGCCGGCGAGGGTGAAGAGAAGTATTGCGGCTGCGCGGTTGGCTCGCTCCGGCGAGAGCGGAAAGCGGGGCAGGAATTGCAGGAGAACCACGGTCGCGGAGAGCAGTTCGACAAGGCTGTCGGAGCCGAAGGCCAGCATCGATGGGCTGCAGGCGGTCACGGCGGCGGTCAGCGAGATCCCGCACTCGAAGAGCATCCAGACAAGCGTGATCCCTTGCAGCCAGAGGACGGCCGTGCTTGCAGGCCGGGGCGCACATGCGCCTGTCATCGAGGGTCTGGGTTGGATCCGGATCAGCTCCGCCATGGGAACATTGTCTCGCAGCGGAGCAATTTCGAGCGTCTGCTCTCTCACGGAATCGTCTTATAACCTGTGGGGACGCTGGGTCTTCCAGCCAGACGGTGCTGTAAAGTGGGGCTATCGTGATCATCAATCTCGCCAGGCGGGCGCACAACCATAACTGGGAGCTGGATCCGATTACCCGGTCCCTGCTCGATACGGACTTCTACAAGCTT
>Ga0210388_10004313_pt1 | contig 11158 bp, 11 predicted proteins | sample IncBWC19OmetaG_FD_155485 | JGI IMG/M metagenome (GOLD analysis project Ga0210388, IMG submission 155485) | Forest soil microbial communities from Barre Woods Harvard Forest LTER site, Petersham, Massachusetts, United States - Inc-BW-C-19-O ...
TGTTTGATCCTTGCGCACCTCCTCCGCTCGGAGCAATCAGCAATCCAACATCGCGTAACCCTCCACCGCTGAACGAATTGTCATAGAGCGTCAAGAATTGTGGTGCTAGATCGCCATTCGTCGTCGTTCCGTTGTAATCGAATATGACGTTCGCAGTCCCTACTGCATCCGTAGCTTGATTGCTAAATCCGCAGTGGTTGATTGAGCCGTAGGTTGTGGACTGACCGTTGAGGATTGGCTGATTAGCGGCAGTCTGAGTTAGCCCAGCGAATAGTCGATTCGCACAAGTCAGCACGAAGCCATTGGCATCATAGACGTTGATCGGCCCATTAAGCTGGAACTGTGTGCCGAGGTAAAGCTCTTTGTTGTAAATCCCTAAGCCTGAGCCATTGACTCGCCCAATACCCCAAGCGAATTGTTCCGCAGCTTGGATAGCTCCTGTATTTATTGTGAGGTTGGAATTTAGTCCCGAAGCCCCCCACCATTCCGGAAAGACTCGCGCCACCACAAAATTACCATTCGAGTTGATGTTCCCTGCCGAACCCGTCGCGTTGTAAAAAATCTGGTGATTGTCTGGGTCAACAATGCCACCTTCAATCGTGATCGTAGCCGAACCTGGCCGCAGTGCGAATACGGCATACACCGCATTCGCAGGAGCACTGCTGAGGGTTGCTGTGGCCGCAGTCAAACCCGCATTGGACAGGTTGTACTCCATCTGCATATAGCCAGTAGCCGATTGCCCTGCCAATCCCGCTGGTTGCGTGTAGCTTGCGCCTGGACTCCAAGTCTCCGCCGTGAAAGGTTGCCCACCATAGCCAATCACTAAACTCTGAGTCGTGATCGACGCTAGTCCAGATGTTAATGAAGTCGTCCCAGAATTAATCTTGTTAGCTCCTGTGCCATCCGCCACCACGATTGGCCCCATGCCCGCAAACTGCTGCGCAATCACCTGCGAGTTTAATAGGGTGCCATTCGCCGTCGCGGTAATTGTGCAGCTTCCTCCGATCAAGTCCGAGGCTACCCATAGGCTTTCCACTCGTGTCTGGTTCGCCAAGGTGGTCTGCATGTGAAAGAACTGATCACCACAGGAATCCGTGACGCTGGTAAATGCGTAAGTAAATCCCGGATAGGGCATCGCACCCACGACCAGAGTATTCCCGGCAGTCAAAGTCAGAGCGGGTGTGGTGCAGAAGGTAGAACCCGAGCCACATTCAACGCTCGTCCCATTGACGAAAGATGCGAAACCTGGAGAAGTGCTGCTAGTGATGGTCTTTAACGAGCCGCCAGCGGAGAAATCCAACGTGACATTCGCAGGGAAAACGAAGTTGACAAAGGCAAACGTCCCTGGGGTAAATAAGATGGTTGCTGGATTCGATCCGATTGTAGCCAATAGTGTGCGCGCAGCAGCCGAGTTATCGGTGATGCCATCCCCTACTAATCCATGAGCATTAGCTGCGTAAATTGCTGCTGGAAGCGCCCCAGATGAGTTGATCGCAATATTCGAGCCAGTCTGAACTACTGTCGTGTTAGCGCCGTTCACGAGATTCGCAGGAGATGGAACAAACGCTCCGCCATTTACGGTAATTGCGGTTCCACCTACGCCGCTGCCACCAATTGTGACCGTATAAGGCCCGAAGCAACTCAGAGTGCCAGCAATGCAGACGGTATAATCATACGTGCCCGCAGGCGACCACACACCCACATTGCCTTGTGCATCCCCCGTTGATTGACAGGCAGAAGTGAGGGCATTTGGGTCGGGAGTGTCCTGCGCTCCGTTGGGGCAAGCCGTTCCATTTCCCTGAAATGTCTGGCTGTAGTTTGTGCATGGAACGGTATTGGCCGGAGAGTGACACCATGCAATCTGCGGCGAGTTTGGAGGCAGATTAGCAACCAGGAAAGGTGAAGCAGAACTGCTAACACTCGGAAATGGGGCTGTAAATCGTACATTCTGCCCAAATGCCGAGCACGCCAGCAGCAAGATTCCACTTAGCAGAATCCTACGCACTTCGCCACCAGTTCGTGCCATCGCTCTTAATCTTCAGACTTTCCCCTTGCACGATTAGCGTGTATGGCCCCAGAGGAAGATTCTTGCCGCTCAAAGTGAAAATGTTCTCATCCTTGGAGGTCTTGACGTAGGTGATCTCTGAATTCTGGTTTGTCTGCCCTGTGCTCGGATTTAAGCCTGCCGCTGGAGGCTGCTCTCCGTATGCGCCTTTAGAGGTATCGACAGTGCGCAGGGGATTCACGCCCTGCGTCTCCAGTTCCCAGTACTGCATTTCCTTGGGCAATTTGGCATTGCGCGTAGGAGGCAAGCGACGGATGGTTTGAACGGTAGTCACTGAATTTTCCGATATTGTTCGCTAAGCCGTTCGCCAGGAGGATAGATCGGCTTGCCCCCACTCATCGCCTCAAGATAAATGTCAATGAAACGCCACGGAATCGGGTCCGTCCAATTGAACTTAAATACCCTCTTGCGTGCTCTCCCGAGTTGGTGCTTATGAACCCTCTTGTTGTACTCACCTGCCTGCCCACAATCGAGATAGAACGTATTGCTCCAAGTCTTGCCGCCATTATCTGACCAGCAGAGCATCAACTGTGGGCCGCGTGGCTGCCCATCGCCGTCAAGCAGCGGCGGAATCGGCCCAAGTCCAGTCTCCAGCAGGAATTCAATGTGGTTGAAGTAAATCCACTTGTTCTCGTTCATCACCGTGGGCGTTATGCGCTCTCCACGGATCGGATTGCCGAAATCGGTATAGATATTCGCTGATTGCTGGTAGATGTTCCCCGACTTCCAGTCGCCTACCAAGTGCATGCCGAAGTTGAAAGTGTGCGAAGTGGCTCTGTATGGGCTGTAGCCTGTATTAGAGTTCCAGAACAGCCACTTAGACCAAAGAGATGTGAAGAAGTCATAAACCCACGTTACGCCCGCAGTGGGGAAGCGATAGACCAAGAAGTTATGCCCTTGATCCTGATAGGCAAAGCCAATCGCATCTGCAATCGTCGTGTATGACTGCCAGGCTAACTCAACGGCCAGCGTGGAAATGCGAATTCCCACGTAGGAACCCATCATCTTCGCTATGCCCTGACCGCGATCATTGGCCTCAATCCAGCACACCGTATCGTTCGCCTGCACTGTACCAAAGGCCGCTGCGCAGCCATCCTCCAAGAATGCGCCTTGGATGGGAATGAATGGCGGGAAGCCAGCACCAGCATTGTAGTAGGCAATCGACTTCTTCCCCGATAGCAGCCACACTTCCCGATGATCAACTTTCAAAGACACGATATTGTCCGGGAAGTAGGAAATAGTTGAGATGAACAGCCCATTCCACGTAGTCGCATCTTCAAGGTCTGAAACTTGAAATGTATTCGAGTTCTGAATCGAAGCAAAGAAGTAGCCATCGCAGAAATCAATCTGCATGACTGGCCCATTGAACTGCGACATATTGACGACGATTAAGCTGTTTGCAGGATGCAGCACGCCATTCGAGTCCGTTACTGGAGTGAGCACGAAGATGTAGAGATCGCCATTCGATAGAATCAACAGATGGGTCTGGCAGCAGCAGATTTGCGTCGGCGTGAGCGGAGGACCGTTTAATGTTCCCCACTTCGTAGCCGTTCCATTCTGTAACAGTTCCCAGAAGAATGCCCCTGCCACGAACGTTCGCCCATTAACCGTAAACTCCGCAGGGATAGCATTTTCTCCGGGTAAGGTGTATTTCACTGCTAGACCTGGCCTGTGCATCATTGTCATGCCAGAAGTAGCGCCAACACTCTCCGGCTGCTCACAATAGGCATTGATCAGATTTTCGTTGTCGCTAATCGGAGACTGAAGAGTATACGCAGCCCCGATGCCACCGAATCTCGCCATGTTAGGTAAGTTTCAGATTACTGATCTGCTTGATGACCGGGGAAATATACTTCGCAATGAAATCAGCGGCAGAAATACCGATCGCTGCACGAGGAACTTTCACTTGCACCCAGCATGCGCTCATGCTCGGATCGGCCTTTTCTAGAGGATCATGTACGCGGATCGTCAGTGTGTATGGCGTCTTTGGATCTAACTTCATCGTGCCATCGTCGTTAAGCCAAGGATTAGCCGACATCAGAACGCTCCACGCTTGGTCTGAAGTCTATCCGCAGCCGATTCGCCCGCGTAACGCATCGGCACAGATCACTCGGCTGATTGCAGCACATGCACAAAGCGCCCTTGGCCTCTAAATGCGCTCTCAGAGACGTGTCGAGGATGTTGCGCACTTGCTTGATTTCTAGAATCACGGCTTGGCGTGCCATATTATGTCCAGGTTCTCGTGCGATACGACCACGTCGTCGATCTGCGCCCCTCTTGATTCCCCGGCATACCAGAATCGAGCGTGGAGATGTTTGCCGAAGGCACATTGTTCGTGAAGATCGCCGCCCTTGCCTGTGCAGCCATCGTAATCAGCGTTGGATGCGCTTCTCTCTCGCCTCCCGGCAGTAACGACTCCGCAAGGCTGAGCATGATCGCATTGCGATAACCCGGAGGCATCGTCATTGCCGCTCCGGGACCGCCTATCGGGTCTGTGATTGAATCGAACTGGCTGATTATCTGCCAGACTTCCAACTCCAGCCCGAATGCCGTTGTAGGCACAGGCCAGAGGTACAGCGAACCGTTCGGCGAAGTGGGATTGTAGAACAGATTCGTCGGGTACATGCTCGTGATACCGGGCAAAGTATTGCTCATCCACCACTGATCGGTTTCAACGGAGATATGAGCCTTCACTGGAGGGCTAACGTTGTTGATGATGACGTTCGCGGAGACAATCTTTACGGGCCGCTGCGAAACGGGATAAGTAGCTCCCGGCGCAGGCCCAATGGTCGATAACTGTGACCCATCAGGCTGCACCGGGAGATTAGGGTTTAGGAGAAGTTCAAGCAGCGTCACCGCCGTGACGTACTTCTTGCTCGTCGCCCACGTATCGAGCAGGTAGTTGAGTTTGCGAAACGCCCAAGGCCCTTGCGCATCGTCTGGTGTCTCCCCAGGCGAGAGCATGCCCGTTTCTATCAGGGCATCGGTAATCAAGTCCTCAACCGTGTAAGTGAGGGCTGACTCCGCAATGGGCGGGGTGATCGGCACTTCTACGTACCGGAGTCAACCACGTCGACGATGAAGGTTCCAGTGGTAGGCGCTGCGACGACAGGCGGCGTTCCCGAGATCGTCAGGTTGCCATTCGCGTCAAGGCCCAGCGTCATGCCAGCCGGCAATTGCGAAGGGCTTGCAGGGTCAATGGTTGGCGTTAAGTAGGGAGGAGTTCCGCCCTGCACTTGAGCGATTGGCTGTGCTGCAACGGCGACACCAGACTGCTCAGCGGGAAGCACTACGGGCGAAGATGCGCTCGTGGCTGGCACGCTTACAAGGGGCGGAGGCGGCGGAGCGGCAGGCGGGTTGATCGTGAGCGTGACGAAAATCTGTAGATTCTGAGGGGCCATCGGAAATTCTCCTATGTTGATCTCGATTGGAATGATGAGGTTCGCTACTTTGCAGCCTTCGTGGTGCCCCATGAGGCCCCCTTGAGCTTCGTGTCAGTTGCTACTGCAGGTACTGCTCCGCCGCCAGCGAACTTGGCTTCGTCTTCGGCGTTCTTTGCGATGATCGCTTTCGGCACAAAGGGAATCTTCGTGCGCTCGGCTTCCTTCTCCTCAGCTTCGGTTGGCTTTGACCAGCCTACCTGCTTCGGAAACTCCTGAAAGCCGGAGGTCTGAGTTTCGGGCTTGTGATTGGAAGCAATCGCCTCCGCATGCGAAATCTTCATCATGTTTCCCGGCATCGTTGTCATTGCTGTGCTCCCTTCTGAATGGCTGTGATGATCTCGATCTTAGATGCCTCATCGGGCAAATCCACGCCGTATACTTCGCGGGCATGCTCGACAAGCTCATCCTTGGGCATCTGGTTAAGTTTGATGATGGTTTCCACGCTCAGGGCTGGTATCGGAACTTGGAGGGGGTTAATTGGAGCGCTCCCGATAGTTTCCAGCGGGGAATGCTCGTCAATCATACGACGCGGGGCAGGCGGAGCCTCTACAAAGCCTTCTGCCATCGCCGCAGTCTTTTCCTCCATGTTTGCCACTTTGCGCGTCAACGGCACGGATTCGGGGATGTCCATCGGCGCCAGATTGGGGTTTGACTCATTGCGCCGTCTCACTCCCAGCCGCTTGGCTTCGTTCGTGGGGTCTTTCTCCGTGGCGTGATACATCAATTGCGGATAAGCCTGAAAACGGTACACAGGCCAGCCAGGACTCCGCTCCGGGTGATGGAAGTCGATAATCTGCATATTGCCAATCGACTTCAGTTTCGCATCCTCGAGCGTTGCCAGTTCTTCGCGGAGAAGTTGTCGCCTGACTTCGATTTCCTGCGCACTGAATGTGCTTGTTGCCATAAAGCCTCCTAAGAATTAAGAAAGTGCGGAGATGGCCTCCCCCGAACCATCCCCGCTGGCTCTCTCTACTGCCCGTACAACCCAACCGTCGCCGATGGATTGGCGAAGGTTTCCGTGGTGGTATTACCAACCGTGTCGAGGAACTGAATGTAATCCCCTTGGACTACAGCCACGGCATGCGTGGTATCGGTGCATGTTTTAGCCGCAATCGCCACGGTACAGGTGATGGCTGTAGCCACGCCATTCTTGTACACCGTGATCACATTCGCATTCGCTGCTACAGCCGAACCCTGCACGGTTAGGTTAGCCAGTTCCCCGTTCGTGGCTACCGTGTAGGACCATGTTGCCGTAGTCTGTCCCGTGCAGGCCCCATAGTTCAGATACTCAGCAACGTTCTGTGCCGGAATGGTATTGCAAAACGCACTGATTGTGGTAATAGCAGTGCTTGCCGATCCTAGCCCCTCCCAGAACCAGTTACCGTCCGAATAGCAGTTATAGCGCTTGCCATCGGTGATATTGATCCAAGGAAGAATCGCGGGCAATTGAGCAGGCGAGGTTGTCAGTCCAGTAGAACTGGCGTAGCAGGTCCCAGCCACATCGAACTGCTGAAACAAGTTAGGACGGCCTACATAGACCTTCCTGCCCGATTGATGGCCTTCCGCCTTTGTTCCAAACGCGCCACGCTGCACCAGTAGACAAGTGCCCGTTGACGGTACGGAGTTAGTCACTACGGTCATGGCCTCGGTATCAACCCACAGCGTAGTGCCGATTGAAACCGTGGCCGTAACGTTTGTGAGTGAAGCAAGGCAAACGTTTGAGGTGAAAGCGTTATTGCTGCCAACCCCGAACGTTGAGGTCGTGGGAATGGCAGCGCTGAGTGTGGTAGTGGAGAGCGTTTGTGCTCCTTGGATTTGCGCGAACGATGCAACCGAAAGGACCACAAGTACCGAAACCGCGAGACTGCTCTTGAGTAGTTTGTTCATTGAGTTGTCCTTTCGTCTCAGCCGCACGCAATTCGGCAGCAAGCGTTGTCGGGGAGGAGGGCTCCAAAACCCATCAGCACATCAGCCCTGACAATCCATGACCGCGTTTGAGGGTCCATCATCTTGAACATGGCGATGGACATTTTGGTGTCTGGATCTTCCGCACGTGTTTCCCATTCGCACGCCTTCGGATTAGCCAGCGGCACGCCGACGAGAGCGAAAGCATCTCGCGCAATCAGCAAGCCCTGCATGGAGGTTTTCCCGTTCGGAGCTGTGGTTCCCGGATACGAAGTCAGTGCCGCAGTGTTTGCTGGCAGTGAATCCACATTCTGGAACTGTGAGCCTGGCCCAAAGATTGGCGGGGAAATGTTCAGCACATCCACACCACCGCCGACGCAGGTAATGCTGGTTAGCACTACGAACTGCTTCAGCGTTGAGGAGATGTTATTGCGGTTCATCGGGTTGACGCCATTCACGGCGGCGATATTGAAGATGTCGCCAGCGTTGTAGGTATCACCAGCCGTTGCATTGATCGTGAGCGCAGACCCTTGCTGATTCGCACCAGCAACGGTGTTTGTGCCTGCCTGCGTTCCGGCCGTAACACGAGTCAGATTGACGGACTCGCGCCATTCTGCATTCACGTGCGGGCTGGCTACTTCGCCCGTTCTGTACTGCTCACTGATCTCGCCTGTGGGGTTCAGGTAAGAAGCATAGGCGGGAACCAATGCGGTAGAGACACTGGGCGGATGGAACATGCCCCACGGCCCTCCAGCATCCGGATCAGTGCCCTGCTCAATCAACCGCTGACGGGCCTGCATGAACGGCGTCATGCTGGTCGGATCAACGTTCAATTGCCCCACAATGTTCGAGGTATTCAGCGTGGCGAAGTTGATGAATCTGGTGTCGATGTAGTTCGCCAACTGCGTAACCATCGGGTCCAGATAGCGGCGCTTGAAGTAAGCGCGGCCCTTGCCCATCTTCAGCGCTTCCTCTACGGAATCGTATTGGAAGTGGATGTTGAATGGTTCATTGACGGAAATCGTGGTAAACATTTCCGTAATAGCCTGTGGTTGGAAGCCCATGCCCTTTGTAACGATCCAGCGAGTGGGCAGAGGCACGCGGACGGTATCGCCTACGGCGAAGTCCTCCTTGAATCCCTTCTCGTAATCGTGATTCGCATACTTGCCGCAAACCAGCTTGTTCTTGAGCTGGCGCAGCATCTCGAATCCGATCCAGTCTACAAACTGAAATACGTTTTCACCGGCCATTGTTTATCCTTTGCGTGCCTAGGCCCTACGCGCCTTGCGCTCCGCTGCGTTCGCGGCCTTCTCATAGTCCGCGAAGTTCTTAGTCTTTACTGCTTCCTCAACCGGATCGCCCGATACCGTGTTTTTGGCAGAGAGCACCGTAGGCGGCGGAGGAAGTGGTTTGGCAGGTGCAGAAGTAACTGGCTTTGGCGTTGCTGGTGTTACGGTCGTTCCCGTCAAGCGAGCCTCAATACGCGCTAGTTCGGCGTACTGCAAAGAGGGGTGCATGGCATCTTCCCACCTGCGATTGCCGTCAGGTAACCTTGGCAGTTCTCGCAGGAAGGATTTAAGAACCTCCGGATGCTGGCCGAGATAATACAGAACCTCTGCCCCATGCGGTGAATTCCTGATGAACAGATCGGCGGGAGAGTAACGGGGTATATCCAATTCCGGATTGAGCGCTATCGTGTCGAAATCGCCGTGCTTCTCACGTGCCGATACGACCTTGGTAGACCAATCCAGATTGGCAACCCGCTCCTGCTCTGCCTGAACTCTCTGCTGCTCCGTCTTGGTGAATCTCGCCTCGACTTCAGCCGAATTCTTTGCCAGAAGCCAAGTGGAGTAGTCTTCCTGCCACTCGGCAATGGTTTGATACGGCTTACCTGTCATCGGATTGACATCTCCAAGCTGCGGAGCCTTATCGCTCGCCTTGATTTCCGCCTTGCCATCCGCTGCCGGAGACGAGCCCGGCTTTACGTCTGCTGCTGCGGGTTTGGCAATCCGTTCTTCAAGTTCCTTATAGCGAGCCTCCCACTGTTCGCGCTCTCGCTTGTTCTCCTCCAGCAACTGCAAAATGCGTGCATCGCCAGTGCGTTTCTTCTGCGGCTTACCCGGCTCCGTGACGGGTGCGGTTTCAACCTTGGTTTCATCCTCGGTTGCGGAAGGTTCTGCTGTGGAAACTGCCGAGGCTTCCTTTTTGGCCGGCGGTGTTTCAATCTTGGGTTCTGCCTTGGGCTTGATCGCAGGAAATTCCCCTGTGCGCTCCCAAGTCTCGTACTCAGCCTCAGTAGCATTGTTTAGGCGCTCCTGAAGGCTTACTTCTTGCTCAACCGGAGCCGACTCGGTTTCAGGTGTCACGGCGGGTACTTCGGTCGCTGCCATTGTCGTTAATTCCTTTCAAAAGTCGTGTTAGTTCTTCGGTATTGCGTGGCACTTGCCGTCTTTGTCGTTCACCGTCACGGCATCGCCAGGCTGTGGCTGATTGTCAAACACGCACGTGCCCACCACGCCGTCGCCGAAGTCCACTTTTCCATCGTCCATAACCGTTCCGTGCATCTTGTGCGAGCATGCGGCGAGGAGAAGAAGTAAGGCCAAAAGCGGTACGAGTTTCACTGATTTGCCTCCTGCGTTATAATCGTGCCCATGAAATGCTCTTGGTGTGGTATCGACCCCGAAGATTCTGCTAAGCGGTATGAAGGTCCGCATTTGACGTGGTGTGTTCATTACAGAGCACCCATCATTCGCCGCATCCCTGATCCGCCCCCGTACTCAGTGAGTGAGTTCATCGTCATGCCCGTCGAGAACATCACTCGCGAGGAAGCACTTAAGCGTTGGCCTGCGTCCGAGGAATCTATCAACAGAAAACGCTGATTTGCCTCCCGTGCTAAACTTGTGCGCATGAACGGCTACTACTGGGTATGCGCTATGTGCGGTAAACCCGACGATCTCTGGTATATCGTCACGCAGCGAACAACGTGTAATCTCCCGCTGGAAATGGGCGACATCATCTGCAAAACATGCTCCGAAACTTTGCCGAAGTCCGCGCAAGACGTTCTTCATTGGAGTTCTACCGCTAAAAGACTCGCATACCTCAACAGTCTATTGCCGGGTGACATTTTCACTATGGATTCAGTAAACCTCATCAATCCTGCCCCGCCTCTGGCTGATTCTGCTCAGCCATCGTCTGCTGATGCACCTGATCCGAAGCCTGACTCTGAGCCGCTGTAGCCGCTTGCTGTGCCTGCTGACTGGAAGCAATCGCTGCATTCTTGTCGGCCATCGCGTGCTCATGCTCCTGCTGGTCCTTCTGCAATCCAAGTTCGTGCGCTGCGCCCATTGCCTGCTCAATCCGCGAAGCATCTTGCTCCGCAATCTGATCGGTAGAGCGTGACTGCTTCTGCATCTCCGCGACGATGATCTTGGCCCAGAGTTGCATGTTCTGCACGGTAATCTCTTGGTTATGAGCCGCCGCATCCGCAGCGCCCTTTGCCTCAATCTCCATGCCCTTGATTTGCAGTTTGGTATCGGCTTCCAGTTGGCGTTTCGCCCGATCTTGATGCAGTGCTGCATTCTCCGTCTGCAACTGCTGCAGTTGAGCCTGAAGTTGTTGCAACTGCTGCTGCGCCTGTGCCGGATCGCCCTGCGGCGGCTGGAGAATCTTTACCATCTGCTCACCAATCGGCCCTAACTGCTTGGCTTCGATTGAGAGCGCCAAAAGTGCATCTTTCTTCGCTGGA
>Ga0210388_10004314_pt1 | contig 11158 bp, 9 predicted proteins | sample IncBWC19OmetaG_FD_155485 | JGI IMG/M metagenome (GOLD analysis project Ga0210388, IMG submission 155485) | Forest soil microbial communities from Barre Woods Harvard Forest LTER site, Petersham, Massachusetts, United States - Inc-BW-C-19-O ...
CAAGGATCTCGAATCCTTCCTTACCAATCACAAGCTCTTGACCGGACCTGTATTTCCGTTCGATGTCCGCACGGACTTCGTGAAGGTGACGGATGACACCGTGATCGTGCCGGTGACGCTGCAGATCAAAAACCGGGACATCACCTTCCAGACCAAAGAGGGCGTATCGAAGGGCGAGGTGAATATCCTCGGCCGTGTCTCGACGATCACCGATCACATCGTTCAGACCTTCGAGGAGACGGTGCAGGTCGAGCAGCCGTCTGAACTGTTGCCGAAAACGCTCGATAATTCCGAGCTGTACTGGAAGGCTCTGCCGCTGCGTCCGGGGCGGTATCGCGTGGATATAGCGATCAAGGACGTCAACAATCCGGACCACGTGGGCATCTGGGCCCAGGGCATCACAGTTCCGAAGTATGACGATGATCGCCTCTCAGCCTCTTCGCTGATTCTCGCCGACAAGATGGAGCGGGTGCCTTCGAAGCAGATCGGCACCGGTAACTTCATTATTGGTAATACTTATATTCGCCCCCGCGTGACGGTGAATGCGGCTACGCCGGTGACGTTTCATCGGGACCAGAAGTTGAATTTCTGGATGCAGGTTTACAATCTCGGGATCGATGAGAAGAGCAAGCAGAACGCGGCGACGATCACGTATCAGATCATCGATGTCGCCTCCAACAAGGCGCTTTTGGACACGGAAGAAAACTCGAAGACCATGAGCGCCAATTCGGATCAGTTGACGGTAGAAAAAAGTCTCCCCCTTGCCAGCCTTCAACCGGGGAAGTACCTTGTCAAGGTGATGGTGAACGACAGCGTCTCGAAGCAGGAGATCGCTCAATCGGCGCCATTCACGGTGGATTAGGCGACAAATTGGACAGGCTGCCGGAGAGCAGCCAGATCCAGTAATTGGCCTCTATGTATTGGAGCAAACGGCCAGGGAGCAATCGACGATTGGACCTGTGACAAGAAGGCTTTCCATTTACGCCCCGATTTTCGTGCTGCTGGTTGCAGCGATGCAGTTCCCGGCGTTCGCCATCACCGAGGGAACGGTATCAGGCGTGGTGCGCGATGCCAAGGGCTCTCCGCAGATCGGCACGCTGGTCCAACTGGTGAAGCCTGATCTGTCGGTGATTGCGCAGACCTTTACCGACGACCACGGCCATTACTCGCTCCCGCAGATCCTTCCCGGCATCTACGGCATCAAAGCCACCGCGGCATTGTTTTTACCTACTCTTCGCGAGAATCTACGCATCGCGCCGAGCTCGCGGCTGGTCGTCAACCTTACCCTCAGCACCCTCTACGAAGCGTTCCGCTGGCTGCCGGCACAGCCTCGCCTGGCCGACGAACCACAGGATGACTGGACCTGGACGCTGCGGCTCTCAGCGAACCGTCCGCTGCTCAGGATGCTGGGCGACGGGCCGCTGGTCGTTGTGCAGGAGGCGGAGGGGCAGAATGCGGCGCTCAAGGCCCGCGTCACCATCCGTGGCGGCGAGAGCGCCTTCGGCGAAGGTGGAGTCCACAACGGTTTTGAGATGCGGCGGAGCAACGACGATACCCGCCAGATATTGCTGCGCGCGGACCTCAGCCAGGCGGATGATCCGGCCCTGAACACCGTGGTCGGCTACGAACAGCAACTTGCGCCGGGAAGAACGCTGCGGACAGTTGCGGCCTTTGTGGACCGCCCGGAGATCGCAGGCGGACCCGATGAGCAGGGACTGCAGGCGATGGTCTTCCGGACGGCAGAGACCATGGACCTAACTCCCGCGATTCAGGTCGAGGCCGGAAATGAATTCGAGGCGGTACATCTGGGAACCACGCAAGTTGCCAATCATCCCTTCGCGTCAGCGAGGGTGCAGGCAGGCAATGCGATGGTCACGTATCGCGTTGCGACCGCTCCCGGCGTGCAGCGAGGCGACCAGATTGATCGGGTCAGCACGCTGATACCGTCTCTCGGTGAGAACCAGGGCAGGCTGGTACTGGAGCACGGGCTGCATCAGGAGCTGTCCCTGAGTAAGAACGATGGCAAGGTGCGCTGGAGCATGACAGTCTTCCACGATCGCGAAGAGAATCCGACGATCGATGGCGGCGGCACAATTTCCAGTAGTGACTGGAAGAGCGGCGACCTGCTCTACGACTCATCAACGAATTCGCTGAGGGTAGCGACGAACGGTTTTGCCACTGCAGGCTTCGTCGCCGAGTTGAAGGATATGCTTCCGGACGATATGTGGGTGGCTTTTGCGGCAGCCACGGGCGATGCCATAAGCATGGACGCGCAGCCGATGCCGGTGACGCTGGAGAATGGATTGCTCAGCCTTCGGCCGCGACGCACGGAAATGTATTCGGCCTCATTCGGCGGAAAGCTCGACCGGGCAAAGACACAATGGCAGGCGTCTTATCGTTGGCAACAGCCGAGTTCGCTGACCGGAGTCGATTCCTTCAACAAGAGCCTTCCTGATCCCTATCTCAGCTTTTACCTGCGCCAGCCGATCCACTATCGGTGCATGTTGCCGAATGGCATGGAGGCGCTGATCGATGTGAGAAATCTTCTCGCGCAGGGATATCGTCCCCTGGTGACCAGCGACGGCAGTGTGTTGTATTTCGCTGAAGCATCGCGCTCAATCGAAGGTGGATTGGCCTTTACCTTCTGAGCAAACGGGATCGGCCAGCACTGCAAATCACAGGGACTTTTGTGCTATATTCATTGAGGCGGTCGAGTCATTTCTCATGACTCCCGACCTTCTTAAGATCGCCTTCCGGCGCTCAGTGGACGCGTAGCTCAACTGGCAGAGCATTCGACTCTTAATCGACAGGTTGGTGGTTCGATTCCACCCGCGTCCACCATATTTCGAATAAAAGACTTAGATCGAACATTTTCCTTGAAAGCTAAGGCGTGCCTTTCGATCATCAAGCCATCCAGACGGCGCGTCGTATCCTACGGCCTCTGCAACTCGTCTGGACTCGCGAAGACGACTTGACGCATGAATCGCTGCCGCCCGCGTGCATGCACTGCCTTCGGGCCGGCGTCGATCCAACGCAGACCCTAAGCTGTGATAGCTGGAGATCTACTTTAATGCCGCGACTGCATTCTGCAATGTCAAGAGCAGTCGTCGATATTGTTCCTGCACGCCGAGCAAAACAGCGGTTTCGATTTTCACATCCACGTTCGGCGTGGTTTCGGAGTGAAGATCGGCGAGGTGTATCGCAATCGCCTCGACGCTGGTTTCGACTACTTCGATTTGATCTCTAAAGAGATCACACGTCGTGATTGGGTCTTGTGAGCGAATTTCGAACGTTTCCATGAAATACCCCGGGGTCGGCCTACACTCAAAATCGAAAATGAGGGTGAAAGCCCTTTTAGAGGTACCCAAAGTCTCCACAACATTAAGAGGTCGTAATTCGGTCAACGATTTTGATTACCGGGCACTTCTGAAGAGGCACGGAAATCTGCAGGTGCCTATCCCGGGCGTTCGATGCGCCGGGGGATTTTGTTCGACGGATAGGGCATCGTTCGTTAGAGCTTAAGCGCACACTCATCAGGGCGCTGGTCGAAATAAAACAAAGCCTCTTCAACGTCAGCTCTCGGGCCATAATCCATCCATCGATGGGTATCCGAAGAGGAACCTATTCGTGCCGCAATGCGCGCATTGGATCTACTCGCGCCGCTCGTCGTGCGGGAAGCCAGCTTGCCCCAAGCGCCACTAGGAACAGCAACATCATCGATATCATGTAGGTCACCGGATCGTTCGCGTACCCCATACAACAGGCTAGCGACCACGCGCCCGAGCGCCAGAGCGGTGTTCAGGCCGACGGCCACGCCGATTGCCGCCATCCATGACGCCTCACCCAGAATCATACGTAGCACACGTTACGGCTGGGCACCCAGAGCCATGCGAATGCCAATCTCATTCGTCCTCTGCGAGACGGAGTAGGCCATGACCCCGTAAATCCCGATGCATGCAAGCGCCAGCGCGAGTGCGCCGAATGCGCCGGTCAGGTTGGCGAAGATGCGCTCGTGCTGCAGGCTCGCCTCAATCTGTTCGTCCTGCGTGCGCACATCGAGTAGAGGCAGATTCCGATCCACCGCTCGCACTGCATCCCGCAGTGACGGCACAATTGACTGCCCTTCCATACGAGTTGCTATGGCAAAGGTGGCCTCCGAGATGCCATTCGGTTTCTGCTCGTACAGCGCGTAGTACGTGGGCTCCGCATCCGTGCGCAGCTTATAGTACTTCGTGTCTCCGCACACGCCGACAATCTCGATGGTTACGGGATGATTCCTCCCTGCACTGAACGAGCGCCCAATCGGATTGGCGTTGGGGAAGAACTTCCTTGCCAGGCTCTCATTCACTACGGCCACCTTGCGAGACGTTACTGTGTCTTCGGCGTTGAATCCGCGTCCGGCGAGGATCATCACCCCAAATACCCTGAAGAAATCATTCCCCACATCGTTCATGAGCACGCTCGGCCGGTCATCCGGCTTGTACTCCCGTCCCTCCGGCACAAACGTGGCATTCGAGGCGCTGCCAGAGATCAGCGGTATGCGGACCAGCGTCACCGACTCCACTCCTGGAACCGCACGCAGCTTCGCCTCCGCGCGTTGCAGGATTGGAATGCTTGCTGCGCCCGGATAGCGCGTCTCCGGCATTTGCACGCTGAACAGCAACAGATTGTGGGAATGGAATCCGAGCGGCGTGCGCCCCAGCCGCACCAGCGTCTGCACAAACAATCCGGCGCCGATCACCAGCAGCATGGAAAGTGCCACCTGCATCACCACGAGGACTCTGCCCGACAGTCCGCGCCGCCGGCGTGTCAGTGTCTGTCCCGCATCCTTCAATCCGCTGCTCACATGCACGCGCGTTGCCTGCCACGCCGGCGCCAGCCCGAAGATCAGTCCCGTCAGCAACGAAATCCTCGCTGCAAACGCAAAGATGTGCCAGCTAAATCGCGCCGAAAACGCGGGCGGATTCCATGTGTCCGAAAGCAGTCGGGGGATCGCGTTTCGTACACCCCAGGCCAGCAGCAGTCCCATCACTCCGCCCATCAGTGACAAGAGCAGGCTCTCGGTCATCGTCTGGCGCAGCATGCGCGCGCGCCCGGCGCCCAGAGCCATCTGCACGCTCATCTCCCGTTGACGCGCCCCAGCCCGCGCCAGCAGCAGATTGGCCAGATTCGCGCATGCCAGCAGTAAGACGAATCCAGCCAGTCCCATCAGCATGGCCAATCTGGCATTGGTGTATGAACTGCCATTTGGTCCCGGCAAGCGGTTGCTGAACACCGGTGGCTATCTCGGAAAAAATCTCTGGGGTGGATGGCAGGTGAGCGGCGCTTTCCAGTATGCAAGCGGAACTCCTCTGACAGTCTACAGCGGCGGCAGCGATCCGTTGTTGAACGGCTTCAATCGCGCTAATTACGATTCGAGCGTTCCGCTTCATGTGAACTACAACAACTACTACAAGGGATTGCCGGTCTTTAAGACCGCGGCCTTCTCTGATCCGGGTTTTGCTCCCGGGAACTCTCCGCGCAACATCGAGCAATTGAGAGGGCCGTTTGGCTCAAATGAAAACCTCGCTCTGGCGAAGCGGTTCTACTCCGGAGAACGGGTCAACATGGAGCTTCGCATGGAATTCTTCAATGTGCTGAATCGCGTGCAGCTCTGCACTCCAGACAGCACGGTTACGGATGGCGCCAACAACTTTGGCTTTGTCCAACCCAACGGAAATGGGGGAAGCAGTCCCTGCCAGGCGAATACGCCACGACAGGGGCAGGCGTATTTTCAAGATCTCGTTCTGATGATCGGGTTCTGAAATCACGAAGCGGTCATTTCGATTTCGGCGACCGTTTATAGAGGGGCAGGGATTCTTCCTGCCCCGTTTGTTTTTTGGCTACCCTTGACGAAGGGTACCCACCCCCTCCCCAGTGTCTTTGGGATGTGTTTGATTTCACTGCACTTCTGATTGAGCGGCGGGAAGTGTTTGATTCTAAAGAGAGCGCTTGTAAGCGTTTCAAGGCAAAGGCTTTATTTCTCCACTGCTCAAGAAAACTCAGCTCTGATGGTGATGACAACTCTTTGGAGTTCGCGGGAGTCGAGAGCAATTTCCACTTATTCAAGTGTAGCGATTCCGGCGTAATTTTCTGCCAGATCTTATCTGCTTCTTGTTCCTTGTTTTCAATTAGCTAAGGGTCTTTTCGCATTTCTGGTCTTGACGGGCTGGGCGCCAGGTTCTCAGGATTCAGTGAAGATTTTCCATGTAGTCATTCAGGTTCGGTGCGAAGCGAAAACCGAGGTTGAGATAGAAGCTTTGGGCGTCGTGCGTAATGAGGGCTACTCGCTTGAGATCTTTCAGGCCCGGGTGTTCCAGGACGCAACGGACGAGCCACGATCCCAAGCCTTGTCTTCTTCGTTCTTCCACGATAAAGACGTCGCACAGATATGCGTACGTCACGTAGTCGGTGATCACCCTGGCCACGCCAATCTGCCTGTCATTTTCCTTCACTGAAAAGCAAAGTGAGTTGCGCAGAGCTCGTTCGAGAGACTCACGGGTCAACCCGGTCCACCACTTGGCCTCTTCGAGAAATCCGAGAACCGCGTCCGGGTCGAGACAGGCGGGATCGGTGGACAGAACAACATTGCCTTTCCTGCGGAGAAAATAATTCACATCACTCACCGTGGCCCTCACTGCCAAGCCTGCATCTTTATGTGCTGCAATCGCTAAGCTTCTAGAAGCATAAAGCAGTAGCGATGATTCCCGGCGAATGGCGCTAGGAAATCGTGTTAAATATTAACAGACGATGTGAGTTCAGAAGGCGTAATCGAATCGAAAGAGCATTATGGTCGCGATGAGAACGATGGATGATCCAAGGACAGTTCGGGGTGCAAGGCGCTCTCCGAGGATGGCGAAAGCCAGCGCCACTCCGAAGAGAGGCATCAGGTAAAGCGACGCGGATGCAATCACAGCGTCGACCGTGACGAGCGCTCGGAGAAAGAACACCATCGACAGGCCGTAGAAAAAGACGGCGAGATATGCGAATGCCGCGCATTGCTGCAATGTGAGATGGGCGAGGCTGCTGAGGCAGCGCGGTGCGAATGCGAAAAGTACGGGCAAGCTGAACGTCGTGGTGAACAGGTAACTGAAGAGCAGAATTTCGAGCCCGGTGAAGGACTTGAGAAGACGCTTGGAGTAGACGTTGTAAAAAGCAGATCCGAGACAGCCTGTGGCGATTAGAAAATTTCCCGCGAATTCATGGCTCACTGTGGGCGCCGCAAATGCCCTGCGCAGTGGCGAAAGCAGAAAGACGCCGGCGAGGCCGAGGAGCAGGGCGGCGATGCGAAGTGTGGAGAGCCGTTCGCGCAGCAACCAGACGGCGATCAGCGCACCGAAAATGGGGATCAACAGGCTGAGGATGGCTCCGTTCGAAGCCGTGGACCAGCTTATGCCGAGCGTCATGCCGACCTGGGCCATCAACTGGCCGCAGATGCCGGCGAGAAAGAATTCGCGGCGAAATCTCCACGCGGATTTGCACTTCGGTGCGAGATCTCCGCGAAGCCAGAGCACGCCGAAGCCTGCGATGGTGACGAAGTAAAGCGGAAGGAGCGCGATGGCGAGGGGTTGAAGGCCGCCGGCCAGGAGCTTGACCGCGACGCCCTGACCGGCCCACAGGAGATTCGCTGCCATGAGCGGGAGGAGCGGTGAAAGGAGACGTCCCTCCCGTGGCGATCGCACTATTGCATTCTCGAAAGAGATGGATGGTGCAAGATGCGTACACCGAACGCGTCGACGCCGTTGGAGCTGCCTTCGAAGATCTGAGGCATATCTCCTCTTTCGGCTGCGTACTCTTCTGCTATCCGGTGAATGGAGGACTCATCCTCGGATCGGCCGAGAACTGCAACAACGCCGCCCGCACCGCCGCCGGTCATCTTCGCGCCGGGAAAGCCTGCCTGGAGCGCACGCTCAACCAGATCATCTGCAGCCGCGGAGCCGAGACCGCATTCGGCGTATGCGACATGCGACTGGCAGAGAATTTCTCCGATGAGCCGTATTGAGCTGTCCGATACCTTGGCCTGCAGGAGTGCGCTCACCATCTGTACGCGCAGGTTTTCTTCGACCGCATAACGAACCGCAGCGCGCACGGGGTAGTCGATGTCGGGGCTGATGCTGGTAAACGGGTCGACGTGTTCGTCTGCGCGCGACAGAAACTCACGCCCATTGAGCGTGTCCGGCAACCAGCGTTCGTACTTTGCGCGAAACTCCGATGGCGCAAGATTCGATAGATAGCCCTTCAAGCGTGAGTCGGTCCATCGCGGTATCTCCGACGCCTGATCCGGAGTTACATCAATGCCTTCGTGACGGCAGATGAGGTTGTATCCGATGAAGGCCGCTGCGCGGGCCGTTTCATAGGCATGGCCGGTGGTCGAACGCGGAACCATCGAATCGATGCCCCAGATACGGAGACCGGCTGGCAACATTACGGGCAAAAAGGGCTGACAGGGCTGGCAGAGCAGAGGGAGAAGGTGATTTTCCCTACCTAGTACGATCGCCGCCTGATCCATGATTCCGCATGCGGCTCCGACGACGACGTTTTCCACCCATTGTCCGGCCGTGGCGAGCGCAACGCCTTCGAGAGGGATTCCCCATGCAGCGGACGCAGCCTTCAAGGTCGCGATTTCGAGAGCTGCCGACGAACTTACACCTTTGTTCGGCGGAAGGTCGGAAGCGATGAAGATATCTGCTCCGCCTTCGGTTTTCCGTCGATGGCAGCTCGTCAGAAAGTAAAGTGCGCCGAGCACATAGGAGGTCCAGCGAGAACTCTCCCGTTCGCTGCATCGAAGGCGCAGGCTTGCGAGATCGTCGAGATCGCTGGCTGATATTTCAAGAGATGGCTCCCAGTTGAACCGTGCTGCGCCAGGGTTGAGGATGCGGATCGTCTCGTCCGCCCGCGGCTGAACGGCAACCCAGACCGCTTCGCGGAGAAGGCTCTGCAATACCATGCCGCCGGTGTAGTCGACGTTGCCTCCCATCACATCGAGACGGCCGGGTGCGCGGGCGACCCAGATTGGCGTCTCGGTTTCGAAGAAGCCGTGAGCGGCGATGGCGGAGGCGACTTCGTCTTCGAAGCGACATACTTCCGGTGGGCTCTCGACGGCAGGGGACATTCTTCAGTCAGGCTACCGAACTGCGATACACAGAACGTTAACGGAAGATCATTCGGCGACCTGGACCTGAGTGATCCGGCGCAGGCGCGCAAGATCTTCGGCGGAGATGCCCTTGTCGGTCAGGATGAGATCGCAATCTTCGATCCCGCAGAGGCGATAGGTGGCCTCGGTGCCGATCTTGCTGCTGTCGACGACCAACACCTTTCGCTTTCCAGCCTGCAACATCTCGCGCTGGGCATCGGGGTCGTGAACCATGACGCCGCGGGTGAAGGAGATTGCGGCCGCGCCAAAGATGACCGTGTCTGCGTAGATCGTGGTCAGGCTCCTGCCCACCGCGTGTCCGATGAGATCGTGGCTGCTTGATCGGTAAACGCCGCCGGTAAGCTCTACACGGATGTCCTCGGCGGATGTGAGCTCCTCTAAGACAGCGAGCGAAAAGGTGAAGACGACGACGTTTCGGCGGGCCCGGAGCTCTCTGGCTACATAGAGGGTGGTCGTTCCGGAATCGAGGACTACCGACTCTCCATCGTGGACGAGCGCCGACGCGGCGCTGCCGATGCTGCGCTTGGCGTGGGCCATCTTCTGGAGGCGCTCGAAGAAACTCCGTTCCGCGCCGCGCCAGTGTTCGATTCGCGCGCCGCCGGGAATTCGAATGACCTGGCCAGCTTCAACCAGCTTCTGAAGATCACGTCGAATCGTCATTTGCGATACGTGAAAGCTCTCGGCGATTTCGCCAATGGACGCAGATGTGTTCACTTTTAACATCTGAACGATTGAATCGAGCCTGGAGCGTTCGGTAATCTCACTCAATTTTGTTCATTTCCCAAGGGGCGGATTGGACAGCGTCTTACGCATTCTACGCGGAAAGACGAGTTTAGAGGCGAGCTTCTCGAACGTCCAGTCCCTGATCACATCAGTTTTTGGAATGTAATTTTTTACCAAACTGAGTTCGATATTTGTCCGTTATTAACATTTCTTCGTTATGTTCCTTTCATCGCCGCTCAATCGCACCGGGTACGCCTTGCCGGTATGGGTCCAGTCGCGGTTTATCAATTCCCGGTCTGCAGCCTCCAATACGAACGCATTCTTCAAATTTTGGGGTTTCTATGAATTTCGTCTCGCCTCTTCGTGTCCCTGCTCCATCCACCAGTGTCCGCTGGTCACTCACCAGCGGAAAGCGGATGTGCTGCCGAATCCTCCAGGCTGTTTGTGGACTTGCTTTGCTGCTTGTTCTGGTCGTCCCGGGCAGCCTCCGCGCGCAGACCTTTTATGGCGCCGTCAACGGAGTTGTGAAAGACCCCAGCGGTGCGGTGGTGCCGGGCGTTGCAGTTACTGTGCGTGAGAGCAGTACCGCGACGGAGTACAAGACCCTCACGGACAAAGGCGGGAGCTACCGTGTCTCGTTTCTAAAGCCGGGAAGCTACACCGTCCGTTTTTCGAAGGACGGCTTCGCACAATATGTCACCGCCCCGCTCAACATTGTTTTGAATCAGGAACTGGTGGTCGATGGAGCGTTGCAGCTAGGGGCGGCCTCCGAGGTAGTCACCGTTTCAGAAGCTGCGGATTCTCTCAACGAGACAAACCCGCAGGTGAGCGGCGAACTCAACAATACCGAGCTCATCGATCTCCCAGAGGTTACGAATACGCATGGCGCGAATGAGTTTCTGATCACCAAAACGTTTGCGGGCGTCTCCAGCACCAGCCAGGACTATTCCAACGTCAATAACCTGTCGCTCGGTGGTGGAAGGCCGGTTACGAATCCGCTGATCATCGATGGTCTTCCGAGCAACATGGGAGTCGACGGCACATACGGCCTTGTGCCGACTCCGGATTCGACGGAAGAGCTTCAGGTGCTTACTTCGCCCTTTTCTGCGCAGTACGGGCAGAGCGGCGGCGGCGCCGTGCTGACCACCACAAAATCCGGCACGGAGAAGTTTCACGGAAGCGCCTTCGAGTCCTATAGCTCGCAGGATTTGAATGCTCTTGGCTTTTTCACCGCTCACGGCG
>Ga0210388_10004315_pt1 | contig 11155 bp, 9 predicted proteins | sample IncBWC19OmetaG_FD_155485 | JGI IMG/M metagenome (GOLD analysis project Ga0210388, IMG submission 155485) | Forest soil microbial communities from Barre Woods Harvard Forest LTER site, Petersham, Massachusetts, United States - Inc-BW-C-19-O ...
GCTGCAAATTCGCAATGAGATTGAGGAGAAGAGCAACGCCGCAGCGTCGCGTCTGCAATTGGCTTCGCTGTCGATCGAAGAAGGAAACGCCTCCGATGGTGAACATGTTGCGCGCGAAGTACGGGACGAATATCGGAAGGAAGGACATCTGGACGATGAAGTCAGCGCTGACGTTGTATTGCTACAAGCCCTGTTCGCAGGGAAGAAATCTACTGAGGCTCAGAAGGAGCTAGGGAACACGAAATTGCTTTCATCTAAATCTCAAAATGTTCCCAACCGGCTGGCGCTAGGCATCATCGATGCCCGGATCCAAGGTGCCGCTGGAAAGTCGAGCGACGCTCTTACAAGCCTTGCGATAACGATGCGCGAAGCGGTGAAAAGCGGATTCGTTCCTAGCCAGTTTGAGGTTCGCCTAGCTCAGGCCGATATCGAGCTAAACTCAGGAAAGACGGGATCGGGTCGCGCAGGTCTCGCAACTCTTCAAAAAGATGCGGCCTCAAAGGGATTTGGTCTTATTGAACAAAAGGCCAAGGAACTGATTACAGTCAAACAGTCGGCACAAGGAACTGTCGACACCCTCCACGGCTCATAAGGCAATAGGAAATTCAGTTTGCCAGTAAAGTAAGTTGACCTAGATACACGCCCGGGAAGCCTCCGCCAGGCCTCAAAATGCTCAGACGCAGGTGGCCAGGGTGCGGGCGCCTTCGCGGATTTGGACGGGGTCGGTACCGCCGTAGCCGAGGATTAACCCGCCGCGCTTCGGCGGTTTCGCATAGCACGACGACAATGGCACGACGGAGACGCCGCGCTTGGCGGCTTTCACCGAGACCGCCACGTCGCTGACGCCCGGCGGCAGCAGCACTACCAGGTGCATGCCCGCTTCCTCGCCAATCACTTCGAGCTTGTCGCCTATTTCTTTGCGGATCGCTTCTACCAGCACGGCGCGCCGCTCCGCATAAAGCATGCGCATCCTGCGGATGTGTCGCGCGAAATGTCCTTCGCGGATGAAATCGGTCATGACTGCCTGATACAAAGTGGACGAGAAAATGTCGGTGGCTTCCCGCGCGGCGGTGAAGGCTCGCGCCAAGTCTTTCGGAACGACCAGGTACCCCAAGCGCAGAGCAGGAAACATCACTTTGCTGAATGTTCCAACGTAAATCACGCGCGCTTCCGCATCCAGTCCCTGTAACGAAGTAATCGGGCGGCTTCCAAAGCGGTATTCGCTGTCGTAATCATCTTCAATAATCCATGCGCCAGTGCGCTCAGCCCAACTCAACAACTGCATGCGTCGGGTGGCGCTCATGGTCACACCCAGCGGATATTGGTGCGACGGAGTGATGTAAACCGCTCGCGCTCCGCGCCCGCGACGAATTCCTTCTTCTACGTTCAGGCCTTCGTGATCGACGGGCACCGGTACTATCTTGGTTCCGGCGATCATGAAAGCCTGACGCGCTCCGAGATAGCCGGGCTCTTCCATCCAGGCGCGGTCTCTCGAGTCGAGCAAAACGTGGGCGGAAAGCTGCAAACCCTGCTGAGAGCCCGTGGTCACCAGGATTTGCGAAGGGTCGCAGCGCACTGCGCGAACCGCTCCCAGATACTCCGCGATTGCTTCACGGAACGGCGGGTATCCCATTGCGTTGCCGTAGGCCAACACTTCTCTGGCAGGTTTTCGCGAATGCCGGATCACAAGTTTCGACCATACGGCGATCGGAAAGTGATCGAGCGCCGGAAGGCTTACACGAAATGCGACCAGGTCGTTCAACCATAGTTGCTCTTGCAGGCCCAGCAATCCAACACGCCGTGAAATTCTGCGTGGTGCCTTACGCCTGGGCTTGCGCGGCGAAGTAGTTCCTACTTTGGTGATCGGCGGTCTCGCCGCCTCGTCTGGGATGGATTTCGCGACGCAAGTTCCGGCACCGGTGAAAGTCTCAAGATAACCTTCTGCGAGGAGTTGCTCGTATGCGGCCAGAACCGGGATGCGGGAGATTTTTAGTTCAGCGGCGAGATTTCTGGTGGAAGGGACGCGCTGCCCGGGACGCAATTGATTGGAGGTGATGGCGTGGCGAAACCAGTCGTAAAGTTGGCGGTACATTGCGATTTTGGATTTGCGAACGAGTGCGATGGGTGGGAGGAAGCTGGCGGGGAGGCGTTTCATTTTGCGTCCATAAAAGTGGTTATATCATAACACGTGAAAGTGGATATTGTTGAAGACCACTATGGGGCGTAGTTTTCTAGCGTGGGACCGAAACAGCAGATCCCTCAAAGCGTCCGCGAAAGACACGCGGTTCGGGATGACAACGTTAAGGCGTTACGGCGGCCGCAGTCGCCTTAGCGATGAGGGTCGCCACGGCGGGCAGGCCGCGGCGCTACATTTACACCTTTAAATGGCGATGATTCATACGGGAGGAGGAAATATTTATGAGGATGCTCAGGAACGTTTTGATTTGGTGCGCGATATGCGCGGCGGGACTGTTCGTTCAAGCTGGGCCGCTTTGCGCGCAGCAAACGAACGCGGCGGCGAGTCAGGATACGGCACCGGTTTATCGCGACGGACAGCACGATTTCGATTTCGAAATTGGGAGTTGGAAAATTCATCTCAAGAAGCTGGACCATCCTTTGACGGGGTCAAACAAATGGGTTGAGTTTGATGGGACTTCCGTTACGCGAAAGGTTTGGGACGGGCGATCGCAGATCGAGGAATTCGAAACGGATGGAGCGTTGGGGCATATCGAAGGGCTAACCCTGCGTTTGTACAATCCGCAGTCGCATCAGTGGTCGTTGTACTGGGCCACCAGTAAGACCGGCGCTATCGGCATACCGACGGTGGGAGAGTTCAAAGATGGAGTTGGTGAATTTTACGACCACGAGGAAATAAACGGGCGCATGACTTTGGTTCGGTTTCTGTGGACGAAGACAAATTCCGATTCTCCCCATTTTGAACAATCGTTTTCTGAAGATGGCGGCAAAACATGGGAAGTGAATTGGATCACGGATCAGACGCGGGTGGGCGATGGTGCTGAAAAAGGAACAGCACAGCAGAATTCTCCAGCAGCGGGTGCAGGGGCGCAAGAGGCTGCGAGCGGAGCGCGCGATTTTGATCCGCTCATCGGCTCGTGGAAACTTCCGACGAGGCGTCTGCAGCATCCCTTGACCGGTTCCACAACCTGGGTCGATCTGCAAGGCACGGGCGAGTGTTTTAAGGTTTGGGACGGCCGCGCGCAACTGGACACGATTGAGATGGACGGCTCCACTGGCCACGTTGAAGGACTCACGCTACGTTTATTCAATCCGCAAGCGCATCAGTGGTCGCTCTATTGGGCCAACTCCAAGATCGCCAAGCTCGACCCGCCGCAGGTCGGCGAGTTCAAGAATGGACGCGGGGATTTTTACGCTCAGGACACGATCAACGGAAGAACGATCCTAATTCGATATGACTGGACGAACTTGACGAGCACGCCGCACTTTGAACAGTCATTTTCTGACGACGGAGGGAAGACCTGGGAAGCGAATTGGATTACGGATGAGATGCGTGTGAATGATGGAGCTGATAAATCGCGGTGAGGTTTGGCAACTCAGGAGGTTGAGCAATGCCGGAAATCATTCGGACTTTTCTGTTCGCGTGCAGCCTGTTGTTCGCGTTGCAGCCTCAACAAGCGGGCGCTCAGCAAACCACTACGGAGCGGGATGGGCAGCACGATTTTGATTTTGAGATTGGGACTTGGAAGACGCATCTGTCCCGGTTGCAACATCCTTTGACTGGGTCGAAGAGCTGGATCGAGTACGAGGGAATTTCCGTAGTGCGGAAGATTTGGGACGGGCGCGCGAATATGGTGGAGCTGGAGGTGGATGGTCCGACTGGGCACGTGGAGGGACTAAACTTGCACCTCTACAATCCGCAATCGCACCAGTGGAGTCTAAATTTTGCCAATGTGAAAAGCGGAACGCTGAGCGTACCGACGGTGGGCGAATTCAAGAATGGGCGCGGGGAGTTCTATGATCAGGAAGAATTTAACGGCAGGATGATTCTGGTGAGAAACGTGTGGATGGATATCACGGCGAATTCTTGCCGGTTCGAGCAGGCGTTTTCTGATGACGGCGGAAAAACCTGGGAGACGAATTGGATCGCAGTGGACACGCGTGTAAATGACGAAGGTCAAAAGCCGCGATGAGGCTGCGGCGATGGGAAGTCAAGGCAAACAAAGCGACAGCAGATCCCCCAAGACGTCCGCAAAAGCGACGGTTCGGGACGACAGCGTAAGCAAAACAGAAGCAGGATGCCGCGCTGAAGCCCGGGCGCTATGAAGGTTAAGGGAAAAGCAAAAGAAACAGCAGCTCCTTCCTCCCCCTGAACCCCAAAACGTGCCTTTAACCTACAGGTAATTGAGGCGGCGGCGCTGAATCCATCTGCGGGCAGAGCGCATCCAATCGTTTGACGTTAAACGATTGATGGTTAAACCATAGTGCCAACACATTTTAAAGGGGATAGCGAGACCAGGCGGGCGCTGAATGCGTTCATTAATCTGTCTCGGGCATCCAATTCGGTGCAGACGAGGCTGAGCGCGGGCCTGGACCGGTCCGGCATAACCACCAGCCAGCTTGGAATTCTGGAGGCCCTTTTTCATCTAGGTCCCATGTGCCAGCGGGCGCTTGGGGACAAGCTACTGCGCAGCGGCGGGAACATAACGATGGTGATCGACAACCTGGAGAAGCATGGATTGGTGGAGCGGGTGCGGCAGAAGGAAGACCGTCGGATGATCATGATTCATCTAACTCCCAAGGGGCGCAAACTGATTTCGCGCGTACTTCCGCTGCATGCGAAAGATGTGGTGAAAGAAATGAGTTGTTTAACGGCGAATGAACAGGAAGAGCTGCGCCGGCTGTGCCGCAAGCTCGGGCGCGGCGGCGAAGCGAATTTGGAAACCGATCACGACAATTCAAAGAAGGAAGAGGGAGAAAGAACATGATACAAGTTCGAGCTAGCGAGGAACGCGGGCAAAACAAACTTTCGTGGCTGGATACGAAGTTCACATTTTCGTTCGACCAATATTACGATCCGGAACATATCCAATTCCGGTCGCTGCGCGTATTGAACGAGGATATTGTGGCGCCGGGAAAAGGGTTTGGAATGCATCCGCACAAAGACATGGAAATTCTGACGTGGATCCTGGATGGAGCGCTGGAGCACCGCGACAGCATGGGCACTGGCGCAGTAATCCGACCGGGCGAGTTGCAACATATGACGGCCGGATCGGGCATCCTGCACAGCGAATTTAATCCATCGCCGAAAGATCCCACGCATCTGCTGCAAATATGGATCGTGCCGGACCGCAAGAATCTGAAGCCGGAGTACGAACAACTCACATTTCCGGATAAGGACCTGCGAGGACAATTTCATTTGGTGGCGGGTCCGCAAGCGCCAGTGAATATTCACCAGGACGCGAATCTTTACATCACGCGCCTAAACGAAGGCGAGCAGACCAAGCACACGTTGAAGCCGGGACGGCACGCCTGGGCACAAGTGTCACGTGGAACGGTGACATTGAACGGAGTGAAGCTGAAAGCGGGCGACGGCGCGGCTATTTCGGAAGAAGCAGAAGTGCGTGTGGAAGCAAGCAAACCATCGGAAGTTTTGCTTTTTGACCTGGCCTAAATCAATCTGAAAAAGGAGAAAACAAATGAGTGATTCTTCGAGCAGTTTTACGCCGTTGGCGGGCCGCATCTTGATGAGCGTGATGTTTTTAATTAGCGGGTTTTTCAAGATAGGCGGCTACACACAGTTGGTGGGCTACGCCGCGTCTAAAGGCCTGCCGATGGCGAGTGTGGCGATAGCTTGCGCCGCGGTCGTGGAACTGGCCGGAGGGCTGGCGATTCTTGCCGGCTTCCAAACAAAAATCGCGGCGTGGCTGCTCTTCCTTTACCTGATACCCGTAACATTCTATTTTCACAACTTCTGGGCCATGCAAGGCATGGAACAGCAGGACAACATGATCCACCTTTTGAAGAACGTCGCGATCATGGGCGGATTGGTGATTCTGGCTGCGAACGGGCCGGGGCCTTACTCGGTGGATCATTCACGCGCGAAAGCTTGAGACCAACGTAACGAAATAGAACGGCGGATATAATGTTTCGATAAAGAATCTTCGAAGCGAGAATCGTCAGGAGGAATTATGAGCGTTTTAAAAAGGCCGGCGGAAACCAGCGCGGCGATTCATGATTTGATTCGGCACAGATGGAGTCCGCGAGCGTTTGACAGCAAGCCGGTGGAGGAAGAAAAGCTTCGGAGCTTGTTCGAAGCTGCGCGGTGGGCGCCGTCTTCTTACAACGCGCAGCCGTGGTACTTCATTGTGGGAACAAAAGACAACCCGGAAAATTACAAACGGGTGCTTGAATCGCTGATTGAGTTCAACCAGGGATGGGCCAAGCAAGCACCGGTACTGGCGTTGAGCGTGGCAAAGCTGAAATTCGATGACGGAAAGCCAAATCGACACGCGTTCCACGACGTGGGCCAAGCGGCCGCAAATTTAAGTTTACAGGCCGAAGCGCTGGGCCTTTCCGTGCACCAGATGGCGGGAATCGAGCCGGAAAAGGCCCGGAAGCTTTTCAATATTCCCGCGGACTACGAAGCAGTGGCGGGAATTGCGATCGGATATGCGGGTGAACCGGAGTCGTTGCCTGACGGATTGCGGGAGCGCGAACTAGCCCCGCGCCAACGCAAGCCGCTCGATTCTTTCGTGTTCACAGGGCAGTGGGGCAAAAGCCTGCCGCTTCAGAAATCCTAAAACTGCCTGGCGATGGCGCCAATCAACACGTGATTTGAATCCGTATCAAGGAGCAACCCGGTGTTGGCGTCGATAATGTAATAGGCCAGGTTGTAACTGGCGTTGGGATTGGTAGTGACAAGTACAGCGGTGCCGCGGCCGTTCGAGTCCGGCGCCACGACGGAACTGGACGTAGAGCTGATCGGATCGCCCTGGAAGACGGCGTTGAAGTCGTTGATGTCGAGATTGCCGCTGGATACCGTCGGCGTGCCGAGAGTGAGCTGACCTTGCACGTCCTGTTGAATGGAAGCCGGCTCATTATGGAATATTCCCTGGCCTCCAAGAAGCATTGCAAAGCTGCCAGCCGTGAATTGGGCTGTAGCTTTCTGCAAATAAGCGGAACCGGTCGAGACGGCGGCTGCATCGATTTCCAACATCACAGCGGCAGGCTCAACGGTTGTGGAACTTGCCTGCGCGGTCTGGTACGCCGCGAATTGAGCGGTGGTGGCACTTGCTCCGGCAGGACACGCCCCGCTCGTGAGATTCAATCCAAGCAGGATGCGACCGGTGGACGGGTCAACGGTGTAAGTACAGGTGCCGAGCGCGGTAGCGGAAGTGACCGTGCCGGCGTTGTTGCTATCGAAAATTCCTCCGCTGATGTTGCCATTCCCTCCCGAAGCAAAGACTCCACCCAGGGTAAAGGCTCCAGTGGGCGAAGTTCCACCAGCGGTGAAAGGATAATTGCCCGCGGTGAGGCTGGATACGGAGAAGGAACTTCCGGGAGCACCACTGTAAATATCGCCGCGCGAGTAAGCGTTGCCGTCTATTTCCACGAAATAGAGATGGGTCGCATCGATGATGTAAAACGCGAATTGGCGCGGTCCAGTAGCGGTGCTGGTGAAGGTCATTTTGCCGCGTCCGGTGTCGGGAGCGGTGCTGTCCAACGAATATGAAACGGTAAGCGATTTGTCGTCCGGCTTCACCGCGCCATTATCGTTCAGGTCCACCACGCCGGTTCCGGTCTGCAGGCTTCCATTTCCACTGGCGGTAAATTTCCCGGCGATGCCTTCCGGCAAGAATGAAATATCGGCGCCGGAACCGGAAAACACGTAGGGACCAGTAATCGCGGAAAGATCTGAATTGTCATTCAGGTCTTGCTGATCGATCGTTCCGCTGCCAGTGAAGCTGCGGTCAAACCGGATGATCACGGCATGTTGATTGGTGGTGAGTGCAAATTGCAAGGTGGCAGCACCGGAAATTCCAGGGTTCAGCAAGATAGTACCGCGGCCATCAGGGCCGACTTTGTAGGTTCCGGAAATCTGAAACTCCGACGAGCCGGCGCCGCTAAAGCTGTCCACATCCTCAATGCCGTTCGTTATTTTCCCGCCGCCATCCGTCGCAAAACTGCCTGCTACGGCAAGAAAACCGGACTGATCGCTGCCCGCATAAGAAAACGCAAATGGGCCATTCAGTGACGCATCTGAAAATACAATCGTTGCGGTGGCCGTGGCTGTCACGGCGGGAGTAAAGGTCGAATCCGTGGCGGTGACTGTAATCCTGGCACCCGGTGGCGGATTTGAAGGCGCGGAATAGAGTCCGGTAATCTTATTGATCGAGCCGACGCAGGCGCTGGTCGTGCAGTTCGCGTTTGTGGAGGTGACCGTCCAAGTGGCGTTCGCGTCAGCAATGCTGTTCAGCAAGGCGGAAAATTGAAAGTTGCCGCCGGCCGGAACAGTGGCGGTGGTCGGGGAGACCGCAAGGCCTTGCCCGATTCCGACGGTGATAATCGCGGTATTCGACGTCACGACGTTGGTGTCGGTCGCATTAGAGGGCATCTGGGGCGCGGTCGCAGTAATATTCACCTGCCCGTTGTTCGTGGTGGGTGTGGCGCTTGGAGCGGTGTAGATACCCACCTGATCGTCACTGGGATCCGTCACAATCGTGCCGATCTGAGAGTTGCCGCCTCCGATGCCGTTTACCTGCCAGGTGACCGCCGTGTCTGTGTTGCTGGTATTGTTGGAGAGTTGGACGTTCGCGGAAATTTGGAACGTGGTGTTTATTTGAACGCTCGCCGAGCCGGGCGAGATGGTGACTGAAGTTACCGTGGCGTTGCCGCTGCTGCCTCCGCCACACGCTGAGAGAGTCAGAATAATTGCCAAGGCAAGAAATAAAGTAGAGAGAGTTGATATTTTTGTTTTGCTGGTTTCCCTGAGCATGCTCACCTTTGTGATCTCATTTTTAAGCGCGCTTTGAGCATATCGTTATTCATGCCCGAAGCTAAAGAAGTTCCTGTTTATTTTTTGGCACTATGATGCAGAGGCTCGGCGGACGGTTGCGCGCCTCATAGCTCGCGAAGGGCTAAAGCTACCGGACGGCGCGCAGCTCGTATTGCGGGTGGAACACCGCCAATCAAACCCATGAACAGGGCGAAAACGACGCCGACAACGAGGAGTATGGGTGTAATTCGAAAAGCGAACGCGACGGACGAGAACGTTTGCATGTTCAAAGTACTGGTGGTCAGGCCATTCAGAGGAAGCACGGCAACGGAACCGAGCAGGCCTCCGACGAAAGCAATGAGCAAAGCCTCAAAAAGAAAGGACATGACGATACTGAAAGCGCCGAAACCGATGGCGCGCATGGTAGCGATTTCACGGGAACGTTCCGAGACGGCCGAATACATCGTGTTAAGCGCACCAAAGACCGCTCCGACACCCATGATGACAGCCACCAAAGTGCCAAGAACCGTGATTAAAGTGGTGAGGCCGCGAGATTGTTTTTCGTAATAGTCGAGTTCGCGGGTTACCTCCACGGTCAAGCGCGGGTCGGAAGTAAGCGAATCTTTGAAGGCGTCGTACGCCGCAGGCGAAGTCAAATGCACCGTAACCGACTGAAAAATGTTCTCGGGACGCTTGTACACCTGGGCGAGCACGCGGGCGTCACACCAGATTTCGGAATCGAAGGCGCTACCCCCCGCGTCGAAAATCCCCACTACCTTCCAAGTGCCGCTGCCAAAGCTGACCGTGTCGCCAAGATTCAAGCCGGAGTAAGTCCTCGCCACATTCCTGCCGATGATCAACTCCGAAAGACCTGGCTCAAAGAACCTACCTTGAGAAATGTGGACATTCTTACGGACTTTTAAAGCGTCGGCGGAAACGCCGCGTACCTGAACGTTCGCGTCCGTGCCGGTAGCCTTCAGCGGGAAATTGGCGATGACCACAACTTCGGGGCTAACCAACGGCACTCCGTTATCGCGGGCAATCCCGGGGGCGTCCTGGATGACTTTCACCTGGTCCAGCGCAACGGCGCCATTCAATTCGGCGCTTGAGCCGGCGCGCATGATGAGCGCGTTATCGGCGGAGCCGGAAGAAACCAAGGTGGCATGAAAGCCGCGTGCCAAGGACAGCATGGCGATAAACACACCGACGGTGCCGGCGATCCCGAGAACAGCGACGATGGCGGAAACCCAGCGGGCGCGAACGCTGCGCAGATTGTAAACGATGGGGACGGCCATGGCTCAAACTCTCCTGAGCGCGTCAACCACGCGCAAGCGCATCGCTGTTGTGGCTGGCAGTATCCCGGCGAGAATACCGACGGCCAATGAAATCGCAATTCCCATAATGATTGCGGGACCTGCCAAATGGAAGTAGGGCAGAAAACCGTGGGTGGGATCTCCACCCATGGTGAAAAGCTTGGACAATCCAATCCCGATACATCCGCCGACGGCGGCAATGAGAAGCGATTCGCCCAGGACAAAGAAAAGTACGAAGCGGTCGGTGTATCCCACGGCTTTAAGCACTGCCAGTTCGCCTATACGCTCGCGCACAGCAATAGCCATGGTGTTGCCAGTTACAAGAAGCAAAGTGAAGAACACGACTCCACCAATGCTGAGGATTAGAAACGAAATGTTGCCGAATTGTTTGGCAAATCCAGTGGCGAGGGCTTTCTCCGTTTCGGTCTTAGTTTCGTAAGGAGAATTTGCGAAAGTATCGTCGATTGCCTTTACTACGGCGGCGGCGTGGTCGGGATCATCGAGTTTCACGATGTACCAGCCGATCAAACCTTTTTCCACCTGGCGACGCTCGTCAAAATAGTCGTAATGAAGCCAGAACTGCGTGAGGTCGTCCTGATCGCGCGATCCGGTATAAATTCCGCGAATATTGAATTCCCAGGTGCCGGTGAAAATTGTGCCCTTGATGGGAACGCGGTCACCGATTTTCCAGTGAAAACGTTTGGCGGTGGTTTCCCCGACAATCGCGCCTTCGCGATCGGCTACGAAATCTTTCCACTGATCGTCGGGAATCACGAATTCGGGAAAAACCTGGCGCTGGTTTGGAACATCAATCGCGAATTGGGGAAAAAAGTTTCTTTCATCCTGGTAGATGCCGCCGAACCAATTG
>Ga0210388_10004317_pt1 | contig 11154 bp, 9 predicted proteins | sample IncBWC19OmetaG_FD_155485 | JGI IMG/M metagenome (GOLD analysis project Ga0210388, IMG submission 155485) | Forest soil microbial communities from Barre Woods Harvard Forest LTER site, Petersham, Massachusetts, United States - Inc-BW-C-19-O ...
TCCGTGGAGATCCTCAGAATAAGGATTGCCTGTATGATGTGGCATTAGTTTATGAGCGTTTGAAAGATTATAAGAATGCGCTTGATTATGCACTTAAAGCTAAGCAAGCCGGATTTGCGGTTCAGGACGAATATATTGAAAAGCTCAAATCATCGGCGCACTAATTGGGGAGATGGCTAAGCAGAAAAAGAAATATAAACCTAATGTTGCTCCTATAGCTCAAGCTCCTCAAAGGGAAGTGCAAGGGGAAATAAAGCTTGATTCTTCAGGGCTGAAAATTTTTTTACCTATAGTTCTGGCGGTTATTGTATTCATTTGCTTCCACAGGGTATTACAAAACCAATTCCTTAATTGGGATGATGGCATTTACGTTACCAGTGACCCCTACATTACTAAACTGACAGCTACAAACATAAAAAAGCTGCTTTTTGAGAATGTAACCCAGAATTATTTCCACCCTATAACAATGCTTTCGCTGGCGGCAAACTATCATTTCTCGCAACTAAAGCCTGAAGCATATTACCTGACTAATGTACTTATTCACATAACCAACGTTATAGTTATATTCTTTCTTACCATAATGCTATTTGAAACCATGTCTGAAAAGGTAGGGTATACTCGGATTAGAGGAATACCATGGCTGGCAGGCTTATGTGCATTATGGTACGGTATTCATCCTATGCATGTGGAATCTGTAGCATGGATGGCGGAGCGAAAGGATGTATTGTACGCCTTCTTTTATTTCCTTGGCCTTATTATGTACCTGAAATACTTGAATGAGGGAAAGAAAAAATGGATGGTTTATGTAGTGGTGTTTTATATAGCATCATTATTATCTAAGCCAATGGCAGTAGCTTTCCCATTATCTCTTTTTGCTATTGATATATTGCTAAAACGGGAAAACATCCGAAAATTATTGATTGAAAAGGTTCCATTCTTCCTGGTATCTATTGCTGGTGGAGTATTGGTTTTCTTCACACAGAAGGAAAGCGGCTCTATCGCATTTCTTCATGGATACACGGTGTTTCAAAAATTCTCAATTGCTTGTTATGGCTTTATGATGTACACATCCAAAGCAATTATTCCGGCGAACCTTTGTTCGTTTTATCCATATCCTAATTTGTATCAAGATTATACCCTTCCGGGTATATTTTACATAGGACCATTGGCTGCTGCTGCAATAGTCGGTATTCCATTATGGCTTTCTTACCGTTATGCCCGGAATTATTTTTCAGTTGTTGTATTTGGCTTAGGGTTCTACTTTGCCAACCTAATGTTTGTGCTTCAGTTCCTTTCTTCAGGAATGACTGTTATGTCGGACCGCTATAGTTATGTGGCCTATTTTGGACTCTTCTTTTTACTAGTGTGGGCGATATACCAGCTTTATGAGAAAGTTCCTGCATTGCGTCTGCCATTGCAAGTAGTGGTTATTGGCGCTTCATGCGTTTGGGGTTATGTTACTATGGAACGTACCAAAGTTTGGCATGATTCGGGAACTCTATGGTCTGATGTAATAGCTAAATACCCTGATCAGGTAGAAAAGGCATACGAAAACCTGGCAGATTTTTATGCTGAAACAGGTGAATATGATAAAGCATTTCCAAGTTATGTTGAGCTGGTTAAATTGCATAGTAAAGCACCATCTATTTACCGTAACCTCGGGAATATATATGCCATGCGTAAAGATTACGATCAGTCATTGGCTATGTATAACCAGTCTTTGAAATTGGATAGCTTGAACTTCGACACATACCTTGACTTGGGCGTTACCTATTCTATTATGGGTAAGCCTGACCTTGCAATTATGAATTATAATAAAGCATATCACTTCGATACTGCATCTGAAAAGCTATTGCAAAACCGTGCATATACTTACTTTTCTGCAAAACAATTTGCTCTGGCAGTTACAGACTACAATCACCTCATTAGAATAAATCCAACACCAGAGTATTATTTCTATCGTGGACAGGCGGAACATAATAGTGGTGATTTTATGCATGCTATTGCCGATTACCAGAAATCACTCAGTATGAAAGCTGGCAATCCTGATTGCATGTATGACTTATCACTAGCGTATAATTCTGTTAAGGATTATTCCAATGCCTTGAGTTTTGCTGTGAAAGCTAAGCAGAGCGGATTCAAGGTGCCTGATGTTTATATTGCGCAATTGCAGAAGTCGGCAAACTCTTATTGATACTTATGAGAGAAGAAGTAAAAAAATGCGTTGACATATTGCGCAAAGGAGGCACAATACTATATCCTACCGACACAATATGGGGCATTGGCTGCGATGCTACAAATGAGGAAGCAGTGCAAAAAGTGTTTGATATAAAGCATAGGCCATCTTCTAAAAGTATGATAATACTTGTGGCAGAACCTAATCAGGTTACCTTTTATGCCGAGGCACCACAAGTGGCATTAGACCTTGTTGAATATACTGAACGTCCACTTACTATAATCTACCCTAAAGCAAAAGGTATTGCTCGCTCTTTAGTCGCTGAAGATGGTAGTATAGCTATTCGTGTGGTGAAGGATGAGTTTTGCAAACAGCTAATCAATATATTACGAAAGCCACTGGTATCCACATCAGCTAATATTAGTGGCGAACCAGCACCCGACAATTTCTTCGAAATAAGCGATGCAATAAAAGGCAAAGTAGATTATGTAGTAAATTTGAGGCAGCAGGAAGTGCATAAAGTAAGCCCTTCACGAATTATTAAGATTGACCTTGATGGAACGATAGAGATTATTCGCAAATGACCCAGCAAATAAATATGAAAGAAGCATTGACACATCCTGTATTTAAGATTGTGTCTGATGTGGCCGATGAAATGGGCGTGGAGGCTTATGTAGTGGGTGGTTTTGTACGAGATGCTATTCTATATAGGCCATGTAAGGACATTGATATTGTTACAGTTGGCAAGGGTATTGAACTGGCAGAGAATGTTGCAAAACGATTGGGAGATAAAAAGGTAAATGTGTTTCGCAATTTTGGAACAGCACAGATAATCTATGATGATTACGATATTGAATTTGTAGGGGCAAGAAAGGAATCATATAACCGCGATTCTCGTAAACCTGTGGTGGAAGACGGGAGCCTTGAAGATGATCAAAAGCGTAGGGATTTTACCATTAATGCAATGGCAATTGCGTTAAATAAAAAGAATTATGGAAACTTGCTCGATCCATTTAACGGCATAAGTGATTTAGAGAACAGGATAATTCGTACGCCTCTCGACCCTGATATTACATATAGTGACGATCCTTTGCGCATGATGCGTGCCATACGCTTTGCAGCCCAATTAGATTTTCAGATTGAGAAGAACTCTTTTGATTCCATTTGTAGAAATAAAGAGAGAATTGAAATAGTATCTAAGGAAAGAATTGCCGATGAACTCAATAAAATAATTCTTGCAGATATTCCTTCCATTGGCTTTTGTCTTCTGTTTGATAGTGGATTATTGCATCTTATTTTCCCGCAAATGGTCGATTTGCAAGGAGTGGAAACTGTAAATGGCATGAGCCATAAAGATAATTTCTACCATACATTGCAGGTGCTTGATAATCTTTCTTTGCGGACTAAAGATCTTTGGTTGCGTTGGGGTGCTGTATTACACGATATTGCCAAACCGGCTACCAAAAGATTTGATGCTAAAGCAGGATGGACCTTTCATGGACATGAGGATAAAGGTGCAAGGATGGTTCCTAAAATATTTGCGCAACTTAAGTTACCACAGAATGAAAAGATGAAGTATGTGCAAAAGCTAGTATTATTGCACTTAAGGCCAATTGTCTTGGCACAGGAAACGGTTACGGATTCAGCTATTAGAAGGTTGCTGGTTGATGCAGGAGATGATATTGATGATCTTATGCTATTGTGCGAAGCAGATATAACTACTAAAGATTCAGGTAAGATGAAACGTTACCTGAAGAACTTTCAATTAGTAAGGCAAAAGCTAAAAGAAGTAGAGCAGAAAGATAATCTGCGCAATTGGCAACCGCCTATATCTGGTGAAGATATTATGAAATGCTTTGGTATTGGTCCTTCTTTGCAAGTAGGTATAATAAAAGACACTATTCGTGACGCAATGTTAGAAGGAATAATCCCTAATGAGCGTGAAGCTGCCTATAAGTTTATGATTGAAAGAGGAAAGAAAATGGGACTTACACCTGTTGTCCAGGAATAAACGGAGTATTGTCTAGAAATCTACTTTTCATAGTCTCATCCGGAACCATGCATTCTTTTCTCTTACCAAATATGCTGTATCTGCTTTTAGCAGCTATTCTGTAGAGTGGGTCTCTTATAAATCTAGGTAGAAACTTTAAAACAATCCCAACTTTATAAATGCTACTTAGCTTGCTGCTTATTCTGATTATAGCATCTGAATGGCTATATAGTTCCTTCCCGTCATAGAGCAATACGCTTTCAAGTGGAGAAGAAGGTAAGTTATAATGCGCCAGAAGCTCTGTTCCGTACTTAGATTGTAGGGAGGCAAATTTAAACACCTTATTATTATCGTGTTTCAGAATAAATCTGACCCACCAATTACATAAATTACAAACTCCATCAAAAAGGATAACCATAGTCTTTCAAAGTTAGTAAATAAAAAAGGGAGGCATTTGCCTCCCTTTTCATGTAACAAATCACAACTTATTTACTGCAATTGTTCGACTTGCACGTTTCATGTGAGCACTTGCCTTTATCGCAATTGCCATTAGTGCAACATGATTTATCGCATTTACAGTGAGTTGTACAAACTGAGCAGCAGCTTTTATCTTTTGTGCTGCTATTTGTTGTTCCATTTCCGGCGAAGGTTGACAATGCTAATAGCATTGCAGAGCCTGCTAATACAAGATTACGTTTCATAATATTTGAATTTATAAATTGAAAATACAGGTCAATTATCCTAAAAGACAACCAGTATTTTCAGGCGGACGCCAGCAATCACTTGCAAATGTGGATGAATTGGGCTGAATATATTGGGTTACACTCTTTACAGTTTCTTCAATAACTGCAACTTCAGATGTGCTATTTGAAACTACAAATCCAAAACAGCAATTACAGAATGGGCAGCAGAATGGGGCAGTAGATTTATTGGCTATTGGTTTTGCAGATTTCTTTTCTTTCTGGCAGCAAGCCATTTTACTAACTTCATGCTTTGTACAACATGAACTTCCATGAAGCACACTTGGCTGCACAAGCAAGAGTGAAAAATAAGCTAATAGTATTGTTGCCAATAATTTCATATTCCAAAGGTAAACTCTAATAGTGGCTTTCCTCTGGAGCTTAACAGTTTTTAACAAGAATAAGCTTAGTGCGCCTCCAGCCAGTTCTTACCAACACCCATATTCACATCTACAGGGACATTAAGAGTTATGGCATTCCTCATTTTATCTTCTACAAGGGGTTTAAGCACATCTAATTCTTCAGGATATGCATCAAAAACCAATTCATCATGTACCTGCAATATCATTTTTGAACGGAACTTTTTTGCCTCCATCTCATTATGAATATTTATCATAGCAATCTTGATCATATCGGCTGCCGAACCTTGTATAGGTGCATTAATAGCATTACGCTCTGCAAAACCACGCACGGCATAATTCTTTGAATTAATATCAGGCAAATAGCGTCTTCTGCCCATTATGGTCTCAACGTAGCCATGCTGTTTTGCATATGCAATGTTCTTATCCATATACTCCTTAATTGCAGGGTATTGGGCAAAGTATTGCTTTATAATATCAAGCGCTTCTTTCCTGGCTATACCAAGCCTTTGTGAAAGTCCGAAGCCTGATATACCATATATAATTCCAAAGTTTACGGTCTTGGCATTTCTGCGCATTTCAGGGGTGACTGCATTTAATTCTACACCATAGATACGAGACGCAGTAGCAGAGTGCACATCATAATTATTCTTAAACGCTTCTATCATGGCTGCGTCACCACTTAGCGATGCAATAATACGGAGCTCTATTTGTGAATAATCGGCAGATAGTAATACCTTATGTTCATCACCTGCTATAAAAGCCTTTCTAATTTCACGTCCCCTTTCAGTACGTATAGGAATATTCTGAAGATTAGGGTTATCAGAACTTAATCTGCCAGTAACCGCTACAACCATATTGAAAGTAGTATGTATCCTTCCTGTGGTAGTATTTATCAGTAATGGAAGTGAATCTACATAAGTGTTTTTCAATTTTTGAAGTTCGCGATAGTCAAGAATCTTTTTTACAATAGGGAAATCAGCAGCCAGTTCAGCCAACGTTTCTTCACTGGTAGAATATTGCCCTGTCTTGGTCTTTTTTACCTTGTCTGATATCTTTAATTTATCAAATAGTATTTCACCTACCTGGCGCGGAGAATCAATGTTAAATTCACGGCCTGCCATATCTTGTATCTCTTTCTTTAGTCCTTCAATATCAATTTGCAGGGTTCCAGAAATATCTTTCAATGCATTCTTATCTACTTTAATTCCTTCCACTTCCATATCCGATAATACCTTCTCCAATGGGATTTCAATAGTATCGAATAGTTTTTTAGCGCCTACTTCGTTCAATCGCTCAATTAATGGATCATGCAATCTGAATAATACATCTGCTCTTTCGCAACAAATCTGCATAAGATTATCGCCTGAGGTCATCTCCATAAACAGCTGCTCCTTCTGTGGTTTCCTGCTTTCTGCACCATATTCACTAATGAACAAATTACTGGTAGTAGTTGCAATATCGGGTAATAAATGTGGGCTCTCGGGCCTTGCCAAAAAGTGTGCAATCATAACATCAAACAGCTCACCATGTATAGTAATCCCTTTTCCCTTCAGGAAATTAAGGCTCTGTTTTATATCGTGCCCTGTTTTCTTATTCTTACTCTCAAAAAAGTCCTTAAGCTTATCCCATTGAATATGATCGGGGGAAATAAATACAGCTTCTCCTGCTTGTTTGCTTAAGCCCAAGCCTAAACATTCATTACCTTGGGTAACCAGATAAAAAGCTACCTGCGAGGCATTTATAAAATCAGCAATATCGGCAAGCGGTTCATATTTGCCTTCTACTTTTTTATACTCAGGTGCTGCAGGTGTTGGTTCTTCTACAAAAAGAGTAGGGGCGCTAGCACTATCAGTAATTTCTTTTGGCTCTTCTGTATCGATTGTTGCGGTGTTACTTTCACTTCTAACACTTTCACCATTAAAGTAATCTTTCATTACCCTTACTGCAATGGTTTTGAATTCTAATTCATTAAAAATATCTATAAGTGCCTTTTTATCTGGTGTGCGCAGTTCCATATCATCGAGGCTGAAAGGTAATGGCACATCGCAAATTATGGTGGCAAGTTGTTTTGAAGATATAGCCTTATCTTTATTCTGCTCCACTTTTTCTTTCAGCTTACCCTTCAATTTATCGGTATTCTGCAATAGGTTTTCAACGCTGCCAAATTCTTTGATCAGTTGTGTTGCGGTTTTTTCCCCAACTCCAGGTATTCCGGGAATATTATCTACTGCATCGCCCATCAGGCCGAGTATATCAATCACCTGTTCCGGCCTTTCAATTCCAAATTTCTCGCATACTTCCTTCACGCCTAAAATCTCCGCAGGCTTTCCTTTGTTAGAAGGTTTATAAATAAAGACATGCTCGTTTACTAACTGCCCGTAATCTTTGTCCGAGGTCATCATGTACACTTTAAAACCTTCATTTGGCGCCACTTTAGAAAGTGTACCTACTATATCATCCGCCTCATAACCATCTTTCAGTAATACAGGTATTTTAAATGCCTCAGCTATCTTAATGACATAAGGAACAGCTTTAATAATGTCTTCAGGAGTGTCTGGCCTATGTGCTTTATAATTAGCATCCATTTCATGGCGAACGGTAGGTGCATGTGTATCGAACACAATAGCCATGTGAGTAGGCTTTTCTTTTTCTAATATTTCAAGTAATGTATTTGTAAACCCAAACATGGCAGATACATTCATGCCTTTGGAAGTAATACGTGGGTTGCTGCTAAAGGCAAAGTATGCCCTATATACCAATGCCATTGCATCGAGTAAAAACAGCTTTTTTGGGTGATCGGGTGTCATATGGAAATACTATAATACAAAGAAAGAAAATTTATCTGAATGGCAGGTTTATTAGCTCCTGTCGGTGAATAAAAAGGCTTTACCTAATGGAATTCAGATGTTAATGGAGCCTAGCTTTGCCACATATTTTTATTGCATGAAAACTACTATTGCCATATTATTCAGTATTATAACATTCTCATGTTTTGGACAGGACTTAAAAGGCTTGAAGAAGATAGTCAATACATTTAAAATACCTGAAGGCTGGAAGAGTGAAATGGTTCTTGATTCATCTTATAATCCAATGTTTGGAAAAAAGATGGTGGCACGATGGCGTTTCGTATGTACCAAAGTTAAAATTCAACCTGTTGAGCTTATCATTTTTAATTATGTCCCGCAGGATTCTGCAGTAATGACTCAAAAATCTATGATGTATTATGCAACCTCCAATTGCCTTGTGGTTTCAAATGAAAACATAAAGCAAAACAGTATGGATTTTGCCAGAGGCAGTTTTTATTTTGTAGAAAAAATGTGCCCTTGTTATACTACCGGTACGCAGGAATGCAGAACATTTGTAAGGGCATTGAGCGATTGGATAACCAACCGAGACAGAACAAAAGAATTATAGAAAGAAATTAAAAGGCTTCCTGTACCGTTAAGTAATACTCCACAGTAGTTCCATAGCCAATATCACCCCGTACATTTATATGGCGCTTTACGTTATAGTTGTAACGTATTCCCACTCCTTCAGCACAAATTGGAACCGGCTTTTCAGGGAAAACCTGGGCATTGCCCAATAAGGCCGCAGAACCAAAAGCGACTAAAGAAACCCTGCCTTTTAAATGGTAACGAAATTCTGCTTGCAAAAAAGTAAGGTCATCATCACGGTAATAACCAGTATAGTATCCCCTTATTTGTTTGGTGCCTCCAACCAGTGCCAATTGATTAAATGGAACATCACCCCATGTAAGTTGAGTATGTTCATTAAGACCAAGCACCAAACGGTCCGAAAGTGTATTATAACATGAAATATCACTTTGTATTTTATTGTATGTAAATGTTGAACCCAAGGTTGGAGAGTTTGCATAAGAAAGCACTTTAATAAACCAACCTTTCCTGGGGAAGTAAATACTGTCACGCGTATCGTACAGTAAATCTATGCCCGCACCCGAATTTATAGAGCCTTTACTTCCCAATACTTCACCCGTCTTTAAGACCCCGTCGCTTGCAGTCTGCCAAATGTCATCGTTTTCATAATAATAATCTATACCTGCATAAAAATGTGGTAATACTTTACGGAATGCATTCACAAATAACTTAGGGAAACGCACATTGTATAATTCCTTTGGTACTCTGTTTGTGCCTATACCCCAATAATAATAGCTGTAGTTGTAATAATCAAGCTCACCTTCAAAATAATACTTATTGTTTTTGGTATATAGTATGTAAGGGATGTATAAGTAGTCCTGATTTTTCTGGGTATAAGCAACAAAAGCCTCTACCAATGAATGGTGTGTGATTGAATCTTCCTTGCACATTTGGAAGGCAGCCAGGGCACCAACACCAAATAAAAATCCGGTTTCCGGTGCGTACGAAATTACGGGTATCAATTTTACCTGCACTTTCTTTTCAGAAGAATGTTTTGAGGTGTCGGTAAGAGTAGCCTGCAATGAAAATGATAGCAGGCTAAAATAAAATAGAATAAGTATCTTCCCCATGTGGTTTTCCAACAATAATAAGCAAGGCAAGTTTACTGTTTATTTAAATATGTAGCAAATATTATATTTGGAAGGATTATAAAGAAAGAATGACGAAGATATACGGACATAGAGGAGCGAGAGGAGTATACCCTGAAAATACCATTGAAGGTTTTTTGTATGCTGTGGGCCTTGGTGTGTATAGCATAGAAATGGACGTTGTAATATCGAAAGACAAGAAGGTAATCGTATCGCATGAGCCGTGGATGAATCCGAAGACGTGTACAAGGCCTAACAATTCTAAGGTTAGTTTCCTAAAAAGGAAGAATTTGTACAAGATGGAATATGACCTTATACGGCAATATGATTGTGGGTTAAGAGGGAATCCTGACTTCCCTTTGCAAAAAAGTATGCCTGCATATAAGCCTTTGTTAAAAGAAGTAATAGAGGCTGTTGAACTATTTCAAAAAAGGAATAGTTTGCCCCCCGTGGTTTATAACATTGAGATTAAAAGCAATTGGGTGAGTGATGGGGAATTGCATCCCTTACCCGATGAGTTTGTGGATTTAGTGCTTAAGGAACTATCGCCTTTCAATATTTACAACCGCGTCCTTCTTCAATCCTTCGATATGCGGCCCCTGAATATTTTGCATAAACTAAATACAGGATGTACAATTGGTATGTTGGTTCGCAGTCCGCGTTTTTTGAAACGTAAGCTTAACGACCTTTCTTTTACACCCGATACCTGCGGGATCTATTATAAATTAGCTACTGAAAAGTGGGTAAAATATGTACATCAGCTTGGCATGAAGGCTTTGGTATGGACAGAGAATGAGAAGGAAGATATGAGGCGCCATATAGCTATGAATATAGATGGAATAATAACCGATTATCCTGCCATGGGCTTAGAAGTTTTAACAGAGTCCTCAAAATAAAAGAATCATATCTTTGTTATTTACATTTAATCTATGAGCACAAACACGAAAACATGGTGGCCGCATATTATTGCGCTGGCACTATTTATTATAGTTCCCATCATTTATTTTTTGCCTGCGTTAGAAGGTAAGGCACTATTCCAGAGTGACATTAGCCATTTTTTAGGTGTAGTGAAAGAAATTACTGATTTCCGTGCCAAATATCATACTGAGCCGTTATGGACCAATTCAATGTTCGGTGGTATGCCTGCCTTCCAGGTTTCTATGGAATGTCATGCTAACCTGGTTACATATATCTACAAGATACTTTGCACCTGGATGCCTTTCCCGGCTAACATGGTCTTTTTGTATTGCTTAGGCTTCTACATTTTACTAAAGGCTTTAGAAATTGATACTTGGGTTTCAATTCTTGGTGCTTTTGCTTTTGCCTTTTCATCCTTCTTTTTTATCATTATTTCATTAGGGCAT
>Ga0210388_10004318_pt1 | contig 11152 bp, 9 predicted proteins | sample IncBWC19OmetaG_FD_155485 | JGI IMG/M metagenome (GOLD analysis project Ga0210388, IMG submission 155485) | Forest soil microbial communities from Barre Woods Harvard Forest LTER site, Petersham, Massachusetts, United States - Inc-BW-C-19-O ...
CGGATGGGGGTAAGGCGCGATCTGTTGCTCTTCCAAATTGCAGCAACATTTAGGGCGAAAGCAATTCAAGCGCCGCGGATCTCCAAGCAGGCCTTAACTTGCTTCGAACGCAGGATCAAGGAGATGCGATGAAAGCCACACAATTGCTTCACAACTTGGGGCAGAGCATTTGGCTCGACAATATCACTCGCGATTTGCTTCGCAGCGGAACGCTCGATCGCTATATTGCCGAGCTGTCGGTGACGGGGCTTACTTCCAACCCTACGATCTTTGACAACGCAATAAAGAACAGCGCGGCCTACGACAACTCGATTCGCGAAAAGCTTGAGAAAGGATTGTCAGGCGAGAAATTGTTCTTCGAATTGGCGATGGAAGATCTTACCGCGGCTGCAGATTTGTTTCGGCCAATTTACGATCGGACAAACGGTGTGGATGGCTGGGTGTCGCTCGAAGTCTCACCCCTTCTGGCTTATGACACAGCCAGCACACTTGCTGCCGCCAAAGATCTGCACGCCAGGGCTGCGAGGCCAAATCTGTTTATCAAAATACCTGGCACCAAAGAAGGTCTGCCGGCCATTGAGGAGGCGATCTTTGCAGGTGTGCCTATTAATGTGACGCTCTTGTTTTCACGTGAGCATTACCTCGGGGCTGCTGAGGCGTTCCTGCGTGGAATAGAGCGGCGCATTGAAGCGGGACTTAAGCCCAATGTCGGCTCCGTTGCTTCCGTGTTTGTCAGCCGATGGGACGGCGCAGTGAAAGGTAAAGTCCCCGCCGAACTCAACAATCGCCTCGGCATTGCTATCGCTGAACGCACATACAAAGCTTGCCGCGAACTGTTGGGCTCGGCGCGCTGGCAGCGTGTCTACAATGCCGGAGCCTACCCACAAAGACTATTGTGGGCCAGCACAGGTACCAAAGACCCTTCGGCGTCCGACATTCTTTATGTAAAGGCCCTCGCGGCACCTTTTACAGTGAACACAATGCCCGAGGCTACTTTGAAAGCCTTAGCGAATCATACAGAACTCGGATCGATCTTGGCGGCAGACGGCGGGGATTGCGAAGCAGTCTTAGCGCAGTTCGCGGAGGAGGGCATAGACGTCGACACCTTGGCTGCTCGCCTTCAAGACGAAGGTGCGAAGTCATTCGTCAATTCCTGGAAAGAGTTGATGGATGTGACCTCGTCCAAGACCGCCGTGCTCAAAAAGGCCGCAAGCCATTGAATGTTGCGAGGCGACCCGCATCAGAAATGGAATAGGGAACTACGGAGTTCGACTTGAATCAAGATCATCCCATAAACGTGCTTGTCGTTGATGTTGGAGGGACCCACGTCAAGGTGCTTGCCACCGGGCAAAAGGAGCCCCGAAAGTTTCCGTCGGGACCGAAAATGACGCCCAAGCAGATGGTTTTTGGTGTCAAGCAAATTACCAGTGATTGGAAGTATGACGTTGTGTCGATTGGCTACCCGGGCTTGGTTCACAAGGGTAAGCCTGCCGTTGAACCATATAACTTGGGACGGGCGTGGGTCGGGTTTGATTTCAAAGCGGCTTTCAGACGTCCGGTGAAAATCATAAACGATGCGGCCATGCAGGCCCTTGGGAGTTACAGAAAGGGACTGATGCTCTTCCTGGGCTTTGGGACCGGTCTGGGAGCTGCCCTAGTCGATCAAGGCATTGTCGTGCCCATGGAACTTGGTCACCTGTCTTACAAGAATGGAACTTACGAGGACTACCTCGGCATCCGCGGATTGAAGCGTCTGGGCAAAACAAAATGGAAACGCAGCGTGGCTTGCGGGGTGGCTAGGCTGTTCGATGCTTTCCACCCTGACGACGTGGTTCTTGGGGGAGGTAACGTCAAGAAACTTGAGCAACTCCCTCGCGGTTGCAGAAGAGGGGACAACGCTAACGCGTTTCTGGGCGGCTTTCGCCTGTGGGAAGATGCAAATAATAGTTGGCCCACCCCTCGCGAGAAACACCGAACTAAATAGCCATCGGGAACAGAAGGAGCACGAGTATGGCAACAGGCTCAACACCAGTCACCAAACGAGTGGGCATTGGACCACTGGAGCAACGTAAAGCATGGAAAGCTCTCCAAGATCACCATACTAAGCTCAAAGAGCTGCATCTCCGACAGCTCTTTGGAGAAGACCCCCAACGCGGCGAACGCATGACAGCGGAAGCCGGCGGACTGTTCTTGGATTACTCGAAGAATCGAATCACAGACGAGACGCTCAAGCTCCTCATCCAACTGGCGGGGGAATCCGGACTTCGAGACCGGATAGAGGCCATGTTCCGCGGGGACAAAATCAATATCACAGAGAATCGAGCCGTCCTTCACGTTGCTCTCCGTGCCCCCAAGGGAACATCCATTGTCGTTGACGGAACAAACGTCGTACCCGAAGTGCACGCTGTACTCGACAAAATGACGGACTTCTCCAATCGCGTCCGAAGCGGCACCTGGCTGGGTCACACCGGCAACCGCATTCGCAACATAATCAACATAGGAATCGGCGGCTCCGACCTCGGGCCCGTGATGGCCTACGAGGCGCTCAAGCATTACAGCGATCGGTCTTTAACGTTTCGTTTTATCTCCAACATCGATGGAACAGACTTCGCGGAAGCTGTTCACGACCTGAATCCATCGGAGACCCTCTTCATCGTTTCTTCGAAAACCTTTACCACCCTTGAAACAATGACAAACGCCCATTCGGCTCGTGCTTGGTCCCTCGCTGGCTTTGACGGCGACGAAAAGTCAGTCGCCAAACATTTTGTCGCGGTTTCAACAAACGTTTCGGAAGTCTCCAAGTTCGGAATCGATACAGCGAACATGTTTGGTTTTTGGGATTGGGTAGGCGGGCGATATTCCATGGACTCGGCGATCGGACTTTCAACGATGATAGCCGTTGGCCCGGATAACTTCCGCTCCATGTTGGACGGTTTTCACGAGATGGATGAGCACTTTCGCACCACTCCGTTCGAGCACAATCTGCCGGCGCTCATGGGTTTGCTCGCTATCTGGTACAACGATTTCTTTGGCGCGCAGACCGTTGCTGTGTTTCCCTACGAACAGTACCTCAAGCGATTTCCCGCTTACTTGCAACAACTGACCATGGAGAGCAACGGTAAACATGTCTCGCTGAATGAGACTGAAGTCGACTACCAGACTGGACCGATTTATTGGGGGGAGCCAGGAACCAACGGGCAGCACTCCTTCTACCAATTGATCCATCAAGGAACCCGGCTAATCCCTTGTGATTTTATTGCGTTCGCGCAATCGCTTAATCCGATTGGCAGACATCACGACATGCTCATCGCAAATGTATGTGCTCAGACGGAAGCGCTGGCGTTTGGCAAGACGCCGGAACAGGTGAAGGCGGAGGTAACTCCCGATTGGCTTGTCCCGCATCGGGTGTTCGAGGGTAACCGTCCCTCGAACACAATTCTTGCTGAGAAGCTTACGCCTGCAATGCTCGGGAAACTTGTTGCGTTGTATGAGCATTCCGTTTTTACCCAGGGAACCATCTGGGACATCGACTCATTCGATCAATGGGGAGTTGAGCTTGGCAAGGTTTTGGCCCAGCGCATCATCCCCGAACTCGAGAACAAGGTGGAACCGAAACTCGCGCACGACAGTTCCACGAACAATGTGATCCGGCGCTACCGCAAAATGAAGGAGTCTTCCCATGACTCGCGGTTATAACAAGCCTCTGTACGTCCTGCCCTTCGACCATCGCGGCTCGTTTGAGACCAAAATGTTCGGTTGGGAAGGTGTACTCACGCCGGATCAGATAGCCCAAATCGCTGCCGCGAAGCGAGTAATCTATGACGGCTTCATCGCCGCTATAGCCAACGGCGTGGCTAAGGAAAAAGCCGGCATCCTTGTGGACGAACAATTCGGTGCCGCAATCCTCCACGACGCAAAGACGCGTGGTTTCACGACAGCGTGCCCGGCCGAGAAGAGCGGTCAAGAAGAGTTCGATTTCGAATACGGTGATGATTTTGCCGCGCATATCGAATCATTCCAACCGACGTTTTGTAAGGTTTTGGTGCGATACAACCCGCAAGGTGACCAATCGCTGAATCGTCGCCAGTCGGGGCGCCTCAAACTACTATCGGATTACCTCCACGTTAGTAATCGGACCTTGTTTATGTTTGAGTTGCTGGTGCCGCCGGAAAAATCCCAGCTCGACGAGTTCAAAGGCGACAAGAAGACTTACGACCTCGAACTTCGTCCTTCACTGATGGTCCAAGCAATCCAGGAACTTCAGAAGGCCCAGGTTGAGCCTGACGTATGGAAGATTGAGGGACTCGATCGCCGCGAAGATTGCGCGAGTGTTGTGTCCATAGCCCGCCGGGACGGCCGAGAAGAGGTGGGGTGCATTGTCCTCGGCCGCGGCGAGAACGACCAAAAAGTGCGTGAATGGTTGGCGACGGCGGCGTCCGTTCCTGGATTTGTGGGATTTGCCGTGGGCAGGACCGATTTTTGGCAGCCGCTTGTGGGCTGGCTGGCCAAGAAAATTACGCGAGAAGACGCCGTCGCCGAAGTGGCTCGTCGCTACCGCGAGTTTGTGGACATTTTCGAAAGGGCGCATGCCGCGCGGGCTCACGCGGCGTAATGGGGAACTCAACCGCTCGAACAGGGATCGAAGCGGCAGTCAGCATTCCCTAGGAAATGCAACGTCCGTGAATTTAGAAATCGAGAACGCCGAAGGAGGCATTTATGCAACTCGGAATGGTCGGTCTTGGAAGAATGGGAGCAAACATGGTTCGGCGGCTACTCAAAGCCGGCCATAACTGCGTGGTCTTCGACATGTCGCCGAAGGCTGTGGATGAGCTTGTTGCGGAAAAGGCGGTAGGCGCTTCGTCACTTCCGGAGTTCGTCAAGAAGCTTGAAAAGCCGCGTGCCATTTGGTTGATGGTGCCGGCGGCTGTCGTAGACAAAACCATTGCGGGCATCCTGCCCCACTTAGAGGCAGACGATATCCTGATTGATGGTGGGAATTCCTGCTACGTGGATGACATTCGCCGCGCCAAAGAACTCGCGACCAAGAAAATCCACTACGTGGATGTCGGTACGAGTGGTGGAGTGTGGGGCTTGGAGCGCGGTTACTGCATGATGATTGGCGGCGAAAATCAGATAGTCAAGCACCTCGATCCCGTCTTCGCTACCCTCGCACCCGGTGTCGGCGACATTCAACGCACTCCGGGGCGCGAAAAAGCCGGTGGGACGTCCGAGCACGGTTACCTGCATTGCGGACCAAACGGTGCTGGCCATTTTGTGAAGATGGTTCACAACGGCATTGAGTACGGAATCATGGCGTCTTATGCCGAGGGATTGGGCATCCTCCGTTCCGCCAACGTCGGGAAGCATACTCACGAAATCGACGCCGAGACGACGCCTTTGCGCAACCCAGAACACTATCAGTACGACCTCCATTTGGCAGACATCGCCGAAGTGTGGCGACGCGGCAGTGTCATCGCCTCCTGGCTCCTGGATTTGACGGCCTCCGCGCTCATTGAGGACCCTGCTCTCGCTAAGTTCGCCGGACGTGTGTCCGACTCGGGCGAAGGCCGGTGGACAATCAACGCGGCCATCGACGAAGCCGTGCCTGCTCATGTGCTGACTGCGGCGCTTTACGAGCGCTTCAGTTCTCGAGGCGAAGGCGACTTTGCGAATAAGCTCCTGTCGGCGATGCGCTATGGATTCGGTGGTCATCTCGAGAAAGCCGCCACTAAAGGCCAAGCTGCTTGAAGGAGATGACCATGGGAAATCTAAATTCGGACGCCCTTGTCTTCTTCGGAGCCACTGGCGATCTGGCGTACAAGAAAATCTTTCCGGCGCTACAAGCCATGATTAAACGTGGCCATCTCGACGTACCCGTCATAGGCATAGCCAAGGCTGGTTGGAACGTCGACCAGCTTCGAGCTAGAGCCAAAGATAGTCTCGAGAAACATGGGGGGCTCGACTCCGCAGCTTTCGAGAAACTAAGCCGCCTGCTGCGTTATGTGGACGGCGACTATGCAGATCCTGCTACTTTCCAGGTCCTGCGCAAAGAACTAAAAGACTCCCAACGCCCTGCGCACTATCTAGCAATCCCTCCGTCGCTTTTCGGCCCGGTTGTGGAGCATCTCGAAACGTCAGGCAGCGCAAAAGGTGCCCGGGTCATCGTCGAAAAGCCTTTCGGAAGCGATCTTGATTCCGCACGCGGCCTTAACAAGATACTGCTCGGCACTTTCGATGAGAAAGATGTCTTCCGCATTGATCATTATCTTGGAAAGCGGCCAGTACGTAACATGGTGATCTTCCGCTTCGCCAACTCTTTCATGGAAGCGTTCTGGAACCGCAATCACATTGAGAGCGTGCAGATCACCATGGCGGAGAACTTCGGCATTCAAGGTCGGGGTGCTTTCTACGATCAGACTGGTACCATCCGCGATGTGATCCAGAATCACCTTTTTCAGGTCCTCTGCAACCTAACGATGGAACCTCCCATCAGGACAGACAGCGAATCCGTTCGCGACGAAAAAGTCAAAATACTCAAGGCCATCCCGCCGCTGCAGGAGACAGACCTCGTCCGCGGTCAGTTCCGGGGCTATCGGAGAGAGCCGGGAGTGTCGCAGGACTCAAAAGTTGAGACGTTTGCGGCCCTGCGGCTGTATGTGAATTCGTGGCGTTGGAAAGGTGTCCCTTTCTATATCCGAGCAGGGAAGTCACTTCCAGTGACGTGCACTGAGATTGTCGCCCGCCTGCGCTTGCCTCCTGTGGCGATCAGTGACAGCGCATTGATGCACAACCATCTACGATTTCGGATCAGCCCCAATGTGACCATCGCCATGGGAATGACAGTGATGGCTCCTGGAGAGGAGATGATCAGCCAATCTGCCGAGATGGTTGCAAGTGCTCATCCTCAACCGGATGAGATGGACGCGTACGAACGAGTGCTGGGAGATGCAATGGAAGGAGACGCCACATTGTTCGCTCGGCAGGATTATGTGGAAGAGGCGTGGCGAATTGTCGATCCGATTTTGAAAAAGTCCACTCCCGTCTACGAATATGAGCCGGCCACTTGGGGACCAAGCGAGGTCGGCCAAAAAGTTTCTCCTGAGGCCGGTTGGAGCAACCCGATAATTGCCGCGGAGACGCCAGTCGCTACCGCGGTGCGCGCAGCGTGATCTGCGGGCCTGTCGCCGTCAACTGATTTTTCAGACTCGCACCACGAGCGGTGGGAATGAATTTAAACGAGAGATCGGGATGGGAGGCCTGCCTTGAAAATTGAAGTACTCGCCGATGCTGAATCGGTTGCGCGAAGGGCTGCGGCTCTCATCGCTGCGGAAGCACGCTCGGCGACCGCTCTGCGGGGCCGCTTCGTCATGGCCGCAAGTGGCGGGCACACTCCGTGGATAATGTTGCGTGCGCTGGCAGGCGAAACAGTTCCCTGGCAGGCTGTGCACATCGTTCAAGTGGACGAGCGGGTGGCTCCTGCGGGTGATCCGGATAGAAATCTCACTCATTTGCAAGCTAGCCTGCTCGATGCCGTCCCTCTCCGGCCTCAGCAGATCCACGCGATGCTCGTGGAATCATCCGATCTGGAGGCCGCCGCCAAGCAATACGCGCAGACTCTTAACGAGATCGCCGGCTCGCCCGCCGTCCTCGATCTCGTTCATTTAGGACTTGGCCCCGACGGTCATACCGCGTCGCTGGTTCCCGGGGATCCAGTCCTCGAGATAACTAACTCAGATGTCTCGTTGACCGGGATCTACCAAGGAAGACGCCGCATGACATTGACGTATCCCGTCATCAATCGTGCTCGACATATTCTTTGGGTGGTGACCGGAGCTGAAAAGGTAGAGATGCTTACTCGGCTTAGAAATGCCGACGCCTCGATTCCAGCAGGACGAGTTCGTTCGCAAGACGCCATGGTGCTGGCCGACAGCGCGGCGGCGGGAGTACAGGGTGTAACGAAAGACAAAAGTAGCGCGGCCACAGAAGCAGCGTAAGAATTTTCGCGGGCTCGGAGACTGATTTCGTGCGTCTTGATCGCATGCAATCGCATGGAGAAGAGTTGGGAGACCACCTGAAGTCATCGAGTCACGAGTTGGAAAGCCCACAGTTGGACGAATGAGTGCATACAACGAGATCTTCTGTTGAGTCTGGCCGAGGAGAGAGCATGAGGGTTGGGATCGCCACGGATCACGGGGGATTCGGTTTGAAAGAGGAATTTGTCGCACAGCTTCGAGGGGCAGGGCACGAAGTCGTGGATTTCGGTGCGCACAGCCTGAACCCGAGTGACGACTATCCGGATTTCGTTGTCCCTCTTGCCAGAGCTGTAGTGGCGGGCAATGTCGAACGCGGCGTTGCCATCTGCGGCAGCGGCGTCGGCGCCTCCGTTTGTGCTAACAAAATTGTGGGCGCTCGCGCGGGTCTCGTGCATGACCACTTCTCTGCAAAACAAGGGGTCGAAGACGACCACATGAACATTATCTGCATGGGTGGAAGAACGGTCGGACCGTCCGTCGCTTGGGACCTTGTCCAAACTTTTCTTGCGGCCGAGTACAGTCAAGCAGAACGGCACCTGCGGCGCTTGGCAAAAGTGGCTTCACTGCAAGAGCTAGCTCCGTGCAAGACGCAAGAATCGAGTGCGTCAACGTAAGAGTCTCAGTCAGCTTGACTCCAGCGCGTTCGCGCTTCCGGCCCGAGTACTTGAGTTCTAGAGGTTCAAGGCCAAAGGAGAGAAGCAGTGCTTTCGTCGATTGGGCGATGAGCGGATCACCAAAGACAGAGGAGGTATTCATGAGTTCTGTAACAGCCGCCAAAGCGACCACCGATGTAAACGTCGACCAATTGGCCATCAACACTATTCGGACTCTTTCGATGGACGCTGTCCAGCAGGCCAAATCAGGGCACCCCGGCACTCCTATGGCGCTCGCACCCCTGGTCTACACCCTATGGAACCGGGTTATGCGTTTCGATCCGAAAGATCCCATCTGGCCGAATCGCGATCGCTTCGTGCTCTCGAATGGCCATGCTTCGATGTTGCTCTGGTCTATTCTTCACCTCACACAGACCCAGGCGGTGAACTCCGACTATGAAAAACTGGGACATCCTTCCGTTACTCTCGATGACATCCGGCATTTCCGCCAGCTCGACAGCAAAGCTCCAGGGCACCCGGAGTACCGCTGGGTCTCCGGTGTTGAAACCACTACTGGCCCTCTCGGGCAAGGCGTCGCCACAAGCGTCGGTATGGCCATTGCCCAGAAATGGCTCGCCAGCCACTACAATCGGCCCGGCTTCGAGATTTTCGACTACAACACTTATGCCGTTTGCGGCGATGGCTGCATGATGGAAGGCATTTCCTCCGAGGCAGCGTCCCTGGCCGGCCACCTGGGTCTCGACAATCTGTGTTGGATCTACGACAACAACCGCATCACCATCGAGGGGAACACGAACATCACCTTCACAGAGGATGTCGCCGCCAGATTCCTGGCGTATGGGTGGAACGTTTTAAGCGTGGGGGACGCAAACGACATCGATCGGATCGAGCACGCCTTTGATGTTTTCCGAAAGACCAAGGGCCGGCCTACTTTCATCGTCTTGGACAGTCACATCGGGTATGGTTCTCCGAACAAGCAGGACACTGCGTCAGCCCACGGCGAACCGCTTGGCGAGGAGGAGATCCGACTCACCAAACGCAGATACGGCTGGCCGGAGGACGCTAAGTTCCTCGTCCCCGATGGCGTCTATGATCATTTTACGGCTGGCGTTGGCACTCGCGGCGCACAAGCTCACCGTGAGTGGACCGAACTTTTCAATCAGTATCGCACCAATTTTCCTGAACTCGCCAATGAGGTAGAACTCATGCAACGGCGGGAGCTCCCAGATGGGTGGGACCGCAACCTTCCCGTTTTTCCGGCAGACCCCAAGGGCATTGCGGGGCGAGATGCTTCAAGCAAAGTTCTGAACGTCCTCGCGCAAAGTATCCCCTGGTTTCTCGGAGGATCCGCGGATCTTGGGCCATCGAACAAAACCACGCTGACCTATGAGGGCGCGGAGAGTCTCCAGGCGGATACCCCGGGTGGCAAGAACTTGCATTTCGGCATTCGCGAGCATGCTATGGCGGCAATCGTGAACGGCCTTTCTCTTTCAAAGCTCAGAGCCTTCGGCGCGACGTTCTTTATCTTTAGCGATTACGCCCGGCCGGCGATTAGACTCTCGGCCCTCATGGAACTACCTACTATTTTTGTTTTCACTCATGAAGCAATGAGTGACGGAGAGGACGGTCCGACCCACCAGCCCGTAGAGCACCTTGCTTCTTTTCGTGCAATCCCTGGGCTGATCGTTCTTCGACCGGCGGACGCCAATGAAGTTGTCGAAGCCTATCGTTACATCATGGAACTCCGCCACGAACCAGCCATCCTGGCATTGTCCCGGCAGCCGCTGCCAACTCTTGATCGGACAAAATACGCTTCCGCGTCCGGCCTTGCACACGGTGCTTACGTTCTCGCGGACTCGCCGGGCAGTAATCCTGAAGTGATCTTGATTGCCTCTGGCAGTGAAGTCAGTCTCGCCTTGGAAGCACATGAAAAGTTGCTTGCTGAGGGCATTCGTTCACGAGTGGTCTCTATGCCTTCCTGGGAAATTTTCGAGCATCAATCGCAGGAGTACCAAGACACCGTCCTGCCACCTGCCATCAAGGCGCGCGTTGCTGTGGAACAGGCCTCAAGTTTTGGATGGGAGCGTTACGCAGGCAGGCCGGGCCAGCTCAATTGTATGAAAACGTTTGGGGCTTCAGCGCCCCTCAAAGAACTGCAAAAGAAGTTTGGCTTCGAACCCGACCAGGTAGTGACCGCCGCGAAGGCAGTGTTGGATGGCAAATGATCCGCACCTCACGAGTTCGTCCAAGCCAATCGAGCCGCAACGCCCTCTGAAGGCAACGCCCTCAAAGTTGCCCGCAATGCGATTACAAGAAGGTGGGGCAACGATACTCCACGAAGCTATTCCGAGGATCTCCAAATGAACATCTACGAGACGCGCGAAGGCGCTCGCTTGGCGATGATCAAAGGCAAGAAAGGTCACTGGAATCGTTGGGGTCCTTTTCTCTCCGAGCGTGCCTGGGGCACAGTGCGAGAGGATTACAGCGCCGACGGCACGGCTTGGA
>Ga0210388_10004321_pt1 | contig 11148 bp, 11 predicted proteins | sample IncBWC19OmetaG_FD_155485 | JGI IMG/M metagenome (GOLD analysis project Ga0210388, IMG submission 155485) | Forest soil microbial communities from Barre Woods Harvard Forest LTER site, Petersham, Massachusetts, United States - Inc-BW-C-19-O ...
CCGCCCCGGTGACAGCGAGCCCGACGATCGCGCCGAGAATCATCGGCAAGATCGAGCCGATGCTGCAGCCGGTGTAGCTCGCCCAGAACGCGGGCCGTGAGCCGGTCTCCCCCGGCATGTAGCGGGAGTAGTCGGAGACGTACGGCGCGTAGGCGATCTGCCAGAGGGCGGCGACCGAAATCGTCCCCATGAACCCCGCGGCGCCGAAGTGCCCGCTCGAGAAGAAGTTCGCCGGGAGGTGGTGGACGGCAAAGATCCAGACGAAGGCCAGCACCAGGACCGCGCCCGAGAGGTAGGTCATGATCCTGGTGTAGGCGTGAATGAGGTCGTAACCGAAGATCGTCGCGGTCACGCTCACCACGCCGACAATCACGATGCCCTCGTCGGTGCTGATATGGGAGCTCATCGTGCTCAGCGACTGCCCGCCAAGCACGAGGTTGGAGGCGAAGAAGCCGACGTACATGATGACGACGATGAGGATGACGAGCAGCGACCCGTAGGAGCCGAACTGGCCGCGGGTCTGCACCATCTGGGGCACGCCGAGTCGCGGTCCCTGCGCGGAGTGCAGCGCCATGAAGATAGCGCCGACGAGGTTGCCGATCACGATCGCGACGACCGCCGACCAGAACGGCTGCGCGAACACGGTCGTGGCGAGGGCGCCGGTGACGATGGTGAGGACCATGATGTTGGAGCCGAACCAGATGGTGAACAGGTCCCGTGCCTTGCCGTGCCGGCCGGTGTCCGGGATCGGCTGGATCGTGGCGTCCTCGATCCGCTGAGGCTGTTCGGCGGGCGTCGTTACGGCGTTCATTCGGTGCGCACTCCTTTCACGAGACAACGTCCCGCCTCGCGAACACCGCGTCGTTGCGACAGCAGACGGTTCAGTAACGATGTCTCCAGTGTCACCGAACTGTCTAGATACATCTCACCAGCGTTTTCCGAAGCTTTGCATCTGTTGAACCGATGCACCAACGCCGACGCCGGTCATCTGTGTTTCCGATGTTGAACGTCAACAACAGCTATTTGCTATCTGCTCGCCTTGATCCCACACTCGTAGCACTGTGGGAATCGGAGTGGAGGCTGGATGTCGGGCCAGGAGATCGAAGTCCTCGTCGTCGGCGCGGGCCAGGCCGGGGTCGCGATGAGCGAGCACCTGAACGGCTACGGCGTGCCGCACCTCGTCCTGGAGCGCCACCGCATCGCCGAGCGGTGGCGCTCGGAGCGGTGGGATTCCCTGGTCGCCAACGGGCCCGCCTGGCACGACCGGTTCCCCGGCCTCGAGTTCGCCGGCCTCGACCCCGATGGCTTCGCCGACAAGGAACAGGTCGCGGACTACTTCGTCGCCTACGCGGAGAAGATCGGGGCGCCGATCCGCTGCGGCGTCGAGGTGACATCGGTTTCCAAGAACGCCGGCCGGCCCGGCTTCCGTGTGGAGACCTCGGCCGGAGTCATCATCGCGCGCTACGTCGTGGCCGCGACCGGCCCGTTCCAGCGTCCGGTGATCCCGTCGATCATTCCCGACGACGCCGGGCTGGTGAACATTCACTCGAGTTCCTACCGCAGCCCGCGGCAGCTTCCCGACGGCGCCGTCCTTGTCGTCGGAGCCGGGTCGTCAGGGGTCCAGATCGCCGAAGAGCTCCAGAAGGCCGGCCGCCAGGTCTACCTCTCCGTCGGCCCGCACGACCGGCCGCCGCGACGGTACCGAGGCCGCGACTTCGTCTGGTGGCTCGGAGTCCTCGGCAAGTGGGAGGCCGCCACCCCGCCGCTCGGCGCGGAGCACGTCACGATCGCGGTCAGCGGCGCCAACGGCGGCCACACGGTCGACTTCCGCACCCTCGCCGCCAGCGGCATTACGCTCACCGGCCGGACCGTCTCGCACGACAACGGCACCCTGCGCTTCGCGCCCGACCTCGGCGAGAACATCGCGAACGGCGACGCCAACTACCTGTCGCTGCTCGACGAGGCCGACGCCCACATCGAGCGCAACGGCCTCGATCTACCCGAGGAGCCGGGCGCTCACCTCCTGGGTCCCGACCCGGAGTGCGTGACCAGCCCCGTCCTCGAGCTCGACCTCGCCCGGGCCGGGGTTGCCTCGATCGTCTGGGCGACCGGCTTCGCCGTCGACTACAGCTGGCTGAACGTCAACGCGTTCGACGAGAACGGCAAGCCGAGGCACCAGCGCGGGGTGTCGTCCGAGCCCGGCGTCTACTTCCTGGGCCTGCCCTGGCAGTCTCGGCGCGGATCGAGCTTCATCTGGGGGGTCTGGCACGACGCCAAGTACCTCGCCGACCACATCCAGATCCAGCGGGGCTACGACGCCTACGGGCCCGCCGAGGTCAGCGCGTCCGACTCCGTCGTCTACGGGAGGTGAACATGATGACCACGCCCACCCACAAGCGCATCCGTCCGTTCAACACGAAGGACACCTACCCCGAGCAGAACCTCGACAACGACCTGTGCCAGGCCGTCGTCGCGAACGGCGTCGTCTACCTGCGCGGCCAGATCGGGCAGGACCTCGAGACCAGGGAAAGCGTCGGCATCGGCGACGTCGAAGCGCAGGCGGAGAAGGCGATGGCCAACATCGACCTGCTGCTGCGGGAAGCAGGCAGCGGCGTCGCCGACATCGTGAAGGTGATCGTCTACCTGACCGACATCCGGTACCGAGAACCGGTGTACCGGGTGATGGGCCGATGGCTGAAGGGCGTCTACCCGGTCTCGACCGGGCTCGTCGTCGAGGCCCTCGCCCGGCCCGAGTGGCTGGTCGAAATCGATGCGACCGCCGTGATCAGCGGGGCCTCATGACGTTCTCGCTGGCCGCCCGCGACCCGGCCACGGGCGCGTTCGGAATGGTTCTGAGCTCGTCCAGCCCCGCCGTCGCCGCGCGTTGCCTGCACTTGCGCCCCCTAGTGGGCGTGGCGGCCTCGCAGAACGTCACCAACCCGGCCCTCGGGCCGCGGCTGCTCGATCTGCTCCAGGCCGGGGCAACCGCGCAGGAGGCGACGGCGCAGGTGGTCGCGGAGGAGGCGCATCCGGAGCATCGCCAGCTCACCCTCGTAGACGCGGCCGGCCGGGTCGCGCACTTCTCCGGTGCTCGCGCGCTCGGCACCTATGCCGCCGCGACCGGGCACCAGGCGGTCGCCGCGGGCAACATGCTGGCCGGCCCCCAGGTGGTGCAGGCCATGATCGACTCCTACCAGGCCAGCACGGCCGCGACCTTCGAGGAGCGCCTGCTGGCCGGGTTCCTCGGCGGACTCGCCGCGGGCGGTGAGGAGGGGCCGGTGCGCTCGGCCGGCCTCGCGGTCGTGGAGAGCGCCGCCTGGCGGGTGACGGACCTGCGGGTGGATGACGCCGACGACGCCGCGGCCGAGCTCGGCCGGCTGCTGGCGCTGTGGCTGCCGCAGAAGCGCGACTACCTCACCCGTGCCCTCGACCCCGAGGCCGCGCCCTCCTACGGCGTGCCGGGGGACCGCTGATGACGGGCGAGGCGCTGAAGCGGCGGGCGGCCGAGGGGGTCGATGCCCGGCTCGGCGCGCTGCTGGGCATCAGCCGGCGACTGCACGAGAACCCCGAGACCGCGTGGCGGGAGCATGCCGCATCGGCGTTCCTGGCCGATGAGCTTGCGGCCCGCGGTTTCGCGGTCGAGCGCGGGGCCGCGGGCCTGCCCACCGCGTTCGTCGCCGAATACGGCGAAGGGGCCGCCACCGTCGGGCTCGTCGCGGAGTACGACGCCCTCCCCGGCCTCGGCCACGCCTGCGGTCACAACATCATCGCGGCGGCCGCCGTGGGCGCCGCCGAGGCGCTGGCCGGCGTCGCCGCCGACCTGGGCATCGGCGTTCGCGTGATCGGCACCCCGGCGGAGGAAGGCGGCGGCGGGAAGATCCCGATGCTGGAGGCGGGGTGCTTCGACGACCTGGCGTTCGCGATGATGATCCACCCCGGCCCGGCTGACGCCGTCTACGCCCGGCCGCGCGCCGTGGCGCACTTCGACGTGACCTACCGGGGCGTCACCTCGCACGCGGGCGCCTACCCCCATCTCGGTCGCAACGCCGCCGACGCCTTCACGATCGCGCAGGTCGCCATCGGCCTGCTCCGGCAGCAGCTGGCCCCGTCGGTGCGCGTGCACGGCATCGTGACCGAGGCCGGGACGGCCCCCAACGCGATACCCGACCTGGCCCGCGGCTCCTGGTACGTGCGCGCGGACACGCTGGCCGACCTCGAGGGCGCCTTCGCCCGGGTGCGGGCCTGCTTCGAGGCGGGCGCCCTGGCGGCCGGGTGCGAGTGGGAGCTGACGGAGACCAGTCCGCGCTACGCCGAGTTCCGCAACGACGAGCAGCTGGCAACGCTCTTCGCCGCCAACGGGGCCGCGCTTGGCCGCGACATGGACCTCGCCGAGACGGTGCCACCGGGGATGGCGACCGCCTCGACCGACATGGGCAACGTCTCGCAGCGGGTCCGGGCCATCCATCCGTACCTCGGCATCGGCTCGCTGCCCGCGGTCAATCACCAGCCCGCTTTCGCCGCCGCCACCATGACGCCGGCCGGCGACCGGGCGGTACGCGACGGCGCCGTGCTGCTGGCCCAGACGGCGATCGACGCCGTGCTCATCGCGGCGGACCAGCAAGATCTGTACAATCGATGTTTCTGAGCCTTTGATTCGGCATCATCGGTGCAAGGAGGCAGCGAATCCCCGAGTACACGCTCCGCCAGTTGCAGTACTTCGTCGCTGCCGCCGAGGCGGGGACCGTCACCCAGGCAGCCGAGGCGGTGCACCTGTCCCAGTCGGCCATGTCCACCGCGCTGGCCGACCTGGAGAAGGCGTTCCAGGTGCAACTGCTGGTGCGCCACCACGCCCGCGGGATCAGCCTCACCCCGGCCGGCCGGGAACTGCTGGTAGCCAGCCGTCAGCTGCTGGCTCAGGCGGCCGACCTGCTCGGCGCGGCCGAGGGCCTCGGCACCTCGCTGACCGGAACGGTCCAGATCGGATGCTTCTCCGTCCCCGCCCCCTACCTGCTGCCGGAGTTGCTCGCGACCGCCGCCGAGCGGTTCCCTGGACTGCAGGTCGAGACGACCGAGGTGAACCTGGCCGAGCTCGCCGAGGGCGTCGCGAGCGGAAGGTTCGAACTCGGCATCGGCTACGACCTCATCGATGATGACCGGCTGACTCAGGACCCGCTGTACAGCCTGCCGCCTTACGTGCTGCTCCCCGGCACCCACCGGTGGTCAAAGCGCCGCTCGGTCCGGCTGGCCGAGCTGGCAGAAGAGCCGATGGTCCTGCTGGACCTGCCGCACAGCCGCGACTACTTCCAGCGGATTTTCAGCAGCGCCGGAGTCACCCCCACCGTGCGCTACCGCTCGACGAGCGTGGAGACCTGCCGCGCACTGGTGGGCCGCGGCCTGGCTTACACGGTGCTGAACTTGCAGCCGAAGGTCTCGGTCTCGCTGGACGGGCACTCGGTGGCCGCCGTCCCGATCCGCGACGACGCCCCGGCGCTTTCCGTCGTGCTGATCACCGCGGCCAACGCCCGCCCGACGCGCCGCGCGCAGGCGATCGCCCAGCTATGCCGGGAGCGCCTCTCCGCCTCTTGACGGTGGCGGTGCCGGCGCGAGTGCTAGGCGCCTGCCGCCGGGAGGCCGGTCAGGAAGGCGGTCAGCCCGGCAAAGTAAGTTTCCTGGTCGTCGTACAGGGCCAGGTGGCTTCCGTTGGGGCAGTGCAGGTAGCTGCCGTTGGGCAGGCGCCCCGCCATCATCTCCATGTGGGCCGGGTCCATGGTGTCGTGCGTGGCCCCGATGACCAGCGTCGGCACCTCGATCCTGGGCAGGTCGGCGACCCGGTCCCAGCTGGCGAGCTTGGCGTCGGGGCTCATCCCGAGCTCACTCGGGCCCTGCATCGGGACGTAGATCTTGGGGTTGATGTGGGCGAGGCCGCGCACGGCCGGATCGGGCCAGTCGGCGGCGGGCATCCGCAGCGTGTGGTGCTCGTAGTAGTGCGGCACGAGCAGTTCCATGTATCGCGGGTTCTCGATGTCGCCGGCCGCCTCGAGCGCCTTGATCTCGGCCAGGGCGGCGGGGTCGACCTGGGGCATCAGGACCTGCTCGGCGTAGGCGGTGTAGGCGGGGGCGCTCGCCATCATGTTGGAGATGACCAGGCCACGCAGGTGCTCCTGGTGCGCCAGGGCGTACTCCATGGCCAGGATCCCGCCCCACGACTGCCCGTACAGCACGAAGTTCCGGCGGTCCAGGCCGAGGGCCCGCCGGACCTGCTCGACCTCGTCGACGAAGCGGTCGAGCTCCCACAGCGAGGGATCGTCGGGCTGGTCGCTGAACCCGGAGCCGAGCTGGTCGTAGTAGTAGTACTCGATCCCGGCGGCCGGCAGGAAGCTGTCGCACGCCTCCAGGTACTCGTGGGTGGCCCCCGGCCCGCCGTGCAGCAGCAGCACCTTCAGGTCCGGGTTGTTGCCCACCCGCTTGGTCCACACGCTGAACCTGCCGCTCGGGGTGTCGACCGGAATGCGGCGAGCCCCGCCGCCGAGTCGGTCCGGCCGCCCCGAATCATCCAGATAGCCACCGCTCACTGCCCGAACCTCCAGATCGTCAACGCTTCCGCGACCCGCGAATCATAGCCCGGAGCCATCCCCGCCGCCTCGCCCGGCGGACGGCATACGCTGCTGCCATGAGCGCGTTCACCGATGCCGAGATCGAGTTTGTGAACAGTCAGCGACTCGGGCGGCTCGCCACGGTCGGGTCGGACGGGATGCCGCATGTCGTGCCGGTCGCCGTCTTCTACGACCCGGACGCCGACGCCCTGGTCATCGGGGCCGATGTGGAGTACGGCGAGGCCGTCATGACCTCGTCGAAGAAGTTCCGCGACGCTCAGCGCCGGCCGAAGGCCGCCGTTGTACTCGACGATCCGAGTCCGCGCATCCTTGAGGTCCGCGGGCAGGCCGAAACCCACCTCGACGGTGGCGAGAAGGCCGGAAGGCGGGTGGGTGCGCCGTTCAGCTTCGTCCCAGCGTGGATAAGCATCCGCCCGCGCCGCATCGTGGCCATGGGCATTGACGGCGGATGGTTCGAGACTTCCGCCCGCGACGTTACCTGACAACAAGGCCGTCACCAGTCGGCCCGCCTGCGCGGCGCGCGCGCAGGCTCGACGTGCACGGGGTGTGATAGCACCGAGTGCTGGAGGTACCCGAGCTCGTTCCACTCCGAGGCGTCCGGCTGGGTGCCGCCCAGCTCGTCGGTGGCACGCACCCGCAGGACGTGGTCGCCGGGCTCCGGGGTCCACGCGAACTGCCACCGCACCCATGCGCCCGGTATATCGGGCGAGCGCAGTTCGGCGGGCCGCCAGGGGCCGTCGTCGATGCGGTACTCGACGGCGGCGATCGCGACCTCCCCGGCGAACGCGCGCCCGCGGATCAGCTGCGGCTCCGGCCGAAGCCTGGCCGGCCAGGGCAGCTCCGTCAGTGCCGAAACGGGCTGGGTCGTGATCGCCGGACCGCGGGCCGGGCCGTCGGAAGGATAGCCGGAACCGATCAGCACATAGTCCTCGGTGTTCCACGGCACGTACAGGTGTCCCTGGCTGACCTCGATCCGCGCGAGCCATTTGATGCTGGCCGCCCCGAGCCAGCCGGACACCACCATGCGGGCGGGGAATCCATGATCAGCGGGGAGGATCTCCCCGTTCATGGCCAGCGCGACGATGGTGTCGTCGGCCATCGCCTTGACCAGCGGCATCGGCCGGCGGGCCCGGATCGCGTCGAGCGACTCGGGCATGACCTCCCGCGCGCCCGGTGCGAGGCCGGCCGGCTCGAGCAGGTCACGCAGCCGGATCCCGGTCCACTCGGCGGTGCCGATCGCGCCGCGTCCCCACTGGGTGCCGTCGAAGGTGAATCCGAACTCGTTACCGAGCAGAACCCTGCGGTTGCCCGCACACTCGATGGTGCGGATCACCGAAACCAACGGGAACCGGTTCCACAGCTCGTCGTAGGAGTACGCGACCGGCTGGCGCACCCCATTGCCGTCGATGTCAAGCGTCCAGTCGACCGCGTCCACCCGGGGAGTGGGCGCGTGGCTACGGACGTAGAACCGGTCGTTGGGGACGAGATAGCCGGGCATCCGATCCGGCCGGGTGCCGTAGTCCAGACCGGTACCGGTGTCCTCCATCAGTTCCGCCGGTGTCGGCTTGACGAGCTTGCCGGCTGGCGCAGGAGCGCTCACGCCTGCACTCTTCCTCGATACTGCGGGTGTTCAAACGCGATTCCGCGCGGTCAACTCGGTGCCGCGGACCGTGCCCGGCCTAGCTGAGCTGGGACGTCGATTGCTCCAACAGACCACGTCGCCGCGACGGGTTCCCTGAGGCGGCTGAAGGCGCTCGTCAGGCGGCGGCCTTCTGAGCGGTGTTGTCCTTGACGAATCGGGCGACCCGGTTGAGGGCGGCGTCGCCCTCGTCGAGGAGGGCGGCGAAGGCCTGGAAGACGTGCGGGACGCCGGGGGTGATGTCCAGGATGACGGCCACGTCGTCGGCTGCGGCCTTCACCGCGAGGCGGGTGGCGTCGTCGAGGAGCACCTCGTGCGATCCGGCCTGGATCAGCAGCGGCGGGAGCCCGGACAGATCGGCGAAGATGGGGCTGACCAGGGGGTCGGCCGGGTCTGCGCCGGCCAGGTAGTCCGCCGCCCGGGTGGAGATGGCCTGGGCGCTGATGGCCGGGTCGGCCTGCGCTTTGCCGACGTAGCTGCGGCCGGTCACGGTGAGGTCCGTCATCGGGGAGAGCAGCAGGGCCGCCGCGGGCATCATCAGGCCCGTCGCCTTGCCCGCGATGAGGAGCTCGATGGCGAGGTTGCCGCCGGCCGACTCGCCCGACACGACGATGGGATCGGCGCTGCCGGCCTGCTCGATCAGGGCGCGGTAGGCGGCCGTGACGTCTTGAAGCGCGGCCGGGTAAGGGTGCTCGGGGGCGAGCCGGTAGTCGACCGACACGGCGCGCATGCCCGTCTTGCGGGCCAGGCTGGACGCCAGCCCCGCCGATCCCGTCGCGGACCCGAGGGCGAAGCCGCCGCCGTGAATGTGGAAGATGGTGCCGCGCGGCTCGACGTCGGCGATGTCGATGAAGATCACGGGGATGCCGCCCAGGTCTCCGGGCGTCGTGCGGACGTCTGCCGGGAGGGGCTGCGAGGTGAGCATCTGCTCGAGGAGGGGGCGCTGGTCGGCGACGTCCCCGCCGAGATCGAACGGGGCGCTACGGAGGATCTGGTCGACTATGTCGCGCTGCTGGGCGGTCATTGCCGTTCCTTTCATCGTGGCGGGCCGGGGCAGGTGCCCCGGCAACCGGCCGAGTACTGAAATTTAGATTACCACTAATATAATTAGCGTCAAGCTAATTAGCTCTATGCTAGATTGTGCGGGTAGCCGAGGACGGGAGACGACGTGACTGATCTGCGCCAGGTATTCGATGACCTGGTGAGATTCGAGACGATCCTGTGGGGCGCGATCGACGGGCGGCTGCAGGAGGAGCGCGGCATCAGCCTCGCGAGCCTGAACTGCATGCTCGTCATCGACGCGACACCGCTGTGCCGGGTCCACGACATCGCCCGGGCGGTCGCGATCACCGTGGGCGGCGCCAGCCAGGCCGTCGACCGCCTCGAATCCGCCGGCTTGTGCGCCCGCCGGGCCAACCCCTCGGACCGGCGCTCATCGATCGTGGAGCTGACTCCCGAGGGCCTGGAACTGCTGGGCATCGCCGCCCCTGTCTTCGATCGCGAGCTCGACCGCCTGCTGGGGGCTCCGCTGCCCGGTACCGCCCTCGCGCGTCTGGCCGACGCCCTCAGCACGCTCCGCCGGTCCGCTCAGGCAGGCAGCCCTGCGCTGTCAGGGCCTTGAAGCGACGCTAGGAGGCCGCAGCGCAGGTCACCACCTCGCCGTCGCTGCGCGACGGCCCGCCGGGCCTAGCTATAGTCGCTCACCGCCGGGGTGGTCCAGTAGTCGGTGGAGCCGCCGTCGACGTAGATGTCGGGACCGCTCCAGTTCATGCCCGTGTCGGACCAGGAATTGCCGTCGGGGCTCACAGTGACCGTGTCGCCGGAGCCGGTGTCGCCGTCGGAGTCGGTCGCGGTGGCGGAGTAGGTATTGCCGCCCAGCGGGGTGAGCGCGACGTTGACCGAGGCGTTGTCCGGCGAATCGTAGTCGTACGTTGGTGCCGCCTCCAGCGCTGCCTGCTGCTCGTTCGCGATCGACTGGGACAGCGTGCTGACGGCGCACTGCGTGCACGGGTCGTCGAATTGCCCCGACGACGCGGGCGCCGACGTGACCGGGAATTCCACATATGCGCCGTTGCCCCCGGTGCACACCTCGTATCCAGTCCCGCTGGCGGTGCACGACATCGTGTAGGTCAGTCCCGTGGCCGGGCTGAAGGCGGTGACGGAGCTGGCGTCGCCGGAGGACTCCCAGGCCGACTCCACGTTCTCCGCGAACGGGCAGCTGGTGACCGAGTTGACGGAGATCCCGCCCTGGTCGGCCGGGGAGCCGCAGTACTGGGAAGCGCCTGCCGGAGCGGCCGGGCCGGCCGGGGCCGGCACGGTCTGGGTGACGGTCGGCGCCGGCCTGACCGCCCCGGTCTTAACGGCAGCCGGAGCAGGCGCGGCCGCGTGCGTGACGGGTGTCGTCGCCGCGGCCGGGACCTCCTTGACCGTAACCGTGCCGCCGCTGCACCCGCCTGCGGCGACGACCGTGATGACGGCGGCGCTGGCCGCGCCTGCGATGGGCTTGTGCATGGCGGCCATTCCTCAGCCGTTTGGGTCTTGCATGGGAACGTCCTGGCCGGTGGACGGGCAGTAGCCCTCGCCCATCCTCACGTAGTAGCAGCCCTGGGCATTGGTGGATGTGCCAGGCGCGGGGCCGCCCGGGTTGTCGATGTACTGCTGCTCGGTCTCGCCCGTGGGGTTGCAGACACCGAACTGGTAGCCGCTGGCGAAGTTGCACGGGTTGCCGGTTCCACCGCCGAAAATGTCCCCGAGGTAGCCCGCCGCCGGGGCCGCCGATGGCGTGGACGCCGCCGGCGCGGGCGTCGGCGTGCTGGCCGCCGGGGCGCTGGTCGCTGGCGTCGGTGCCTGCGTGGGGGTCCTGGAAACGGCCGGCTTGGGCGTCACGGTCTTGAT